>Ga0075152_10000578_pt1 | contig 26641 bp, 17 predicted proteins | sample JI61114C2DNA_FD_70964 | JGI IMG/M metagenome (GOLD analysis project Ga0075152, IMG submission 70964) | Wastewater effluent complex algal communities from Wisconsin, to seasonally profile nutrient transformation and Carbon sequestration -... | ecosystem: Engineered > WWTP > Effluent > Algae...
GAAAAAGAATATTGCTATTCTTGTTTTTTTTCTATTGGCATATGCGTCACCCGCTTTCTCCAATGGCATTACCGTCCAGAAAGTATCCCTAACAGACACCAATCGTGTGGCTAAAACTGTTAGAGTGAAATTTAATATCTCCTGGGAGAATTCCTGGCGGGATAGCATCAACTGGGATGCTGCATGGATCTTTATCAAGTATCGTGAACCCAAAGACAGTGTTTGGCGATACAGACATATGACATTATCTCCTTCAGGTAATGATGCAGGTGTTGGTACTGCCAGTATGAAATTTGCCTTCCCTTCAGATAATAAAGGGGCATTTTACTATAGGCAATCCATTGGTAGTGGGAAAGTGAAAATGGATAGTGTCAAATTGAGTTGGAATTATGGATTGGATCAAGTTACTTCTATTGATAGCGTTGAAATCAAAGTCTTTGCAACAGAAATGGTCTATGTACCCAATGGTAGTTTTTGCATTGGCGATGGCAATGGTACCAACAGAAGTTCCAATAGTTTTCAATTAAAAAATGCCCCCAATAATTTTGTATCTGTTACAGATAAGTGGAGTCCATTAGTTAGTACATACAGTGGTACTAATAGTAATAATGCAAATGATGATGCCAATTTGTATAATACGGGGATTCGGATTTCTGGGACAGATGGGTTGGATATTACAGGAGACAAAGTGGCCGAGTTTCCAGATTTTCCTACAGGATATCGTTCTTTTTATTCCATGAAATATGAAGTTAGTCAGGGGCAATATGCCGATTTTCTCAATACCCTTTCTTTGAGAGATACCATTGGTGGTTATTCTTATTACGATTCCACCAAAATGAAAAAAATCAATAACAAATACAAAACAGCCTTACAAAATCTGGATCCCATTTTTAATATGACTCCCATTGATTTGCAAAGACATACCATTGCCTTAGATACTTTGGATGGAAAATATACGGTGACTAGACCTGATAGGGCATTTGCAAAAGGGAATTCTAATTTTTATGCTGCTTACAGTGATTGGGCTGCATTAAGACCTATGACTGAATTAGAGTATGAGAAAGCTAATAGAGGTCCACTGCCCCCTACTTACAAAACCTTTCCAAGTAATTATTTTCCCAATAATTCGGATACTACCAGCGCATGGTCAGGTTTTGATTATGCATGGGGTAATGACACCAGTTTAGCAAGGGCAAGTAATATGGGTATGGGTTCTGCCTATTCTGTCTTACAATATAGTGGCATTGAAAATGGAACAGAATTTTTCAACAACTACAATATTTACAAACGTTATATCAATCCTATTTATGGAGGTGGCAATTCAGGAGCACTGAACAAAACTTATAGTGGCGGAGATGGTGGAGATGGTCCTTTTAGGGTAGGAGTATTTGCTACAGATACATCATCAAGGATTTCTTCAGGAGCTACTTACTATGGGATTATGGACTTTAGTAAAAACGGTTCCCATATGGTTATAGGAATTGGTGGTTCTATCACAAGAACCATGTCATATAAAAAGCATGGTGATGGTTTGTTAAATGCCTACGGGAATTCAGATGCAAGTGAGTTTTTTCAACAAAACAATAATGGTCCATTAGGTGGGGGAAGTATGTATTTATATAAGGCAGCAGCTATTTCTGAAAGGGCTACTTATGGCAATCAATTTATTAGTTTCCGATCCGTTAGAACTGCTCCTTCAGACAACTAATTCATTTTCTTGAAGCAATACCTGTTCATATTATCTTTCTTGTTTTGCACTAGCAGCTTGTTAGCGCAATTGCAGTTGAAAAAACCTGCAGCGGGAGATATATGGCCCGCACTTTCTGTTCAGCGCATTGAATGGTCTACTGCTAATATTGACAATATTAAAATAGAGACTTCTTTGGATTCAGGTAGAACCTGGACGGTTTTGTTAAGTAGTTATCCAGCTTCTGCAACTTATTATGAATGGACTGTTCCAGAGAAAACATCTGATAGCTGTTATATTAGAATCTCAGATGTGTTGGACCCCAGTACTTCAAGCTCTAACTATAAAAACAATCCTTTTAAAATTCCGGCACCATCCATTTCAATAGATCCATTACCCAATGCAGTATTTGCTGGTACCGTATTGCCGATTAGTTGGGTATCAAGTGGCATTAGAAAACTCAATATTTATGTAAGTTTTGATAATAAAGCTACCTACACCAAAATTGCAGATACCATACCCGGAAATTATTTTTATTATAACTGGATTGTGCCTGCCAATTATCAAACAACCTGTTTTGTCAAATTAGCGAGTGCTAGTAATACCGGATTAACAGCTATCAATGAATCAGCCTTTGCTATTGAGGCCTTGGCTAAGGGGCGAATAGATAAGTTTAAAGGCGGTGCTTTTGATGGTCATACAGTTTCAAGCAATACAAGGCGTTTAATTGAAATTACAAAACCCAATACCCGTGATTCCCTTTTTGGCAATACAGCATATACCATTAAATGGAAGCAAAACAACTTAGAAAGGGTTAATCTGTATTATTCTATTGATAATGGTGTTAATTGGATCAGTATTGTCAATAATTTGGCAGCTGGTTCAGGTTTATACAATTGGGTCATGCCTACAACTGCCACCAATCAAGGTTTGTTTAAGGTAGAAGATGCTATTGATACTAGTTTGAATGATAAATCAGATTTTCCTTTTGTCATCAAACAAAAACAATTAAAAATTACTGATCCTGATATCAATACAGTATTATTTAAAAATACAGCCATCAATATCAGCTGGAATAGTGGGGGGGTAAGCTTAGTAAAAGCAAGAATTATTTCTAGTAAACCAAATCAAACCCTGTTTGATTCCATTCCAGCTAATTATGAATCTATCAATAAAATTATCAGTGCTAACCTGCCGGATAGTTTTAGAATTGTATTGTATGATGCAAGTGATACCAGCTTAACAGATACATCCGTTTTATTAATCCCCAAAAAACTGGCAACAGGTTCTGCTGATAAATTTCATGGTGGTGGATTTGATGGGCATACTGTTGGCTCAAATACCAAGTCTACTATCAAATTATTATCGCCAACAGGCGGTGAAAAAATTTCTGTCTTATTTAATCAAACAGTTAGATGGAGAACTGAAAATGTTGAAAGGGTATCCTTAGATTATTCAGTAGATAGTGGAAAGAATTGGACAAATGCGGGTGAGAATTTAACAGCTACAGCCAATACATATACTTGGAAAACGCCAAATCTACCTTCTGCCAAATGTTTGGTAAGGGTTAGGAATGCAATGGATTCAAGCTTATTTGCCATTTCGGATTCTGTGTTTACCTTATTGCCCAAACAATTATTCAATACCACAGATTCTTTGAATTGGACTATCGGCATGGCCAAATCCATTGAATGGCAAGCCATGGGTGTTGATTCAGTTAAGGTTTTATATAAGACTGCTGCATTACAAAATTGGAAAACGCTGAAAGACAGTATTCCAGCTGTACTAGAAACATATAACTGGATTCTCCCTAATAGTTTAACCGATAGTTTATGGATTCGAATCATTGATATTGCAGACTCTACGGTAAAAGGAGAAGGATCCTATTTTAAGAAATTCACCAAACTCACGCAAACTTTTTCTCCTGTTAAATTTCATGGAGGAAGTTTTGATGGTCATACCCAACGCAGCAATATCAACAAAGTGATTGTAAGCAGACCTGCTGAAAATGAAATTTTGGTTGGTGGAGAAATGTATACCATTAGATGGACTACGGTTAATTTTGAGGATAGCATTTTATTACAGTACTCTATAGATAGTGGCCTTACCTGGGTGAATATTACCAGAACCATGGCCAATGTTGGTATGTATGATTGGAAGATTCCTTTTGCAGTTGGTGGTGTTGCCAATGGAAATATCAGAACAGGTAATTCAGTTGGCATAGTAAAAACTGCGTTTACGGCAGGTGATGGAAGTATTAATTCTACCAAATGTTTGATTAGGGCCTTAGATATTACAACAGATAACCAACCACTTGGCATAAGCTTCAAACCATTTACCATTACATCTAATCCTGCATTGGTTAAATACGATCTCAGTTTCCCTAAAATATTGGATACAGCCTATTCAAATGGATTATTGTTAAAACTATTGGCATCCAATTCACAGGGAAAGAAACCCAAATTCCTTTTAGTAAAAGGTCCTGTTCAATTAAAATCGGATAGTTTATTGGTTACTGGTCCAGGAACGGTTAGTGTAGGGGCTTTTGTAATGGGAGATTCTATTAGAACCGCTTCTGATACGGTATATCAACAATTCTGTATCAATCCAGTAAAGCCAACTGTATCAGCCAAATCAGCGATTAGTTTTTGTGTTGGAGATAGTGTGCAGTTAGCCTCCTCATTTAAGGGTTCAAATCAATGGTATCTAAATAGTATTTCCATTCTTGGTGCTGCAGACAGTCTCATATTTGCAAAACAAACTGGTGCCTTTCAAGCTAGTTATCTATTTGATGGTTGTAAGAGTGTCTTGAGTAATGCTATCAACATTACGGCAAATGCGCTTCCTACTATTCCTGTGATAAGCAATAATAGACCTCTAAGTTTTGCCGTGGGCGATAGTACTGTTTTAACCAGTTCTTCTTCTCTTGGAAATCAATGGTATTTAGGCGGGGTACTCATAACTGGTGCAACATCTCAAAATCTAACCGTAAAAATTGCTGGTTCTTATACCCTTAAAGTAACCAATGCTTCAGGATGTTCTGCTACATCTACAGCCGTTGTAGTCACTGCAAATATTAATCCGGGAACCTTGGTGATTTCTAATAATCGACCATTGACATTTTGTGAGGGTGATAGCAGCGTCTTGAGAAGCAGCATTGCTACAGGAAACCAATGGTATTTGAATGGTTCAATCATTAATGGGGCAGTGTTACAAGATTTGGTTGTTAAAGCTACAGGCTTATATACCGTGGTTAATAATGCACAAACTTCTAATGCCATTGCAATAAACGTCAATATTTCTCCAGCTATTCCAATCATCACTAATAGTAGGCCTTTGAGTTTCTTAAATGGAGATAGTACCATTTTATCTTCATCCTCCAATGAACTAAATCAATGGTTGTTGAATGGAAATGCCATTTCTGCTGGAACGGGTAAATCCTTGGTGGTATTTACTGCAGGATCCTACACCGTAAGAGTTGTAAATGCTTCTGGTTGTGCTGCAATTTCTTTACCAGTAGTTGTACAAGTGAATCAAACAACTTTAGTGCCTTTTATTAGCAATAAATCTTCCTTGCAGTTTTGTGAAGGAGATAGTGTAGTGCTCATTTCTACCATCGCCGTAGGCAACCAATGGTATATAAATGGAAGCATCATTGCAGGTGCTACAGCTACTAATTATACTGCAAGGTTGTCGGGTAATTACACAGTAGTTAATAGTGCACAATTATCTAATGCTATAACCGTTAAAGTAAATCCATTGCCATCTATTCCTGTTATTAGCAGTAGTGCTGGATTTAGTTTCTGCTCAGGCGATAGTATTCAGTTGATTTCTTCTAATAATGCAGGCAATCAATGGCATTTAAACGGGGTTCCTTTGCAAGGGGCAATACAAAACAAATTGCAGGTTACTATTCCTGGAAACTTTAGTGTTAAAACAGTTTCGGTAGATGGATGTATTTCAGTTTCTGCAAGTGTGAATACTACTGTAAATGCCTTGCCAGCAGTACCTACCATTTCTATTACAAGACCTTTAAGCTTTAATAATGGGGATAGTACTGTTCTAAGTGCATCGCAAGCCAATTCCTATCAATGGTTGCTCAATGGTCTTGCTATCAATGCTGCATCCAATAAAGAGCTTGTTGTTTTTGTTTCAGGAAATTATCAAGTAAGGGTAAGCAATGCCAGTGGTTGTTTTGCTATTTCTACTGTTACTACTGTTCTTGTTAGTGCCGTTCCAAATCCTGTTCCCAAGCCAATCATTAGTAATAACAGACCCCTGGTATTCTGTTTGGGAGATAGTACTTTATTGACCTCATCTATTGCAACTGGAAATCAATGGTATAAAAATGGTATTGCAATTGTTGGAGCTACTCAGCAAAATTTATTAGTCAAATCTTCCGGTTCTTATACCGTTGCTACCAATACTGCAGGGTTGTCATTGGGTATAACCGTATTGGTAAATGCCATTCCTGATCAACCAAAAATTATCAGAGACATTAATAATAATTTGGTTAGTAGCGCTATTGCTGGAAATCAATGGTACTCCGATAATCAAACCGTACTTGCAGGAATTACACAACAATTCTTTAAGCCTCTTACCGTGGGTTATTATTCAGTGAATGTAACTGTCAATGGTTGCACCAGCCCTATGTCAGATAAATACTATTATTTGGTTACTGCACTCAATAATCTGTCAGCAGAATCCAATATCAAACTTTATCCTAATCCAGTTAAAAACCAGATTACTGTTAATTATCAAGTGCAAGGAGTTGCAAAAGCAATAGTAGAAATTACGGATGAATTTGGTAGAAAACTAATGGTTGTAAAAAATGTCAAGTCAGGTGATCAACTTGATGTGTCTAGTTTAACAGGTGGTGTTTATTTTGTCAAAACATATTCAGAAAATGGCAAATTGAATAATACTACTAGAATATTAAAACTCTAAATCTAGCTCATGAAAAAGATGTGTAGCTTTTTGATTGGCATTATGCTAATTGGCATGACAAGCTGGATGATGGGATGTAGCAAAGAATCTGCACCAGAAAATCCAACGATAAATACAAAAGAAGAAGCCATTGTTTTTTCCATTAGTCCTGATCCCGGTGCAACCGTTTTTTCAGTGATTGGTGCATCACAAGATTTTACTATTACCATTTCATCTAAATTGCCAACACAAGGTGTGACTGCAAAAGTTACTGTATCTAGAGAATTAGATGGGGTAGTGGTCTTTAGTCAGAACCTTAGTACCAGTTTTTCTAGCTTTAATAGTTCCATACAAAATCTACAAAACGGAGTTCTCTGTAATGCTAGTATCAAGTTGACATCCAAATCTGATTCAACCAATTCAAGTAGCAAATCCTTTAAACTGGCTAGAAAATAACCTTTACAAAAACCATTTCACCACTAAGGCCAATAATGCATAAATACAAGTGGCAATAAAAATGCCCCGGGCAGTTTTGTCTATTTGATTGTTGATATATAAAGTAAATACCACCGCGTTGGCAATTAGGGAGATACTAATGATGCCAGACATCAATGATTTTTGTTGCAACATCACTTGAAAGAATTCGCTTAGTTTGAACAGCCTAAACTGAATCAGGTAATAAGCAAACATGGCCAAGATGGGTGTGAGAAAACCCAAAACCAAACCTAGTTTAAGACTGTCTTTTTTGAACATTAGATTTTCCAGGTTTTTTCAAGTTTCTTTTTCAATTCATAATGGGTCAAGTCAAACTGAACAGGTACCACACTTACATAATTGTGTTTGAGTGCCCAATCATCCGTGTCTTTGTTTTTATCAAAGTTCATGAACTCTCCAGTTAGCCAATAATACCTTTTACCATGAGGGTCTTTGCGCTCGTCAAATTTTTCTTCATACTTGGCATAAGCTTGTTTGCATACTTTGATTCCCTTGATGAGTTTAGCGTCAATAGCTGGAACATTTACGTTTAAGCAAAGGTGTTTGTCTAAGTTTTTATTCTTAAGCACAAACTCTACTACTTGTCTAGCATAAATTTTGGCCGCAGTGAAATCTGCTTCTAAACTATAATCTAGTAGTGAAAAACCTACGCTGGGAATAGCTTCAATGGATGCTTCTAATGCGGCAGACATGGTGCCAGAGTAAATGACATTAATGCTATGATTGGCGCCATGGTTAATACCACTGATACAAATATCTGGTTTACGATGCAACACTTTGTCTACTGCCAGTTTTACACAATCAACAGGTGTGCCACTGCAGCTATAGGTTTCTACGCCTTCTATTCCGTTTACTTTAGAAAGTCTCAAAGGATGTCCAATGGTAATGGCGTGTCCCATACCAGACTGTGGTTTGTCGGGTGCTACTACAATGATTTTTCCTAGTCCTATCATTGCCTCAGTTAATGCCTTAATACCTGGAGCGGATACGCCGTCATCATTAGTGATCAAGATCACGGGCAGTTCTTTCTTTTTTGTCTTAGCCATGGCTGCAAGATAAGATGTGATTCAAAGTCAAAAATCAAATGGGCAGTTTCAAGGAGGATTTTTTGATTTATTAACAAGTTGACTTTAGAAAGAATGCAAAAGAAATTTGGAAAAAAATGCAAATAAATTTGGTAAAACTAAAAAGTTTAGTATTTTGCAGCTAAATCAGTTAGTTATGTCAAACGCCGGAAAGAATTTACGCTACCTGCGCAAGTTGCGTGGCTGGACTCAGGAAGAATTTGCCAACAAGCTAAAAATCAAACGTTCCTTAGTAGGGGCATATGAAGAAGAGCGAGCGGAACCAAGACTGGAAGTCATGGAAGCCATAAGTAGTATCTTCAAAATCAGCTTGGAAGAATTTCTATTCAAAGATCTTTCTGTAACCCATAGTGGTGGAAACTATATGGAGCGTCGCAGAATGATGAAAATGGAAGCAGAAATTGCCACCATTAGTTTTGTTCCGGTTAAGGCAGCTGCTGGTTATTTGTCTGGCTACGCCGATCCTGAATTTTTAGATGAGCTCAATACTTTCACGCTTCCTATGTTGGCCCCAGGTCAATATCGTGCATTTGAGATTATTGGAGATTCTATGTTGCCCACCCCAAGTGGCAGCGTAATTGTAGGTGAGCGATTAGATGACCTAGAAGACGTGAAGAATAGCAATACCTATGTGGTTTTATCCAGAAATGAAGGTGTAGTATATAAGCGCATCATGAAGAACAACCGCGCTAAGAATAAGCTCACCTTGATTAGCGATAACCCACAATACGAACCCTATAATGTAAGTGCTGAAGATGTGTTAGAGGTTTGGAAAGCGGTGTATATTCTGCAAAAAGCCAATCTGGGTCCTAGATGGGATGTGGGCCAGTTAGCTGGCATGGTGAATAATCTACAAGAGCAGGTGACCACCTTAAAGAAGAAATTGAATTAAATAAGCATCTGATTGTTTCAAAAGGGCTGTCTCCATTGGGCAGCCCTTTTGTTTTAGCCACTTATCCAATTTCAAGCAACAGATTCAAACATTCTTTAGATTTGCGGCAAGCATGAAAAAAACGCTCTCTTTTTTGGTTCTTCTTTTTTTGGTAATGAATCTCTTTGCCCAAGAAAAAACCATTTCTGCACTTAAGATAAATCATCCCATCAAGGTGGATGGTATTTTAGATGAATCTGGATGGCAACAGGCTGCTATGGCAGATAGCTTTATTGTGAACAGCCCCAATTTTGGAGCCATGGCAGCACAGGCTACTAAGGTTCGCATTTTATACAGTGATCAAGCCATTTATGTGGGAGCATATTTGTATGATGACCCCAAATTGATCCGGAAACAACTAACTGCAAGGGATAAGGAACAGCGTCAAGATATTGATTATTTCAGTGTTTTTTTTGATACTTACAATGATAATCAGAACGGCTATCAGTTCTTAGTTACCGCTAGAAATGTACAATCAGATGGAAGATTGGTCACCAATATGGTTTCTCAGTTTGGACTACCTTCCGATTATAGTTGGGATGCAGTTTGGGAAAGCAAAGTAACCATTCAAAAAGATGGATGGGTAGTAGAGATGAAAATCCCTTATTCTGCGTTAAGATTTTCCAAAAAGGAAGTACAGGATTGGGGCATCAATTTTCAGCGATATACTAGAAGAAACAATGAGTCGGTGTTTTGGAACAAAGTTGACCCTAACCAAAATGGATTTGTTAATCAATTTGGCAATTTAGCAGGCGTAGATCATATCATTCCTCCATTGAGGCTTTCCTTTTTACCCTATTTAGCAGCAGGGGTTAGAACCACACCTTATGCAGATGGTTCAAAAAAAACTACCTGGTTACGCAATGGGGGTATGGATGTTAAGTATGGGGTTAATGAAAGCTTTACTTTAGACGCCACGTTGATTCCAGATTTTGGTCAAGTGATTTCTGATAATGTGGTTTTAAATCTAACCCCTTATGAAGTGCAGTTTCAAGAGAACCGTCCTTTTTTTACAGAAGGATTAGAGCTATTTAATAAAGCAGGTTTGTTTTATTCCAGAAGGGTAGGAGCCACACCCACAGGTTATTACAGTGTCAATAGTGCAGCGGCTTCAAATCCTAATTTGGAAATCATATCCAATCCTGGTATTACCCAATTGTACAATGCAACTAAATTCTCTGGTAGAAATAAATCTAAATTAGGGATTGGGGTATTCAATGCTGTTACGGCTCCCATGCACGCAGAGCTTGCTGACAAAAGTACTGGTCAAATAACCAAAATTGAAACAGAGCCATTAACCAACTACAATATTTTGGTGCTAGATCAAGCATTAAAAGGGAGGTCTTCCATCACTTTTACCAACACCAATGTTTGGAGGAGTGGTGGGGCTAGAAATGCCAATGTTAGTGGATTGGACCTAAACTTATATGATAAAGCAAATCGCTTTAATTTTCATTGGCTGGGCCGATATAGCAGTATTACAGGAGTAGACAAATATGATGGGTTTAAACAAGTCATGTCTATAGCAAAAATCAGTGGAAATTGGCAGTATAGTCTTTTGTCAAATATAGAGTCTGACCGATATGATCCCAATGATCTAGGCTATTTGCAAGCACCAAATGAATTCTCTGCAATTGGGAAGTTTGGTTATTATGTGTTTACCCCAACCAAACGTTTTTTGAGTCAGAATTATACCATAAGTGTCACACCCACTTATTTGTACCAACCATTTAAATACTCTAATCTAGTATTTAGTACCAGTGGGTTCTGGTTTTTTAGAAATTTTTGGGACGCCACCATTAAGTTAACGGTACAGCCAGACTGGCAAAGGGATTATTTTGAAATGAGAACAGAAGGCAAGGTCATGAAACGAGAACCTTATTGGTATGCAAGTTTGAATGGTAGTACAGATAGTAGAAAGCCCTTTTTCTTCCGCTATGCTTTGGGCTACGCCGATGCACCAGGTTTCCCATTAGACAACTATTATAATTTTCAAATAGGCCCCCGTTATAGATTTAATGAACATTTTAGTCTTGATTTAGACGTAACAAGGTCCGTTGATAATGGGCAATATGGATATGCTTTTAGAGAAGCCAATGGAACACCTGTAGCTGGTAGAAGAAGAAATATCAGTGTCTCAAGTATTGTCAATGGAATCTACAATTTTACATCCCGAATGAATCTCAGCATGCGAGTAAGGCATTATTGGAGTCAGGTACAATACAGTAATTTCTTTTATACCGATGCTGAAGGAAATTATATTCCTAGGGCTTTTCAAAATGGACAGGATCAAAACTTCAATGCCTTTAACCTAGATATGTTTTATACCTGGGATTTTATGTATGGCAGTAAATTAATATTGGGTTGGAAAAATGCATTGGGAAATGAATTTCCCATTAATGGGCAAGTCTATGATAAGTATGCCAAGAACCTATCTCAGGTCTTTCAAAAACCACATGGTAATGAATTTAACTTACGATTGATCTATTATATTGATTATCTGAGTTTGCAAAAAAAACAGCACGGATAAGTCTAGGGTAGTTCAGGTTGATAGTTGGTAGGTAAATGCGTAGATAGTTTTTCCCACCATGACCAATATCCTTCAATAAACAAATTGTATCCATAGAAATAAGTCCCGTTGGGATAAATAGAGAGCCCAATTTTATTGGGTAAATTGATATCTGAATTAATACGGTCAATTCTCTTTAAAGTAATCCTAGCGTATTCTATAGGGTCTCTTTTGTGTTGATAGGTAATACGCAACCAACCAGTAAATCCCATAAACTGAGCAGTTGCATCAATGCTGGTATCTATTGGTGCCAATACATCATCTTTTGTCATGATTTGGTCCAACATCACACTATATTCATTGGCGCCTAATTTGCTGGCCTTTTTATAGTATTCTAAACTGTCTTTTGAAATAGTTATGGGCTCTTTGTTTTTAAGTGCTTTTGAGTAAGCTTTAAAAAGATTGGAAGCACGCTTGTATTCTGGATAATCCACTTTTAGCATTTGATGCATTTCAAATCCCTCTTGTTCCAATTTGTCATGATAAAGGGCGCGCATAAAATGCATAATTGAACCTTGATAGGCTTCTTTTCTTTTTTTATCCCAACGCTTTTTTTCATCAGTGTTTTTTGGCTGCATTTCAACAAATTGCGGATAGCCACTATAGAAGAAACTTCTTTCATCCAAATTGTATTCAAACTTGGTTAGTAGATATTGAATTTGATAACCCAAAGCCTTGTTTTCGAATATTAGTTTTTCACGAGAAAAGGCACGGATGCTATTGAACTTTCTACTATATCTAAACTTAATTACTTCAGGATTGAGCAGTTTGCAATCTGCGGCAAGGGCGCTATTGCCAATAAAATGGGCATTAAAATACCTTCCCCACCTATCCCAACCATCCTCGTCATAGGGCTCTACAATAACTTCCTGCAATTCATTTGAAGTAGGTTTGAGTAATAACTGAAGCGATGCGGGTAGTTGGCCAGTATTAATAGAAATGGTCCTGGTTTCATAGTTTAAAGAAGAGATAACCAGTTCAAATTTTCCTTGCGGAATTCTATCAATTATAAAATGACCAGATTGGTCTGTGGTTGTGCCAATAGAGGTATGACTCAAAAACAAATTAATCCCAACTAATGGTTGTTTACTAATAGAATCAAGTACCGTTCCTCGCAAACTAAATTGAGCTTGAGCACTTAAATTTAAAAAGCAAGAACAGATGATCAGCAGCATTAGAAATAAGTCTTTTGCCAGTCTAAATGTATTGCAATGCGCTTCTACAATGGTTTTTACATCGGGAGAATAACCACCACCCAAGGCCACTGTAACTGGAATGGCTTTGTCTTTTAAGGTTTCAAGAACAAAAGCATCCCTTTGTTTGCAACCTTCTAGGGTTACTTTTAATTTGCCAAATTTGTCTGTTTCTAAAATATCAACCCCGGAAAGATAAAAGGCAAAATCAGGTTTCAGTTCTTCCAATATTTTAGGAAGCTGCTCCTTAAGCAAACCCAAATAAGTTGCTGTATTAGTACCATCTAAAAGGGGTACATCAAGATTGGATTGTTCTTTGTGAAAAGGATAATTGTGTGCACCGTGCATGCTAAAGGTAAATACCCGATTCTCTGATTCAAAAATTTTAGCCGTGCCATTGCCTTGGTGAACGTCTAAATCAATGATTAAAATTTGTTTGGCCAACCCTTTTTTTAATAACCAATTGGCAGCTACAGCCATATCGTTCAACAAACAAAATCCTTCTCCTCTATCCGCAAAAGCGTGGTGTGTGCCACCTGCCACATTGAGTGAAATGCCATGTTCTAGGGCATATATGCAGCAATCCATGGTACCCTGTGTAATCATCAATTCACGTTGGGTTAGTGCTGCTGATTGAGGGAACCCAATTTTTCGCTGCTCAGATGCGCTTAAAGTTAGATTATGCAATTTTTCTAAGTAGTCTGCATTGTGTGTCCAAAGAAGTATTTCATCTGGGCAGTAATTGGGTTCAAATAAGTTTTCTGGATCAATGCAACCCTCATGTAGTAATTGTTCAGGGATCAATTCATATTTCAGCATTGGAAAGCGGTGTCCTTCTGGCAAGGAATGAGCATAACAAGGATGAAAGGCTATTTTCAGCATCTTATCTAGTTATTTCAATGAGTTGCTGATTCACAATGGCAAAAATGGTATTGTCTTTTTTCTTTTTCACGGTTGCAGTCCCACTAAATCTACTAAATGCGGGTAGGATACAGGATGTTTTGCTAAAATAAAAACAGGGGAAATGAAGGTTTTGTTTACCCATGCCTGAAAGACTTATTCCAGGATGCAAATGGCCTGAAAAAAGAAATCCTATTTCATGGGATGCTGTAGTATCCATGGGTTCATGTGCAAACTGAAAGGGCCCTAGTTGGTAAGTTCCATATTCTACTTTTATTTGATGCGCTTGGTACCATTGTTCCGGTAAAATATCGTGATTACCTTTCACTAAAACCATTTCTAATTGTGTAAAATCACTCCTCCACTTGGCAAAAAAATCCAATTCTAAATTGGCAGCACTATGAAAAAGATCTCCTACCACTAATACTTTAGCAGGTTTAAAAAAACTCAAGAGGTCTATCATTCTTTGCATGTCTTCATGAAAAACTGCCTGTGGAACCCCAATGCCATTTTTTCTAAAATGCCCGGTCTTGCCAAAATGGGTATCTGATAGAATAAGGGTTGATTGATTCTCCCAATAGATAGCCCTTTCTGCACTTAGCCAGCATTGTTGGTCTTGTATTTGGTATAAAATGGGTGCGTTCATTGGCTGCACAAAGATGCATTAGGATTTGCTAAGTTGTTCCTGCATTTTTCTAACACGGTCCTCTAATTTTTCACTACTCAAACTATTTCTATTTAAGCCATCAACTACAATTGGAAAAGCAAGTGGCGTAAGTTGCTTGGGAAAGCAAACCAAAATCTTACTATGATACATTCTATCAAGTGCGGCCCTAAGTCTGTGTTCCTCCATTTGCTGTTCCATTAACTCCCTAAAAGCTTGCCTAAAGAGAATATTGTCTGGCTCATATTCTTCAAAGACCTTGTACAAAAGGGCAGCAGAAGATTGTAAATGTCTGGCTTTTTTATGTTCCCCTGGAAATCCTTGAAATATGAGTCCACCAATCACGGCAATATCCCTAAATTTTCTTTTAGACATTTCAGCACTATTGATACTTTTCTGAATATCTGCAAAGAGATTTTCTGTGTTGAATAGTTCCTGAACATTGCTATCGTCTACAGGAATGGGTTGGTCACTAAGTAACTCAAATCCATAGTCATTCATGGCAATGGAAAAACTGATTGGCATAATCTGAGCAATCCGATAAGCCAATATAGCACTCATGGCTTCATGAACCTGTCTTCCCTCAAATGGATAGACCAATAAATGATATCCATCTTTTGATTCAATTTGTTCCATCAATAATTCATTATCTCGCGGAATTTTTGAAAGCGCAGCCTGGGTTTGAAACAAATGTCTAAGACTTCTAATTTCTATGCTTGATTCATCCACTAAGGCCTTATTAAAGGTCTCTCTTAAAATGGCGCCAAGATTGGCAGTCAAGCTCATGCGTCCCCCATTCCAAGAAGGTACAATAGACTTTTTAGCACTTGATTTTCTGACAAGTACATCCATGTCTTTGATCATCACCAATTCCAAATTTCTACCTGCTAAAGTGAATACATCTCCTGGATCAAGTCGGCTAATAAAATATTCTTCAATCACACCTACATAACCGCCACCAAGGAATTTTACTTTTAACATGGCATCACTTACAATGGTACCAATATGCATGCGGTGGCGCATGGCAATCTTTCTACTAGTTACTTTATAAATGCCTTGCTCAACCACCACTTTGTGGTATTCATCATATTGGTTTAAAGCAACACCTCCCTGTGTAATATGTAATAAGATTTCTGTCCATTCTTCCATAGAAATATCGGCAAAGCAATAACTGGTTTTAATTTCTTTTAAAATGTTATTGGCATCAAATCCTTCACCCACCGCAAGGGTACAGAGGTATTGAATAAGCACGTCAAAGCAAAGTAACATGGGGTCCTTGCTTTCAATTTTGTTTTCTACAATGGCCTGTTTAAGGGCAGCCGCTTCTACCAATTCTAGGGAATGGGTTGGTAAAAAATAGAGTTTGCTGATTTCTCCAGGTCCATGGCCACTTCTTCCTGCGCGTTGTAAAAATCGGGCTACGCCTTTGGGTGATCCTACTTGAATCACCGTATCAACTGGTCTAAAGTCTACTCCCAAATCCAAACTGGCTGTGCAAACCACGGCTTTGAGTTTTTGTGCATGTAAAGCATCTTCTACCCATGCCCTTAAGTCTGGTTCAATACTTCCATGGTGTAGGGCTATGGCACCTGCTAATTGTGGTGCAAAGTTGAGGATGGTTTGGTACCAGGTCTCACTCATACCCCTGGTATTAATAAAGATGAGCGTACTATTACTTGCTTCAATAATAGGGATGAGTTTCTCGGCTAATTTGATGCCTAAGTGACCAGCCCAAGGGTATTCTGAAATTTCATCTGGGATTATAGAGTAAACTTCAATTTTTTTATCAATGGCAGCTCTAATAATGCAACCTGTTTCTTGTAATGGTGCTAGTAATACCTCTTTGGCTTCTTCTAAATTTCCAATAGTGGCAGAAATACCCCAAAGGCAAATTTTTTGTTTTACTTGCATCCCAATTATCCTAGTTATGGCTAGTTCTACTTGAACGCCTCTTTTGCTACCCATGAGTTCATGCCATTCATCTACGGCCACCCATTGTACATGGGCAAACACTGAACTACAATCTTTTTGTGCCAATAATAAGTGCAGACTTTCAGGGGTAATAATCAGTATTTCTGAAACCTTTCTTTTTTGTTTTTGTCTTTCGCTGGTACTGGTGTCTCCATTGCGAATTCCTACTGTCCAAGGGATTTCTAATTCAGCTAACACTGCTTCCATGGCCCTGCAAATATCTTTGGCCAATGCCCTGAGTGGTGTAATCCATAAGAGCTGTAAATGCCCTGGAGCTTTTGATTGATAATGATTGGGATGTTGGTTAATGTACTGAATCAATGTGCCAAGAAATACCGAAAAGGTTTTGCCGCAACCCGTTGGAGCATTGACCAAACCCGAGCCAGCTTGCATGATCTGCTCCCAAGTTTGTTCCTGGAATTCAAAGGGATGGAAGTCTTTTTTCTCCAGCCATTTTTTTATAACACCATATCCTTTTGATTCTTGAAGCATCGTTTTCAAGCTACAAAGTTTTCAGGTATTCTAGCAAGGCTTTTCTTTCTTGGTCAGATAATTTGTTGCCAAAATAATGTCCTGAATTGCTGTATCCGGGCAATTTGGTATTATAAGTTTTCTTGCCATCAGGCTGATCAGCACTACTAAATTCCCAACCAAGGGATTGGGTATTATAAACCAGATGATTAAAATCTCTTTTCCAATAGGTTGGTCTAATACTGCTATTTAAAACAGCTTCAATGGTGGGTACTGAGCCATTGTGTAAATAAGGAGCTGTAGCCCAAACACCATCCAAGGGTGGTGCCATATAACCGTTTGCAGGTTCTAGCTTGGCAGGTAAATCGCCCTTGGCAAACCAACTTTTATTAAACCAAGCAATAAACTGTGGGTTTTGGTGATTGGCTTTATAAAGCAGGGAATCTGTTTGAATAATGGAAGCCGGAATGAGCAGGTTGGGATAGGTATCTTCTTTTCCATAAGTACCATGGCATTTGCTACAATGATCAGTAAAAATGGTCTTTCCTGTTTTGGCCAAATTAGTTTCAATAGGATAGGGGTATTTAGGCGCTTTGATAGATTTGATATAGGCCAACACATCGCCAAAATGACTAAAGACTTCTCTTGCTTCGGCGGTATCTTTTACTGTGAGAATATTACTAAGCATTAAGAATTTTCCAAAATCGCCCCGGCCAAAACCATTGTAAAACATGGCGTTTTTCTTTTTCAATAACCACCAAGCTGGAACGTCTGTTGGAATTACTTCATTGGGTATGTCTAAAATGGGTTCATTTTTCCATTCTAGTGTTTCGGGGTCGCGGTGTGCTACTAGTAAAGTGGCCAATCTATCCGCTGCATTAACCCCTCTTACTTCTGTTTCCATCATGGGGGCAATGGTACTCATAGAGCGGATTAAATCCTTGCTTGCCTCATATTGTGCAGGGGAAACGGTTTGCATAAAGCCAGTAACCAAGTTTCTCAAGAAATTGTTACTATGTCCAATATTGCTAAAATCTAACAAAGTATTGCCCAATCCCACTACCAAACTATCATTGAGTACTTGTGCATGACATTGTAAACAAGTAGGTACCACAACATCAATGCCTTTTTCATTTCTGATGACATTGTAGCCATGGGGCACTGTTGCGTTTTTCCCAGTTCTATTGAGATAATTGTGTTTGTCTTTGCCGTTTAGTAGGTTGAAATAGCCATAGGGTAGTCCACTTTTCAAATAATCACCCGTAATTAAGTATTGATAACCCTTTTGGGCATCTCCTCCTCTTTGAACACTTGGAGGAATAAATTGAGGTTTGTCTATGGGGTCGTAGGTAGCTGAAATTAAGAGCATCCAAAGCCCAAATAGGCTCATTAAAACCAATAAACTGATTCCTTTTTTGGCGTGTACAGACCACTTCATAAGATAAACAACAAATGATGGCTCAATAGGTTCTATAGCGCCAATAATAGCTTGGGATAACTAGTCAGCAATCTTGTCAATCCATTTACTTAGAAGGTTTTCCAATTTAATGGTGAGCTTTTCAGCCGTTCTGCCAATAGAGCTTTGAAATTCCGGTATTTTAAACAACCAATAAAAGAAACTACCCCTGCCTTCCTGTTGCATATCCTTGAACACTGTTTTCCGGATCATGGTCCCATAATCTGATTTTAGATAGGACCAATTATTGGCTAATCGTTCTTCTAGAATCATTTTTTTCTGCTCTAACAAACCAATTTGTTTATCCAAACTGGCTAAGTCTTTGATCTCAGTCTGCTTCATAATCTCTGGTTTGTTCCCTTATTATAATCCGGATAATGGGATGAATGAATAATTGTTTTCTAAGTAGCACAAGTATTAATGTAATAAAACCTAGGATTAGGGTAGTTAATCCAAATCCAATGACAGGGCTATTGAATATGCTTGATAGCCACCAGCCCAAAGTAAGACCTGCAAAAATGCTGATTAGGAAAGCCATGGCTCCTAAGACCATGAGCCAAATGAGCATACCAGCAATGGTGGAACTTTTGCGTATGAATTGTAAAGAGAATAATTGAATTCTCAGTTCAATGTACTCGTTAATCTGGGCTTTATTCTCTTCTAAGAATTCCCATAAATTAGGTGACTTTTCCATAATGTGGATTGTTCTTTAAAGTTACGAAACTTTCATTTAAGGGGAAGAAAGTGAAGAGTGAAGAGTGAAGAAGGAAGAGGGGAAGAAAGTGAAGAGTTAGGAGTGAAGAAAATGAAGGACAAGACTACGCTTCATCAGAAAACGGGTTTTATTTGACCGTCTAGTTTTTTTAGAATATAAATTTTCTTGTTCTCTAAATAGTCAGGAATAGGATTATCCCTTTTAAATCTAATAGGTTGAATATCAAATTCGTTAAAGACTTTGAAAGACTTGTTTGATAAATTATCCAGAAATGCTTCCTTGTGTTTGATGAGTAATTTGGAAAAATGGTACATAGATTCAAAGCCCTTAAATACTTGGTCGCTGGGTCTTGCCTGAAATTTGTTTCTATATTTATTACTAATAGAATTGGATATCTTATCCGTTCTGGGGAAATAATAGGGGCTGCTGTAAATGATTTCTATGCCTTTATATTCTGGCTTTGCTAAGTCTTTAAAGCCATCCCAAGTGGGCATACCAATTACGGTTCCTTTATAGTCTTTGTTATCAGCCAAAGTTTTAACTATGGCAGTACCAAAAGGTTCATTTAGACTCCCACAAATCAAAACATTGTTGCGATTACTATCCAAACTGGTTAATAGCGTCTGTTGATTTAGACTATCAACCATTTCTACTGTTTTAATTCTCAGGGCAAGTGAGGGTGTTTTCTTTTGAAGCTCTGTAAAAAAACCTTGAATCATGTCTTCCAGTGCTCCTTTTCTTTTAATCCAAATTAAATGATCGGTACTATGGAAACGTTGTAAATATTTGTATAGCGCATCAATATGCGTTCTCAATGTAGAATTGATCAAAACAAAATAGGGGTTCTCTGACACGCCGCCATCATTTGGGTAGGTTTCAGAAATCAAGGCTATTTTTCTACTCAGGGCAAAATCTGCCAAGGCTTTGATTTCATTACGGTTGTTAAAGGAAGCAATGATCAAGGAGACACCCTCTAACTCTGGCTTTGACAAAATCTCTTGAATGGCTGATTCGCTTTGTTTGCTATCATAAATGAGTACTTCCGCATTCACCCCTTCTGCATTCAAAGAATCAATGGCCATCATGACCCCATTATAAAATTCTAATCCAGGTAATAGGTATTTTGGCAAATTGGTATTACCCAATTTGAAGTTATTACCATTAAAAGCCGAGTCCAAATACAAAGGAGCAAATACAGCTATTTTAGTAGGTGCTTCTTGTGCACGCGATTCTTGGATAGTAAAAAAACTAACCAACACCACCAGCAATACTGTATTGATACCTTTCATTTCTTTGCTATTAGTTGTTTACTCCCATTCAATGGTAGCTGGGGGTTTGCTGCTGATATCATAAACAACACGGTTAATACCGCGAACATTGTTGATGATTTCATTAGAAATATCGGCCAGAAATTCATAAGGTAAATGTGCCCAATCTGCGGTCATACCATCCACAGATGTTACAGCCCTTAAGGCTACTGTAAACTCATAAGTTCTTTCATCACCCATAACACCCACTGATTTTACAGGAAGTAAAATGGTTCCAGCCTGCCAAACAGCACTATATAAACCGTGTTTTTTCAAACCAGAAATATAGATATCGTCGGCAGCTTGTAATAAGGCAACTTTTTCTTCAGTAATTTCTCCCAAGATTCTAATGGCCAAACCAGGTCCAGGAAATGGATGCCTGTTAATCATATCTGCAGGTATGCCTAATTCCAAACCAACCCTTCTAACCTCGTCTTTGAACAAAGATCTTAATGGTTCAACCAATGCCAGTTTCATACTATCTGGTAAGCCTCCAACATTGTGGTGAGACTTAATGGTTTGAGAAGGTCCGTGTACACTAACGCTTTCAATTACGTCTGGATAGATAGTTCCCTGGGCTAACATTTCAATCCCGGTTAGGATTTTGGCTTCCTGGTCAAAAATGTCTATAAAGCCCTTGCCAATGATTTTGCGTTTTTCTTCTGGATCAGATTTGCCTGCTAATGCTTTGTAAAAATGGTCTTTTGCATCAACCCCTTTTACATTCAATCCAATTTGATGATAGGTTTCCAATACTTGTTCAAACTCACCTTTACGCAAAACCCCATTATCAACAAAAATGCCAAAAAGGTTATTGCCAATTGCCTTACTAATAAGGGTAGCTGCAACAGTACTATCCACACCACCACTAAGCGCCATGATTACTTTACGATCACCAATTTTTTCTTTTAGTTCTGCAACAGTTTGGCTAATAAAATGCGCAGGAGTCCAATCAGAACTGCAACCACAAATATTGTTCAAGAAATTCTGGATAATGGTCTTGCCTTCTGTACTATGGTAAACTTCAGGATGAAATTGCAATCCATATAAGGGTTGCGAATCATTTGAAGTCTTTTTAAAGGCAGCTATTGGAATGCTTTCAGTGGTAGCCAATACTTCAAAATGTTCAGGTAAGGCAACAATAGAATCACTGTGACTCATCCAAACCTGCGTTTGATCACTAATGCCATTTAATAGTGTATCAGATTTGACTATTTGCATTTTGGCCCTACCATATTCTCGTTTATTTGACTTGTCTACTTTACCACCATATTCCTTTGCGGTCAACTGGGCACCATAGCAAACCCCTAAAACTGGCAATTTTGCTACAAAAGAGGGGATGTCAACCGTAGGAGCATTGGGTTCATTCACGCTAAAAGGAGAACCACTCAGGATAATCCCTTTTAATCCAGGTTCAAATTCAAAGGATTTATGATAGGGAATGATTTCACAATATACATTGGCTTCGCGCACCGCACGGGCTATTAATTGGGTGTACTGACTACCAAAATCAAGGATTAATATCTTTTCTGTCATGCTTGCGAAGGTAACAGAAATTTCTGTGGTGCTGAAAGCGGATAAATGGTAAAGTAAATTTAAATACGGGTTGTGGCTACAGTGCCAATTGGCTAACTTGGCATTATAATTTTAACACATGAAACAATTAGCATCCATTTTGGCCATTTTGGTCCTTTTTTCTTCCTGCCGTCTGTTTGGCTATAAACATATAGAAGGAAATGGCAATATAATAACACAAACCAGAAATGTAGGAAAAGCTAGCAAGGTTAAATTGGCCGGTAGTTTTGACGTAGAATTAACCCCTGGTGCAGTAACCAAAGTAGAAGTGGTAGGAGACGATAATATTTTGCCCTTCATTTTCACTGAAGAGCGTGATGGTTTTTTAGTGGTTAAGTCAAAAGAACACATGACTTATAATAGCACAGAGGGAATTAAGATCAAGATTACAACTCCTCAATTGGAAAATCTACAGTTAGCGGGAAGCGGGAATATTATTGGTCAAGGCAAGTTTGTAGGTTCTGACAAATTGGTTTTAAAAATAGCCGGTTCCGGCGATATTAAATTGGAAGTAAATACACCCAAAATTGAATCAGATATTGCAGGAAGTGGTTCTATTAGTTTATCAGGAGAAACCAAAGACGAAACCATTAAAATTGCTGGTTCTGGTGATTATTTAACAGAAGGCTTGATGGCAGAAAATGCAACAGTTAGAATTGCCGGTCAGGGCGATGTAAAACTGTTTACTTCTACCACTTTAGATATTCATATTGCCGGATCTGGTACGGTATATTACAAAGGTAATCCTAGCATCAAACAAAAAGTAGCCGGCAGCGGCGATATTAAAAAGATAGAATAATTACTTACTAACACTGAGCTAACTTAATAACAAAAGCGCCCCATTCGAGGCGCTTTTGTTATTATATGATAAATACCCTCTTCCTTATTTTCTTCACTCTTCACTCTTCACTCTTCACTCTTCACTTCTCCAATCGGTAGATGGGATAGCGCAAATGCGCAGGTTCATACCAAGGAGATTTTTTGTAAACAAAATCCAATTGTGCATTGGCCGATGCTGCAAATGCAGGTTCCGCTTTCTTTTTATCCTCTAGTTGTTGTTTTATTTCAGGATGGCTAGCCAAAAAATCTCCTGCCACGTCTTCCCATCTATAATTACTATAGCCTTCTTTCTGTTGCAGAATGGCATCAAAGAAATTCCAAGCAAAATAGCCGTCATCGCCGGTAGGCTCAAGGGTTTCCACCAAAAAACGATCAGCAGCCTGCCCAGTTGGAATAATCAAGTCCCCTTTTCTTAAAGTTATTTTTTGTAATCGGGTACTGGTTTTTACATCGCTATGGCGATAGTGTTTTTCATAAGCCCTTGTACTTGTTTTATAATCATCAATCCTATAGGCATTTACTTCAATGACACTATCTTTCTCTAGGGTTTTGTATTGCACTGCATTGGCTTGAAGCAGTTGAATCACTGCATGCCATCCTTGTGGAATAATATATGCTGCTGGTTTTTGTATGATTTTTTCAGGGATGGCAAAGTTGTAAAATTTAACTGCTTTGCTAAAGGGTTTGGAATGGTCATAAAACATACGTGGCATACCTGTTACATTGCTAGGCTTCCGGCCTGTTTCATAGCCATTGAATTGAATCATTTGGTATTTGCTGGTATCTGATTTATAGCCCAAAGCAAACGACGCTTGTTTTTTAACAGCTTCTATAGCAGCTTTTCTTGCCTGCTTAATGGCTTTAGCTTGTTGAGCGCCTTGCTCCAAAAGGGTTTGCATTAAAGCATAAGTAGATGTTACCCTATCTGCAAAAGGTTTGAGCATATGGGTCTCGGATAAAAAACCCATGGTTTGAAACAAAGCGGCATACCCACTACTAAATCTTGGGGGATCATAAAAATAATTCCAACCTTTTTCTGGATTGCCTTCTTCAAAATTGACATAGGGAGTCATGGTCATTTTTTTTGCTTCCATGCTTTTAAAAAGGGAGGGTTCAAAAACATCGTGCAGGTATTGACCAATGGGGCCGCCTAGCTTATTATGTTGTGTTGTTAAAAGGGTCATGGTATACTGGTAATCAGCACCATCACTCACGTGGTTGTCAAGGAAAATGTCGGGGTTGAGCCAATGAAAAATTTCAGCAAAACTTTTGGCTTCCTTGCTATCAGATTTGATAAAGTCTCTATTCAAATCTAAGTTTTGAGCATTTCCCCTAAATCCATAGGCCAAAGGTCCGTCTTGGTTTACCCTAGAAAAGCTTCCCCTGTTTAATGACCCTCCAATATTATAAATAGGTAGAATAGCCAAAACCACATTATTGGGAGCTTTTACCTTGCCTGCAACCAGGTCTCTTAATAACATCATGCTGGCGTCTATGCCATCTGGTTCACCAGGGTGAATCCCATTAATAATAAAAATGACCAGCTTTTCATGTTCCTTCCATTTGTTGGGGTTGAATTGTTTATCAGATGAAAATAACACTAGATTCAAAGGAAGACCTGCATCTGTTAGTCCCATGGTTTTCCATTGAATATTGGCCGATTTATTGGCAAGTTGCTTGTAAAATGCAATGCATTCCTGATAAGTGGCCGATGCTTTTCCATGACTTGACTCAAATGGTGTAGTGGGAATTTGGGCATCAATTGTTAACCTAAATACTAGAAAGCTGAAAACCAGATATTTTTTCATTACTTTATGGTTGAAATTTTATTCAATATAATGGAAATTGGCAATAGGATCTTATTGATAGAGGATGAACCAAAATTAGGAAAAGTAATTTTGGATGAATTGGTTCGTCAAGGCTATAAAGTTGATTTAGCGGCGGATGGATTGGTAGCTGAGCAGTTTTTCAAACAATTCAACTATGCGTTAGTATTGATGGACATCAATATTCCCTATAAGAATGGGTTTGTTTTGTGCCGAGAATTTAGGGCTTTGAAAAAAAGTATTCCCATTATTGTGTTAAGTGCTCTTGGAGAAATCAGGGACAAAGTTGAAGCTTTTAATTTAGGAGCGGATGATTATATAGTCAAACCATTCCACTTTGATGAATTGTTTGCTCGTGTAAAAGTCTTTTTGAAAAGGTCAGACCTAAAAGAGGAAGACGTAAAAATTATTTTAGACGATCTAATTATTGATTTTAGAAATAAGACAGTTGTTCGTTCTGGTGTAACTGTTAATCTTACTGCTAAAGAATTTACACTATTGGTTTTATTAGCCAGAAACAGAGGGAAAGTAATTTCAAAACAAGAAATCTTAGAAAAAGTATGGGATTTGAGTTTTGATACTGGTACCAATACCATTGAAGTCTATATTAGTTTCCTCAGAAACAAATTGGATAAACCATTTGAGAACAAATTAATTCATACCAAGCCTGGCTTTGGATACTATATCAAGTAAACCAATGGTATGAATTTAAAGCTAAGATTTGCCCTGATTTTTAGTGTGTTTGTAGCCATCATCTTGGCAATCTCTTCGTTTACAATTTATTATTTGTATTTCAACTATCGGGAAGAAGAGTTTTTTAAACGGATTGAATCCGAGGGAAGACTTTACCATGATATTGTATCACAAATCAAAGATCCCGATCAAACAGCTATTTCTAGACTGCTTTCGGGCGTTAGAACCAATTCATTGCCATCGGAAAGATTAGCCGTATTTGATTCTACTGGAAAGTTGATTCACAAATTGCCCGATTCTATTAAATTAAGCCTTGATAAATCATTGCAATTTAGGCTTTTGAAAACAGGAGTGAGTAGATTTAAAATTGGGGATTTTCAATATGTAGCTTCCTATACAGCAGACACAAAATTATATACAGTTTCCACTGCCTATGACTTGTATGGGTATAGCAAATTGCAAAATTTAAAATTGATTTTGTCCATAGTATTTGCAGGGGGCATGTTTGTCACCTGGCTATTTTCTTTCTTCTTTGTACAACAAGCTTTCAAACCTTTGTTAGCTTGGACTGACCAGATTAAACAGACCACTATTCAAAGCTTAAAAGGCAGGTTACAGCCAATTAAGAACTATCCAGAAATGAATGCAGTAGCAGCTAGTTTTAATGCCATGATGGATCGTTTGAGTAGGGGCTTTGAATTTCAACGAAGCTTTGTACAACAAGCATCACATGAACTGCGAACACCATTGGCCATCATGTTATCGCAAACAGAATCTGCATTGAATCATCAATTAAATGCAGAACAATATCGCGTGTTATTGGCCTCATTAAAAGAAGATCAGCAATACTTAATTGCCCTAACCAATTCCTTATTAGCCTTGTCTCAGTATGAGCAATTGCAATTTCAAAAAGACTGGCCTGAAATCAGGATAGATGAATTGGTGGTAGAGGCAACCAGTCAGTTAATGCAAATGTATCCAGACGCCCTGGTTAATATTGGATTTAAAGAAATGCCTGAATCAGACAAAGCATTTATTGTTAAAGGGAATGACGCTTTGTTAAAATCAGCGTTCTTGAATTTGTTGAAAAATGCTTATGTCTATTCTTCAGATAAAAAAGTCTCCGTTTTAATGTCTGCTTTGAATGATCAAGTTTTAGTAATGGTAGAAAACATGGGGCAAACCCTATCTCATGAAGAGGCTCAGATGGTCATGGAACCTTTTTTTAGGGGTAAAAATGCCATTAATGCCAATACCAAGGGCTTTGGATTGGGGCTTTCTATTGTGGTCAGAATCTTGCTTGCTCACCATGCAAGAATTGAATACCATAGTCCTGC
>Ga0075152_10000579_pt1 | contig 26621 bp, 21 predicted proteins | sample JI61114C2DNA_FD_70964 | JGI IMG/M metagenome (GOLD analysis project Ga0075152, IMG submission 70964) | Wastewater effluent complex algal communities from Wisconsin, to seasonally profile nutrient transformation and Carbon sequestration -... | ecosystem: Engineered > WWTP > Effluent > Algae...
TCGTCGCCGAAGTCGGGCATATCCCCGAGGTCTCCGACAGGCCCGAATGTCGAGCCCGCGCTCCCGCCGCCCGAGCCGCTGTCCTCGCCCGTGCCCGTGCTCGTGCTCGTGCTCGACGAGCTGCTCGAGCTCCCGCCGGTCGACCCCGCGGGCGCGGTCGTGGCGTCCGGCGTCGAACCGAAGCCGCTGTGGCCCACGGCCGGCCCCTGGCAGGCCGTGACCAGCAAGAGCCCCAGGATGTTGCGGGTGCCCACGTCCGGACCGTAGCGCATTTTCGCCCCCGGGTCCATACGCCTTCCGGGGCATCCACCGGACCACGAGGTCTGCACAAAGTCGCGGAGGCCGAGGACAGCCGCGAGTATCCGTGCGGTGAGGTCGAGGCCGAGTCTCGCGCGACCTGCCCCGGCCTCTCGCTGTTCCCGGGCGACCCGTAGCGCCGCTCACCCGCGGCGGTCGGCGAGCACCGCGTCGCCCTCGGGGGCCTGGTCCTGCTCGACGTCATTGATGGTACGCCGGTCCTCGCCGACGTCCTGGCCCTTGCGCACGCGCACGACGCTGCCGGGCTCGCCGTTGTGTTCGTAGCTCGACATCCAGGCGGGCGGCACGTTCGGGGTCGTCAGCTCGTAGACATAGCGCGCGTCCTTCGGGGCGAGGTTTACGCAGCCGTGGCTCTTGCGGTGGCCGAAGCCGTCGTGCCAGTAGGCGCCGTGGAGGGCGAAGCGGCGATAAAAGTACTGCACCCAGGGCACGGCCTCGACGTGATACGGCGACTCCGTCGCGTCCTCGGGTCGGTTGCGCATGGCGCCGAGGGCGAGCTTGTTGCGGATGCGATAGATGCCGCGCGGGGTCGAGGTGTTCTTCTTGGCCCCGGTGCCGCTCGAGATCAGGGTGACGAAGATCGGCGCGCCGCCTCGCATCACCGCGAGCATCTGCTGCTGCAGGTCGACGTCGATCCAGGTCTCGCCCTCGGCGACGCCCGCGAGCGCCGGCCCCGGCTCGAACCAGCGGACCTTGGCGGCCTCGACGTAGGCCGGCACGCCCGCGCCCAGGCCGTCGGGGATCGTCAACCAGCGGCCGCCGCGGCCCTGCAGCAGCTCGGGCAGCACCTCGAGCGGCTGGTGAAAGGCCAGCTGCCCGAGCACCGGCGCGCTCAACTTCGGCTCGCCGCGCAGCACCGCCTCGCGGGAGATCGCCCACGCCGCGCGCCGGCCCTCGGTCACCGGCTGCTCCGCCAGCGCCCGACCCCCGAACTCGCTCGGCTGCTCGGCCTTCATGTCCTTCGCCGGCACCACCTGCTCGTCGGCGTCGATGTACACCTTGCCGTGACCCGGCAGGGTCTTGAGCTCGACGAAGGCGTATTGTCGGTTGGGCTCGAGGAAGTCGACCGGCTCGCGGCCGCCGAGCAGCGCCGAGACGCTCTTGTAGCGCGGGACCTCGGCGAGCAGCACGCCCTTCCGGTCGGCCCGCGGCTTGGCGTACAGGTACGGGACGACCAGGCCCTCCGGCACCGGCGGCAGCACCGGCGGCGCCGCCTCGATCGGCTCGGCGGCCTTGAGGCACACGAAGCCGTCGCCGTCGCGGTGCCCGGCGCGGGCCCAGCCCTCACCCGAGCAACCTGTCCCTTTGACCAGGCCATAGATAGCGAAGGGCGTGTTCGGGTCGATGCGCCCGCGCATCTCGCTGCCGTAGCGGGTCGCGGCGTACACGATCGAGGTCCGCGCCGAGACCCGAAAGCCGGTCGGCGGCGGCGGAGCGGCCTCGGCCGCCTCGGCCGCCTCGGCGTCCGGCTCTGGCGCCCCGGCGACGGGCGCGGCCGTCGTCGGGGTACCGGCCACCGGCTCGGACGCGAGCGCCGGCCCGGATGCCCCCTGTGCGGCCTCGGGCTGGGGTCTCGCCGCCCCCTCCCCGTCGGGATCGCAGCCCGGGCCCCAGGCGAGCAGGACCGCGGTCCCCAGCACCGGCAGCGCCGCACCGAGCACGGCAACCAACACGGGACGGCGAGGGGACGGACGGACGGAATTCATGGAGCTGGGCATGACGGGGTCTTTGGTAACGCCGGAGCTTTCGTGCCATCATCCCGGGCGGTGCAGAGCTTCACAGGGACCTCCGAATACATTGTTTCTCCGGAGCTGGCGCGGGCGGTGGACGTCGCGGTCGCGCTGGGGCGGCCGCTGCTGGTGAAGGGGGAGCCGGGCACGGGCAAGACCTTGCTCGCGCGGGACATCGCCCGCTTCTACAACACTCCACTGGAGCGCTGGCATGTCAAATCCACGACAAAAGCGGTGGACGGGTTGTACCAGTACGATGCCGTGCGGCGCCTGCACGACAGCCGCTTCGGTGATGGTGACGTCCGCGACATCGGGCGTTACATCACGATGGGTCCGCTTGGCCGCGCATTTCAGCGCGACGAGCGCATCGTCGTGCTCATCGACGAGATCGACAAGGCCGACCTCGAGTTCCCGAACGACCTGCTGCACGAGCTCGACACCATGAGCTTCACGGTCGCCGAGACCGGCGAGACGCTCGCGGCCAAGCATCGGCCGATCGTGATCATCACCAGCAACAACGAGAAGGAGCTGCCGGACGCGTTTCTGCGCCGCTGCGTGTTCCACTGGATCGAGTTCCCCGACCGCGCGCTGATGAGCCGCATCGTCCGCGTCCACCACGCCGACGCCGAGGAGCGCCTGCTCGCCGGCGCGCTCGAGGCCTTCTACGCCCTGCGCAGCGTCGACGGCCTGCGCAAGCCCCCCAGCACCAGCGAGCTCATCGACTGGGTCTCCGCCCTGCGCCACAGCGGCATGGACCCCGCCAAGCTGCTCGGCGCCGGCCTGCCCTTCATCGGCACCCTGCTCAAGAAGGAGCAGGACATCGACACCGCCCAGCGGCGCTTCTCGGCCGCCAAGACCGGCGGCCGCGCGGGGCACTGATGTTCCTCGACTTCTTTTACAAGCTGCGCGACCGCGGCGTCCCGGTGACGACCCACACCTGGCTCGCGCTGGTCGAGGCGCTCGCGCGCGGCCTGCACGGCGACACCCTCGACGGCTTCTATCAGGTCGCCCGCTGCGTCCTGATCCAGAGCGAGGCGCACTACGACGAGTTCGACCGCGTGTTCGCGGAGAGCTTCCGCGGGGCCGCCGCCGCCGCCCGCGACCTCCTGAAGGAGCTCGAGGAGTGGCTCAAGGACCCCAGGGCCGGCGACCTCGACCCCGAGCTGCGCGCCGCCCTCGCGGGCATGGACCTCGAGCAGCTGCGCCGCGAGCTGCAGGACCGCCTCAACACCCAGAAGGAGCGCCACGACGGCGGCAGCCACTGGATCGGCACCGGCGGCACCTCGCCCTTCGGCACCGGCGGCGCCCACCCGACCGGCGTGCGCATCGGCGGCGGCGGAGGCCGCAGCGCGCTCGCGGTCGCCGACGCCCGCCGCTTCAAGGAGTTTCGCCGCGACCTCGTCCTCGACACCCGCCAGATCGCCGCCGCACTCCGTCGCCTCCGTCGCCTCACCCGCGACGAGGGCAAGCTCAGCCTCGACATCGACGAGACCATCGACGCCACCGCCCGCAACTGCGGCGACATCGAGGTCGTCCTCACACCCGAACGCCACGGCGACGTCCGCCTCCTCCTCCTCCTCGACGTCGGCGGCAGCATGGACCCCCACGCCCAGCTCGTCTCCCGCCTGTTCAGCGCCGCCCACCAGGGCGGCGGCTTCAAGGAGCTGCGCTCCTACTACTTCCATAACTGCGTGTACCAGCGCGTCTTCGAGGACGCCCAGTTCAGCAGGCCGGTGCAGACCGCCGAGCTGCTCAAGGAGCTCGACGGCAAGTGGACCGTCGTGCTCGTCGGCGACGCGTACATGCACCCCGGCGAGCTGACGATGTCGAGCGGCGACTGGTGGGAGAGCGCCCGCGGCCCGAGCGGCCTGACCTGGCTCGCCCGCCTCGCCGACCGCTTCCCGCGCAGCGCCTGGCTCAACCCCGAGCCCCCCGGCCTGTGGCGCTCCGGCACCATCGCCGAGATCGCTCGCGTGTTCACGATGTTCCCGCTGACCCTCGCGGGCCTCGAGGACATGGTCAAGCACCTGCGGCGGCCCGCCCTCTCGAGCGAGCGCCGCACGGTGATCTCCACCCTCGCCCGCGGCCGCTGAAGTGGGCACAGAACACCGTCTACCGCCATTTCTGTGGCCATCCGCCCGCCGCGCTTGACACGCCGCCGCCGCGCTCCTAACCAGGGCCGATGCAAGCACCTCGCCCGCTCCTGGCCACTCTATCGATCACGGCCGCGCTGTTCACCGCGACCGTGACCACGTCAGCCAGCGCCGCGGACGTGCCCGACAGCGAGAACCGCGTCAAGGGCAAGCTGCGCTTCCACGTCGACACCGACTTCTTCGGCTGGACCCACAGCCGCAACTTCACCGACGAGCCCGGCCCGGGCGAGCCCGTCCCTACGGTCGACGCGTCCAACCGGGTCGGCTTCGGCTTCGCCCGGCCGCTCGCGGGTGAGGTCGATGCCTCGGGCGCGGGCGCCTTCCTGGGCGGAGGGGGCTCGATGTTCGGCCTCGGCCTCGGCTACGGCATCACGCCCTACCTGATCCTCGGCGCGCGCATGGGCCTGAGCTTCGACCACGTGTCCAGCCCCACCGACGCGCCCTTCAAGACCACCAGCAACTACTTCAGCACGATCTTCACGCCCTACCTCGAGATCTTGCCGCTGCCGCGCGGCCGCGTCCTGCCCTTCATCCTCGTGCGCAGCGGCTTCCAGGCCGCGGCCTTCGGCGTTCGCACCAAGGGCAGCGACCCGCTCCTCGGCGACCTCAGCAGCCTCGACCGCACCAGCATCATCGCGCCGACCATCGGCGTCGGCGGCGGCGCCCACTTCCTGCTCACCGACCGCTTCTCCCTCGACGCCAGCCTGATGTTCGACTACCGCTGGTACTTCGCCAAGAACCGCGAGAGCTCGAGCGAGGGCCCGACCGTCACGAGCGACTGGGAGAAGGCCGGCCGCCAGTCCTTCACCCTCGGCGCCGTGCTCGGCTTCTCCGTGTGGTTCCTGTAGCGCCGCTTCAGTGGCGCCACGGCGCCGAGCCCGAGAGCGCCGCGACGACCTGCGCGTGGCTCTCGGTCGCCTGGTCGACGAAGCCCAGCTCGCCCTGCGTGACGTCGATGCGCAAGAACCACTGAAAGTTCAGCGCCGCGCCGCACCGCCCCGAGGCCTCGCCGGTGTAGAACAGCAGCAGCTGCAGCGGCCCCAGCTGCGGGTGCGCCGGTGCGCCGGCCAGGCAGACCGCGTCGAACTCGAGCAGCTCCGGCATGCGCCCGCTCGCCAGCTCGAGGTCGTAGACCGCCGAGACCGCCGCCACGAAGCGGTCGCTCTCCTCGCCGGTGCTGCGCATGATCAGGTGGCAGCGCGGCAGCTCGATCTCCAGCGTCGGCAGCGACACCGGCGCGTGCTCCGAGCCGCGCAGCTCGAGCACGAAGCCGACGCGCCGTCCGCCGGCCGTCGCCGCCACGCGGAAGCGGTTGACGCCGGACTGGCGCTCGAATGACTCGATCTGCAGGGTCAGGACGGCGAGGCCCCGGGCGACGACGACGTCGCGCAGCAGGTCCACGGGCTCCGGCGTTGCGGTTTGGTCGCAGTTCATGGGCTTCTCCCTCCCGGCGTCCAGCACCGAGCCGATTCAAGATGGCACGGGCGGATCGCCGCGTGCGGCGCCCCACACTCGCGGCCGCCCGTGCCACCCGCCGATGACACCCAGGAGCCCGCGGGGGCCGCCTGCGGGGGCGACGCGCAAGTTTTGGCGTGTTCAAGCGAGCTTTGCTATGTGTCGCGCCCCATGATGCCGCAGTCCCTGCAAGTCATCCTCGACCACACCTATCTGGGGGTCTCCGGGCTGCAGTGGCTGATCGCGCTGGCGATCGTGCTCGGCGGCGGCCCGCTGCTGGTCCTGGTCCGCGTGCTCATCAGCGCTCGACTGCGCCGCCTCGCCGCCCGCACCCGCACCGACGTCGATGACTTCGTCGTCACGCTGGTGGAGCGGACCCGCGGCTGGTTCCTGATGCTGGTGGCCGCCCGCGTCGCCGCCTTGACCCTCGCGCTGCCCGACCGCTGGGACGACCGGGCCCACACCGCGCTGATCGTCGGCGCGGTGATCCAGGGCGGCCTGTGGGCCGCGGCCCTGATCCGCTACCTCGTCGACCGCCGCTTCGCCAGCCACCTCGCCCCGGCCCTGAACCAGCCGCAGGTCACCCCGATCGCCCAGACCATGCTGCGCCTCGTCGGCCTCGTGCTGGTCTGGTCGGTCGTGCTGCTGGCCGCCCTCTCGGCCTTCGGCATCGACGTCACCGCGCTGGTCGCCGGCCTCGGCGTCGGCGGCATCGCCCTCGCCCTCGCCGTCCAGCGGATCCTCGGCGACATCCTGGCGTCGATCTCGATCGTGGTCGACAAGCCCTTCGAGCCCGGCGACTTCATCGCCACCGGCGGCCGCTCGGGGACCGTGCGCCGCATCGGCATCCGCAGCACCGTGCTCGCCAGCCTCGGCGGCGAGGAGCTGGTCATCGCCAACAACGACATGCTCGCCAACCAGATCCAGAACTACACCCGCATGACCGAGCGGCGCGTGGCGTTCAAGATCGGCGTCGTCTACGACACCTCGCAGGCGCGACTGGAGGCGCTACCCGGCCTGATCCGCGCGGTCGTCGAGGCCCAAGAGAAGGTCCGCTTCGGCCGCGCCGTGCTCACCGGCCTCGCCGACTCCGCGATCGAATACGAGGTCGTATACACCGTGCTGGACCCGAGCGCCGACATCTACGCCGCGATCCACCAGCAGATCCTGCTCGAGCTCATCCGTCAGATGCGCGCGGCCGGCCACGACTTCGCGTTCCCGACCCGCACCCTGCACGTCATCCCGCCCGAGCCGCCCGCACCCTTCGCCGCCGCGTGACGGCCACGCCCGTCACCGCGGGCCGCACACCTCGTCGACCATGCCCTGCCCCGCGCAGGTCAGACACGCCCAGCCAGGCTCGACGACGCAGTCCGCCAGCGCCGCCAGCGACTCGCAGCTCGCCTGACTGACCTGCGGACCGCAACCACCGCCGCCGCACGGGTCGCTGTCGAAGTAGAACGTCGCCACCGCGTACGACTCGGCCGGCAGCCCGACGAAGGCCTGACCGACCTGGCTGTCGATGCCCTGCAGCCAGGTCACCAGCTTGAAGGCCCGCTGCTCGCTCGCGGCCTTCAGCGCGCAGTCACGGGCCGCCTCCCACGCCGGCAACAGGTCGTCCCACGGGTCGACCGCGCCGCAATCCTCGTAGTCCCCGAGCGCCTCGACGGCGGCGCAGGCCTGCGCCTCGAGCGTACAGACCAGGCCGCCGGTCGTGCCACCCTCGCCGCTCTCGCTGCTCGCCGCGGTCGCGCTGGTCTCGCTCCCGGTCGTGCTCGCCGCGCCCGTGCTGCCGGTCGTACCGGTGCCGCTGGTATCGGTGCCGGTGGTCGGCTGGCCGCTCTCGCTGCTCGCCGCGGCCGAGGCGGTCGAGGCGTCGGTGCCCGGCGACTCGGTGGCAGCGTCGGTGTCATCGGAGGCCTTGTCGCCGCAGGCCGGCAGGAGCAGCGAGAGGACCAAAATGCGGCGTAACAGGACCATGACCGAGTCTACCCTCGCGGACGGGAGCTGTCCTGCGCCTGTGACCTCACACCGAAGCTCGTGATCGAAGGCGCCGGCTTCGATACGTCATTGCGGCCATTGGCGGAAGGCGCGAGCTTTGATACAGGCGATCCATGCGCCTGCGCCTCGCGTCCCTCGGCCTCTGCTTGGTTGCGACCGCCTGCTACACGGGCCCCGGCGAGGCCGACGACCTCTCGGGCGGCACGAGCCTGCCGGGCCTCGACGACGACGGCGGCGGATCCACGGACGAGCCCGTCACGACCAGCGCGAGCGGCGACGCGAGCACCACCGGCGACGCGAGCACCACCGGCGACGCGAGCGCCGACGAGAGCACCACGGGGTCGACGGGCGAGGCGAGCACCGGCGCGCCGAGCACGACCAGCGCGGCCGCGAGCTCGAGCGGCGGCGACGAGGACCTGTGCCCGCGGGTGCGCGTGGTCGTGCCGCCCGGGGACGTGCTCAACGTCCGACCGACGCCGTCGACCGAGATGGCGCCGCTGGGCACTCTGGCGAACGGTGCGATCGTCGACGTCCTCGACCTCGTCGCCGGCGAGTCGCTCGAGGGCAACGACCAGTGGTACGAGATCCACGGCCCGGCGGTCGACGGCTACGTGTGGAGCGGCCTGGTCGAGTGCACCCTCGACGAGCCCTCGACCGAGGGCTTCTTCCTGCCGCTCGAGTGCGGCAAGTCGGCGACGATCAGCCAGGGCAACAACGGCGAATTCAGCCACAATGGAAAGTCGGCCTACGCCTTCGACTTCTCGCTCGGACTCGGCACGCCGCTGGTGGCGATCGCCGACGGCACCGTGGCCTATCTCTACGCCGGCACCAAGCCCGGTGACCCCTGCTACAACGGCGGCGGCCAGGAGTGCAATAACGCCGCCAACTACGTCAACCTCCTCCACAACGACGGCACCCGATCGATCTACGCCCACCTGAGCGAGGTCCACGTCGCCCTCGGCGAGCTCGTCCCCCGCGGCAAAGCCGTCGGCCTGTCCGGCTCGACCGGCTGGTCGACCGGTCCCCACGCCCACGTCGCACGCCTCGAGAACTGCGCCTCCGCCTGGTGCCAGTCCATCCCCGTCGCCTTCACCGACGTCGCCGGCGACGGCGTCCCCAAGACCGGCGACATGGTCACCTCCGGCAACTGCCCCTGAGCGCCACCTCATCCGCTCCCCGCGCCCCGCGCCCCGTGGTAGACGAGCGCCGTGGAGCCCCGAGCCGGCTGTCTGCGGTGCCGTCGCCCCCGGCAAGTGTGCTGGTGCGACGCCCTCGTGCCCGTGCCCAGTCGCACCCGCGTCGTCTTCCTGCAGCACCCGCGCGAGGCCAGGGTCCCCGTCAGCACCTGCCGCATGGCCCACCTCTCGCTGCCCGGCTCGCAGCTGCACGTCGTCCGCGACACCGAGCTGCCGCCCGCGCTCGCCCGCCTGCTCGCCGAGCCCGGCACCCACCTGCTGTTCCCCTCGCCGGGCGCGACCGACGTCGACGCCCTCGTCGAGCCGCCGCGCACCCTCGTGGTCGTCGACGGCACCTGGACCAACGCGCGCAAGCTCGTCGAGCGCGACCCGCTGCTGCGCGCGCTCCCGCGGCTGGCGTTTCGCCCGGACTTCGCCAGCAACTACCGCATCCGGCGCGAGCCCGCGGGCCACTGCCTGTCGACGATCGAGGCGACCGCGCACGTGCTGGAGCGGATCGAGCGGGCGCCCGGTCGCTACACGCCGATGTTGGCGGCCTTCGAGCGCATGGTCGACATGCAGCTGGAATTCGTGGCCAGCGGCGCGGGCGCGGACCGCCACATCCGGCACAAGACGCCGCGCAGGCCGCGGCCGCGGGTCGACCTGCGCGCCCCGCTGCGAGCGGCGCAGGAGCGGCTGGTGCTGCTGCACATCGAGGCCAACGCGTGGCCGCACACGACCGTGGAGCCGCCGCCGGTCGAGGCCTTGCAGCTGCTCGGCCTGCGGGTGGCCACCGGCGAGCGCTTCACGGCCCTGCTGGCGCCGCGCCAGCCGCTGTCGCCGCACGCGGCCTACCACCTCGACATCCCGGAGTCGGAGATCCACGCCGGCGCGCCATTGGCCGCGGCGCAGGCGGCGTGGCGCGAGTTCCTCGGCGCCGACGCCGTGCTCGGCGTGTGGGGCTACCACGCGCTGTCACTGCTGCGCGGCGAAGCCGGCTGGACCCTCCCGCCGGCGCTCGACCTGCGGGCGCTGCGGCTGCAGCTCCTCGGCCCCGCCGACAAGCTGCCCGAGGGCCGGGGCCGCGCCGCCCGTCGCTTCGCCGCGATCCAGAGCTCCCTGCGCGAGCTGCAGACCAGCCCGTAGCGACGCTCCCTTCAGGCCCCGAGATCTGCGCGCAGCGGCCCGCCGCGCGCGAAACTGGCGCCTTGTCGCCGCCCACCGATCGGGTACCCTCGCCCAATGACAATGTTTAGCGGTAGTGCGGGCGCATCGGCGCTCGCGGTCCTGGTGGTTTGCGCGTCCGCCTGCAATAACGACCCCCCCGAGGGGAGCGCAACGGACGGCGGCGCCTCGAGCTCCACCAGCAGCGCGAGCGCCTCGACCGGCTCGACCACCGACTCGAACAGCAACTCGAACAGCAACAGCAACAGCAACAGCGCGACCGACTCCGACTCCGAGGGCGGCACCGACAGCGGCAACAGCTCGCCGACGACCACCGGTCCGACCGAGGCGACCAGCGCCACCGACTCCGGCTCGACCACCAACGGCACCACCGAGGCGCTGACCGGCACGACGGCGGAGACCACCGTCGATACGACCTCGGGCACCGGCGACACCACCGGCGACACCACCGGCGACACCACCGGCGGCACCACCGGCGACACCACCGGCGACACCACCGACGGCACCACCGGCGGCACCACCGGCGCCGACGTGGAGTGCGGCAACCTGCAGGTCGTCTACCGCGACTTCAAGCCGCTGCACGTGGACTTCGGCTGTCACATGTTCGGCAACATCGCGCGCCCCGGCCTGGTCCAGCAGATGATCGGCAAGGACAACAAGCCGGTCTATAACCCCAACCCGCCGGCGCCTCCGGGCGGCTGGAACGGCTCGAACCCGCAGATCACCAGCGCGCAGTCATTCAGCGAGTGGTACAACTTCAAGGATGGGACCAACATCGAGGTCGCCGGCGAGCTCGAGCTGATGGAGATCATGCCCGGGCTGTGGAGCTACGCCAGCAACTCGTTCTATCCGCTGACGGACAAGGGCTTCGGCAACAACATCACGCCGAACTGGTCGGGCGGGACCTTCCCGGACCGCAACGGCTCGTTCACCACCGAGATCCACACCAGCTTCCTCTACGAGGCGGGGCAGATCTTCAACTTCCAGGGCGACGACGACGTCTGGGTCTTCATCGACGGCAAGCTGGCGATGGACCTCGGCGGGCTCCACCCCTCGGTGAGCGGCGCGATCAACCTCGACAACCTCGGCCTGGTCGTCGGCGAGTCCTACGCGCTCGACGTCTTCCACGCCGAGCGCTGCGAGAGCGGCAGCAACTTCCGCATCGACACGTCGATCAACTGCTTCATCCCGATGTGAACCACCGGGCCCCGCCGCCACGCACGGGCGTGGGCTCGCTGGACCAATTATCGATCAGGCGGTGGCCGATATTCGGCCACCTCCGCGGTCGACACCGGGTTGATACTCGCGTCTCACCAGACGCGCGAGCCCCGGGCGCTCGGTGAACGTCGAACGCTCCGATCCGCTCCCGGTCCCCGCGCAATGTCCACCGAGCTGCCCGCTGTGACCCCCTCCGAGCGCCTCGCCCTCGCCGCGGGCTGGGCGCTCGTCCTGGCCCCCGTGGTCGCCCACACGGTCTGGCGTCCCCTGCTCGTCGCCCTCGGCGCCGAGGGCGACGCCGGCTCGATCAGCCTCGCGTCCCTCGTGGTCGCGGCCGCGGCGGTGCTCGGACTACGCCTCTCGCCGCCCCGCCACCCCGCGCTGGGGGCCGCCGCAGCCGCAGCAGCAGCAGCGATCCTCGCCGCCCTCATGCTCGGCTCGACCGGGCCCGCGTTCGTCGCGGCAGCCGCGGCCCTGCTCGCCGTCGCCGGCCTCGCCAGCGCCGCGCTGCCGATGATGCTCGCTCGCAGCCCCGCCGCCCTCGACGGACTCGCCCGTCGCAAGCCCCGAGCGGCCCTCGCAATGGCTGTACTCTGGGCCCTGGCCGCGGTCCAGACGGCGCGGCTCAGCACATTCATGGGCGACGCCACGCGCATCGAGCACGTCCCCATACCCCTGGCCGAACACTTCAATCACCACGCCTGCATGACCGCCTACGTCCAGGCGGCGAAGCTCGCCGAGGCCCGGGTCGACAACCTATACGACGCGGACTGGTGGCCCTCGCTCGGCCACAGCCCGACCGGAGACGCCCAGGCCCGGGCCTACGCGCCCTTCGAGCTCGACGCCTACGCCTACCCGCCGCCCTTTCTGCTCGCGCCCCGCCTCCTTCGCGCGCTCAGCCACGACTTCAGCGCCCAGCGGGCGCTCTGGTACGGGATCCAGGCGCTCACGATGGCCCTCGGTTTGTGGCTCGTCGGCGTGTGGATCGCCGGGGCCGACGCGAGGGCGGGGGTGCGAGCGCTGCTCCTCGCGCCCCTGATCGTGCTCGCGCCCCCCGTGCTGGTGACGCTCCAGGCCGGCAATGTCCACCTCGTGGTGGTCGTCATGGCGGTCGTCGGTATGCTCGCGCTCCAGCGCGGGCGCCCGGCCCTCGGCGGGGCTCTGCTCGCATTCTCGATCCTCGCCAAGATCTCGCCCGGCCTGCTCGGCGTCGTCTTGCTCGTCCAACGGCGCTGGCGCGACGCGCTGTGGACCGCGGGCTTCGGGCTGCTCTGGACGCTGCTCGCCCTCATCGTCTTCGGCAGCGCCCCCTTCGCGGCCTTCATTCACTACCAGCTCCCGCGCCTCCGCTCCGGCGCGGCGCTCGAGTTCTTCACGGGGTCGATCGTCGACATCGCCGCGAACATGGCGCCCGCGGGGCTCCCCTACAAGCTCGAGGCACTCGGCCTCGCGCTCGGCGACGCCTCGGCCGCCGCCGCGACGATCGGCACGCTCTTCACCCTCGTCGCCATCGCCCTGACCGTCGTCGCCGGCCGCCGCTCCGGCGATCTCAGGATCCAGGTCGGGCTGTGGCTCGCGGTCCTGACCCTCGGCGCCCTTCGCAGCCCCTTCGCGCCGCCCTACGTCGGCTTCGCGGTCCTCTGGCTGCTGAGCCTCTGGGCCGCCGAGCTTCGCCGCCCGCCCGGCGCCGTGGCCCTGGCCCTCGCCTTCGTGCTCCTCTGCGTCACGCCCCCGCTCCCCGACGCGGGGCTGCTGCTCTTCTCGATGGTCCAGCAGGCGCTGCTCCTCGCGCTGGTGGTGTGGTTCATCGTTCGACCGACGCGGCCGCCGTCCTGAGGGCTGATATGCCCACCCCAGCTTCGGACTCACCGACGCCCCTGCGAGGGCCCGGAGGCCGGTCACGACCGCCGGCCGCTCGCCCGACCCCGCCGCGACCTTGACAGCCCGGGTCGCTCCCGACATCGTCCGGCCGCTGGATTTATGTCGCACACCAAGCCCCACGTGTTCACCGGTGCCACTGGTTTCGTCGGATCTGCGATCATCCTCGAGCTGCTGCAGGCGGGCCCGCACGCGCGCGTCCTCGCCGTGGTGCGCTCACCGGATGGCAGCGACGCGGGAGCGCGCGCTCGCCTGCACCAGACCCTCGAGCGCGCGGCCCGGCTCTACGGGCTCGGCGATTCGCTCGACGTGGAGATCCACGAGCGCTGCCTGGGCCTCGCCGGTGACCTGCACGCGCCGCGCTGCGGCATCGAGGGGCGACCGGAGTGGGCGGAGGCCGAGCTGTGGCACTGCGCGGCCTCTCTGCAGTTCCACGACCGCCACGAGAAGGAGGTCATGCAGACCAACGTCGAGGGCACCCGTCACGCGCTCGAGCTCGCGCAGGCCTTGGGCGCCCGGACCTTCAACATGATCAGCACCGCCTACGTCGCGGGCACCCGCACGGGCTCTATCCCGGAGGCGCCGGTGCTGCCCTCTCAGACGACCAACAACCACTACGAGCGCAGCAAGATCATCGCCGAGGGGCTGGTGATCGCCAGCGGGCTCCGGGCCCGGATCCTCCGCCCCAGCATCGTCATCGGCCACTCCCGGACCCGCGCGGCGCTGACCTTCAGCGGGGTCTATGGCTTCGAGCGCGGCGTGTTCAAGTTCCGTAGCCTGATGGAGCGCACCCAGGCCCATCTCATGGACACCCTCGAGGTGCGGATGCTGGCCGACGCCCACGGGAGCCTCGACCTGATCCCCGTCGACTTCGTGGCTCGCGACGCCCTCGGCCTGTCGCTCGCGGACGCCGACCCCGGCGTCTACCACCTCGCATCGGTCGCGCGCCTCCCGACCCGCCGCGTGCTCGAGGTGATCTTCGAAGCCGCGGGCCTGCGGCCGCCGCGATTCGTGGACGACCCGGCCGAGCTCACCTGGCTCGACCGCAAGCTCGATCAGGCCGTCTCCATCTACAATGCCTACCTCTCCGGCGACAAACACTTCGAGCGCACCCAGACCGACCGCTGGCTCGAGCGCACGGCCGGCGCCGGCTATCAGCTCCCAGACCACGAGCTGCGCCAGTTCTGCGACCTGTACTACCAGACCGAGCTGGCGACCCGCGCGCCCCTCCCGGAGACCACGTGAGCGCACCAAACCCCGTCATCGTCGTCGGCACCGGACGCTGCGGCTCCACCTTGGTCTCGGCCATGATGCGCGCCCACCCCGAGGTGCTCAGCCTCTCCGAGCTGTTCTCCTTCGTCACCGACCTCGGCAGCCTCATCCCCCGGGCCTTCGCGCCCGAAGCCGTCACCGGCGCCGAATTCTGGCGCGTGATGGCCACCTGCTACCCGCGCGAGAACCTGCTGCTGCGCCATGGCCTGCGCATGGAAGAGGTCACCTACCCCTTCGGGCGCGGCCGCCATCGCCCCGCCGACGGCGTGCCCGCCCTGCTGCTGACCACGCTGCCGCACCTCGACGATGACCCCGACGCCCTGTTCGACGAGCTCGCCGCGGTGATGTGCGCGCGCGGGCCGGCCCCGATGGCCGAGCACTACCGCGGCATGTTCACGCACCTGATGCGGCGTTACGGCCGGCGCACCTGGGTCGAGCGCTCCGGCGGCACGCTGCGCATCGTCCAGCGCCTGGTCACCGCGTTCCCCGAGGCCCGCTTCGTGCACCTGGTCCGCGACGGCCGTGACACGGCGATCTCGATGAGCCGCCACATCGGCTTTCGCATGGCGCTGGTGGGCTTCCAGCTGCTCGAGCTGCTCGGCGTGGACCCCTGGGAGAGCGACGATCGCGGCGAGGCCGACGACCTGGACGACGACCTCGCCGCGCTCCTGCCCGAGCGCTTCACCGCCGAGGCCTTCAACCGCTATGACATCTCGCCTTCATTATGCGGGCACTACTGGTCGGGCGAGATCCGCCGCGGCCTCGAGGTGCTGGGGGCGCTGCCGCCGGGGCGCGTGCTCACCCTCCGCTATGAGGACCTGCTGACCGATCCGCAGACCAGCGTGACCCGCCTGGGCGAGGCGCTCGGGCTCGGCGCCCTCGATCCGCAATGGCTGCAGGCCGCTGTCGGCATGGTCGGCCGCGGACGCTCGGCCTGGCGATCGCTGGCCCCCGCCGACCAGCGCGAGCTCGAGCACGCCTGCGCCCCGGGCTTCGCCGCCCTCGCCGAGCAGGGCCTCACCTGGCAGGATCCAGCGATCCCCTGATGCTCCGCGACCTCGCCCTATACGCACTCGTCGTGGTGATGATGGCCGCGGTCGGCCTGCACCTGTCGCTCGACCAGCTGTGGTCGGGCCTGCGGCGGTGGATAATCCTCGCCCTGGCCGTGCTCGCCAACCTCGTGCTCATGCCCATGCTCGTGCTCGGCCTCTCCGGGCTCCTCGCCCTCCCGCCCGGCGCCACCACCGGCCTGCTGGTGTGCGCCGCCGCCCCCGGCGGTCCCACCGGGCCGCTGTTCGCACGCATCTCCCGCGCCGACCTCGGCTTCGCCACCTCGCTGCAGGTGCTCCTGAGCGTGCTCGCGCTCGTCAGCGCACCGCTCACTCTGGAGCTGCTCGGCGGCTCCAGCGAGCGCTCGTTGCTGTGGCCGATGGTGCAGACCCTGGCGCAGTTCCAGCTGCTGCCGCTGGCCCTGGGCATGGCGGTCCGCCACCGTCGACCGGCGTGGGCCGAGCGCCTGGGCCCGCCCATGGGCAAGCTCGCCAACCTGCTGCTGGCGCTGGTCGTCGTGGGCCTGCTGGTGACCCGTGGCGCCGCCCTGCTCGACCAGGGGCCGGGCGTACATGCGGCCCTCATGGCGCTGGTGCTGCTGCCCTTGGCCTTCGGCCTCGCGTGGCCGGCGGGCACCACGGGCCGCCCGACCCTCGTCGCGGCCGGGATGGTCACGAGCGTCCGCAACGTCTCGGTCGCCCTGCTGTTATCGGCCAGCTTCTACGCCCGCGATCCCACGGTCGATGTGGCGATCCTGGTCTGGGGCTTCTACATGATGGTGATCCCGGGCCTGCTCGCATGGCGGCTCGACGCACGCGCCTCGGCCGCGGCCGGGCCGCATCACCCCGACGCGTCGGTCGCGGCGCGATAGACCAGGCCATAGCACTCGATGATCGACGAGGTGAGCTCGACCCGGCGGTCGGTCTCGGCGCAGCGGACCCACAACCGCCACCCCTCGCCGTGGGCGGCGACCGCCCGATGCAAGGACCGACCGTCGAAGCGGACGATCGCCGCGGCCGGCTGCGGCGCGCTCCGGGGCGCGAGCGCGCGGACCTGGCGATCGAGCTCGTCGAAGTTGGGGATCAGCTCGGGCAGCGTCAGCGACACGGACTCCGTCGCAAAGAGCGTCGCGCAGTGCTCCGAGGACTGGTAGGAGAGGTATGTGGGCGGCTCCGAGGGCCCCTCCAGCCGCGCCCTCATGTCGTGCAGGAGCGCGTGGCCGAGGCTGCGCACCCGTCGGTCACGCGCGACGATCGTCCCATCGACGTGCCAGTGTTGGCTGTCGACAGGGACGTCGCCAGGCCGGAAATACTGGATCTTCGAGTCGATATAGACATATCGCTTCCGGCCCGAGACGTGACGCCGCATCTCCTCGAGGACCGCCCTCGTCAGCGGCCCGGCCTCGCGGATCGCCTCGTCGATGGGGCACCAGCAGAAGGTGACGGCGTCCCCCATGATCTCCTCCTGGGTGGGGACCGGGAGGGCGGCCAGCGTCTCGTGGCGGTTCGGGAAGCGGGCCGTGAACGTGTCGATGCCGCGGCGCTCCGTCGCGCTGTACCTGTCGAGCGAGACGGGCCGCATCTCGGCGACCTCGGGCAGGTCGGCGGCCTCCCCGACGGGCGCGGGCCGGGGCCTGGTGGACCCGTGGTACGCGCCCTCTCCGGTGAAACGCGCGACCTGCTGGGTCGCGACCGATCGTGCTCGCCTGAGGTAGGTATTCATCGGAAATCGAACATCGTCTGGAAGTATTGGAGCTTCGCCCGCGGGTCTTGCGCGAGCCGGATGACCGCGTCGACGCGGTCAAGGAGGTGCTCGGTCGACGCCGGCGGGGGACGCCCCTCCTGGTACCGCGACGGCAAGCCGAAGGATCGGTTGTAATCGACGTTGGAGATCCTTCGATCACGAGCGAAGATAGGCGGCAGCGGCGCCCAGTCGTGCTCGACGAAGAAGCTCTCGGCCCCCCAGCGCAGGTAGAAGCCGAGCCGCTCCATCCGCGAGAGCCACGGCGGATCACCGACCTGCCAGAAGCCCCGCCCACACAGCAAGTGCTGCGAATGCTCGACGCTCGCGCCGCGGGCCGCGATGTCGACCCTCGAGTATTTCTCGACGATCGCGGCGAGGAGGCGCTCGGCCAGCCCCTCGCCGCGGTGCTCCTTGGCGACGACGAAGTTGGCGATATGGTGATACGCCGTGGGTTTGAAGCGGACGAGGTCGGGGAACGCGAATTGGTCGAACCACCGCCGCGCGGGATCGTCGCCCGCGGGCTGCTCGAAGTCGACATCCGCCGCGATCCTCGAGTGCCTCAGGTTGTTGTACCGACCCGTGAAGAAGAAGATCGTGCTCTTGCGCCGGCCGACGAGGATGGTCGCCAGGAGCTCGCTCGTCGCGGCGTCGACCCGGCGCGAGAGGACGAAGCGGTGGCCCGTCGTCCCCCAGAGGTTGGCGACGCCGTCGGGCGAGATGATCTCGGTCTGCACCCGCTCGACCACCGCGACCGGGAGATGCCCCCCTCTGTCGTTCCTCGCGTCCTCCAGGGAGCAGGTCAACATCGACGAGATCCCCCTGGCGATCTCGGGGACGGCGCTCGAGACGATGCCGAGCTCGAGGCCGTCGTCGAGGCGGACATAGTTGATCGCCGACGGGCTCCGTGACCCCTCGTAGCGGATGTACGCGTCCCTGAGGAGCGCCGTCGCGACGAAGCGAGCGCGCGGCGACGGTGCGGGAGGTGTCGGCATCTCGTCTCAGGGCAGCGGCGGCCCGTATCAGGTCCGCGACGATAACCGAGAACTGGCCGTGCGTGATCCGCTGAGCCGCCGCGCCCTACCGCTCGCGCCGCGCCCGGCGCATAACCGAGCGTTGACAGGCCCACGCAGGAGCGGGCAAGTTTCGCCCTGATGCGTGTCATGTCGACGGTGGGCCTGGGTGTCCTGACGCTCGCTCTGGGCCTCGTGCTGGGCGGCTGCAAGAAGAGCGGCGGCAGCGGCAACCCCGACTGCGACTCGGAGATCAAGTACGACGCGCGCAAGGTCGCGGGCCGCGTCGACGCCGGCAAATTCGGGGTCGAGGCCGAGACCTCGGTCGCCGCGGTCCGCGAGGTCGACGCGGCCGTCGAGCGCTACTCCTCGCGCTGGCGGAGCCTGTGCATGGACTACAAGAACGGCGCGATGACGCCGGAGGAGTACCGCGGCGAGTCCCGCGCGCTGCGTCAGCGGATGGAGTCGCTGGAGACCCAGCTCCTGGTGCTCGAGCACGCCCCCGACGCCGCCTCGTACCAGGCCGCGCTCAAGCAGATCTACGTGTCGATGGTCCCGCCCGAGCAGGCCGTCGACCTCAAGTTCGAGCTCGGTGTGATGGCGCAGAAGGAGGGCGAGCAGGGCTTCACCGCGGTCGCCCAGGACGGCTCGATCGCCACCGGCACGCGGGTCTACTTCACCCTGAAGACCACCGCGCAGGCCCACATCTACCTGTATCAGGAGACCCCCGACGGCAAGATCAACGTCATGTTCCCGCATCCGGCGATGCCGATGGCCAACCCGCTCCCGGCCGGCCAGGAGCTGCGCATCCCGCCGACGCCCGGCTTCTTCACGCTCGAGGCCGAGGGCGTCGGCCGCGAGCAGGTGCACGTCGTCGCCTCGCTCGAGCCGCTGACCCAGCTCGCCACCTCGCTCGCCAAGCCCCAGCCGAGCGCGGCCGAGCTGGACTGCGGCGCCCGCAGTTTGACCTACAACCCGGGCACCAGCTGCGACGACGCCCAGGCCCGCACCTTCGGCCTAACCGAGCCCGGAACCGCCCCGGGCGTGTCGATGACGGCCGCCAACACCGCGGGCGCGCGCAGCATCCACCAGATCTTCAGCTTCCAGCACACCCCGTGAGCGGTTCCCCGGGCGCGCGAGAGCTGATAGGATGCGCGTAATGGTTGTACTTCGCCGCGCCGGCAGCATCCTCGGACTGTCGACATTCCTGGTCGCGCTGGCCATCCCGCAGACGGCCCTCGCGGGGCCGCCGTGGGCCACGGACGAGCCGAGCTTCCAGTCGTCGTATCTCCAGTCCGGCGACCTGCCGGCGGCCTCGGACAAGACCGGCGACTGGACCGGGCCCGGCTGCGACGGCGCCTCGGCGGCCAACGGCTGCAGCTTCACGGGCAAGAAGCTGTGGACCGCCAAGGACCCGGCGGCGGCGGTGTGGCAGGTCCACGACATCCGCTGGGTGTTCCCCGACGCCGCGGCGGCGCAGCGTTACATGCAGCAGGGGACCCAGGAGCTGGCGGAGGGCCTGCCGCCGGTCTCACAGCCGCCGATGGTCGGCTCGGACACTCAGATGTACACCGCCCAGGGCGACACCTACGGGGTCGGCGTCGAGATGATCATGTACGACCTGGTGTTTCGGGTCGACAACGTGGTCGTCAAGATCTTCGTCTCCCAGGGGCCGAGCGCACCGCAGAAGAAGACGCTCACGCCGCTGATGGTCGCCGCACTCGGACAGAAGGCCGTCGACCGCATCCGCGCCGCCGAGCCCTCGCGCACGCCCATCGCCGTCGCGCCCGCGCCCGCGCCCGCGCCCGCACCAGCGCCCGCGCCCGCGCCCGCACCGATGGCCGTCGCCGTCGAGCCGGAGCCCGCGCCCGCGCCCGCGCCCGAGCCGAAGCCCAGACGCGAGCCGCGACCGCGCGGACGCCTCGCCGGCCAGGTGAAGGATTATTGGCGGAGCGGCGTGGGCAAGCCGTATGTCTTCATCGGCGGCGATTACAGCCGGGCGCTCGGCAAGTTCAAGCTGCCCGGCGGCACCCCGCTGAGCGACAAGAACGGCCTCGACATCGCGATCGGCGGCCTGATGCACCCGCGCATCTACATCCAGGTGATGTTCCACCGCGAGGTGTGGGAGGTCCCGAAGGTCCAGGAGCTGCTGGTCCGTCGCCTCGAGTTCATCTACGGCCTCGACCTGCTGGCCTTGCCGCCGGACTGGCGCATTCGTCCGTCCCTGATGGCGCTGCTGGGCTTCGGCCTCGGCTTCGGCCGCGTCGACTCCCTCGCCGGCGCCAGCGACCCCGTGCTCTCGCCGGCGCTGCCGGTGTCGGAGAAGCGCGCCATCGGCGTCGGCGGCATGCTCGGCGGCGAGTTCGCGCTGCACCTCCGCATCACCAAGAAATTCGAGATCGCCCCCTATGGTGGCGTCATGATCCCCGCATATACCTATAGCAACGACTTCCTCGCGGCCGAGCGGCGCATCGACGGCGAGCGCGGCTTCGGTCGCGCGTTGCGCTGGCACGCGGGCATCAAGATCGGCTTCGGAGGCCGCGGTTGATGCGGCGCTCGCCGACGCTGCGCTCCGCAGCCCCGTCGCTCGCGGCCCTGCTCTGTCTGGCCCTCGCCGCCCCCGCGTGCAAGGGCCGCGTCCCCCCGAAGACGCCCGACGAGGTCGTGACCACCAGCGGCCCCGCCGGCCCGGGGCCCGAGCTGGTCGTCCAGGCCGGGTCGAACCATCTCGTCAGAGACGTGCAATTCTCGCCCGACGGCCGCCAGCTGGCGATCGTCAGCGTCGACGGCCTGCTCCGGGTCGTCGACCTGCACATGGGCAAAGAATGGCGCACCTACAACGGCGCCGCCGGCCCGCTCCACGTCACCGCGTGGAGCCCGGACGGCCGCCAGATCGCCGCGGCCGGCTTCGACAAGTCGGTGCATATCTGGGACGTGGCCACCGGCGCCGAGATCGCCACCCTCCCCGGCCACAGCGGCTGGGTGATGAGCCTCGAGTACTCGCCCGACGGCCGCTACCTCGCCAGCGCCGCCGGCACGATGGACGCAGTGGTCGCCGTCTGGGACGTCGAGCAGAAGCGCCTCCGCCACGCCCTGCAGCACGCGGAGGTGGTCCACGACCTCGCCTGGTCGCGCGACGGCAAGGCGCTGGTGACCGCCTCGAAGGACGTCGCGGTGTGGAACATGGAGAACGGCGGCCGCCTCGGCGAGATCGCCGTCGACCCGCACGGCGCGGGCAAGCGAAAGCTGCGATTTAGCCCCGACGGCAAGCTCCTGGCGATCGACGGCGTCGGCGAGCTCGTCCACCTCTACGACGCCGGCTCGTGGGCCGAGGCCGCCAGGCTCACCGGCAGCACGCTGGTCGGCTGGCACGGCCCCGACGGCTCCATCGTCGTGCACCGCGGCGGCGAGGTCACCCGCGTCGAGCCCCGCAGCGGCAAGCGCCTCGCCTCCGCCGGATACAGGGCCGACCCGAGCCTGCGCCGGGCCGAGCTCGCGCTCGACGGCCGCCTCGGCGCGACCATCGACGAGATGCAGGTGCACCTGTTCGACGCCGCCACCGGCGCCCGCGTGCGCACCATCGCCAGCACCTACTGGAAGCACGTCGGGAGCGCCCCCGCCAACGCCACCGAGCTGCTGCACGTCGCCTGGAGCCCCAACGCCCCGGTGCTCGCCACCGCCGGCTTCGACGGCGTGCTGCGCGTGCTCGACCTGCGGCGCAGCCCCGCCCCGAAGTCGGTGATGGCCGGTCCGGAGGTCGAGGCCCCGAAGGAGGAGGACTTCCACGACTTCCTCGGCCTCGGCCACGCCAAGGTCGGCCTGGTGCACGACGTCGCGTTCTCGAACGACGGCGCGCAGGTGCTCACCCGCGACGGCCGCGGCGTGTCGATGTGGGACGCGCGCGCGCTGACGCTGACGCGCCGCTTCGAGGCGCTCGGCGTCAGCGCCCAGGCGCTGGCCCCCGACGGCAAGACCCTCGCGCTCGCCCACGGCGACGCGGTGATCTCGGTCTTCGACGTGGCGACCGGCAAGCTGCTGCGCGCCTCGAAGGGCGGGGGCATGGACGGCGACTGTCAGAAGGGCCGCCTGAAGACCTTCTCGGTCAGCAGCACGATCTCCGGGCTCGGCTGGTCGCCCGACGCGAGCACGCTGCGCGCCATCTACAAGGAGACCGCCACCTTCGTCGAGCTCGACGCCACCACCTTCGCCGCCGGCAGGGGCGGCTGCGCCCACCGCAACAGCATCAACGCCGTCGCCTGGTCGGACGCCCGCGACAAGGTGGCGATCGGCGCCGGCCTGCACATGCTCGCGCAGATGAACGGCGAGCAGGGCTGGGGCGACAACACCGTGCACGTGTTCTCGATCGCCGGCGAGATGCCGCTGCTGCACCGCCTGCAGGGCCACCAGCTCGCGGTCATGGACGCCGACTTCAGCCCCGACGGCAACCTGCTCGCCACCGCCAGCGCCGACCGCACGGCCCGGCTGTGGGACATGCGCACGGGCGCCGCCGCGGGCACTCTGGCGGGCCACGGCGCGGAGGTCGACTCGCTGGCCTTCAGCCACGACGGCAAGTACCTGGCGACCGCCAGCTACGACCTGACGGTCAAGGTGTGGGACCTGTCGACCCGGTCCGAGCTCGCCACGATCGTCACGATCGGCCCCGACGGTCACGTCATCGAGACCCCGGATCATTACTACACCGCCTCGCGGCAGGGCTTCGAGTCGGTGGCGTTTCGCCTCGGCGCCACGGTGGTCCCGGTCGAGCTCTTCGACCTGCGTCTCAACCGCCCCGACCTGGTGCTGGCGCGCTTCGGCTACGCGCCGCGCGCGCTGCTCGACATGTACAAGAAGGCGCACGACAAGCGCCTGAAGAAGATGGGCCTCGACGAGGCCGCGCTGCGCCCGGAGTATCACCTGCCGACCGTGCAGATCGCCGGTCAGGTCCCGCTCAGCACGCCCGAGCGGCGCGTCACGCTGCAGGTGGTCGCCGAGGACACGCGCCACGCGCTCGACCGCCTGCAGGTGTACGTCAATGACGTCCCGATCCACGGCGCGGCGGGCATCGACCTGCGCGCCGCGAAGCGCCAGCGCGACGAGCGTGCGCTGGCGATCGAGCTGCTGCCCGGACGCAACAAGATCCAGGTCGCCGCGCTCAACGCCGCCGGCACCGAGTCGCTCAAGCAGACCGTCGAGGTCGTGTCGACCGCGCCGCCCGTGCAGCCCGACCTCTACGTGGTCTCGGTCGGCGTCTCGAAGTACGCCGACGTGCGCATGAACCTCAAGTACGCCGCCAAGGACGCCCAGGACATCGCCGCCCTGTTCAAGGCCCGCGGGACCCGCTACGGCAAGGTCGAGATGCTGCAGATCCTCGACGGCGAGGCCCGGCGCGAGAACATCCTCGCCGCCCGCAAGCAGCTCGCGGGCAGCAAGATCGGCGACCAGGTCGTGGTGTTCGTCGCCGGCCACGGCATGCTCGACACCAACCTCGACTATTACTTCGTCACCCACGACTTCGACCGCGACAAACCCCAGCGGCGCGGCCTCTCCTACGATCAGCTCGAGGGCCTGCTCGACGGCATCCCCGCCCGGCAAAAGCTGATGATGATGGACACCTGCCACTCCGGCGAGGTCGACACCGACGCCGTCCGCGTCGCGCCGCCGCTGCCCGGCCCCGACGCCGGCCCCGACGTCAAGATGACCTCGGACTTTCGCACCTTCAGCTACGGCGGCGCCATCCAGAGCCCGGACCGCTCGAGCGAGCTGCTGGCCCAGCTGTTCGCCGACCTGCGCCGCGGCTCGGGCGCGGCCGTCATCTCGTCCGCCAGCGGCTCCGAGTTCGCGCTCGAGTCGGCGAAGTGGAACAACGGCGTCTTCACATACAGCGTCCTGCAGGGCCTGACGACCGGCGCCGCCGACATCGACCGCGACGGCACGATCCGCGTCTCGGAGCTCCGGGACTACGTCGTGGGCGAGGTCCAGCGCCTGACCCGCGGCGCCCAGACCCCGACCTCGCGCCGCGAGAACCTCGAGTTCGACTTCCCGGTCCTCTGAGCCCCGGCGCGCCGCCACATCGCGCCCGGCGGTCTCACGGCGGGCCCGCGGCGAGCAACGCGTCCGTGCGCCACAGCAAGCGCGCGCGCGCGGCCAGCCAGTCGGTCTCCTCGGCGAGCCCGAGGTCCGCGAACACCCGCAGCAGCGCCGCGTCGCGGGCCCGCGGGTCGAGGTCGGTGACGAGGTGCAGCTTGCGCAGGCACAGCGGACACAGCCGCAGCGGGGTCGCGTCGAGCTCCTCGAGGTCGGCGATCCCGTTCATCATGCAGCGAAAGGCCTGACAGTGGCCGAGCCCGAACATGTGCCCGACCTCGTGGACCGCCACCCGCAGCCCGCGACGCAGGATCACCCCCGGCACCTCGTCCGACGCGAACTCGCCGAGGGCGCCGGGGTCGAGCCGCGAGAAGCCGACCACCCCGAGGCGGTCGCGCAGCGTCGACCAACCATATGCATAGTTCTGCTCGCTCCACACGAACAGGTCGACGTTCACCAGCATGAGCATGCTGTGGGCGTCGCCCGGCAGCCGCACCGACGCGCGGTCCAGCAGCGCCCGGGCGTCGTACTGCGAGCGCCCGAGCCGGTCGCGCCGGGGCACCCGGCCCGCCGGGAACGCCTCGCTCGGCATGGCATCCACCGGCGTGGCGAAGAACGCGGCCAGCACCGCCGCGATCGCTGATATCTCCGGGGTGCGCACCATCCCGACGAACAGGCCGTCGGCGACCACCTCGAAGGGGAAGCGCCCCAGCGGCAGCAGGACGATGCGGTCACGCGGCGCGACGCGCAGGTTCGGGGCGTCGGCGCCAAATTGCTCGACCGACTGCGGCGCCTCCGGTCGCAGCCGTCGCCACGCGCGCGGCCCCGGGGGCGGCAACAGCACGTGTCCGCCGGCGTCGGTGAACGCGACCCGCAGCGCGGGGTCGACGTCCTCGAGCGCCCCGAGCCCATCTTTCCACGGCGCCGGAGATCGGACCAGCGCGGGGGCCATCGTCACGGCCGCCGTCCCCGGCGCCACGGCGGACACGCAGCCGCCGAGCGACGCGCATGACAGCCCGGCGAGCATCCGACGGCGCGAGATCGGCATCGAGTGGCTGACAACGACGCCGGCCGCCCCGCGATCTGAGGCCCGCGAACCGCCGACGACCGCGGCTCGTTGCAGCCGGACGTGCCGTCGATCCGCCCCCCACGACCGCCCCTCCTCGTCCTCCTCGTCCACCTGGCGATCGGCTGCGGCCACCCGACGGCCGACACCCGCCCGCCGGAGCTGCCCGCCCCGGCCCCCGTGCCAGCGACACCCGCGGCCGACGACGCCGCACCCGTGACCTCCTCGCCGAGCGTCGCGCAGACGATCTCCTTCACCGACGACAATGAGCTCGAGCCGGCGACGCAGATCCAGGGCGCCCCCAAGCGCCCGCCGCTCCCGCGATTTCGCCTATTCGGCACCCGCGACAACGACGGCCCGAACTGACACCGGAAGTGCATATCGCGGAACTCGTGATCCACGGTGCACGAACGGCCCGCGGCCCCGCCCAAAAGGCGCGCCCGCGCGCCGAACATGCGACCATCGAGGGGTTCCCCTGCCCCGGCCCGAGGGCTTTACCTTGTGCCCGGCGAGATGGACGGTTAGTGTGCCGTCGGGAGCCGGGTGGGTCTACATTGTGTGGACAATAGCCCTGACGTGCGGAGGGAAATGGATTTATGCGGATTGAAAACCTGAAGCAATGTATGATGATCGGTATCATCACACTCAGCGGGGCGTGCGGCGATTCCACGAGCCCCGACTCGGCGTCACAGGGCGGCTCGAGCAGCGATGGGACCGGCGCGAGCACCGGCCCGACCGAGGCGACCAGCGCGACCACCAGCGGCGTGAGCGACAGCGAGAGCGACAGCCTCACCGCCGGCTCCATCTCGGAGTCGCAGACGATGGGCACGACGCCGACCTCGACCGACCCGACCTCGGAGACCGGCACGAGCACGACCGGCCCGGTCACGGCCACCGACACCGACGTGGGCACCGATACGACCGCGCAGACGGACACGGACACCACGGCCGGCACCACGGCCGGCACCACCGAGGGGACCACCGGCGTCATGGTCGGGCCCTGCGGCGACGGCAAGCAGTGGACGCTCGACGCCGACTTCGACGCGGGCGTGCTCAGCAACGTCAACCACGACGCGCCGAACGGCGACCAGCTGCAGATCACCGTCGACGGCATCTCGGACCCCAAGCCCTACATGTTCGTCGCCCAGACCTCCGAGGGCTGGGTCTTGAAGATCGACACCAACACCGGCAAGCAGCTCGCGCGCTATGAGACGACCCGCGTCGCCGACTGCCCGACCTGCGACCCCTCGCGCAACACCTGGTACCCGTCGCGCATCATCGTCGAC
>Ga0075152_10000581_pt1 | contig 26570 bp, 45 predicted proteins | sample JI61114C2DNA_FD_70964 | JGI IMG/M metagenome (GOLD analysis project Ga0075152, IMG submission 70964) | Wastewater effluent complex algal communities from Wisconsin, to seasonally profile nutrient transformation and Carbon sequestration -... | ecosystem: Engineered > WWTP > Effluent > Algae...
AACTCCGCCACACTCGAAAAGAGCATGGAATCTGTGTGAAATAGCTGAATTCACTGATGGTCAAGCATACCGATGTTCTCTCCTCCATGCTCAAACAGCACGCCCGCAGAAAATAGAGTGAGATCGACGAGCTGAGTAACATGTTCAAATCGTAAATGGAGGAGCTTCAACGGCTGCTCAACAAGCGAACCATTGAGCTCAAGAAGGAAACTGAAATCTATCGAGGAGAAATCGCCTATCGCGACCAACTGTTGCAAAAGACCACTGTGGAGCTGGGAAGCTAAAGAAAACAAAATTTAGCGTTGCGGGAGACTCTAAATTCGGAGTCGAAGCTCAACGTTATCAAACGGTTGGAGTTTGAGCAGTAACTGTCAGCGACCAAGTAGAAGCAGAAGCGAGTGGAGGCAGCCAGACTCGAAGACATTAACAGGCTGTCCCGCAGATTCGAGTAAGTGGCGCTAGCTTCGAAACACAGCCAGAATACATTCGAGCAGAAGTTGGATGAGGTGACTGCACGAAAGAGCGTTTCCTTCCGACACTGATATTCAGAAGATACAGGTATCACTATCAGACCAGTTTCGATATGAATATTTTGAGGAACACGTATGCCAGGATGTAGAAGAGCAGTGATACTCCCAGTAGAATGCTGATGGCCTACAAACTGGTGACATCGACGTTCAGAAAGTCGAGTGGGTTCACAGTCTCGATGAAGGGACCTGCCCGTATTTGGTAGGTTATTCCGTTGAGCTCGTTGTACAGCAGGGACTGGAGGCCATACTTGAAGGGTGACAGATACTGCATCCATGCTATCCATCCTGGAATGCTTCCCGTTTTGTTGTACAGACCTGAAAATACCATTAATGGCATAATGAAGGCCGGTGCTAACGCTGCTGTTTTTTTTGCATCTTCGAAGAGACATCCAAGCATAAGTCCGAGTCCATTACCTGTTAGTGCCATCGCCATCAAAGTCAGGGCTGTATTAGCGACTCACTTACAGAACACGAGGAGGTGGTCGAAGCTACGATCGAGTCCAGTCATCCAGTATCCTATCGCTGAATAAAGCAGCGGGAAGATGATGGCCAGAGGAATTTATAGGAGCGACTTCCCAACAAAGTACGAGAATACCGAATAGGTCTTGGATGATTCCTCCTTCACATATACTTCTCGCTCCACAGGGACTGTGTTAGCCATGTAAATTACATAGCAAAGCGATGGAGAAGATGCCTTGCATGATCGTGCTGGTTATGTTGGTAAAGCAAACCCCCTGCAAGCTGAACAGGTAGGTCTGGAGGGTGAGTGGATCGACAATGGAGCCTGGTTCAGGTCTACCGTCCTCACCAGCGTTGAAGAATATGCCACCAAAGATGAGCGTGGTTATGATAATGTTCATAAACCGGTTCTTCAGCATCATGGGATGCCTAACAGTCTGCAGCCAACTCCTCTTAAAGATCCTTGCAATTTGGTAGCAGGTGCCTTGAACTGGCTCCTGTTACAGAAAGCCTTAGCCCTGACCTACGACCATCTTGGCAACCTCCCTGTCGACTGTTGGTTGGAGAATCTAAGTCGGTTGTGCTGCATACCTGCTTGTATTCTGTTTCGTTGAGTTTAGTGTCCTTTTGTGCTAACTTCCGCTTGTAGTCTGATAGTTCGAGCATGAAGAAATCGCTGATGTTGTACTTGGCTGGCACTTCGATTCCCAGCCGATCCATGTACTGCACGATACCTTGAGATTCACCCTGGTAGATGGTGTCTCCTCGATGCAGAACTATCAGTCGGTCCAGCATACCAAACAGCCGAGAGCTAGGCTGGTGGATCGTAAATATCACAGTTTTCCCTTCCTTGGCAATCTTGGTGAGCATGCCAAGTATGATTGCTGCAGTAAAGCTATCCAACCCTGATGTCGGCTCGTCCAGCACCAACACCGAAGGATTTGATATCATTTCAATACCCACACATGTCCTCTTACGTTCCCCACCGGAGATTCCCTGCACGAACTTCCCGCCGATCTAGCTTACTTTGTCAATTACATAGGTATTTTCGCATTTCTGCAGCTGAAGCTCAGAAATGATAGAGTTCACCTTTTCATTTCGTTATTACTGGGTTCCCCGGAGCTTCAGGTCAGCAGCGAACTGCAGGCACTCTGAATTGGTGCATATGTACATCGGACTGTTAGTGCCTCGAACAGGATATCATTTTGGTACACGAAGCTGCCAAATTTGTTGAACTGCTTTGAAGTGAAGGCAACTCCGTTGGCCATGACCTACAGTAAGGAGTGTCATTACAGAACCACTGACCTCCATCTTCTTCGCTCGCTTACAAGCAAGCATGGACAGTAGGGTTGTCTTGCCAGCTCCCGAGGGTCCCATAATAGCCAGGGTGGATCCAGGAGTAGCATACCCGGTACTCTTCTCCACGAGCACCTTCCCACCGATTGATGCTGATAGGTTCTGCCAGACCAGCGTGATCTCGTTGCTCATTTGGATTTTCTGATGACTTTAATAATCTTCCTATCGGTTTCGCAGGTCTGACCAGAAACCTTTTCTGCAGGTGGCTTGGGACACATCGCACTTAAACATCCCGGTCTCATATCAATCCTGCCAGCCCTCAAGATTAAGGTATATTTCTCAATAAATTTACAATGTTCGCTGCCTACTCAAGACTGCTTGATCGGTTTCCTGTGGTGACGAAATGCGTGACAGCTGGTGTGCTGTTCAGCTTGGGAGACGTTGTCAGCCAAGTCGGTAAGCCAATCATTGACGTTAGTGATTGAAAAGAAATAGAAGTTCGATTGGAAGCGCAACCTGCTCCTCACTGCCACGGGAAGCTTCTATATTTCACCTGCACTCCACGTATGGTACTGCACACTGTTGCCGCGGATCAACGGCTCGGCCTTCAAGAATTGGTCGAAGACAGGAAAGGTGTTTGGCTCCATGGCTCTGGACCAGCTGGCATTCGCACCTATCCTGCTCTACGGCTTCTTCATCTTCCACTCGGGCCTCCAAGGAAGTAAACAAACTTTATATTCAGATCCAGCGAAGGGTTATGAAGTGGCAAGAGCGAAGATAATGGAGACTTTGCTGACAAACTGGAAGATCTGGCCTGCCGCGACTCTCATCAACTTCTGGTTCATGCCATTGAAATACCAAGTGCTCTTCGCAAACTTTGTTGGCTTCTTTTGGAACATCATCCTCTCGTACATCACGTACAAGTGACCATTGGTGGGATGCTGAATTGTTTGGCTCGTCGGATAGCACTCAGGCTTAGTTAAATTATTATTGCTGGCAATATTGTACAGAGTGTTGGAATGGAATGCAACCGGCATCGATTAGTGTGGGTCTTTCAGAGTTGCAGGAAGGCAATGCGCTCAAGTGCAACTGCGAAAGACTGTGGTACGCCCAACCTCGTTTTTATCTTGGAACGGTTTGGTGAAAGTGGGTTACAGAAGGTATCCAGCGTTGCAGGGTTCAATTGTTCTTAACATTAACATCTTCTGTTCGTTGGCTGGGGGTTGGAGTCGACTAGTTGATGCCAACATTTGCGTAAATTGCAAAATATTACATTGGTTATGGGTATATTTTCGTCTGAGGTGGGCACCTACAGGCAAGGACTATCGGTGCAGCCCCAGCTACGATGCAAGTGGGTTTGCACAGTGCATGTTAGCAGCGGATGTACCGATAAATTGACCACCGAGAGCACTGGCCAGCCATTCGCAGTAATTTACCGAGTTGGCTCGATACGAGTAAAATTGACCAACGAAACTGGCTAATATAGGAGAACCATAAAGTGTCAATTGCATCCGAGCTGCCAGCGTTGCTTAGATAACTCTCATTCCTGCTTGACCTTCTTTCGAATCAATGGAGTTCTGCAGTTCGGACAGGTATTTTGGTATACCCAGGTGGTTAGGCACTTGCGATGAAAGTGGTGGTTGCAGTCGGTGACCACTCGATCCTCGGTCTCGCTGGTTAGCTGATCTAAGCACATTGAGCATGTATCATCCTCCAGGCACTTCCCTCGGGGTCTTTTCAGGCTTTGCAGCAGCTGGTCTGGATCCTGGAAGACCAGCTAGATGAACTTCTCTTTATTCATGACTAGCGTCCACTTTTCGACTGGTTTGTCGATCTTTTCCTGTGTAATGATCTCCCACTTATTGTTCTCGTTTTTGCCAGCCAGCACGAACTTACCTTGGTAACAAAGCCCTTTGAGCCTGTGAAGCTCTTTGTCAAAGATGGTGATCTAATTGTCCTCGTCGTCCCTGAGGATTAGCTTGGAATTGTGGTTGATGAGCTTGAGAACGGAGCTGGGTTTGCGGAAGGCTACGGGAACTTCGATGCCGTTAGCAGTATTAACGTAGGGATCGCTGAGTGTTTCCATGTATAATTTATAGATTAATTTGCCGGTTGGTTAGGTTTTCATAGCCTTCGATTAAAATTTTCGGTTCAAACTGTAGTTTGAAGAGAAGTTCTAACACGAACATTAAACCGCTCCCCCGATAGTCATTCTTCGTTGTTATTTAGTTAGTGTCTGCTGCCCGCGTAGCGAAATGCTGCTCCCTGAGGAGTTGCTCTGCTCGCTGGCTGCCTTGCTGAGAATATTCCGGTGGTTTCACGAGTGCAGCAGGTATCATTCATTCACTCTGCCATATCAACTTCGAACCGATCTTGGCGGCTTCACAACTCTGCAATAGCCTTATGCGGCATCTTTAACGCCTCCAATCCGACCTCCCCAACATCTAATATCTGGAACCACTCATTGAGGTTTGGGATTCAACTAACGATTCAACTGTGAAGGCGCCCAACCAGGGTCACTCGGATAAAATACAGTCGTTCAAAAAACAACCTCCTTCCATCGAATTCTTTTAAAATTCCCAAATGCTGCATGGATCGCTGAGGTTTTCAAAGCTATCGTGAACAATCAAGCTCACTGCATCTGATAGGACCTTCGTGGAGGTGCTCTTTCCCTTCTCAGACCACTCACATTTCCAAAAATCAAAAGCATTCTCCAATATCTAGACTACGTTTCTATTGTTTCCAGCCCTCAAACCTTCCCGGTAACAGAATCATTGGAGAGTCGTGGTGCTACGTATAGGGCAGGCAGAGCCTACTAACACAGACAGGGGAGTTAGGATGATCGAGTCGGGGGAAGCGCTGCCTAAACTCAAATATATAATAAAGTGCCGATGCGAGTTAATGGAACCGAACCTCAGCACTCTTTTGCAGCCGGCACACCTGGAATAGACAGGGCACAATCAAGCTACCCTTCCAACCACCTCAAACAGCAGGTTAAATAATTAGGCGAGCCAATCTGTTACGATAGAATTGACCAACATCACCAATGGCGTGAGAGGTATAAATTGCCTTCCGAAGTGCCTACCACATGGAGTAATTCATCTGTACTCATGATAGTTGTGAAATGCCTCATTCCTGTTTTCATAATCTTCCAAATAGGCAGAATTTTCGGGTCGGCATTGAGCTTATGAATGTATTATCTCTCTCCATAATGCAAATAAAACCCTTGTGATGCAAAAGAATAGGTACAGCAGGGTGCATAGTTCCCTGCAAGAGGATTACCCACCAAAGCAGAGCGAAGACGAGGAGAAGATAGTATTCAGTCATCAGAATACTGAGTCATTGCTGATGCAGGCGGAAGAAGTCAAGCCGACGATGATATCTCCCATTAACCGCTTCAAGGACAAGCTTGATCGGTTTGGCGGCCAGTATGCCTCTCAGGAGGCACCTTTGAAGCCAAATGTTGAAACGAGTGAATACGATGAGGGTGCATTCGACACACACAACCTTCATAGGCTAATAAATTTGGAAGCGACACCCTCCCGGCAATCTAAACAGTCATACTACCTACCCAGAAGAGCCGCATTGCTGAGAGTTAGCAAGCAAGATGATGATGTGGACTCTTCTATAGACAGGGAGAAATTGGAAAGCCATCGTCGAAAGAAATATGTGAGGCTACAAACAAGAGAATTACCAGATCTACGGAAAGACCCCAGGCGCTACCATAGTAGATAGAGCAGAGCTAAGACTGAACTGGACGAAGAAATTTCGATACCGCCAAACGAATAATCTCAGGAGACCCTTCTCGAATCTCGTCCAAGCAAATTCGTAAATCGGCGACTAAGACATTCAATGGATGAGCCCGAACATACGCGCTACCTGCCCAGGCCAGATAGTAATCCACTGTCTTACAACTACAATCATGCCTCTTTTGCAGAACTGTGGAGAACAGTTCCGAGGGAGCTGCATAACCGTACTGAAGAGAACATGAGACACTTCGCGTTTAGATGCCACAAGATGAACCCTTTGCTAAAAAAGTTGGAGTATGTTACAATGGTGGAGATGCTCAAGGTGTGTCAGATAAGCATTTTTGAGAAGAATGAGATTATCTATAGCAGGGAAAAAAGGCCGGTGAGTAGCTACATTATACTCTGGGGTAAGGTGTCGTTGGTGGATACTCCGACCAAAAGTCAAACAGCCTACGAACCAGGTGAGACCCTCCATTAGGACTATCTTCTGGAATACCGAAGATATGAGCTGAAGACTCTAAACACTATGGCCGTGGCCGTCCAACACTCGGGCCTCCTATAGCTCAACCACAAGAACCTAGTTATGCTCAAGACAGAGCTCATGGAGATAAGCTTGAAGAGTGACCTGCAAATTTTGTAAGCAGAATTTCGCAAGAACTACCTGACCAAGCTATCGCTTCGATAGACCTTCCGAGTGAAGCATAGATCTCAGAGCAAACACTCATACTACTGATTTTTTCTTCTTCATATATGTTTTATAATTATAATATGTTAGCGAACGGCTCTGAGCTTGTTGGGAGGGACCCACACTATCAGGCAGCCTCTCTCGATCAGCGTCGACAAGAAATCGAAAAGCGCATTGACAATCTCGAGGGGAGGATCGCCGGTGCGGTAGAAAATAGCTTATTCAGAGAAAGTACAACCTCATCGAAGCAGTCAGTCGGGAATCTCCACAACAAATCAGACCCTAGTCCTATCAGTTCACCCTTTCAGATCAACAGCGAATCAAGGGGTTCAATGCCGGACAGACTGCTTATGAAGTGGCAGACTCATTCAAACCAGCTCCTCGAGAACCATTGCAATCACGCAATCCCCAATAAGAAATCAATCGCCTATACGATTTAGTGCGGACTACACTTGAAGGTCAATCGAACATCCAAAGTGAGCTGAAGCAGATCAGACAGGATATGAAGCAACTTGCTCGAGATAATCGAACAGCGAGCATAAATAACAGTCTGCAGGGTGAGGGAAGTCCTGTGATAAAACACCACCAGCTTGAAATGATTCGGAAGTCAGGTGGTTCACCTGCTGATAGGCTCTACAGCAACGATTATAAGGAAGCCATACCAATGGCGAAGCAGTACCAACACGAAAAGTCGCTTCGGCCAACAGATGCCAATCACGAATTATCGAAGGCTCCGGGACAAGAGGTTTCAACCACACCATTTTGGCATCAGAGCAGTCGATCTAATGCAGATACAGCGCATTTCAATCCAAAAGAGGACCGCGACAAAGCTGTCTTTTAAAAACCACAACCATCCAAGAGGAAGATGGCTGAGCAGCAAAAGAGTTCCCGTCGTACACAACTCAACCAATCACAGGGAATCATGACTGGCAAGACAACACCCAAGATTGGGACTTCGGTGACTACAGCACTTCGTAAGTCCCCTTATATCCAAAAATCTGGGAGCAAGAAAAAGGCTCAGGTGAGAACGAAGTCAGCAAAGCCGAGCGAGCGAGCACTCCAACCCATCTAACCTCCGAGAGGCATCTTAAAATATCCTTTCTACCCAAGCTACACGAATCAAACATCGAAGGCAAACGTCTAACTTCCATAACACCTGCAATAGCTACACCGGGTCTACCGTAACGAAAAGGATGAGCTTGATAGGACCTGCAGCTACTCTGACCGTTCACGTAGCATCCGACGAAGCAGCAAACGACGGCGGGTAGATATCAACCCATCGACACGCACCACTATTACCGAAAGTACACACCTATTTCACATAGAAATCTAGAGACGGCTGATCGACTCGAAAGAGAACTTCCTCGATGCTAGCCATAAGAATGCCAAGCACCAGCACACCCATCTCACCAACACTGTGGATTTACAGCGCAAACTCCGCGAGGATCTGTTACACAGGGTACACGAAATGCGCGATACCAAACGGTATAAGTGATCGCTGTGTTCTTTCCCTGTCCAATGTTTGTTGTTTAAATATACAGATGCAGTGGGCACTAATAACAGTGTTGCTGTGCCTACTGGCAACCTGCTTCAGCACTAGCTGTGGCAAGGATGAAACCGAGGTGATGGTGGCGTTCCATCCCCACTTGGACGCATTCTGGCTCAACACCGAGGAGGAACTCAGGAGTCTGAGCTTCGTACCTTTCCCTTTCCTCTACCAAATGAACCAACGCAATAGCAAGCAGATCTTCAACTCAATGTATGAAGCTCTGACAGCTACGAATACCACAGCCGACCGAAGGTATTTCGTGTCGGAGGTGTTCTTCATGAAGGATTGGTACGACTACGTGGATCAAGCAAAGAAGGATAAGTTCAAGTAGCTGCTGAATAACGGTAAGCTGGAGATGGTCAACCTTGGCTGGGTCTAGAATGATGAAGCCATCTGCTACTACGACGATATCATCGAACAGTACACTGTCGGAATGAACTGGCTGTACGATAAGTTTGGGTATGTCGGTAGGGTCGGCTGGGCGACCGATTGCTTCGGCCATTCACATTCCCAAGCCGCCTTGCTCAACGAGCTTGGCATGGAAATGCAAGGCATTGAAAGGTTCGATGAGAGGTACACCCATCTGCGTACTGGAGGCCCACTTCTTGAGTTCTACTGGGCAACACGTTCGGACTCCAACAATATAACTTATGGAGGGCTGATGACCCATGTGAGATACTTTAACCACGAACCTGCTGACTATCTGAGGAGATCGGATGGACGTGCAGTTGCTGGCGAGTTCAACCAAGTCATACCCAACATGAAGAAGCTCTACGGTAAGAACCTTCTTTATAAGTTCTTCGGCAATGACTTTGAGGAATTTATTGCGAAGGAGTTCGAGGTGGTGGAGGATAGCCTGAAGGAAGTCAACAAGATGGATAAGTGCAACAACTACCATTACGGCAACCCCACGGAGTATATGAAACGACTGCAGGAGTACTTCAAAAGTGAAGCCAAACTGCAGAACCGCTACTACGATTTGATGCCTGATTGGGATGCAGGGAGGTACTGGTCGGGGTACTTCACAACAGACCCACTGCTAAAGAAAGTCTGTAAGGATTACTCGAGACTACTCAACTTCTATAAGAAGTCGTTGGTGCAGAGCTACTCGCAAGGGAAGATACACCTCGGAGAGGAACTCAAGAAGGTACAACCTATGGAGGAACTGCTTGCAATAATGCAGCATCATGATGGTATCACCGCAACTTCGAAGCACCATATCGAGATGCAAATGATCAGCAAAATGAATGCCAGTCGTGACGTGATTATGAAGGAGTTCAAGAGTGCTCAATCGCTTCCTCAGTATTTTCACTGCGACCTTTACGCCAATAACAATGAATGTACTATCGAACCGTCCGTTGTAAGCGACTTCCACCTGATCCTGTACTCTTTCGGCACGTCGAGGAAAGAGCGTGTTGAGGTTAAACTTCCTGACGGCAAGTACTTCCGACTGGTCGGGGATATCTATTGGGAAATATACTGTTTGAAGGATCAATACAAGGACTGCAGGATTATCATGCAAGTCCCTATTCATCCCAATAACGTCACCATTCACTTCGGAGCTATCGGCCTCGATTTCATCCAGCCGTACATCATTTCGCCAAGCAATGTTACAGAGGGTGAGCATAATGGCGCCACATTCAAACTTGTAGGGAGCGAATCCTTGAGGTATGAGTTTGGTAATCATTACTTCGTGGTAAGTTACGTTCAGTCCGCAGCTAACGGCTATCTTCGGGATTCCACCAACTGGACGAAGTTCGGCAACCGCATCGACGGCAAGGAAGTCGTTCGAAGCGGTTTTTACATTATGGAAAATGACGGCAACCTCACCAATACTGGATCGATTACAGGAATGAAGGTTCTACTTGGCGAGACCTACGCAAAGATAGTGCTCACTTTCAATGTGCAAATTGAAGTTATCATTACTCTGGAAAAGGACCTCCCGAATGTGTTGGACATCGCCACCACCTTCACTCCACCTTCCCCTGCCCTCAACGATTACTTCCTGCAAGTGAAATCCGATATCCGTGGTAACAACGATTTCTTTCACGATGCTAATGGTTACTTGGTGATGCGAAGGGTATTTGACCAGCGACCCGACTACGAATTCAAACCTGTTGCAGGCGATAAGATCAATGCCAATACGTATCCAACAACATCCTTCGCGTACATCAAGAATTCAGTGGATAAGATGCTCGTATCGTTAGACCGCGCCGAAGGAGTCGCCATCTGGGAGCAGGATAGCCTCTTGATGAACTTCGATAGGCTTGCTTCGGATGATGGAAAGGGAGCTGCTGAAGGCTATCCCTATATGATCAAAAACGTGTTTAGACATCGGGTAGCCATTACCAAGGTTACAGACGACCTGGAAAGACAATGGCAAAAACAGTACGACGAGCCAATTATAGCCCTTTATGGAGTTACTCAAGGATAAACTGAAGGGCCAAAGATCCCGGAAGCTGCGAATACTCTTCTTTCGAAGTACCTGAAGCTCACAACTGCTCTCCTGAACGACCATACTATCGTCTTAAGGCTTCAAAATATCGCTGAGTTTACTGAGATCAGTGTCGATCTGTTTAAGGATGGCAAGCTGAACCTCCCAGATTTCAAGCTCACACTTACCTACAAGGACATTAAGGAGAGTTTCCACAATGGCATTCCTTTAGGCCAGAGATACAACTGGACAACGCTGACAGACCCAAAAGTTGTCGACATTCACAAGAACACACTTGTAGGCGGTAAGGTTGTGCTGAAGCCCCTTCAAATCCGAAGCTTCCGCGTGGACTTCACCAACGAAATCAAATCAGCCGTGCCAACTCCCTTCGGAGAAAAATCCCATCTTGCGAGCGTGGACCTCCGAGGTGCACAAAAGGTCACGGCAAAGCATCTTCGGTGCTTCTGATTGCCTCGCATATTGTGCATAAATCTTATCAGTATGAGTATCAACGAAACCGACAAGTGTCCTATCTGCAATGAGTTTAAGAACTCCATGCTGCAGCTGTAGTGCTACCATGACCCATGTTTAGCGTGTGCAGCGCTAGCGCATACACAACAAAAGCAGGTAAAGCACTCATCACAAAGCAAGGAGCACTATGTCTGTACGGTGTGTGGCGAAAAGACTCCGCTTGAGAGATAAACTGTAAGGGAGTTGGAAGATATTGCCAGGAAGCAGGAACATCTCCTGGATAAGCCAGTCTCGGTTAGTTCGAAGAGGAGAAGTCCGGTAAAGACACCGATAGTACCGCGCGGTTATATCGAGGAGACCTCGCAATAGAACACTAGTAGAGATCTATCAGCAAGGAAAGCTCCCCGTAACAATCAAGATCAATCAAGCATAGACCTTATTCAACAACTAACCCGATCAAAGTCAAAGACAGCGCGTCGAATCAAGTGTCGGACACATCTGGAGTAGGAAGTCTCTTACTACTGTTTGGACTGCCTCGAGAACATCTGTGCAGAGTGCGCTATTAATGGGCTCCATCGCGGGCATAGAGCAAAGACCAGCAAAAAGGCCATTCCTTAGATTCTGAAGTAGTACGATATGCTAATGGAACGAGCTGAGAGGGAGTTCGAATCCCAAAAACGACAAAAGCATGAACTGTCAAAGTCACTGAACGAGCTATCGGAACAGTCAGCAACACAAAAAGGACAAATATCCAAGCAATTCCAGCTGTTCCGATAGGCACTCCAACTCAAAGAACACGACTTGTTGCTGCAGGTGGACGAACTACAACAACGAAATCAGGCACTCATAAAGAACGAAATCGAGATGTTAATTGGTAGCATGCAGCTCGCGACTGCCTTCATTGAAGAAGTCAAAAAGACTGTGAGAATGGAGTAGCTATCCATGCTTGGAGAGTTCGTAGTCAAGAGGGATTTCCTGTCGGCCAATATTGTCAAAGCAAGTAAACGGAGGCAACCCAGTGAGATTCTTTCGGCCGTTCAAGGAGCCAACCTCAACGAAGTGCGACTGCTCGTTGAAAAGGTGATGTAGCAAGTCTCACAGTTTCGACTCACAGGCAAAGGTCTCCCTAGTGAGAAGCTGTCGAGACATAGGAGGCTTCCAGATAACACCTAACAGGATCTGCTCCACCGGCTGGACTACTCACATAGCTGACCAATCTGTCAAATACCCTTTATGCATAATGAGTTGGCTTGCCTATAGTACGAAGAATCGAAGCGCCGTAAATGACCGTATTTGGCTTTCAGCAGCTTTACAGACTGTTCGAGTTGGTTGACCTCGTCAACAGCAGCATTGGATGTCATCTTTTAGAACAACTTGCGGTAGTATTCTTCGATATTCATTTGCTCAGCTACCGAGTGATTAGCAGAGGTTCTACTGAGAGAAGCTAGAGATTATTTCGGAGTTGGGCTAGCTGCTGTCGGCTACTTCTTCTTTTCATGGAGTTGATGCTTTCTTCGCTCAACACCGTACATCTCGAAGATTGCATCTTCCTTACTCTGTGGGGGGCTTCTTCTTCGAAGCTGCTTCTTGGCCTCCGAACTATTCCTTTTCAACAGTTTTGATGAGTCTCGCAATATAGGAGATTCCCGTAGCCTTGGCAGCACAATCCTTTCCTTGTACATGTCCACCTGCATCTGAGGTTTTATCCTAATGGGTGCTGGGCTAATCGCTTTGGCTCCTGAATCCTTCCCGTGCATCTTCCTCAACAATTCCTGTAGCCAATTGTTATCGTGGTTGAGCTGATCCAACAAATCTGGGTCAACAGTTTCATAGTCCCGCTCGCGGAAACTCTTTTCTTCGTTCATAGTTAGATAAATATATCGCTGGTTAGTTTCATAAATGGCTTCGAACCTCAGCAAAGCTGGGCAGAACAGTCTGTTCCGCACTACCAATCAAGACTACGGATCGCGTACGAATCAGTTCATGCAGCATGGGTTCACGAGAACGTTCGTCCTGAACAGCTTGATCTCAAGAAAGCAACCATCCCAACCTACTCCGAAGTGGTGGATGCCATGTCGGACTTCAAGAAGGCCCAGCGGTTGATTAAGAGTCGAATCATTAACGAGAAGTACGTGGCACAATCCACCTACGGAACGAATCAGGAGTTTGCAAAGAAAACGGAAAGGGAGTTCCCCATCCGTCACGACCAATACAATTATCCCGAGCATGGCGTGAATGTAGGTCCGATCATCTACCGAACAAACAACATGAACTACGGTAAGGAGTGGCTTAGAGGTAGGTTCAGAGCTTCCCACACAAAACGAAATTCCCTCGAAATATCTTCCTTGCGACAGCACATTTACTAAGGGCTTCCCTGGCGGCACCTACAAGTTCAACGGATTGAACACTGCCAAAACTGTATCGAATGTGCATAATGCACTCAACGAAATGTGACCTTTACGTTAGATGTGGGCGGTCTCGTATCGTCTCCACCTCCCTTCGAAATTGCTACTTATCGAATCTATGAACAACCCTATTCCACGACTCAACTCCTGCAAATACATATATTTTTTCCAAAGCGTACGTAATTCGGAATGGACCCCGAAGTGCCAGAGCACGTAAGAGCATACAAGTACCGGGTTACTGCTCATATCGGCAAGCTGAAGCTGAGCAAGAACATCAAGTTTCAGTCGAAGGTTTGCTGGAGAAGAAGTACCAAAGTTTGCTATGGCAGACCAGAATAAGACCGAAACTGGCCTTGTCACGCACACTGATGGCTTTTCGGTGTATGATGAAACCCTCGCGCTGGAGTTCACGATGTACTACGACACGATTAAGAACTGCTTCCTCGATAAGAATGTACGTTGGCGGTTCCATGCAGACGGAGTTCGCCGTGGTTATATGCATGGGCGATAACATCAAGTCTGGTGGAAGTGTGAAGTTCGACATTGCTGAGCCACTCAACACCAACACTGCTGGCTAATTGAAGTCGCTCCCGCTCGCTAAGTGTCCAGATACCTCAGCTTATCTCGAAGTGGTGCTCGCGTACTAACTGTTGGACCAACCGAACATACAACCAACGTAGATGAGGTACCAGTTGCTGCTAACGTGAGTATGATGAATACGTCCCTGCAGGACCTTAACCTATCGAAGTTTGATGTGCCTGAGGAAGGAAAGAAGAGTTAGGTAGGAAAGATAAATAGCACCATTGACCAGCTCGAACAGTTAACCACAAAGATCCGCGACCGCAATATCCGCGGGGGCTTCTCCTAGAGCTCTTAGTCGAACATGAAGGTTGAGATGCTTGTGGGCTAAACCAATCGACTGCGTAGCAGCCTTGAAGCATCGTAGGAAAGGCTCTTAGCTTCTGAGATTTCATGGCGAAACTAACGACGCTAGCTAGAAAAGCAGAACCACGATCTGGAGAAGCTGCTGGATAAGAAGTCAAAGGAGCTCAGTGACCGCAACAAGTAGATCTCGAATCTCAACGAAACAATTAACAGACTTAAATCTTCGAACCTCCGCAGCGATGACTCAACGGAGGATGGTATTCAATCTCACACAAACTTTGAGGAAATGTATCGTAGCCTCAAACAGAAACATGAGGAGAGTCTTCGAGAACTGGAGGAACTACGTCCTAAGGCGGCGAGCAATTCCAAAACCGATCTGGAGCACTTTGAGTTGCGCAATAACCACTCCTTCGAAGTTGATTTTGGAAAGGAGTTTGGTATGAGCATGGACGTACCAGCTGGTTGCATATAGGGATAATAGGGCAAAGTAGAGCGGATGCAGCAACTCGAAAAGGAGAAGGTAGAGCTGCAGAACAAGCTTGCACTAACTTCCAATAAACTGGGTGAAATCTTCAACGTCGCGTACGAGATCGGTGGCGCTAAGCTACTCGACAAGCTACAGAGCTCCATCGGCCTCACGGAGAACTCAACAGATTGACGAATATGCTTTTGCCTTGCTTTACGCTTGATGTGTTAGAGAGGTTAGTGCAAGACATCACAAAGATTATTGAAAGAAGCGCTTGTAGACTGATGGCACACGACTATCTTCGAAGAACACGTTGTTGCGTTCGTATAGCATGTTGATTGTTATGGGTGGGGTGTCGTTGCGGTACTGCCCATAGGTATTCTCAGTCTTGCGGTTGAGAGTCTGCACTGGCTCCTCAGTCGGGTTGAATTTATATCGAAGAAACTTTAGATTGGCTTTCTACTTCTTCTCTTCGTCGAGAGTTAGTCGCACCTCTCCATTTTACTCAAAATCAGGTTAAGCTTTCTTACCGCTCGGCAAGGACCGGAGTTGGTTGTCTATCGAACTTACCGATAATTGCTTGCTACCGTTGCGTTGACTAATCATTGGCTTGAGTGTCCCTGTGCTATCGAGCGGTCGGATCGAAGACGTTTTATTCCTGACCACTGGGATCTCAGTGTTGTCGTAGTCGGTTAGACGTCCTTATGGGATCGATGCATTGTACCTCTTGTTATAGCTGGGGCGTAGCTACAGCGTATCGAGTGACTGTCTCCTCATGAAATAATAAATGGCTAAGCAAAAGCAATAATCACCTGGTGTTCTTGTTGGCCTGACTGCGAATCGACTGCTTGAAGATGAAGTTACGCTTGATTAGGCTTTCCATGGCCAGGAAGTCGCTCTTGTACCCATACAGGACCAACTACTCGTAGATCTTTCTATACAGATAAACGGGAATTTCTAGCAACGTTGTCGTTGTTAGGGACTTAGCGTTTTCAAAGCGTAACTTCGGGCAGTTCGGATCAAACAGTACCTGTTCACATAGGGTTTCGCCCCTGACTGATACCTTGCGATAGTCACTGATGAGATCACTCAATCGTACCTTTCCCCAAAGAATGATGAAGAACGAGTCCATCTTGTCGCTGCGGTGAAAGATCTTGTCACCACGCTAATAGTTGCGTAGCTTACATACCTTGACCATGGAACTAACCAAAATATCGGGGATATTCTTGAAGAAGGGGTTAGTTTACCGAAGGTAGCTGACCAGCGGCTGCATATTCTTGATATTGCGGAACTTCGTTAGTTGGGGAATCTGCCCGAGGCACCGCTGAAAGCTTTCCGTATTACGCATTTCCTGCAGCTCATCTGCTTCATTGATCTCTTCACATTCCAATGTGAGATACCGCCTACTATTGTTCTTTTCTTGGCGGTTGTTGGATGATTCCGATTCGCTCAGGTCGCTTTCCACGTGATGTTTAATATTGCTGGTGGACATGCTGCGAGGTTATACCTCCACCGATGCGACGTCTTCTTTCTTGGCAGTACTGATGCGTGGTAGCACCACCTACTTTCCCGAAGAACGTATGGACTTTGCACTGGGGGGTGGCAGACCTCCGTTGGTGAGTTCCTCCTTCTTGATCTTTATCAATTCGAGAATCTCGGTGGCTGTGGGGTACCGATGCTGGGCATCTCTGTCACGTGGAAGTTGCACCTCTCTTGGGTTCAATCGGTTGAGGCGGCTCGGCAGCTCTTCGTCGTAGCCTTCGCGGATGACACTCATACTGCAATAAACTATTATTCAACCCTCTGCAAGTTTACATCACAACCCACAGCTGGCAACAAACAGATGGAATATTATCAATCGATGGTGCTTGTGCCATCATCCAGTGCCGGCATCAATGATGGATTCCTCTCGAACGACGGACATTTGACCCCAAGGACTGCCATTCTATATATTTGGAGGCTTGATGTGATTATTGCGAATAGCCTGATCAACCCTGCGTGTGCGAGCGATGAATTTCCGGTTCATTCTATTATCCTGTAAGTAACTACGCTCGCACAACACCTTTTTGTTGCACACTCGTAGTTTTCCACCGGTTTCCTCATTTACCTTCAGTAGTTCCACCTTTTCTGACATTAATCGATAACTGGCCTATTCTGGCATTAACATTCTCTTGAGATGCTGCTGAGCTTCCTATTCGTTGGCTGTCGTTGCTCCGCTACGCTCTATCTGCTTCCCTTCCCCTTTTTTGTAACGACCGATCAAAGTATCCAGGAGGTCACGCCTCACTGTTGTCCTCTTCTTCAGTATTTACCGTTGATGCTTCTGCTCTTGCTTGTACAACTCGTATAGGCTGTGGTTGCGGCCAGTCGGCTACTGCAGATGGATGTACCTGTGGCGACCATGCTGCTTTCCCGTGTAGTAAATGCAGTTGTTGAGACCGTTGTTCTCATCGATGCCACTTATATCCAGTACCTTCATACGAATGGGTTCGAGGGTTGTTGGTTTAGACGGCTAGCTGTGCGAGCGGTCATGTGTGTAACCCCTTCTGAGTCTCATCTGAGGGTGTATTATATAGTTCATGAAAAAATCGAGCAGCTTCAGCGACTACTTCAGCGTACCTTTGTCGATGATTGAAGTCAAGCTTCCAAGAGATTGCTTCGTTGAAGGAAGCTGAAAAGCGCAACGCCTAAACCTTACTGAAGACGTTTGAGGAATGGCGTATGATCGAAGCACACTACAGTAAGAGATTAGTGGATGCTGCGGCCATGCTCACTGCGATCAACAAGGAACGTACGTACCATCAGGGGGTTAGTCAGAGGAATGTATGTACTGTACCAACAGCTCCAGGAAACGCTGGTAATGCTGGCAACGCAATCCCGTAACCTTGCCCTGAAGATCGAGGACGACATCATAATTGAGTTCAAGGAGATAACGCGTAAGCTGAACGTTGAGTTGGGTATCTCAATCGATGCCGAACGGCACTCCAGAAAAGCAGTGCTGTCGAGAAAGTCAGCTACCGAGAAGGTACCCATGGCTGCAACAGTAGATCCAGAATGAGTACATGAACAGCAAGCGAGCAATGTAGGACAGCCAAATCCTGAGCGTGGTTATTTCGAATAGCTGCGAATCTAATTTGGAGAAGCGCCTGAAGCAAACTCAGAAGACCTTAGAGTCGGAGAAGGAGTTTAAGTTGATGGAGTTCAAGTGTAAGGAGTCCGTCACAGAATACAATGAGTGCTTGGCGACTCACTCGACAGTCGTAGCCAATATCCTGCACCGGTTTGAGCAGCAGGAGTTGGAGTTGATTCGAAGCAGCCATTAATCCGTTCTGAAGGCGCAGCTGCACCTGTCAACGAAGCACAAGACCATAACCCACGAGATAGACCGCATTGCTGAAAGCATCACCAAGTTTAAGTATGATGAATGCTTGCAGCTGACTGTGGAGAAATTTGCTGGGACACCTCAGAGCGATCTAACACCCATAGTGTTTGTGCCCAGCTGTAACTTCATCAGTGAAACTATCCGCTGCATGTCAGAAAAGACCATCGATGTGCTCATCGACAAATGCGTAACATGCTGCATTACCTCAGAAGAACAAACAGCTCAAGCAGGCCATCGAGAAGGCCAGTAAAAGTCGATAATTGCTTCAGGAGGTGGAGGATGAGGGTCTCAGGAATTTTCTGCTGGTATTCTCGGTTATCCTGTCAGGAGAGGACATCAGCAAACTCGAAGAAATCAAAACTCTGCTGGCTAGTTCCGAGTACCGGTCGTATTTTGTGGCGTGCCTGCAACAGTACAGGTTGGTAGGGAAGTTTGTGATGGAGGAGAAGACCATCAACCATTTGCAGAAGATGACGATGGTGTTCCTCGACGAATGCTACGACAAGCGAGATGCTTACTTGGCGAAACAGGTCATGGCACTACTATTCACTTACTTCTATGTGGTGTAGTCGTAGGCATAAAAGCCAAAGGTCTACCTGCAGCAACTCGTCAAGCATCATCCCATTTGGGAGCAGCAAGATTTCTGGGATAGTGCGTTACTAATGTGTATCTACGAGGAACGTAAAAACCTGCTCAACCAAAACATCGAGGAGAAGGAGCACTAGATTGAATCTGAACGCAATGCTATCTTCAACCAGCTGATGTGCATACCGCACAACATGGTGTTGTTTGGCATCGAGGAGAAGGAGGCGAAGTCATTCGCTGCTAAATACGCCAAACTGTTTAACCTCACCCCCAGGCAGAAGGATATCGACAGGAATATTGAGTCCGCACACGGCAACTAGAACACCAAGAAGCAGCCCCTCTACTCTCATAAATCTGATCACCCGAGCACTACGAGGTCAGTTATTCGTACCTCCTAGACTTCGGCAGAGATGCACCTCACATCCACTCGATCCTTGAAGTAGAGCTGATCTATTTACCAAACTTTTATTAATTTTATCAATACAAGGCACCATGCTGGCACAAGAGAAGATCTTTCCGGAAAGGGTAATAACGCCAAATGATGCAGCTGCCCAAGGGCTTTCATGGAGCATTAAGGCAGTCTTCTCGCGCTCGTCGATTCGCTGTATAGACAAACCAAGACTGTCAGTTGTAGAATCAGTCTGTCAGGCTAAATGCTTGGAAGCGCCACAAGTCAGACCGATAAGTTGAACTTATCAACCGCGTCATGGTGACCAACCCAGTGTAAGCAACCAGTGTTATCGTAGTCGCACGTCCTCTGAGAACCCCGAATGGATAAAATCGACTTTCTTATATCAACAACGAGCCCTACAGCACAAACGAGAGAAGGACCACAAACACTACAACATCCTTGGTGAGGAAAAGACAGCGGAGAGAACAGATTTTCGCAGGAGTACTCAAATTTCACTATTAAGCAATTTTTCCGGTATTCGATCGGACTCCATTGAAGTTTGACTGGCCAGCACCCAACCTCGAACAAAAATTCGCGGTTACGTCGAAAGTAGGTTTCTATCCAAATGGTGGTTTATCTGACATTCGTCACGCTTCGCACAGTCATTACGAAACGAGGAGATAGGTTACTCCCAAGATAGGCACTACCGAAACACGAGATTTCTCAATGCGTAAGACAGCAATCAAGATTGGCCACGACCGCCTTATCGACACTAACTCCGTGTTATGAAATAAATAAATTTACATGGAGAACGAGCAGGATGAACTCATGGCAGTGGAACTGATCCGTCTGCGAGCACATGAAAAGCAGTCGCGGGTGAGGCATGCTTGGGGGCTCACCTCCCAACAACTGGAGGAGTTCTTCATAAGCTACCCCACTTCCAGTTTACTGGGAACGAGTATCGCTGAACTGCTTAAATTCCCGTACCTTCGATTGGTGCGTGACGATCACCGTATATACTTCGGCGAGACGGTGTAGCATAGGAAGCACGGTAGAGGAATATCGTTGTACCGTGATGGGAGGGTTTACTAGGGTAACTACTTCAACAATGAGAAGTAAGGCAAGGGCTACGAAGTATATCCGAACGGGAACGTCTACATCGGTGAATACCAGAAGAATAAGAAGCATGGGTAGGGGGTGTTCTACTGGTTTAACATGCTCGGAGTAAAGTGCGAATACTACCGCGGCGGCTGGTGGTCAGGATTACCATCCGGCCGCGGCGTCCATGAACGCGCCAATGGTGAGCCCTTCGCTTACTTCAGGTGACCTTTATCAGGGTGAGTTCCGCAACGGACTGAAGCACGGCGAGGGCGTCGAAAAGTTTGCCAACGGAGATAGCTATGCCGGTCTTTATGTGAATGGCTTGCCGGACGGATATGGCGAGTATTTCTGGTAAGATGGCAGCCATTACAAAGGCGATTTCAAGCAGGGCTTACGCAATGGTTTCGGTATTTGGAAGAAAAACGATAAACCACACTGTGAAAGCTATCGAGGTCATTATCTGCTTGATAAAAAGTCAGGTTATGGGTTATACGTATGGAACGAAGGTGATTACTACAAGGGGCACTTCTACGATGATCTCAAACACGGGATGGGAGAGCTTTATCAAAACAACGTGTCTGTTTATTTTGGGATGTGGTAAAACGGAGAGAAGGCACCTCACCTCAACAAAGCGAAAGGTGTGTATGACAGGACCTTAAAAAAGGACAAGGAACTGATGAGACCAATGTCCACTACACAGCCTCGCACAAACATTAGAGAGCTTAGCGAGGGATACATCAACCCGAACGCTGAAAGAAAGAACACTGAAGTTACTCCAGATTGGAAACACCAACAGAAACATGATGCAAAATCACAACAGCCAATCACGAATAAACCACACAACACCCACTCCCAAACCAATCTCCACAATCGAACATCAAAGTCTCCACCGGCCAACCACCAAGTACCGAAGGAACCATTCCATTTTCCAACGCCTCCTTCGAACCGTCACACAAACAGCCATCAGTATGCGAAGAGCAATAACCAATCTTCGCGGAGGCTGCTTTCCTCAAGAGGTAAGTAACACGATGAAGATACAAAATCCACCACAGGCAAGAGCCGCTGCGGCCATAAGAACTGCATACCCAAAATGGACTGGCTGCAACACAAGCATCGAAAGTGATCTCTGCTCACAGACTGTAACATTCTCCCTCCACCGCGTTTATATAGTTGGGTTGGGTCATTCGATTGGGCCAAGGCCTTCCTCCTCTAGTGACGCGACGATCTTCATCTGGTAGTCTTCGTTAAACTGTGGGAGTACTCATATCAATGTGCACCTCGATGACCTTGCAGCGTAGTTTTGTGTCCTTTTCGATTCGGTACTTCGTCTTGTTATCCACGAAGGCATTTTCCTCCATCTTGTACGTCCAGCAAGTACTGAGAATCCTTGCTTCAGGAATGACCACGATGGCGGGTCCTAATGACCCTTTGATGATGTCCTTGTTGACCACCGTCACAAGAAAGTCAATGATCTCATCCTTCTCCGCTGAGTTCTACCACACTGGTACGTTTGAAGGTGATAGCGCTAAACCGGATCTCAACACGGCAGCCATCCTACTCAACCAGAGGCTCGCTGATTCTGTAGTTATCGGTGAGTATCTTGATGATGTAGCCATACTCCATGAGACACCTACCTTCCATCTTCTGCTTCAGCCTTTTGATCAGTTCGGCATCCTTCGCGAGAATCTGCATCTCGAAGGCAGCAACGACTATCGACGTGAGCAGATTTTTGACCTCGTAAAACATTTGATTCGAGGCCGGATAAATATTAATAGGTTGGTGGTGGGGAATATGCACGTCGAGGGGGAGGACGGTTGGACAGTGATTGCAACAGGTAAAAAACACATTCTGAGTGGAAATCGCAAGAAGAACAAAACCGTATTAGCGGTTTCGCAGGTGCCGTACGATTGGACAGCGCTGGCTAACCATGAAGAGTCACTGCAGAAAAGCCAGACCGTCGCTATCGCTAGTCAACTCCTATCCGACCTACTAGACAAATTCCGAATGAAGCAGTAGAAGCTAGCAGTTCATGTGGAAGCCTTAGGTCTTGGAGATATCAACCTCCAAAAAAAACCGCGATTACAGTTTTACCTGCTGAAATCGCTGCTTCGCACAGCAGTAATGCAATGTAATAGGGTAACTGCAAACATCTATGACCCAGTCTTCAACGAGGATTGTCGAATGATGCTCAAATAACTGCCAGTCGAAGCTACCAGCCACCCGTTCGAACCCGAGTGCCATCAGCAGACCCATGTCACAATCTACTTTATGCCACATTGCGAAAAACAGCTATACGAACATGTAATACTCCACTCCTTCACACCTTACGCAATCTTCGGAAATTCTCTCGACTGCTATCGCGAAAGGGAGCTAATGCTTGGTTAGCCACATACTGCAGTATTCCACAATACAACCTTCCAGGAAGTTGTCCTTCCAGATTACTAGTCAGCCTTCAACGACACGTACTTCACCACCAGCATATGATCAGTACAGCAACCGCTGGTAAAGCTTCCGATACTTGTTCGTTATCTGTGAGGACGGGCCCAGCTTCTTGAATGTTTCAAGCATGAGGTTGTTCGCTTTCTTGCCTTCCCAGTTCTTATCAGCCTTTACAATCTATTGTTAGGTTGGGTGGGTACCTCCAGCAAAAGTTGGAGACCTTCCTCAAGTAGTTCCTTCTCGGTGTACAGCTGGGCCAGCTTGAACTTTGATTCGAGGTTGGTCGGGTCCGCTTCTACTTCTTTCTTGAGTTGACCAAGTTTGTCGTCTTTGAGAGGAGCATTCTTCAGTTGTTGGTACTTCGCCTCCAGCTCAGCCAGTAGCCCTCTGAGCATATCATAATTCTATCCCTTGGCCTCCAGTTCTCGCTTATACATTTATCGAAACATTTTGATCTGCTAGTCGTAGTTTGTTAACTTTCTGTTGTTAATGTAGCATTCGCATAGTAATAATCGAGTGACTGGCTGGAGCTCTGCTAGTAACTTGCCGTTTAGCAGGTCTGTAAGCACCTTCTCGGCTTCAACGAACTTTCCCTCCATCATCAATCCTCTGGCCTGCTCGAAGTGCTTGATCTGTTCTTCGCTCTCAGTGCCAAGCTTTAAAATGCGTTAGAGACTCCCGAAGAAAGTATTCAAAACCTTTTCGTCAGGCATGCCGGAAAACCCGTCAATAGGGCGTCCATTGGCAATGAGATAAACTGTGGGTACTGCTTTGATCTTGAGCATTTGAGCAAGCTCCGGGTGTTTGTCAATATCCATCTTCACAAGTTTCCAGTCCTTAGCTCCACGTACCTTGCTCTCCAACAAGGGAGTTAATGTTTTGCATGGCTTGCACCAATCAGCATAACAGTCCAGTACGACGGGCACTTGCGACTCCATGACCAAGGTATTCCAGTCCTCCTTCTTGGTGATCTAAACGATCTCTTGAACCTACTGCTCATAGAACTACTTCGACTTCTCTTTGTGCTTGGAGAGGTCGAAATCCTACGAAAAGCAGTAACAGTTGTTCTGGAGGAGCCTGTAGTAACGAGTTGATGCATGTCGAATCAATGCCAACGGTCTTTTGTGCATCATCTTTGGAAATGAACGAAGGCATCTTCCTGCAAACGCAATCATGTCCGACCAATAACAAATTTATCATCGTGGCATCCTACCTAAAGAAGAAATTGGTATGCTGGTTGCGCTAAAAGCACCCCTTGTGAGTTCTCGAATCCACACTGCCGAGATTGCGTTGTTCGTGTACTACATTCGTACTCGCTCCCAATAGTAATAGATCACCAGCAAAACAGAACATTCGAGTCTCATAATTTTCACATTATAGAAACTCGCATGGAAACAGCCCAACCTACGGGCACCGTCTTTATCGAGTGCTGCACGAAATGTTCGACCCACACCTGGTGTACCCGTCACGACGAGCAGAAGTATCACTCAGTCTTCTAGGCCGGTAACACACCCCACTGATTCAGTCAGCAACGCTATTCTCACAGCCAGCCCAGGACTGAACGTTGTGCTCAATGCAGTTCCCTCACATCTCACTCCACTACGCAAAGACAATCCCGACAACAAGTACTACGACACACTGGCGAAGAAGTGCATTTACTTCCCCGAGTTGGGAGCCTTTGAAGTTAGATACGAGAACATTCTAATCTTTAGCAAACACGAATCGCAGTGCTGGCCTGAGCCTCAGGAACTTGCCCAGTTGATCTGCAAGGTGAAGGATGAGAAATAGAAAATTGGCAACCTTGAGAAATACTGCAGGTTTACCGAAGCAGGGGGAAGTCAGTCACCTCCACCTCTAACCGAACAACCTATCGACAAGGACCTCATCAACATCCTTCGGGTACGGCAGCCACAGTCCCTTGCTGAGCACGAAAACTTAAAATTCCTAAAGCCAAAAAAGAAGCCATTGAAGAACCGTACCTTCCAATAGAACTTTAAGAATGTCGAACAGGAGCTTGCAGAACAAGAGGTTCAGCGCATCCAAGATCTCCATTTTGAGCACGAGCCTGAAAGCAATAATAAATCGCCTTAGATTGACAAGCCATCATAAGCTTCGGCAAAGTAAAGTACGAGCAAGAAATGCATATTGGTGTTCAATAGTACGCTTAACAAGGAACTGTCTGAACCAGAGAGGCGTACCAGTGTTGGTCGCCGGCAGCCCAGTAACTTTGTCCAATGTATGGACCAGCGCGAAACCTTCTATGGGAAGTCACAACCAAAGCCAACCCCAATCATGAACCTTAGCCTCACTGATCACTTTAAGATGTACAGAAGCCAGTCCAAAAAGAACCCTGCACAAGAGCACATTAGCGATAACTTTCGGAAGTTGCGCAAAGATATATCAGTGCTATCGTCTCAGAACGAGAACAAACGACAGGAGCTTATCCACCTCGGTGCAGCACCGATAAAGGTTCCAGAACTTCTCAACGAATCCAAGTATAAAAGCAATGAGATTCTCATGAAGCTGCCGGAGTTTGTCAGGAAGAAGCCGCTCGGAAATAATACTAGCCTCAACGCCAGCGGAAATTCGAACTTCATTGGGGATCAACTGGTCAACCCCGCCGGTAACCCAACTATCAAAAACATGAATGAAGAACGATAAATGATAATTCGACTGGACAACATCGAGGAGGAAGCTCACAACCTTTCGGAGGAGCCCAACGACCGCTCTAACGAAAAGATGAGACGAACAGGCTTAGGCATCATTCGTGAGTGGGATAAGTAACTTGAACGTTTAGAGGATCGCTTCGAAAGATTCTAGCAGAAGGTTCAGATCATTAAGCAAAAGAAGATCGAGTTCGATAATGAGCAGCTCTCCATTGACCCAACTCTCCAGAAAGACAATATCTTTGGAACCTAAACCTTTTCGGAAGGTAAGCAACGAACCAGCTTGGGAGACCTCGATAAAAACTTTCTTGCTTCTTGCATTCCTTTGCTCAACACTCTTCAGAATGGTTCCAAAGAATAAAAACCGCCGAAGCATGTCACGGAAGACTACTTTGGGATCGGCGAAGAAGAGAAAAATAAAAAGCTGAAAAGGATATACGGGCGAAAACGAACGAACCATAAAGAACCCCAAATGGATGACAGTCAAGTTAGGAGAAGTCTAATCAAATTTGAGCAAGAAGACTCCGATAAAGACTTATCATTTCCAGCCAAACATTCAATGGAAGAGACAGAGAAGAACGAACTCAGCCGAATGGAGAATAACTTCAGCGATCTACCATACCAGCCACCTACGAAGAAAGCAAAGTTAGAAAAATAGCGATAGGTCACGCTGAACATGCAAAAGACCAGTTATCAGCCAACCAAAGAGTTCTTCAACAAGGAGAAGCTGTAGTCACACTTACGGAAGACCCTTGACAATACTCCTTTGAGACCTGTCCATAAGGGCGATGGGAAAAATGCGGAGCCGTCTCCTCCTCGTGCCGAGCTGAACAAACCGGCGATATCAAAGAAGCATCCAGCACACGAACAAACATAATAGCGAGTGTTTAGCTATTCGATCAAGAAAGCTGAGACAGCTCAAACTGAGAAACGTGAAACTCAAAAGAGGCAGCCAGGAGATCAGGATCCGAGCAAGAACTCCCCTTCGATTCGAACCAGAAATGTTAAGGACTTAGAACCACTGATTGAGAACAACACAACAAACAAGGGAACTCAGAAAGTAGACAATAAAAATTC
>Ga0075152_10000582_pt1 | contig 26559 bp, 22 predicted proteins | sample JI61114C2DNA_FD_70964 | JGI IMG/M metagenome (GOLD analysis project Ga0075152, IMG submission 70964) | Wastewater effluent complex algal communities from Wisconsin, to seasonally profile nutrient transformation and Carbon sequestration -... | ecosystem: Engineered > WWTP > Effluent > Algae...
CCGCTGCTGCCATGATGATAGACGCCATTCAGGGTAAAATGCTTTCCGATTTCATAACCAAATCCCAGCTGGAATGCATGCTTGATCACCGCGGTGGCCGGCAGAGAAAACATCGCCAGTTCTGAGCTGATCGGATTGGTACTGTAAGTATAGCCAAAACGGAATGGCATTGATTTTAAAGCTTTATATTGGATACCGGCAGATACTACTGAAATACTTTCCCATCCGAATCCGGCCACGGACCCATTCATGTTCCATCCTTTGGCTTCAAATCCCTTTGTGTTTTTATAGTCCACATACCGGTAATCCAGCGCCAGATCAAATAATTTGCTGGAAAAACCAAGACCGGCAGAGGCAATAGCCGGGTAGTTCATCCGGAATGTGGCATCCGGTGCCTGTGAGGCATCGGCATAATTATTATTGAAGTTGAAGTCCTGGAAATACTGCTGGGATTTATAGGATACCCCGAATTTAAATCCGGTACCGGAATTATAGAATAAGCCTGCCTGACCGCCAATGCCAAGTGCTGTAGCCTTATCGCTGCCCGGATATCCTTTGGTTGGACTGGGGGCTGCAATCGGGTTAGGTAATAATTCCAGCATTGACAGGTTGAAAGTAGGAGCGAGGCCTACCGACAGTTTTTCATTCAGTTTATAAGCATAGGTAAGTCCCACCTGCATCAACTGGTAATCGGATTGTACACGGCCAAACCCGCCATAGCTTTGCGGCATAGTAACGGGGTTGCTGGCACTTTCAGGAAATGTAACCCCAAATCCACTGATACCAAAAGCGGATACACCGAAATGATGTTTACTGTTTTTCTTACCCCACACCATCGCTAAAGAAGGCATCAGGGAAACGCCACGGGCATCTTTGGTTGTGCCGGACATCAGTCCGCCCGGTGTGTTTACAGAAGAACTGACTTCAGGAGAGCTGTAAAAAAGCCCGGTATTTACTGAAAAAGTTTTTGTGGAGAATTCAGTCAGACCGGCCGGATTCCAGTGCAGTGCACCATTGATATCGAGCGGCTGACCGGTAGCGGCTCCACCCATTGACATATTATTTGCACCAATACCCTGCATGATATGCCCGGTTTGGGCAGATAGTCCAAGGGAAATACATCCCAGCATTAAAGCAGAAATTACTTTTTTCATAAAAAGAAAATTTTAGTGATACGGCAGTGCCGTTTTGTGAATAGGTAAAGCTAGACATGGCTGCCGGCAGTGCTATGTGACCCGTATCACATCCGTGTGTAAATCATACTGCAGGCTGATGAATAACAGGGTGGCGGATGAAGTGCATTATTGAAAATGATCCGGAATATTGTATAAAATCCGGGCGGCAGCGGGTGACCCGTATCACCCGGGCCGGGATAAGTATCAGGTCAGGACTTAACTTTTGTCATGAAACTGTTTTATATTTCTGATCTATTTTCGTTCCGGAATTTTTTTTAACCCATTTCAAAAGCAAACTTTCGCAACATGAAACAAGAATACTGGATCAACGTTAAACATGTGGATAATCGCCTCGTCATTTTTCTCAATGGAGAAACCGTCTGGGACAGCGGTATTGTGCACGATGACCCCAAACTGGAAAAATTTATTGAAATCACAGAACTTTTACAGGAACATTCAGGACATACCAGTGAACTGATATTCGAAGGATTTAATGATGACTATCATACCAATGGTGATGAAGGGGAACTGAATCCCTGGCATTTTAGTTACCGTCTTTTCAAGCGGACAGTAAATGGAAACGGTGAAGTGGTGGCCGAAACTGAAATGATCAATCCCTATAATGAAAAACACCTGTCAAACCCCAATACAAGGGCCATCAATAACAGTTACCAGATTGTACTGAAAAGCGGGGAATATAAAGTGGTTTCCAATGCCCTTTCCCAGCAGTTTTACAAATAAGTGAACGTTAATTTTAAATAGTATCTAACCTGATCTCAGGTAGCTCTGATTATCGCAGGGGGTTGTATCGAAGACGATACAACCCCTTTTTAATACCGGGAATCCCATTGATGGGTCATTTTCAGTTTTTGCCCGGTTTTTTCCGTTTGTTCACCGGTGACCTCCTGTCATTTCATCCTCTTTGCATTATTTTCGGAAAAAATCAGCTATGCAAACCATATTAGGTGCCAACGGAACAATCGGTTCCCTGCTGGCAAAAGAACTGACTGCCTATACCAATAAGATCAGACTGGTGAGCCGGAACCCGGTCAAAGTGAATGAGCAGGATGAGTTATTTCCGGCAGACCTCACCCGGCCTGAGATGGTAGAACAGGCGATAGCAGGTTCTTCTGTTGTGTATCTGCTGGTCGGTTTCGAATATAAATACCGGGTCTGGCAGCAGCAATGGCCGCCGCTGATGAAAGCGGTGATTGAAGCCTGTATCCTGCATAATGCACGGCTGGTATTCTTTGATAATGTATATCTCTATGATAAGTCCGCTATCGGACACATGACGGAAGATTCACCCGTCAACCCACCCAGCAGAAAGGGAGCCATCCGGAGTGAAATTGCGGGTATGATGATGAGCGAAATTCAGACAGGACGGCTGACTGGATTGATTGCAAGATCCGCAGATTTTTATGGACCCAATAATAAAAGCAGCTTCCTGACTGAAGTACTGTTTAAAAATTATCAGCGGGGAAAAGCGGCCAACTGGTTTATGAATGCGGATAAAATACATTCATTTACGTACACCCCGGATGCGGCAAAAGCCACGGCATTACTGGGGAATACACCCGATGCCTTTAATCAGGTCTGGCACCTGCCCACCAGTTCCGAAAAGCGTACGGGCAGAGAACTTTGCAGCCTGACAGCGCAGCTAATGCAGGTGCCGGCTAAAGTGACCGTGATGCCTATGTGGTTATTGAAATTACTGGGATTGTTTATTCCCTTTCTCCGTGAAATGCCGGAGATGATGTACCAGTATGACCAGGATTATTTCTTTGACTCTTCCCGATTTGAAAAGAGGTTCGGATATCAACCGGTTACTTACGAAGCAGGGATCCGGGAAGTAATCCGGGCAGGTAGCTGAAAAAAATGCAGCCTGAAATGCCCGTTATTCCGAAGATTTCAGATTGACGGGATTTCAGGCTGTATGTTAATGCCGGCCGGGTATGGCGTGTTGATCAGATGATAACTACACTGTTGGTGCCGCCATATACATTGGGCGACTGGCTGTCCGCTTCAGGATCATTGATCCATTCAGTTTCATTCACCAGGTATTTGAATTCGTGGGTACTGTCTTTGGGCAGGTTAACATCCGTGGAGAAACTGCCGTCTTTTTTGCGGCTCATCAGAATGCTCTCTTTCCAGTTATTGTTCAGTCCGAGTATTGAAACGGTCTCCGCATTTTCGGGTGCCACGGCGAATTTTACTTTGCAGTAATCTTTGGTCTTGTAATAGGTTTTAGTTACCATTTGTCTGGGTTTAATTATTTAAAATAATGCATAAGTCATTGACAAACAGCAATCGAGGAGTGTTCTAAGGGAGCCGGAATGCACACTTAATACCCAATAAGTAAAAAGGTAACCCGGGAATTGCCTGCAGCTCTTCCACAGGTTTTCCACTTTCTGTGGTACCGGTATGCAATTTTAAGACATCTGGAACGTTGTAAGAATAATCCAATTTTTGTAAAACCAATATCCGTCTGTATGAATCCGCTCAACTTCAATGACCAGGCATTTATTGCCGAGTCGTTTAACATGGATGAAGATTTTACCTTTCAATCATCCAGGCTCGCTTTTTTCAAAATCAATTCGTATAAACTTTCCCTGATCAATGCCAGTTTTGGTGTAACCCGGACAGAACTGAAGAACAGTATCTGCAGCAGTCTGTTGAATTATACTTCCCCGGATCTGATCCTGCTGACGACCGGTTTTTTTGAACAGGAAATTGATAATTAATTTTTAACCCTGAGCAGAACAGGTTCGTACCTGCTGTGTTGACGAGCCTGAAATAAATGAGGCTGTGCCGGTAATCCGCCACAGCCTCTTGTTATTTTATAGCAACCAGGTCGTCAATTGTAACTATCAGGAAAAAACGGGTTTGGGTACCGAGAAAGAAAACGTACTACCTTGTCCGGGTTCACTTTCAATATAGAGCTGTCCTCCGTTTCTGACCAGGAATTCCTTGCAGAGCATCAGTCCCAGTCCGGTTCCTGATTCACTGGCGGTTCCTTTGGTGGTGAAATAGTCGTTATTCCGGATACGCATCAGGGCTTCATGACTCATACCCATACCACTGTCCTGTACATATATTTCCAGGAAACTGGGGTGTTCATGTACCCCGATACAGATTTTACCTTTCTCCGGAGTGAATTTTATGGCATTGGATAACAGGTTACGCATGACGAGGTTCATCATATCCTTATCACAATAGCCAAATACTTTGGGGGGAGCGTCATTGAGCAGGATTACGCCTTTATTCCTCGCCGTCAGGAGCAGGGCCTGGTATACATCATTAATGGATTCCTCAATATCCACTACTTCGGGGTTAACCGTATGCGCCTGCATCTGGGCCCGGGCCCATTGGAGCAGATTTTCCATCAGCCCCACCGCATAGTTCATGTCATTTAATACATCCGGTATTGTGGCCTGCAGTTCGGTAGCGGATAATTTCTGTTCATGAGCTTCTTTAAACAGGTTCCTGATGGCGTACATGGGGGCTTTCAGGTCATGGGAAATAATACTGAAGAGTTTGGTCTTGACTGTATTCAGCTCTGACAACTGGCTGGCTTGCTGCTTGAGCAGTGAGGCACTTTCTTCCAGGCGGCGGCTTTGTTTATGGATTTCTGTGTTCTTGTCTTCCAGAATACTGTTCTTGGCCAGTATACGTGACTGATAAATGCTGTTCTCTTTTTTTATCAGAAAGAGTCCGTAGAAAATAAATAACAGGGAAATACCCTGGTTAAGCAGGTATAAACCATTGCTGACTTCCCGGAGTTCATACGGTTGCTGACGGATTACCACTGCCAGGAAAAAATAACTGATCATGGAAAAGCCAAGCGAGAAAATAATCTGTCCGATCGTATTCAGGAAAAATACAGACAGGATTCCGAATAATATGAAACTGAGACTGATACCCGGATTAAACCCATACAGGTAAACCACACAGGTAAAGAATGGATAAAGGATGAAATAGGCCAGCAGCGCCATTTCCTGCTTATTGACAAAATTGAGATATAATACCAGGCCGCTGACAAGGGCCGGTAAAGCGGAAATCAGCCAGGCGGAGGCAGGCAGGGAAGTGCCCATCAGCAAACCGGTCAGGGGGAAAATAAGCCCGCTCAGTAACTGGAAAAAATTAATCTGGTTAAAGATGCGCAATTTTCGCTGGTCATACTCTTCCATTGATGCACTGATTCCGATTGACTGGATCAGGCTGAGAACACGTAATAGCTGCTTACGCGGAAGAATGAATCTCCTTTCAAATGCGGCGCTGCGATCGTTCTGCTCAAGAAGTGGCTGTGCAGTTATTTCCATTGGTTTTAACTCTTTAGGATTGGATTACCAAAATAACATGTAAAACGAAAAACTACCTACAAAAACACGAACAACTTACCTCCAAATCGTAGAACTACGTATCCCGGTCTTCGGAAAACAACATAACGAAAACCGGGTAGAACTAGCCGGAGACCCGGAAGAACTTACGTTTCATATTACGGGATATGCTTTCCAGGAGCACGGATAAATGAAAGGAATCTGTAATCTGTCCCCGCAAACACAGGCGGGGCCTGAGTTACAGAAGGTTGTACGGGCAAAAGGCATCTTTTAGTAACTTTGCACCGACTTCAACCCATGGCCGAACATTCACATCAATTAGCCGCTATCCTTTTTGCCGATATCGTCGGGTATTCTGCCATGATGCAGGAGAACGAGGAAGAATCTGTAGAAAAGGTAAACAGGTTCCGTGAAGTGGTGGAACTGATTGCCGAAGAACTGAATGGTAAAATCATTCAGTACTACGGGGATGGTTCTTTATTGTTGTTTCAGAGCTCCACCGATGCGGCCGAATTTGCCAAACTTCTTCAGGAAGATCTGCAGAACGAACCCCGGATTCCGGTCAGGGTGGGAATCCACATGGGCGACGTGTTGATGCACAGCGGAAATATTTTCGGCGATGTGGTGAATATTGCCGCCCGGATACAGTCATTAGCTCCGGTAGGTGGTATTTACATGTCTGAAATGGTATACCGGAATATCGCCAATAAGAAAGAACTCGAATCGGTTTTTGTCAGGGAGGAAAAACTGAAAAATATCAAAGGCCCGGTTAGGATTTACCAGCTGCTGACAGAAGGCGCAGCGCCTTTTCCGCAAGCTGTATTGGGTGCAGACGCCGCTTCTCCGGTCAGTCCGAGCAGTATTGCCGTGCTGCCTTTTACCAATCTCAGCAGTGATCCGCAGCAGGATTATTTCAGTGATGGGTTGACGGAGGACATCATAACCCAGTTGTCAAAAATCAGGGCGTATAAAGTGATCTCACGGACATCCGTGATGCAATATAAAAACTCACCGAAAAGTATAAAGGATATCGGGCGGGAACTGGGTGTTACGCTGATCCTGGAAGGGAGTGTGCAACGATCTGCCGACCAGGTTCGTATTACGGCCCAGCTGATCAATGCGGTAACCGATGAACATATATGGGCCGATTCGTATGACCGGCCGATGCTGGATATCTTTACCATTCAGCGGGAAGTGGCACTGGCCATTGCCGCCGTTCTGAATACCACGCTGTCTAATAAAGAAACACGCGAACTGGATTATATTCCCACCACCGATCTGCAGGCCTATGATTATTACCTGCGGGGGAAACTCCTTGTGGAAAACCGCAATAAAGCCGATCTGTTGCTGGCCCGGGAACATTTTCTCCAGGCTGTGGCCCGGGATAAAACATTTGCTAATGCATATTCCGGACTGGCTGATACATATCTCTTGTCTTCTTTCCGGGGTTATGAAGATCCGGTACAAATGCTCTGGCAGGCTAAAAAATATATCGATACAGCCGCCGGTCTGGATTCTTTCTCCGGAGAGACACAGGCATCACTGGGGTATTTCTATTTCCAGAGTTTCGACTGGCATGCGGCCGAAATCACGTATCGCCGTTCAATCAATCTGAATCCGAATCAGACGAATGTGTACCTATGGCTGGCCATATTGCTGGAAGCGAAAGGTGAATATGATGAAGCCCTCAAGGTTTTCAATATGGGCTCCGAGATAAATCCCATGTGGGACTACCTGCAGAAAAATAAAGTGATGCTGCTGGTGAATATGAATAAAAAAGAGGAAGCCCTGACCCTGATGCAGGTACTCATTGATAAAGCCCACGACAGTCTGGTCAAGCGGAAAAGGTACGAAGAACTATCCCGGCTTCATTGGGCTTTTAATGAAAAAACAGAAGCACTGGCTGCCGCCAAAAAATCCGGAAATCTGGGGTTACTTAAATTTTATGCCGACGGGGATTATTCTGTCCTGCAAAGGACCGTGGATGCGCAGTATGAAGGACTCCGCAACCGGAGTGAATATATATCCCAGTTATGGATGGGTATTGAATACGCCCATGCAGGTTCACGGGAAAAGGCCCTCGAATGTTTTAATAATGCCGTGGCCCTGAAGGAAACCGCCATCCCGATGTTACTGATCCGTGATTTTGAATTTCTGAATATCAAATACCTCAGTATGGCACTGCTGACCCGGAAAGTGAAACAGTTAATCAATTTCTGATGACTGATACTGACTAAAGACCAGGTGAATGATATAGACCTGTTCATCCGTATCGCCAAATCCCCTGATTTTCCCATTGTAATAATCAATCCGGCTCTGAATATCCCGGTAAGCATTACTTGATTTGTCAATACCGGTTCCCGCATTATCAAAAAAGATGCGGAACATCAGGCAACGGTCACGGTAACTCAGTTCAGTCTGTATAAGCCTGCATTGCTTTTTTTGCAGGATTAATGTCAGGAAATCCTGTACGATCCGGTAAACGGACAATTTTTCCGGTTCCAGTAAATTTTCAATTTCAGCTGTATTGCAGGTAAGGCTGATATCCGTTTCCGGATGAGTGATCCGGTAACTGCTGATCAGGTTTTCAAGGCTGGGTAATAAACCAAGCAGGCTCAGGCCGGAAGGATATAAATGATTACTGAGCAGATTCAGTTCGGTGATGGCCTGCTGGATTGTCTGGCGCATTTCTTTTGTAAAGGCCGGGGTGTACTGCTCGTTTTTTGTCCCCTGGAGCATGAGATTCACATACACCAGCAACTGGTTTACATTATCCCTCAGTTTTTCCGCAATTCCGGATCGTTCTTCTTCCTGGATGTTGATGATGGCCCGGAGCAATTCTTTCTCATCGGCCAATTGTTTGTCCGTTTTTGCCCTGAGCAGACCAATATCTGTTATCATGAAAAATATTCCCCTGATTGAATCCCCCTGTTTGTCCGGCAAGTAATTGATCAGGCAATGCCTGGCCATTTGCCGGATGGGTATTTTGCGCTCTACAAACTGCGCCTGGCCTTTCAATGCGGCTTGTAAAAAAGGTTGTTGCTGAATAAAAAGAGAAGGGCCCAGAAATTCTTCCAGTGTCATTTTGCCGATCAACTGTTCCCTTGGTTTCCCAAACCACTCTGCCGATTTATTGTTGATATACAGACAGCGCAATGTGTCATCCCAGTAGGCCAGCAGCGCCGGCATCTGATCCGCCACCCTGAGCCCTTCCAGGTTTATCTTATCCTCGTTGTCATATGATGCTTGTCCGTTTTCGGACATGATTCGTGTTTACTGTAATTTAAGCTATTTTGTTGCGTAAGGGCTATGATTTCGACGAACAGAGTTTTTTTTACTTACGCTCCGGTATAGACGGAATAACCGGAAATGCCGCTGAAACTCTGATTGTCAGGCTGATAAATTTGATACTCCGGGAAGGGTTTTATTTTATGACAATTGTCTCCCATCCGTCATACTTTCCCTTGCATGAAGTCACCTGTTCCCTGAACCAACGGGTAAGATTGTTTATAGAAGTCAGGTCGGCCCTGTCGTTGCGGGAAAGTTGCAATAAAAAGGGGAAAGCGGCATTTCCGCTGCTGTCTTTTGTTTCAATTTTGAATTTTTTACTGATCGCAATATAAGCGAAACATTCCCGGTCTTTTTCTGTTTTGAAAAGCAGAAAGTGATCAATAACCCTGGGCTGATCCAGCTTATCTCCGGCTTTGATCAGCCGTTGAATGATTTTCTGGTTGCCCATATAATCAAGCGTCTCCTCATTGGGATACAGAAAATTCAGGTAGGCATCCCATTCGCGGTCTTTTTTTACCAGGAAAGCGGGTGTATAACCATTAAACCGGGTGGTAAGCAATGCTGAAACCGCTTCTTTTAAACCGGCAGTATCCTTTACATAGAAATAATCCTTTCGTTCACACAGGTAGGTGAATGTACCCGCCAGGCGGGCACCCGTTTTTTGGTTGATCAGCGCCACGATAGAGTCTGAAATTTTATTGAGACTGTTCAATGCGGAAGGTCCGGGAAGCCCTTCACTGGTACAGTTATTGAATTTTACACCTGCGGCAAACAGAAAAGGATAATTTCTGTCAGGAGCCGAATTCTTCAGCGACATATTGACCAATGTGCTGCCTGGCCCTTTTTCGTAACGCGCGATATAAGTATCCCATTCACCGGTTTGCGCAATGGATGATATGACAGAAAACAACAGGATTGTAATGAAGTTTATTTTTTTCATCTGCCGCGAAGGTATTCAGAATGGAAGCGGAATAATGAGGGGCAGGACGTTTTAGGATTATTTTAAGGGGGGTTAAGGTTTAGAGTTTAGCGTTTAATTGTAGTTTGATCCATTCGCTGAGGGCTTTTTTTATAGCCTGACCGATCAGTTTTTGTTTGTCAGGATCTGTCAGTATTTCCCGGCTGGCGGCATTATCGCCTATTTCCAGCAACACCCGGTAGGGGGCAGCATTCACCTGTTCATCCAGGCTGTAAAAACTGAGTTTGCCGGTGGCGGAACAGCGATAGTCGTTCCGGCCGGTCGTACTGTCCAGCAGCACCCCCCGGTTTTCCATCCCCGATACCTCACAGATGGCTTTTACCAGCACTGCCGCCAGTTCCCGGTTGTTTGCTTCATACTTATCCCCGTAATGGATATAGCCCCAAACTGCATTCCGTTTGGTGCCCCCGTTATTATGAACGGAGATAAACACCTTGGGTTTCATTTTATTTGACTCCTGTAATTCAAAAGCGTAACCGGATAGTTTTCCGTCGAGTACCGCCGAAGTATGCAGGATCTTGGTATTACTGCCTGAATCTGCATGATGGTAGTCCGTCTTTCCAAGGCTCCAGACCTTATATTCCCGCAGTCCTGGTGCTGTATTCATCGCGGCTTCCACGATGGCATTGCAGGTGGCCGCCTCACTGAAATCCTTGCCGGTATCGGTCTGGTGGGAGGGTTGCCAGACCACAACGGTGGCTTTTTTTCCGGTTAACCGGTGTTGCTGGCAAGAGTAAACTAAAATAAGCAGTAAGAATGTACTAATGTGTCTTGACATATATAATTCAGTTCATGAATTGCAGGATTGATAAAAATCATCCGGTACAATATCGGTAATTTAATAGTCATGTTGTATTTTGCTACGTCTTCACGGACAAACAAACCTTATCAAGCACACATGAAGCGTTTATTTTTAAGTTTATTTATTTTCATTACAGGGTACATTCCTGTACAGGCACAATGTGGATTTTATTTCAGAGGCCTTGGTACCTCATTGAATAAAGTACGTTTTTGGGATGAAAATACTGGTATAATTCTCGGTTATCAATCTGCACTCCTGAGAACCACTGATGGTGGACACCATTGGATCAATGCGGGTATTCCCATGTTTCAGTCCTTGTTTAATAATCCGTTGAACGATATCTGTATTGTCGATGGAACTACAGCTTATGTTGTTGGGGATTATGGGTTAATTCTGAAAACCACCGATAAAGGAGCCACCTGGAAAAGGTTACTGGGAATTACCGGTATTGAATCATTTTCTGCCGTTTTTTTCACCAGTACGCTTACTGGATTTGTGGCAGGAAAAGAGGGACTGATTTACAAAACAACTGACGGGGGGAACAACTGGCGGCAGATTAGTCTAAATTATACGGGCAATTTAATTGGTGTTTGTTTTGCCGATTCGCAACACGGATTTGCATGGGGATTGGGAAATTATAACAGCCCCAGAACGTTTATGACTAAAGATGGAGGAACCACATGGGAACAGTTCAGCAGCTTGGATAATCAGGCCGTTAAACAAGTACAGTTCCTGAACGCAACTACCGGCTACCTTTCTGTTATTTATGCAAACCCTGGAAATGTGGATCCCTCTATTTTAAAAACAACAGATGGAGGACTTCACTGGAGCAGGGTGGGTACACAGGTATATTATACAGATATGACGTTTAACTTTCTGGACGAGCAAACGGGCTATATTACAACGGCGGGGGGAGTAAGGAAAACCACAAACGGAGGGCTTAGCTATAGTATAGTTTTCCCGACTACCAATACCAACTTCGTTGATTTACATTTTTTAAATAATAATGTGGGGTATGGAATCAGCTCATCCAACTTTTTTGTTGGGGGGAACGGTAGATTCATCACTAAAACTATCGATGGTGGGCAGCATTGGGAAATGCTGGATACACTTGTTTCTTGGGCACCCAACATTGTATTTTCCAAAGAAGCCCAGGATCTCGTTGAAGTTAATCCGCTCACCAAGTTTCTAAGCACAAATGCTGGTGATGTATATGTGTCAAGGGACGGAGGTAGCAGTTGGCGATGCGATTTAACTTTGACCCGGGATACGTTGCAGTATTCGGCAAAAAAGGGTCTCTTACTGAAAAATGACAGTCTGCTTTATATTCTTGACAGGCGTTTTTATGTCACAGGAGACGGAGGGTTAAACTGGATATCCCGTGATCTGAATTTGCCAGATACCGTAACGCGGGTTCCTTTTAATATGTTTGGTGCCCTTAGTACACCCGATACTATATTTTTTACAGGAACCTTGAATTCAAATGGCAAGTTTGTTATGTTAATAACACAGAACAGAGCCAGAACGTGGCAGGTTATTCCACTTCCGTATGGAATATTCATTGATCTGGAAGGATTCGCAAAATTTACGAATAAAGTTACCGGATATATTTATGGAACCCGAAATGGCAAAAGGGAGGTTTATAGAACCGATAATGCGGGGATTACGTGGGAGAATCTGAGGTATCCTGATTCTACTAATTATTATGGGTTTGAACCTCCTGGGCAAGTGTTGAACGACAGTACCCTGATAATATCCGGTTCTGATCATTTTTCTTTTTATAAATCCACTAACCGGGGCGTCTCCTGGACGAAAATACCACTGCCCTCCTCTATGGTCTCCAATTCCAGAACCATTCATCGTTTTCGGTTTTATTCAGAAAAAACAGGTGTGCTGTCGAGTGATAATCACGTCTATATAACCACTGATTCTGCAAAGACATGGTTTTTGCAGTTAGCCGGCTTAGTCAATAATGGGATTATAAAAGGTATCCGTTTTATAAGAGAGGATAAGTACTATGCTTTTGGGACAAACCTACGCGTCGACCAGTTTGAAAATTACACGCCTTCCAAACCAGACCTGATCAAAGGACCGGCTACTATTGCCATAAACACTCCAGCAATGTATATAATTCCACTTGATCTTTTTTCCTATGATACAAAATGGGAAGCTACTGGTAATCCCCAGATTACATATGACTCCAGCCAGCCTGAACGAGTTGTGTTTAAATGGCCGGCACCAGGAACATACACGGTTTCCGCGTATGCAAAAAACTATTGTGGGATCAGCCCACCGGCCACTTATACCGTAACAGTTTCCTTGTTTACCGGATTACCTCCAGTTGCAAATTCCGGGATTGACTTTCTACTTTACCCGGTACCAGCACAAGACAAAATGTATCTTAAAATCAAAAAACCTGGGAAGTATAAATATGCTGAAATTGTCGATATTTCCGGCAGAATGCTATTTCAGAAAAATATTGAAAATCAACAAAATATAGAATTTGACTTAAAATCTTATTCAAAAGGTCTTTATTTTTTTCGCATCATTTCAGCAGGATCAAAGCAGGTTTTTAGCAGTAAACTCATCATTCAGTAGCTCAGTAGGAAGGTTTTGTAATTTTCCGGGTACAATGGTCCTTGTTTAGTCAATTCTGCCTGTTTTTCGCAGAAATGAGGGCATTGTAGCAGCTTAGTTTTGAATTGAAAATACCTATTTCATTTATACGAAATCTTCCCACATTTTTTGCCCAATTATGTGAATAACTGCCTTTTCGGTCCCCCCTTTTTTCTGTGCCTTTGCATTATATTCGCCGCCTGACTTAACCCGAAATTAAAACGCAAACCGTGAGATTAAAGAGTTTAGAAATCAAGGGCTTTAAGAGCTTTGCTGACAAGACGGTCGTGAATTTTGACGAAAATATTACCGGTATCGTTGGACCCAACGGTTGTGGTAAGTCAAATATCGTTGACAGTATCCGCTGGGTGATCGGTGAGCAGAAGATCAGTTCATTGCGGAGTGAGAACCTGGACAGCCTGGTGTTTAACGGCTCCAAAACCCGTAGTGCCAGCGGACTGGCTGAAGTAAGCCTGACTTTTGAAAATACCCGCAACCTGCTGCCAACCGAATTCAGCACGGTGACCGTTACCCGTAAATTTTACAAAAGCGGAGAAAGCGAATACCGTCTGAATGATGTACAATGCCGGCTGAAAGATATTCAGAACCTGTTTTTGGATACCGGTATCAGTACCGACAGTTACGCCATCATTGCACTGGATATGGTGGATGATCTGATCAAAGACAAAGACAACAGCCGCCGTAAAATGCTGGAACAGGCCGCTGGTATTTCCATTTATAAAACACGTAAGAAAGAAGCCAAGCAAAAACTGGAAGCCACTGAATCCGATCTGGCCCGTATTGAAGACCTTCTTTTCGAAATTAATAACCAGCTGAAAGCCCTGGAAAGTCAGGCCAGGAAAGCGGAGAAATATCACGAAATTAAAAAGGATTACCGCGAAATCAGTATTGAACTGGCAAAAGCTTCCCTCGAAGGATTTAATCTCAGCTACCGGGAGCTTAATGAGCAAAATGACGCGGAGACCGATAAGAAGCACCAGCTCGAGGCGGAAATCGGAACCCGTGAGGCGGAACTGGAACAGGAGAAGCTGGCTTTTGTGGAAAAAGAACGGCAGCTCCAGTCCATGCAACATGCATTCAATGAAATCCTTCAGACCGTCCGTAGTAAGGAAAATGATAAAAATCTTTCTGCTCAGCGGCTCGAGCACCTGCATGAGAAGGAAAACAGTCTGCAGGAATTCCTGTTAAAAGCGGAAGGGCAACTGAAAGGCATAGAAGAAGGGATCGGTTTTACCAGTATGCAGATTACCGATGAGGAGAAAAGCCTTGAACTGCTCAGTGAACAGCTGACCCGGCTCAACAGTGATGTAAGTGCCCGCCGGGAAGTACTGGATGAGAAACGCCGGATGCTGGATAGTCTCAGGAATGAATACCAGCAGATACAGCGCAACCAGTTTGAAGCGGAAAAGAAAGTAGCGGTTGCCGATACATCCGTACAGAACCTGCAACGGGTGATAGCGCAGATTGAAGAAGAACGGGTACAACGGGAAGAGCAACGCGGACATCTCGACAATGACCGCCAACTGAAGGAAAAAGAACTGGGAATCAAGAAAACTGACCTGGAACAATTACAGCAACACCAGGAATATACCAGAGAACAGATTCTGCAGACGCAATCCATTCTCGATGGTCTCCGCAATAACCTGGCTGATGAAACCCGGAAACTGGATGCCAGAAAGAATGAGCATGATCTGCTGAAAAGCATGATTGATTCCATGGAAGGTTATCCTGATTCAGTGAAATTCCTCCATAACAACAGTAACTGGAATCACAATGCACCTATTCTCTCTGATGTCCTGTATGTAAAAGAAGAATTCAGAACGGCGCTGGAAAATGTGCTGGAACCTTACCTGAGCTATTACGTGGTAAATGATCTTCAGGAGGGACTGCAGGCGGTACACCTGCTGGATGAAAACAAAAAAGGGAAGGCCAATTTTTTCCTGCTGGATAAAGTGAATGATGGGGCATCCGGTATTGCCGCGCACCAGCTGGAAGGCGGAATTCCGGCACTGAGTGTGGTGGAAGTAGAAGAGAAATACCGCAAACTGGCCGAACACCTGCTGGGTAATGTGTTTATCGCAGATAGTGAGGATTCATTACAGAACAGCAACGGGTTTGTAGTGATTGAGAAACATGGAAAATATGTAAAAGGAAAATATTCCCTCACCGGTGGCAGTGTGGGACTGATTGAAGGTAAAAAAATAGGAAGAGCCAAGAACCTGGAGAAATTGCAGGACGAAATTATGGCGCAGGATGTGGTGGTGGAAAGCCTTCGTGCGGATATCCAGGCACGCCATAATGAAGTGATTGCCTTTAATGAAGACCTGCGTGAATCAGCCATACGGGAAACGGAGCGTGAGATTCAGCAATTGACCAATGCCGTGTTTGCCCTGCATAACAAACTGGAAAATCTGCAGGCCATGCAAGGTAGCAGCCTGAACCGGCTGGAGGAACTGAACAGCCAGATGCAGCAAACAAACAGCTCTGTTGAAACGGTCCGTGGTGAACTGGCCCAATTCAATGAACTGCTGCAAGCCAATGCAGCCCGGCTTGCCGAGGCGGATGAAACGTTTAAGCTGACTGAAAGTGAGTACAATGAATCCTCCCGTCAGTACAATGAATTTAATCTGAATGTCACCCGTCAGCAGAGTAAAATCAATGGACTGAAACAGGAGCTTGAATTCAAAAGTAACCAGTTGAATGATCTGCGTCAGCAGATTGAAAGTAATACCAGTCATCTGGCAGACACCCGTACCAGTATTGAGCATTCCGCACAGTCTTTAAAAGAAATTGAAGAAGCACTGCTTGAATTACTGCGCCGCAAGGATGAAGAAGAGAAGAACCTGAATGAAGCCGACCAGGCCTATTATAATTACAGAAACCAGCTCAGTGAAAAGGAAAGTGCCATCCGCCACCAGGTAAAAGAGAAGGAGCAAATCGAATACCTGCTGGCTGCGATCAAGGATAAGCTGAATGAACTGAAACTGCAACTGGCGGGTATGAAGGAGCGGCTGAATGTGGAATTCCGGATCAACCTGGAAGAAATTCTGGGTGAAGCCCGCGCCGGGGAAACGCCGGTGGAAGAACTTCAGGAAAAAGCCGATCGTATGAAAAAACGGCTTGAAAACCTGGGTGAAGTGAACCCGACAGCAATTGAAGCTTTTACGGAAATGAAAAAACGGTATGACTTCATCGTTGAGCAAAAAACCGACCTGGTGAATGCTAAGGACAGTCTGCTGAAAACGATAGAAGAAGTGGAAGCAACCGCAAACCAGAAATTCCTGGATACATTCCACCTGGTACGTGAAAATTTCCAGAAAGTATTTAAGACCCTGTTTACGGAAGATGACCAGGCTGACCTCGTGCTGGAGAATCCGGAAAACCTGGCCGATACCGGTATTGATGTGGTGGCTAAGCCCAAGGGCAAACGCCCGTCTTCACTGACTCAGCTGAGCGGTGGAGAAAGAACCCTGACCGCCACCGCGCTACTATTTGCGATATACCTGATTAAGCCGGCACCTTTCTGTATCCTGGATGAGGTGGATGCACCGCTGGATGACGCCAACGTGGGTAAATTCACCAATATGATCCGCCAGTTCAGTGATAATTCTCAGTTCATTATTGTAACACACAATAAAATGACCATGAGTACCGTGGATGTGATTTACGGAGTTACCATGCAGGAACCCGGTGTTAGCAAACTGGTACCTGTGGATTTCAGAAACCTGAAAACAGCTCAAAACTAGCCGGTAGTCAGAACCGAACGATTGAATAATTGTTTGACCAGGAAAAAATGCCTGGCGAAAATGTAAAACAAAAAGCCCGTGCAAACGGGCTTTTTGTATAGGGAAACCGATCCAATGTCCTTGGAATAAAAATTATTTAAAATGAGAACCATTGTCCTTTTATTTGCCTCTAATGTATTTATGACCTTTGCCTGGTATTATCACCTGAAGCAGCAGGGATGGCCGCTATGGAAAGCGATTCTGGTGAGCTGGTTCATTGCCTTATTTGAGTATATGCTGATGGTTCCGGCAAACCGGTTTGGGAATACGGATGGATTTAATCTTTTCCAGTTAAAAATGATACAGGAAGTTATCACCCTTATCGTGTTTTGTTTTTTTGCCGTATGGGTGATGAAGCAGCCTTTTCACTGGCGGTATCTCGTCAGTTTTGCATTCCTGCTGGTTGCCGTCTATTTTATGTTCAGTAAAGAAACCACCTGATCAATTGTCAGCGGTAAATGTCTTGTGCTGTTCCCTTTGTTTGGCCCTTCGGTTAAAGTCAGATTTTACTTTATGGACAAATGCGCTCAAACAGAAATAAATACCGGCCAGTAACAGGAACGTGGCCAGCCCGGCCCAGAAATACCAGGTTTTATCTTTTTTAAGTTCGAAAATGGAGTAATAAGTTACAAAAACAAAACCGGCCAAAGAGGCAAAGCCTACCAGAATCTGTGTCGTATACTTCTCAGCATGTGAATTGGGATGGGAGCCAGGCATACAATGAATTTTATAAAGAATAAAGTGGCGGGTAAATTTACGGAAAAATAATCTTTCGTTAATACAGAATAAGGGCGGCCATTTTGTGGGTACAGTCACTAAATTTGATGCTTAAAACGGGGACAATGAAACAATTTTTCGCTTTTATATTGCTAATACTGGTTTTTTCAGTTCAGGTTATTGCCCAGGAGAAACCAGAGGGGCTGTTTATAGGCTCAAAAGCTCCGGATTTTAAAGCTAAAGATCAGTCCGGCCAGGAAATTCGATTAAAAGACCAGTTGAAAAAGGGAAAGGTGGTGCTGGTTTTTTACCGGGGATACTGGTGCCCGTATTGCAACAGGGAGTTGTCCCGTTTACAGGATTCTTTAGCTCTGATTACTGAAAAAGGGGCTACTGTAATTGCCGTTTCCCCGGAAAAAACTGAAAATATCGCCAGCACGGTTGAAAAGACAAAAGCCTCATATCCGGTCTTGTTCGATGAAGGCATGAAAATAATGAAAGGGTATGATGTGGAGTACGAGGTGGAAGAAACAGTGCTCGCCCGGTACCGCAGCAGTGGTATTGATATTGAGAAAAACAACGGAGTGAACGGCCGGTTTCTGCCGGTGCCCGCCATTTATATTATTGATAAGGAAGCTACGGTTACGTACCGTTTTTTTGATGCGGACTACCGGAAAAGACCTTCCGTAAAAGAGATTCTGGCCAACTTATAATTTCATCTTTTCCGCTACAAAACAAAAGGACCGGATTCCGGTAAACTCTGCGCCGGGAAGATCCGGCTCCACCACCAATGAACTGCGGATAAAAGAAAGGTCATTTAAATGGCAAAGCAGTTTCCAGTCCTGTTCCGAATAACTGGAAAATCCATATTGACTGAATGGCATACGGGAAAGGCTTTCGGCACTCCGTATCGTGGTATACAAACGTCCGCCGGGTTTCAATACCCTGGCGATTTCACTCAGGTGTTCCTGGGGATCATTCCAGAAATACGCTACGTTAATGGAAAAGGCCTTATCAAAATTGTTATCAGGAAAAGGCATCTGATTACTGGCCGACTTCAGCAATTCCAATTGTTTGTCTCGAATCAGATCCCGGTTAAATTCCCGGGCCTCGGCCAGCATATCATCTGAAATATCGATACCTGTCACCCGCAGGTTCTCCGCAAAATCATAGTGTTTTTTAAAAAACCGGCCATTGCCAAAACCAATTTCAAGAATGGTTTGATTGTCCCGGATCATCATTTCGTCCAGGGTGAAGTTGTACAGGAATTCATTATTGGTATTCATACGCCTGGCGACTTCCAGGCCCATCGCTCCGGTGGGTTTACGCAGTTGCCGGGCCAGTTTTTTCCAGCGCAGCTGTTCAAGGAATTTTTTCAGCACAGATAAAGGTTTAATGGGAATTACTTCCACACAATTTTACCGATTTTTCCGTTATTTCCGGCAAAAAAAACAGAAGTACCTGTTTTGGCCTTCCGGCATACATGAAAACCTTCCTTGCTGATCCAGTTCCAGTTACGTCCTCCATCGGTGCTATAATCAACCCCGTTCAGGCCGCAGGTCACTGCCTCGTTACGGCTGATATATTCCACACAACTCCTGTAACCATGCGGGGCTGTTTCAGGTGCCTTCCAGGTTTTGCCCCGGTTAGTGCTGTAGAAACAGTTTTTTTCCGTGGAACCGGCATTGTCAAAATCCCCGCCCACCACGATCATGTATTTACCACCCCGGACTTTAAAGTGATCGAGTATGGCTATTGAATTGGCCCCGGTAGTTTCCTTACCCTGAATAACAGGTAAGAGGGCAGGGGTTGCCCGTGAAAAAAGACGGGAGCGTAAACCGCCACTGACAAAGACAGCTTCGTCAAGATCTAACACCCGGATATTGGTGCCACTGGCGGCAAAACAGGCTTCCCCGCTATCCGCCACAGGTCGTTTGTCTGCAGGTAATTCCTGCCAGGTCTGGCCCCCATCAAAACTGCGGGCAACAAAAAACTTTCCATCCACCGGATCTCCTATAACAATCCCTGCTTTTTCATTCCAGAACTCCATCGCATCCAGAAACATACCCTTTTCCGGATTCTCATATACAATTTTCCAGGTATCCCCTCCATTGGTGGTTTTTAATATATAGGCAGGCGATTCCACACATAATATCACAGCAGTATTGGCATCAAAGGCTTCAATATCTCTGAAATCTTTTGTTTCAAAACCCTTTACCACCGACCATTTCCAGGTTTGTCCGCCATCAATTGACCGGCCAAATGTTCCTTTACTGCCACTGACCCACAGTACCTGATCACTGACCACACTCAGGCCCCGGATACTGGTGGATGTACCCGAACTGATTATTTCAACGGTGGCCGTTTGTGCGGCAACAGTGAATGAACAGAAAATGCAGAGATAAATAAAAAGATTACGGGATTGCATAGGGCTTATTTTAACTGACTTTTCAGGTCTTCAAGGGAGACCAGCCCCTGTTTACGCCAGATTTCAATACCATTGCGGTAGACGATGAAAACCGGTATAGCTTCAATGTTTTTTATTTTCATCAGGTCTGTATGTATACCGGCATCAATTTTTATAAATTCAAATTTCAGTGAGGGATCTTTTCGTAATTCAGCCAGAACGGGTTCCATTTTTACACAGGGCGGGCACCATTCCGCACCGAAATCCACGAGTACCGTTTTGTCGGCTGGTATAGAAGCGGCAAACTCCTCTGGAGTAATCTGTTTTTCATTGCTGCTGCCCTCGACCGGTTTACCCGCATTTTTCCAGGCATTTATACCTCCTTGTAACTCGATAACAGTTTTATAACCGTTTTCCCTCATCCAGTTTGCTGCAGCGGAACTGCGCCCCCCGGCCAGACAATAGATATACACAGGTTTATCCTTGTCCACATATTTTATGCGTTCAAAAAACTCACTTTTATTGGTCCAGTCAGCCTGCAAGGCATTTTTCAGGTGTCCGCCTTTAAACTCCGTGGCTTTCCGGACATCGAGCACCTGTACATTTCCGGCTAGCAGCCCTTTTTCAAAATCAGCTGGACCTGCATGTATATCACCAGACCCTGATTGAGACTGACAAGAAACCGTAAAGAATAATAAGAAAGAAAATAATACGTTTTTCATCCGTGTCTTTTTTGCAAAAATAGCACAATATTTGCCCTTTGTTGCCTTGCGGGCCGCTGATAAGGCTAAGCTGTTGACAAAATAATCTTATTTTTATCGATCTAAAGGACTTTCTGAATATGAAAAGATTTATTGCTGTTTTGGTGTTAGGTGGAGTGGTGCTGGCTGCCTGTACTAAGGAATTAAGTTATGAAGGACCTGATCTTCCGGCTAAAGGAAGTTTGCAGAGTGACCTGACTGGGGATTGCCTTCCGAAAACGGTGAGCGGTACCTATAAGGCAGCTGTACCACTGGTGGCTGATTCAAATACAATCACCATCAGTGTGAATGTAACTGAAGCCGGGAACTACCAGATAACTACCGATACCATTAACGGTTTCTTTTTTAATGCTAAAGGCCGGTTTACCACCCAGGGGACCAACAGTGTAAAGCTCAGAAGTACCGGGACTCCTTTTGCTGCCGGGGTAAACAGTTTCAGGGTGGCATTTGATACCACATTTTGTGATGTGCAGATTAATGTGAATTAATCCGGCCGGCAATCAGAATCCCTTCTTTTTTTCCGATTTCAGCGGGGCCAGTTTAAAGTCATCCAGGGCACTTTTCTGGCTGATCATCTTTTCTATATCCTCCGTTTTCCGGGGAGCGTAAGCAGAAAGAAGTTCATACCCGTTTTCTGTAATCAGCAGATCGTCTTCAATACGGACAGCAATACCCCACCACTTTTTATCACATTTACTATTGGCGGGTATATAAATACCAGGCTCAATGGTAATGACCATATCCTTCAGCAAAGTTTCCATGGAACCCCGGTCGTGTACGTCCAGCCCGATATGATGTCCCAGCCCGTGCGGATAATATTTACTTACCTCATTTTTATTTGAAATAATACCCAGTTTCAGCAGACCTTCAGCGATAGTTTCCCGGGCCGCATTACTGGCATCAGCAAATTTAGACCCGTTTTTAAGTGTTTTAAAGGCGGCTTCCTGCGCGTCATATACAAGCTGGTATATTGACTTTTCTTCTGAGGAGAATTTTCCATCCGCAGGTACGGTGCGGGTAACATCCGCAGTATAACCATGGTATTCGGCCCCCACATCCATCAGCAGAAGCGATCCGCCAATCCTGGTTTTGCTGTTTTCCATATAATGCAATACACAGCCGTTTTCACCAGCGCCCACGATAGAACCATAACCAACTCCTTCAGCACCCTGTTTTTTGTGCACATATTCCTGCAGTCCCTGTATTTCCAATTCCGACATTTCCGGATGAATGGCTTTCATGACTTCGGTATGTGCCTGGCAGGAAATTTCCACCGCTTTCCGGAGCAGTAGTAATTCTTCCGGGGTCTTAATCCGTCTGAGCTTTCCTGTGAGATCAGTAAACAGGCGGAAATCAAACCGGGATGGCGGTTTTGCTGATGCAAATCCGGATTTCTGTTTAAACTGATCCAGCAGGTCATACAGATCTGCGGCATCATAACCATTCGCCACATCCGCCGGGAAACGGTCACAGAGTATCTTTTTAAAACGGCTGAAATCAACCGGAAAATTTTTGAAATCCCCGCCATTATAAACCTGCTCAAATCCCAGTTTTTCCCTGGCGCCTTCAATTCCCAGGCGTTTTCCGGTCCATTGCTCGGCCTGTTGATTCCGTTTTTGTACAAATAAAACGGATGTATATGTTTTCCCGGAACTATCTGTCTGGGGCTCTTTAAAAATCATTAAGAGAGCATGGGGCTCTTTGTATCCGCTGAAATAATACAGATCCGGATTGGCATGATACAGGTACTCCACATCGTTGGAAAATGTGCGGGTGGGGTAGGCAAAAATAACGGCTACAGAACTGTCGGGCATAACGGCACGTAATGCATCCCGGCGTCCGGCATGGAATTCTTTGCCCAGGTAGTCAACCGGCAGGAATTCATCCTGTGCTACAAGGGAAATGCTGTACAGGGGGAATACGAAAATCAGTAATACAGTCCGGAGATTATATTTAAACATGAGGAAGTGATTGTCCGGCTAAAATAGCTTTTTTCATCGAGCCTAAGCCTGGATTTACACCAGTGGTTATTCTTCGCCCTCATCACCGAACCACGCATCCTGACTGCTCCGGAAATACTGTTCCCAGGATTTCACTGCTTCATCACTGAGGCATTCAATAATATCGAAAATGACATCCTTCTTCATTTTCCATTCGGTCAGCATCGGGACATCATACCGCTGTATAAAGACACACTGATCGGTAATCACGGCTACCCGGATCAATAGAACACCTGCATCTTCTTTTTCCTTTATCAGGTAATAACAGCCGTTTTCCAGCAAATCATACGTATACATCTTTCCTCTTTTAAAAATTCACAACTACGTTCTTCAACAGTTTAAACCTGTATACAAACACTGTCCGGTAAATGCCGGTTCAGTTAACAAAAATACGAAAAAAAGGCGGTGGCTGTCTGAAATTACCGCGCTTCGCTTTTGCATATTTAAATATAATGGATTGATATATAATTATTAATGAGCTTTATATTTAAAATATATCCAGATAATGTCAGTTACTGAATTGAAAAAAATCCATTAAATATACGTAAATTATGATATATGATTGTCTGGAAACTTGCGGAGTGAGTCTTAATAAAAAAATCAGGAACAAAACCAGCCAGGTTTCAGGAAGCTAAATTATATAAGCAGATCTGACGTATTAAAAAGGTAAAATAGAGTTGACTTTTGCCATGAGCAGTTGTTTTTTATATTCATAAAGCATGATTTTACGGTATTCAATTTTCCCCAACTGTTAATAACTATGAATCGGGTACGGCCCTTCTGTTTTGGTATATTTGCCCGAATGTACGCATTGGTAAAACCAGCTTTTTAACAAACGATTCTTAATCAGATTTTTTCATTTCAGAACGTACCTTGATCATGGCAAAGGACAAAGAAACGACCAACCTTTTTGATTATACAGAAGACAGTATAAAATCACTGGACTGGAAAGAACATATCCGCCTCCGTCCGGGTATGTACATTGGGAAGCTGGGTGACGGTTCTTCTCCGGACGACGGGATTTATGTACTGGTGAAAGAGGTCATGGATAACTGTATTGACGAGTTTACCATGGGATATGGAAAGACGGTTGAACTGACCATCGACGGAAAGACGGTTACTGTCCGGGATTTTGGACGTGGTATCCCTCTCGGGAAAGTGGTGGATGTGGTGAGTAAAATAAATACAGGTGCCAAATACGACAGCAAAGCTTTCCAGAAATCAGTCGGCTTAAATGGAGTGGGTACCAAGGCCGTGAATGCGCTGAGTAATTATTTTAAAGTTACTGCAGTACGGGAAGGAAAGGAAAAGACGGCAGAATTTGAAAGAGGGGTACTGATTAAGGAACATAAGGAGGCTAAAACCACTGAGCAAAACGGCACGCAGGTGGTTTTTATCCCGGATGAAATGGTCTTTAAGAACTATAAGTATATCCCGGAATTCCTTGAAAACCAGATTTGGAACTATTGCTTCCTGAATGCAGGGCTCCGCATTTTATTCAATGGTAAATCGTATGTCAGCAAAAATGGCTTGCTGGATCTGCTCCAACGCAAAACCAATGAAGATGAAATCCGTTACCCGATCATCCACATTTCGGGGGAGGATATTGAAATCGCCATTACCCATAACAATGATTATGGAGAAGACATTTACAGCTTTGTAAACGGACAGCATACCACGCAGGGGGGGACTCACCAGCAGGCTTTCCGTGAAGCGTATGTGAAAACGATCCGTGATTTTTTTAAAAAAGATTACGACGCATCTGATATCCGTACCGGTATTGTGGCGGCGGTTTCCGTACGCGTGGTGGAGCCGGTATTTGAATCCCAGACCAAGACGAAACTCGGTTCAGTGAATGTGGATGTGGACGGTCCTTCCATGAAGCAATTCATGAGTGATTTTCTATCCAAGGAACTGGATAATTTTCTGCATAAAAACGTGGCGATTGCGGAAGCGCTGAAAAAACGGATCGAACAAAGTGAACGCGAAAGAAAGGAACTGGCCGGTATTAAAAAACTGGCCAATGAAAGAGCAAAAAAGGCCAACCTGCACAACCGCAAACTGCGTGATTGCCGTTACCATCTCGACGATGACGCCCCGGCAAAGAATAAGGAAGAGTTTGTTGCCAAACAGAAGGAGACCACCATTTTCATTACCGAAGGTGACAGTGCCAGTGGTTCCATCACCAAAGCCCGGAATGTGGAAACACAGGCGGTGTTCAGCCTGCGTGGTAAACCCCTTAACTGCTACGGACTGACCAAGAAAGTAGTATATGAGAATGAGGAATTCAACCTGCTTCAGCATGCGCTGAATATTGAAGAGGGGCTGGAAGGCCTGCGTTTTAATAACGTAGTGATTGCCACCGATGCCGATGTGGACGGGATGCATATCCGGCTCTTACTGATGACTTTTTTCCTGCAGTTTTTCCCTGACCTGGTAAAACATGAAAAAGTGTATGTACTGGAAACTCCCTTGTTCCGGGTACGGAATAAGCAGGAAACGATTTACTGTTACGATGAAAGTGAAAAGCAGGCGGCTATGAAAAAACTGGGAGCCAAACCGGAAGTAACCCGCTTCAAGGGACTTGGGGAAATCAGTCCGGATGAATTTGCCCAATTTATAGCTCAGGATATGCGTAAGCAACTGATGCGGGTGGAAGAAGGCGACCATATTCAGCACCTGCTGGAATATTATATGGGGAAAAACACGCCCGACCGCCAGGAGTTTATTATTGATAACCTGCGTATTGAATCCGATAAAGCAGAAGAACTGGTATAATCATGTTTGAATTTCACGCAGACAGGAAACGGTATTTTGACATTCAGGTATTGAATGCGGAGAAATATGTCATTCCCTTTATTGAAGAAAAATTTCCGTTAAAAACCGGTATGCGTGTACTTGAAATCGGTTGCGGGGAAGGCGGTGTGCTCAAGGCGTTTATCAACAGAGGCTGTGAAGGAGTAGGGGTGGAACTGGATGCTCCCCGTATTGACCTGGCCAGCGAATACCTGCCGGAGGATATTGCTGCCGGACGGCTCCGGTTTGTGGTAAAGGATATTTACCAGGTGGATATTGAACAGGACTTTGGCGGTCTTTTTGATATTGTACTCCTCAAAGACGTGATTGAGCATATCCATGACCAGGCAAAACTGATTGGATGGATGAAAAAATTTCTCCGGCCGGGTGGTATCATCTTTTTTGGATTTCCTCCCTGGTACATGCCATTTGGCGGTCATCAGCAAATCTGCAAATCAAAAATATCGAGGCTTCCCTATATTCATTTATTACCCGGCCCTTTGTATAAATGGATACTGAAAAACCGTAAAGAAAATGTGGAAGAAATGATGGAGATCCGTGAAACCGGTATCAGTATTGAACGTTTTGAGAAAATATGTTTCCGGGAAGGATACAGTTTGCTGGACAAACGGCATTACCTGCTGAATCCGATTTATGAATGGAAATTTGGCTGGAAACCCCGTAAGCAGGCGGGATGGATCAGTGCCATTCCGTTTTTCCGGAATTTCCTGACTACCTGTGTTTATTATTGTATACAACCGACAAACAAGTAACATGATTCATATTGTTTTTAATGAAAGTGAAGTAGCCCTGATGCAGGAAGTAATGGTGCTGGATGAGACCATGTCAGGGGAGGTGCTGCTGATCCG
>Ga0075152_10000586_pt1 | contig 26488 bp, 20 predicted proteins | sample JI61114C2DNA_FD_70964 | JGI IMG/M metagenome (GOLD analysis project Ga0075152, IMG submission 70964) | Wastewater effluent complex algal communities from Wisconsin, to seasonally profile nutrient transformation and Carbon sequestration -... | ecosystem: Engineered > WWTP > Effluent > Algae...
CTGGAAGGATTCACCGTACAACTCATGGAAGCCGGTGGCACCTACGGACAGTCTGGCGGCGCCGTGACTCAAGACGGCTTTGGTAACCCGCTGGGTACTACTTACAACGTGGATGGATCTGTCAAGGTCCGCGGCTCAGGCATTATCAAGACCGGGCCTGATGGCACCGTGGTAATCAAAAACCTGTTTCCGGCCAAATACACGATATTTATGTCGCCACCTCCCGGTAGCGACTGGCACCAAACCTCAACGATTGAGGGCACAAAGGGTACGGACGCCTGGGTCAAGAATAACGAGCCTTCCTTCTTCCAGGAGTTCGGACCGCCGGGACACCACGTTTTCATGGGCTTCACCAAATCTGGCTGCATACAGGGCCAGACGGGCGGCCGTTGCGTGGGCCTCACCGGTGGTACGGCGCATGCCATCACCGGCAAGATTGTCAACATACACAACTCACGAACTCCCAACTACGCGTTCGAAAAAGGCGCTCCGGTAAACGAATGCTGGGTCGGTCTGAATCAGACTGGCGGCGGTACAAGTGCTCTTTACGCTACGGCCTGTAAAAAAGACAGCACCTTTACCATTCCCAATGTGCCACCGGGCACCTATGAGCTGGTGGTGTGGGACGAGCCCCTGGATATGATCATCGGTACGCAAACCATTACTGTGGGCGGAGCGGACCTTGCAATGGGTGACGTACCGGTGTTCAGCTGGTTCGGCCGCGTACAAGGTCGAGTGTTCCAGGACATTGATGGCACGGGCCTGCCCTTTTTCGCCGAGGCATTTAACAAGCCCTACATCGAGGTCGACCCGGTCACTGGTGTAGAGAAAGAAGTTGTAAGGAGCTACGCCAAAGGAGCGCTCAAACCCCCGTTCGGTTCAGGCATTGCCAGCAACATCCGCTTCCGAGACGGTAGCATTTACCAGTCCGCCGTGACAAAGCAAGACGGTACTTACGCGTTTACAGAGGTTTTTCCGTTCTTCAACTGGATGATCTCCGAGATTGACTACGCCCGTTTTAAGGCCACCGGTGCAACCAGTGTGCCGGACGCAGGCGGTGCAATTGACCCCGCCGCCAACGCTCGCAATTTGTGGAATGCGGGAAAAGGCAGTTATGGCAGTAGCGATCCTGATTACGCCTACGACCCTTGGACCCGTCTGAACCCGCAACTGCAGGCCACCTGCTCGGCATCGGACGTGACCAACAACACCGACAGCTCCGGCAAGTTCATCGATCCTACCGGCTGTATCAAGGAAGGCGATCAACTCTACTGGGCCGAAAAGGGCAGCTTCCTGGTGGCTGGAATCCAGACCTTCCTGGGTCAGACCAACCACATGGAATGGGGCAAAGCGCCGTACGCCGGCCAGGTAAACGGCCCCAAGAATGAAAATGGTGGCGTCAGCGGCATCGTGCACTACGCGATCACCCGTGCAGAAGACGACCCTCGCTTTGCAGCAGCCGAAAACTGGGAGCCCGGTATTCCGCGCGTGCAGATTTCCATGTATCTCGATTGCGACGGCGATGGCTTGGCTGACAAGCCTAATAACGACGGAACCAGCAGTTGCGCTCAGCTGAGCTCGACAGGCTATGTCGCCAGCTTGTCTGACGTGGACAACTACCCATATTGCTGGCGCGACCCTGGGTCATGTGCTCCTTCAATTCAGGGCAAGGGCCCAGAGGATTACAAGCGTGCTACTGACAGCTCTGCTGGAGAAGTCTTCAGCTATGGCGATGTTTTTAAGTGGGGCGGCGTGAATACGGAAACCGGCCAGCAACTGCATACGGCTATGGCCGCCACCGATAGCTGGGACGATTCCTTGCCGGAGAACTGCGTAAAGGCCCCTGCCGGCTGGGTGGGTAACGGCTCGATCCCGTTCGCAGACAACCTCGACTGCTTCGACGGCTTGTATAACTTCAATCAGATACGACCGTCGGTGTTTGATGGTGGCTACGCGTTTGGCCGCGTGGCTAACCAAGCCGAACTGCCCATCACCATCGGCAAAGCCGCTTACATCGTAGAAGCTGCGGCGCCTCCTGGCTACTTGCACGTCGGCAGTGGCGACCAAAACGTGGCGTTTGGTGACGAGCTCAAAGTATCCACCGCTGCATTGCCGGCTGAGTGTGTGGGTATGGAACTAGACGTTCCTGCCAAACTCACTTTGTTCCCGAATGAGGATAACCCCAGCTATACCGGCCCTGGCCAAAAATGGCGTAAGTGCGACATGAAAGCAGTTGTCCAGGTGCCTGGTGCCAACCCGGCGGCAGACTTTTTCCTGTACACCGAAGCGCCCGTGGCTGGCCATGGGGTAGGTTTTATTCTGGACGACACTGCGACGGAGTTCAACCGTTTCTCCCCTTCCTTCGGTGAGAAATACGCACCGCCGCACCTGCCGGTGTCTGTGCAGGACTGGACCGGCCGCGAGATCACTCGTGTCTACTCCGACCAGTTTGGTTCATATAACTTCCTGACACCGTCGAGCTACACGATTAACCCGCCGTACCCGTCGGGCGTGATGCCCAACATGATGGTGTCGTGTATGAACCATCCCGGCCCGATCGTAGACACGCGCCCGTTTCTGGCTGACGGTGTGACGGCTAACCCGACCTTTGGCAAGAGCATCATCGACCCGTACTTCAATCGCAAGTACACCCAGTTCTGCTACACGCTTCAGTACTTGACTGGCAAGACCACTTACTTAGACACACCAGTATTGCCCATCGCTGCATTTGCGTCAGTCGAAAAGAATCCGCTTGATTGCGAATGCCAGGACGGTACCCCTGCCATTTACAGTGCCACCAACGGTAACAACGGCCCTTGGGTGCCAAGTGGTAGCGGCTCAACACCGTTGACCATCGTCTCGGCAGGCCGCGTCGAAGTGCCTAACCCGGCCTATGATCCCACGCTTGCAACGGTTCCGCCAAAAAATGTTGTGCGTGACTACAGCTTTGGTACCACGCAGGGATCAGGGAAAGTCAAGTTGGGCAATACAGATTTGACCGTCACCACCTGGACGGCTGACCTGATCGTTGTCGATGTTCCTGGTAACTTACCAACCGGCCAACAGCTGACGATAACGCGTGGCGACAACGGCAAGGAATCTGTAGTTGGTCTGACGCTTCATGTCGGTGGCAGCGCTCCAATTGTGGTCACCCCAGGTAGCAGTATCCAAGCTGTAATTGATGCGTCCACAACACCAGCTGGAGCGCTAATAAGCATTCCGCCCGGCACCTATAACGAATATGTGATCGCCGACAAGCGCGTGCGCTTGCAGGGTTGGGGCGCAAATTCAGTGGGCATCAATGCTTCCAAGGCCAGTACCGGCGGATTGGCTGCATGGCGCGAGCTGCTGGCCAAAAAAGTTGATGCCCGTTGCAGCTTGGCAGACGGTGTGACTGCAGGCATTGTGCCCAATTTTGTGACTTTCCCAGCCACGGGCTGCCCCGCAAGTACGCCAGTAGATGCAGACACTGGCTCAGCAACTCTTGTTGCTGGTCCGAACCGCACCTTCGATCTCTTGCCTGGTCAAACCTTGGGCACGAACAAGGCCAACAACGAACCAATTCTTTTCGGCGCAGAAGAGGGTCCTGGCGTACTTGCAGTGGGTCGCTCCGGAAACAACCAGGGGACCACTTGCGCAAACGCTGGTGTCGCATTCCGTATTGACGGTCTGACCATCACTGGCTCTGATTCCGGGGGAGGCATCTTGGCCAGCGGATACGATTGCAACCTGCAGATTACCAACAACCGTGTCGTGGGCAATTACGGCACCTTTGGTGGTGGTGTGCGCGTAGGCCACACCTCACTGGTGAACGATACCGCATATACCTCAGGTGTCAACACCGGTGTGGTCATTGCCAACAATTGGATATCACAGAACGGCGCCTCTGAGATCGCTACCGGCGATGGCGGTGGCGGTGGCGTGACCATGGGCACTGGGTCTGACAACTACCTTGTCAGCAACAACTACGTTTGCGGCAACTTCTCCATGTCTGACGGCGGGGGTATCAGCCACGTGGGCCGCTCGGGTGGCACGAACTCGATCCTGAACAACAAGGTATTGCTCAACCAGACCTTCAACCAGAGCGCTGACCCTACAGGTGGCGGCGTCTTCATCGGAGGCCAAATTGCGTTGGCTGGTGGTGCCGCTGAAGGCACTGGCGACGTCACGGTCGACCGGAACCTGATCCAGTACAACCACGCGGGCGCCGGTGCTGGTGGCGGCGTCAGCATCGTCCGGACCATTAACTCCAACAACGCTGCCGGCCGGGACGACGTGCTTTTGACGAACAACATGATCGTCAACAACAACGCTGCCTATGCTGGCGGTGGTGTGGCGGTGGCCGATGTGGACAGCAATGTTCGCCTGGTGAACAACACAGTGGCCGACAACGTGAGTACGGCGACTAACCGCCAGTCGTTCCCATCCGGACCGAAGGTTCAGTCCACCCGTCAAGTTGCCGGTATCGCGCGGGTGAGCGGTTCCAACCCCACCTTACTCAATAACATCGTGTCCGGAAACCATGCCTTCACCTGGAGCATCTCGGCACCTGTCCCACCAAGCGCAGTCCAGACCACTGCGTTGGCCGATACGGGCGTGTGGGACACGGGCGTTGTGGGTGTTACAGGTTCTACCTTGCCTGCAACCACCAGCGTGGGCACGGGTGCCGCGGTGACCTTTGTTAAGCCAGTCAGTGTTCTGGCGCTGACCGACCCCGACCAGCCGGTGGTGCTGCCGGAGAGCACAGTTCTGCAGACAGCTCTCACGTTTGACGAAGGCGGCAACTTCATCAACGTCATCCAAAGCCCGCTCACTCCTTGGGATCTGGCCGACCCGGCCGCCGTGCGTGCGGACTACCACATTACGGACGCCTCGACCGCCGCGATCAATCAGGGTACCAACCGCACCAGTTCGAACGGTGTACCCACCAATGACTACGATGGGCAGACCCGGGTCAACACCAACGCTAACCGTGTGGACATCGGTGCCGATGAAGTAGTCGGTGGCACCGGTGGCACGCCTACCGTCACCATCACTGGGGCATCAGGCTCCGCAACGCTCAACAACGGCACGCTGGCGTTCGGAAACCGAAACAATGCAAATTACTACGCCATGGTTACGGTCACCGTTGGAGGTACTGGTTCGGCTGTGTTTGGAAATGTCGCAGTGATCAATACTAGCCTGGCTGCAATTATTGGCAGTAGTTTTGGCACACGTGCCGACTCATGTTCGGGTCAGACTATCCCAGCTGGCAGCACGTGTCAGGTTGAAGTGCGCTTCGCCGGCGGTTTTACCAATGCCAATAAGACAGGCAGTCTGTCCCTGTCCCACAACGGTACATCCAGTCCAGCGACTCTGTCGCTGACCGGTCAGTAAGCAAAGCGCGCCAGCTAGCCTGTTCAAAGTTAATCGAAGGAGTCACAACATGACCACCACTCAGACCTTCTGCAAAACACTGATCGCACTCGCTGCGATCGCAACCCTGGGCATCGGCACGCAGGCCCTGGCCGAAGTATTCGTTCAGTGCGGCCCCAACAACGCGGGTGTGGGCGCCGACGGCAAGATTCTGCCGGCCTATGACGTTGACCCTGCGGTGGGGGGTACAAAAAATGCTAACTCACAGTGCATGCACCTTTCGGCTGGTGATGGTTTTATCACCATGGCCGACAAGCGCGAGCTTTACACCTTTGGTTTCACTGATGTGACTAAAAAAGCGGTAAGCCAAGTGCCGCTGGACAGTCTGGACGCGAACTTCGCAGCACCCACCATCGAGCTACAGCAGGGCAAGGACTTTTACCTCACACTGACCAACGTATCCATGGCAATGCGGCCCGACCTGTTTGACCCGCACACAGTGCACTTCCACGGTTTCCCACAGCAGCCGCCGGTGTTCGACGGTATGCCCGAAGGCTCCTTTGGCGTAAACATGGGATCTTCGTTCACTTATTACTACAAACTAAACGATCCCGGAACCTACATGTACCATTGTCACCAGGAGGCCACAGAGCATATGCAGATGGGCATGCTGGGCAACCTGTATGTGAAGCCGACTCAAGACAATATTCTGCTTCCCGGCGCACCCGCCAGCACTATTCCCAAGACCCTCAATGGCAAGGCTTTGAAGGGTTACGTTTACAACGATGGCGACGCGACCACGGGATACCACGTGTCAAAACCGTTGCAACTGTTGTCTATGGACAGCACGTTCCACGATTCGAGCCTGGGCGTTCAGCCGCTGCCTTTCAAGAATATGCGCGACGACTACGCCATGATAAATGGTCGTGGCTATCCGGACACAGTGAATCCCGCTCCGCTGGATCCGCCCACGCAAAAAGTTGACGTACTGACCAGCGGCGGCGTAGCGCTTGGTGATGTTAAGTCGTCCCAACCTATGAACGCTTTGATTACAGCGGTTAAAGGCGAGCGCATCCTTCTGCGCCTGTCGAATCTGAACGTCACCAATTACTACACCGTCACCGCACAGGGCCTGCCAATGAAGGTGGTGGGAATAGGAGCCCGCCAGCTTAAGGGGCCAGACGGCAAACTTCTTTACTTCGACACCAGCTCAGTTACTTTGGGTGGTGGTGAATCCACTGAAGTAATGATTGACACAAGCCAGGTGGAGGCGGGGACCTACTTCCTTTACACCACTAATCTGAATTTCCTGAGCAACGGCACGGAAGATAACGGCGGGATGATGACTGAAATAGTCATCAGTCTGTGACTCGGCCGCCAATCGATATTTGCTCAAGAACCTATCACATTGAAATTCATCAGGAGAGGCGCCATGACCGCTAACCAAATGCTCAATTCGCTGTCCAGGGTCGCCAAGACCGGGGCAGTGGCGCTGTTGCTGTGCCTAGGTGGCCACGCCTATGCGCTTGTTGAAGGCTGGGAGGGAGACAAGGTCGGCACAGTGCACAACTTTAGCTTGACCGCACGCGACGACTTTATCAGCACGTCAGATGGCAACAGCCACTACACCTGGGGTTATGCGCATGGCACCACTTTCGCCATGCAGTACCCCGGCCCAACGCTGATAGTCAACCAGGGTGACACAGTGAACATCGTGCTCAATAACACTCTGCCGGTGCCGGTATCCATCGTCTTCCCAGGCCAGAAAGACGTCATCGCCACCGGCGGCGGAGCCGGTGTGTTGACTCGAGAGGCGCCTGCCGCGCCACCAGGCTCAACCACGCCGGTTCAGGGGCCGACTTATAGCTTCGTCGCCACAGAGCCAGGAACCTACCAGTACCACAGCGGCACGAACCCCGACCTGCAGGTCGAAATGGGCTTGGTTGGCGCCATCATCGTGCGCCCTACGGGGTTCGCGTATGGAGACGGCACGAGCCACCCTGCTCGCAAGGCTTATCAGAATGACGCGACCAAATATGACCGCGAAGCCTTGTTCCTTCTGACCGAGATGGACCCCGCCGTGCACTGGGCGGTTTACGGCCAGGTTTACAGTGGACAGCCGGTGCAGATTGACACCACAACGATCAAGCCCAGCATGTGGTTCATCAACGGTCGCAACGCACCTGACACGCAGTTGGACAGCTACGTCTACTGGTTGCCTACCCAGCCATACAACTCCCTGCCACGCATGCACCCTGGCGAAAAGCTGCTCATGCGCATGATCAATGCGGGCCGGGATTTGCATCCCTTCCATCACCACGGCAACCACGCCTTGGCCATCGCCAAAGATGGGCGAGTGCTCAATGCTGCGATGGACAACGCAGGTGTGCCCGATATCACAGCCCCGGACTTCACTGTGCGCGCCGTGCCCGGCCAGACCATGGACCTGATCTACGAATGGACTGGCAAAGGTATCGGCTGGGACATCTATGGCACCGTCGCGCAGAACCCGCACACGTGCGTGCCGGACGCCCAGGGCTACGATACGAACACCCGCGAATGGTGCGCAGATCACAACAAACCGATCCCTGTAGTCCTTCCGGGACAGCTCGATATTTCTGCTGGCGAACACTACGGTGGCAGCCCGTTTCTTGGTCGCTCCGGCTCTCTTCCCCAAGGCCATCCGGGCTTGAACACCACGGGCGGTTACTACCATATGTGGCACTCGCACAATGAGAAGGAAGTGACCACGGACGACATCTTCCCCGGCGGAATGATGACCATGCTGATAATTGAACCGTGGACTGTGGACCTGGATGCGGGCACCGGTACGGGTGGGTATCCTGGTGGTGTCACGCCTCCACCCACTCTGCCGACACTGGCACTTTTGGATAACTTTAACCGCACAAACGCAAATACTTTGGGCGCTAACTGGCAGCAATATACAACTAACTATGGCTTCCTAGGTGGTGTTCAGGCTGGAATCCGCGTCAATGGAAACCAAGCCTTTTGTACTAATAGTGGCATAGCATTTCTCAATTGTGCGCTGGGTGCTAATGCCTATCGAACCCCCGCATTAGGCGTATCTCAAGCCGCTGCATTGACCTTCTCAACTGTGAGCAACAACACGAGCTTGCTGCTTAAGGCTACAGGTACTTTAAGTGCTTTGGGTGTCTATCCAAATGTCATCCGCGTTCGATACAACGGAGGGCAAGTGTTCGTGGAGACCACGGCTAACGGCGCAACCTTTACTTCCGCTGGCACTTTGCCTGGTACTTTCGCGGTGAATGACATCCTCACTGCCATGGCAGATGCAACTGGCACGGTATACGTGTGGAAGACTTCCGGCCTGGTGAGCACATTGTTGGGCAGCGCTCCAACCTCATTCACCGGCTCAGGACAGATCGGTCTCTATTTGCCCCCCGGTGCACGTGTGGACAACTTCGCGGGAGGCACGCCATGAACCACGATATTCATGCACATAGACAGCACAGATTCGAGTCAGCCTTCAAAGCGGGGAGTGTAATCATGAACACTAAACCAAAAGTCCTCAACGCAGTAGCGCTGGCGGCAGCGTTGCTGCTGCCGACCCAGGCATTCGCAGTGGCGGAATATCATTTGCGTGCCGAGGCCGTCACCATCCCCGACCCTAACGGCGGAGCGGCGATTCCGATGTGGGGCTACGCCTTGTGTACCGCCAGTTGGGCCAGTTGTTCCCCAGCCACGGTGCCTGGACCTGCATTGACAGTACCGGTGGGTGAAACCGAGCTTACTGTGCGCCTGGCCAACAGCCTGCCAGCGCCGACGTCGTTGGTGATAAACGGACTAATCAAACCCATGACGCCGGTGTGGATCGATGGAACGACAGGTTCTCGGGGTGGTGACCTTACCAAGCGCGTGCGCTCGTTTGACACGGAAGCGGCACCGTTGACTGGGACTGCCGTCTACACTTGGTCAGCAAAGCCGGGTACCTACCTTTATCAGAGCGGCACACAACCTCAGGTGCAGGTTCAAATGGGTTTGTATGGTGCGGTGACCAAGGACGCATCTGCCACTGAAGCCTACGCAGGCGTTGCCTACAACAACCAGGCCACCCTCCTGTACAGTGAAATTGACCCGGTGCTGCATGAGGCAGTGGGTGGTGCCGTGCCAACCTACGGCACGACGGGCCCCACCAGCACTTTTGACTATCAACCCAAGTATTTCCTGATTAATGGCAAAGCCTACTCCAATGACCCGTTGTCTAACCCGGTAGTGGCGCTCACTGGCACCCCAGGCACCACCTTGTTGCGTTTTCTGAATGCGGGCCTGACGACCCATGTGCCCATGATAGAGGGCAACTACTGGACGATGGTGGCTGAAGACGGCAAAGCCTATCCCTACAAAACCAAACAGTACACCGCATTGCTGCCAGCCGCCAAAACAATGGATGTATTGCTGACACCAGATGCTGGCGGCGCCGTCTATCCGATTCTGGACCGGCGGCTCAGTCTATCCAACAACGGAGTTTCTGATGGCGGCATGCTGGTCTACTTGTCTTACCAGAGTTCGGGCGCGATCGGTGGTGGCGGCGGTAGCGGGAACGCGCCCCCCGTGGCTTTCAATGATACCTACGACTCAATTATTGGTGTCACGTTGAACGTGGGGGCTGCGGCTGGCGTCCTGGCAAATGACAACAATTCGGACGGTTTGCCTCAGCCCATCCGGGCCGCGGCAGGGACCGGGACGACCATCGGCGGCGGAAGCTATACCCTTAACGCCAATGGGTCGTTTACCTACACGCCAGCAATTGGATTCATAGGTGCTAACGACAGCTTTACTTACCAGGTGACCGACGGCCTGGCATTGTCCGCAGTGGCCGGCACTGTGACCATCAATTTGACCATGCCGACCGCGCCCGCCCTGGCCACCCTGGATAATTTCAACCGCGGTACAGTCACCAACCTGGGTGGCAACTGGACGCAAGCGGTGGCCAGCGCCGCCGCAGCACCCAATGTTCAGGTGATTGGCGATCAAGCCAAAGCCGTGACGGTTGGGCTGGGTGGCTTGGCAATTTGGAACGCGGGTCTGCTGGAAACTCAGGGCGCCGCATTCAATAGCGGGACACCCTTGAATGAATCGTCTGCCCTGGTGCTCAAGGCCACAGGCGGTAGCGCATCGGCCCCAGCCAACTACGTGCGGGTTCGGTGCGAAAGTGGCAATGTGGTTGTTGCGACCATGATGGGTGGTAGCAATGTCTCGATCTATGTAACGCAGGCAACTTTTCCAGCGCCGTTGTGTGGTGCTACAGGCACATTAAGCGCCGTGGTGAATGCCAAAGGCATTGTGACTACTTTCATTGGTAGCAACTACATAGGTGGCGTGCAATTGCCCGATGTGAGCGCCTGGAAGGGCCCCGGCAAGATTGGGATTCAGATTCAGACGCAAGATGCCATCGTTGACAATTTTTCCGGTGGAACACTTTAAGCACCGTTTCGATTGTTATGTCAATCTCTATTGTCCTCGGTCAATGCAAACCGCCTGATGTAATGGGTAGGCCTGATCGCCTTTGGGTATTGGCGTCACTGCTGTGTGCTTCAACATGGCTGGTTGGTTGCGCTGGACTGCCGCAGGAGGGCTCAGTACCCGCCGTCGCTTTGCCTGCAGTGCCTGAAGTGCAAACTGCGTACGGTATCCGGGTAGAGGGCCTGAGACTTTCCGCAGCGGGGTCGATGCTCGATTTTCGGTATCGGGTGTTGGATGCTACTAAAGCGGCCCCCTTGCTGAATGGAAAAATTCAGCCTTATCTGATCGATGAGGCACACGGTGCAAAACTGGGTGTGCCAGACACGCCGGTGTTGGGACGAATCCGCCAGACTTCACGCAATAACAATATCGTGGAAAACCGCACGTATTTCGTGATGTTTGGTAATCCGGGCAAGGCCGTGCGGAGCGGTGATCGGGTAAGCTTGTTGCTGGGCGACGTTAAGATCACCGATCTCACAGTACAGTAACTCGTCCGCAGACGAGGGTTTGTGCCTTGATGAAATTTAATGCAACCTCATCGCACCTAGCACTCGCTTCAACAGCATGCTGGGCGATGCTGGCCACCGTGCAGGTGCTTGCAGGTGAAGTCACACCAGCGCTCCAGCGTAGCATGGCCCACAAGGGCACGCATGCCGACACAGCTGTGATTGTGCGCTTCACCAACCCCGTGGACGTGCAGGCGCTGACCACTGGTGAACGTCTGGACCGTAGCGAACCGCTGCTTTTGGCACTCAAGGAACGCGCAGCGCGCCACCGCGCCGCCATTACGCCAACGCTGCAGGCGCAAGGGGCGGTCAAGGTGCGTGATTTGTGGTTGATTAACGCAGTCGCACTCACTGTTCCAGCAGTTGCTGTGAAGGCACTGGCCGCCCTGGACGGCGTGGCCACGGTCGACCTCGACGCATTTGTTCAAGGAGGCCGCTCGCAGCGCACACCTGCCCCGCGCAATGCCCCCGGAGAGGTCCGCGTTGCCGTGGTCCCCCCGGTAGCGTCTAAAGACATACCCACACCTGATTTCAAGCAGGCCAAACCGGGCTGGAACCTTGCGAGCATCCATGTCCCTGAACTTTGGGCAATGGGTCATACTGGCAAGGGCGTAGTGGTTGCCACTATGGATACAGGGGTGGATGACGAGCACCCCGACCTGCGCGGTAAGTGGCGTGGGGGAGCCAACAGCTGGTTCGACCCGCACGGCGAGGAGCCTTATCCATACGATGCATTGGGCCACGGTACTCAATCACTGGGCGTCGTACTCGGCAACCCGGATATTGGCGTAGCTCCCCAAGCCCGATGGATCGGCGTGCGCCTTTTTGATAACAACGGGCGCGCCAGCATGAGCGACATCCACAGGGCATTTCAGTGGTTGCTCGATCCGGATGGAGACCCTTCCACTATGGATGCACCCGTTGTGGTCAATGCTTCTTGGGCTCTGACAGGACGCGGCTCTGGAAGTTGTATTTTGGAGTTTGACGACGACGTCCGCATCCTCAAGCGTGCCGGCATTGTTGTGGTGTTCGCTGCCGGCAACGATGGACCGTTGCCCAAAACGAGCAATAGTCCAGGGAACAATCCTGGCGTGATGTCGGTCGGTGCGGTCGACCGAGACATGGAAATTGCTCGTCAGACAAGTCGAGGGCCTTCTTCATGCGACGGAAAGATCTTTCCCAAGCTACTGGCGCCGGGGGTCAATATCCGCACGTCTGATCTTTCATATGGCGGCGTAGCCTCGTACACCAACGTGTCTGGCAGCTCGCTCGCGGCCCCGCACGTTACAGGCGTTCTGGCACTGTTGTCTGGTGCATTTCCGCGTGCCTCAGTGGCACAGCTGGAGAACGCCTTGACACAGAGCGCAGTAATAGTGGGGGACGGTCCGTTGGTTCATCTGGATGCTCTGGCGGCATTTAACTTGCTGCGTGATAAGCAGGAATTGGTCAAGAACGGACCTGCGCCATTGGCCGTAGCGCAATAAACTGAATTAGGAGGTTGGGCATGATCAAACAAATCAGGATGTCTGGAAAGTTTGTGCTGATGTCACTATTCGCACTGGCTGGTGCATTGCATTTTCCGAATAGTGCATTTGGCCATAATGCGCAGGAACACGTAGCCAACTCAGTAGGCACTGGCTCTGCGACCTACAAGCGCTCAATTAGAAATTATCTGATACCCGATGTTCAGTTGACTGATTACGACGATCGACCTGTTCGACTGCGCGAGTTATTGACAAACGGCGACCCGGTGATGATGAACTTCGTATTTACCACATGTGCAACGATTTGCCCGGTGACGACCAAGGTGCTATCTGATGTTTCAGCAAAAATGGGTGGCGAGGGCAAACGCCTACGGCTCATATCCATATCAATTGACCCAGAAAACGACACGCCATTGCAACTCAAGGCCTACGCCAAAAGCTTTCAAGCTGGAGAGCGCTGGAAATTTTTGACTGGCAGCACTCAGGACGTCAAAGCGGTGCTTTTGGCATTGGATAGCTACCGGGGTAACAAGATGAATCATGAACCGGTCACCTTGATACGTCAGGCAGCTGCGAAGTCATGGGTCCGTATTGATGGATTTGCAACGCCCGATGAGCTAGTGCGTGAGTATCGAAGGGCGATTTCACAGTGAATTTGACCAGTGGTAAAGGCGTTAGCGCCCTAGTTACTCAAAAAAATACTTTCTACTTACTGGCTTTGGCCTGTACCTACTTAACGATCGGAGTAGTACGTGCCGAGATGGTGTCAGGCGGTGAGGGGAGTTCTGATCGCTCGAGATCCATACAGCAGGTTGAAAAGGGACAGCGAATCTATCGGGAAGGTAAAGACGGGGCCGGTCAGCCGCTCATGGCGTTTGCAGCAGCGCAAACGCCACTAAGTGGAAGTGCGGTGGCGTGTGCGGCCTGTCATCGACGTAGCGGCTACGGCACTAGCGAAGGACAGTTCAACATTCGTCCCATTACCGGTCCGGCGCTATTTCAGGAGCAGACGTTACCTGTACGCAGCCCGCGCATTAAGGCGCAACTCGGCACACGTTTGCGTCCACCCTATACGGAGGCGCTTCTGGCTCGTGCCATTCGGACTGGCATTGACTCGTCCGGCAAGCCGCTGGACCCCGTCATGCCACGTTACCCGATGAATGACGACGACGTCAAATCCGTATCGGCCTATCTCGCTACTCTTTCGGCAAACCCTTCACCCGGCGTTGATGATGAGGAAATTCATTTCGCAACCGTGATACAGCCGGGCGTTAGTACTGAAAAGCGCCGTGCGATGCTGGACATTATGGAAGCCCTATTTAGAGATAAGGGCGCCAACGTGAGATCTGACGAGCAACGTCGCGATGCTGGCAATATGCGAATGTATCGCGCCTACCGGAAGTGGATTTTGCATGTGTGGGATCTGAAGGGTTCAAGTGAAACTTGGAAATCCCAGCTAGAAAAATACTACGCCCAGCAGCCCGTCTTTGCGTTGGTAGGAGGCCTGGGCGAAACCAGCTGGAAGCCTATCCACGAATTCGCCGAAAGTGCGGAAATTCCAAGTTTGTTTCCCCAAGTAAATCTTCCTCTTCTGACCGGCGAGAACAACTACAACTTCTATTTCACAAGGGGAATCACCCTTGAGGCAGAAGTGGTGGCAAAGTTTCTTCGTGATCGCGGCGAATTGACAAATATTGTTCAGGTGTATCGTCCGGAATCGGCGGGCCAGGCGGCGGCCAATTCGTTCCAAAAGGCGTTGCCGTCTGGAACTGTCGCCAAGGAAGTGGTTCTAACTGGCCCGGCCGACGAAGTCTTCTGGAACACGGTCTCAAGTTTGAAACCAGAATCGCTGGTTCTATGGCTCGGGGCCAGCGATCTTGAGAAAGCAGCCTTACTGGGCAACCCCAACGCCAAGCCTGTCTACGTATCCTTCAGCCAAATGGGTGAGCGGTTGACACTAGGCGCAATTCCTTCAGGCACCAATGTTCGGATGATCTATCCATCAGACCTACCGCCTAAACATGCATCCCGGATGTTGCGCACAAAAATCTGGCTTCATGAAAAAAATATACCCATTGTTAACGAGACTATACAAATCAATACGCAATTTGCGTTGATCGTATTGAGCGATGCAATAGGGCACATGCAAGACAGTTTCTCGCGTGACTATTTGGTTGAGCGCGTTGAGCATGTCGTATCCCTGACGCCAACACCATCTATATTTCCGACGGTCAGTTTGGGCCCTGGGCAACGAATTGCCGCCAGGGGCGCTTCAATAGTTCAGTTTGGTGAAAACGACAGAACGCCTATCAAGGCAATCTCCGGGTGGATAGTGCCCTAAGGTATTTCGATGAAATGGTTTGAATGGCAATATGGAATGTTCCGCCCTATGCTGTATCTAGATTGCTGCTCCCCATAAGCCTGGAAAATGAACTGGGGCGTTCGATAAGCCCCATTTCCATGGCGACTAAAGTCATTTCAGTTACATTGCGCAAACCAAGCTTCTGCATCAAACTTGCGCGATGTTTTTCCACCGTCTTGGGGCTGACGCACAGAAACTCGGCCGCGCTGCGATTGGTTCGTCCTTCAGCTATGAGTTGGAGTATGCCGCGTTCACGATTGGTAAGAATATCGAGTTGCGATGCTTTTCCTGATGATTGCTCTGGATGGAGAAAGCTTTCTACGACATGACCCGACACATCGGGGCTCAAATACTTCTTCCCACGCGCCACGCTTCGGATTGCTAGGAGCAGCTCCTCCAGACTGGCGTCTTTCAATATATACCCGTCAATGCCGAGGCGCAACGCAGCTCTGACGTATTCTTCATTTCTGGAGGAAGTCAACATCAATACCTTGACTTGGGGTTGACGTCGTTTGATCTGCGCGGCGATGTCCAGCCCGCTGCTTCCAGCTAACCGAATGTCCATGATGACAACGTCTGGTTCCAGATTGCTTGCAACCTGAGTTGCTTCCTTCCCGCTTCCCAGTGCGTCAACAACGGTTAAATCAGATTGTTGAGAGAGCAGTGCTGTCAGTCCTTTACGAAACAGAATGTTGTCGTCAACGAGAAGAAGTCGGATGCTCATTTAATTTTTCCTAATGGTGTAGGTACCGAAAAAGTGACTAATTCGTCGCTGGGCTTTCCCGTAAGACTTGACGTTGCTGTCGAATTCGCTGGGTTGTCTAAGCGCTGTGCTCCACCGAAAGCAAATACCCAATCCCGGTATTTGGAGCGGTCTTTGAAGTTCTCGTGAGCGGCCGGAAATCCTGCCTGCTTGATGGGCTGAGATTCTGAGAGGCTATACACGCCTGAGAGCCGCTCGCCAACTCGAACTTCACCCCATTCGGTCCTACCTGTAATAGGGTCGGGGTACAGTCGCCTGAGGTGCCTGACAGGAATGGGATAACGATCGTCTTCTAGCAAAGCCTCGAATCCGGGGGGCAATACGCGGGCTGTTCCTGTTGGCGCAGCGAAGTAGTAGCGTCTGATAGCCTGCTGATATTCATTGCCTACAAACAAAAGTTGCTCCTCCCGTTCTCTCTGCTTTTGGAGGGTCCAGACGTCGACCGCCGCCATCAACGAGAGTCCGCCCAAGGCAAGAACGATTAGCAAGCCCAGCAACATAAAGCCGTTGCCGACTTTTCGCAGGCGGCTGACAGAAAATTTGTGGAGTGGGCGCATCTAGTTGCTGCCCTGTGGTGTGCTATTGGCCGAGGGTGCCGGCTGGACGTCGTAAACGTTGCCTAGCGAAGGATCGGCGGGTCCTACGACTCTCCAATTTGCCGACTCGCTTACAGGATCAAGTGGAATTTGCCGGAGGTATTTTTTTACGACCAGTTCTTCAAGATCATCGGGATACCGTCCAATATCCGCATTGAACTTGTCGATCGCATCCCTCAATGTTGCCAGATTTTGCTGTTGCACCCGCATACGGCCGGTATCCAGAGCATTGAAATACCGTGGTACTGCCAAGGTAAGTAAAAGTGCTATCAAGGTCATCACCACGAGCATTTCTATCAGGGTGAACCCATAAGTTTTCCCCATTCCGGAAGGCATTTGACTTGTTGTCATGAATGTCACCAGTCGGAATACTTTGTTCCGTCCAAGGCGGACTTTGTGGACTGGGAAGTGATATCAAAGACGTCGTCACCGGGCTGCGGGTCGTCGGGGCGACTGGCATAGGCCCTGGTATTCCAGGTCAATTCTGCGGAAAGAGTTGGATCCGTGTTGAAAGGATCCCGCGGCAACTGCCGAAGAATTACTATGCGCTGGGAAGAAATCGAACCATTCAGATCACGTTTTCCGACTAATTCAAGGGGCTCGGTCAATTCTGAAAGAGTCGACGGATACCCTGACTGTCCAGCTTCACGCTTCAGAGTGCCTGCGTCCGTGGCGGCCTTGTAGGCATCAATACCGGCTCTTATGGTGCGCAGGGCGTGGCGCAGTTCAGACTCTTTGAGCCGTGTCGATGTCATTTCATAGAGTGGTAAGGTAAACATGGAAAGCAACCCAACCAGCGCAAGCGTGATTACTAGCTCGATGAATGTAAAACCGCGGGACGCTGCCCGGCGCGACGGGACTTTCATTGCGGCACCGCTTGATCCACCTGCATCTCCGAACCGTCTTGTGCAGAAGGCGGTGAAGTTGCGTTGGGGTCTCCAGTTTTGCCAATGTTCCGGGGCAACGGCAGGTACGTGACTGCTGCAGGGTTCGGAGCAGTCCGGGGTGCATTCTGAATCGAAGGTGCGGGTAGACTTGGTATTGAAGGTGCGGTTCGGCCGGGTAAACGGCCGGCTGGCGTCGTAGCAACTGGACCTGCCGGAAGCGCGCTCACAGCACCAATAGGGTCAAGTTGCATTGCCCGCTCACGGATATTGCCTTCAGTGCCAGAGTAGACGTTTCGAACGCCGGCTTCTAGCGATGCTGGGGCCCGCAGAATATGCGGGGTAATGGAGAGCACGATCTCGGTTTTACTGTCGGTGCCGCTGTTATTGCTGAACAGTCTGCCCAATACAGGAAGCTGACCAATACCCGGTACTTTGGACGCTGTATTGCGGTCTCCCGAAGATATCAATCCACCGAGAATCTGAGTTTCCCCGTCCTGAAGTCGAACGACCGTATTGGCGTTGCGGGTACCGATCTGATAAGCCAGCGAACCGCTGGGGCCAGAAATTTCTTTAACAATGGAGCTCACTTCCAAAGCAATTCGAATGCCTACTTCTTGGTCGTTATAGACCTGCGGTTCAAATTCGAGCTTGAGACCGACATCCTGGTATTGCACAGACCCAGTGACAACACCGGTTCCGCTTGCAGTAGGAGTAACAGAATTTGTAATGATTGGGACCCTGTCCCCAATCAGTATGCGTGCTTTCTCTTTGTTACGAGCCCGAATCCGCGGACTGGCCAATATATTGGCATCAGTGTCTTGCAGCTTGAGATTGATTCCCAGTGACAATGGTGTTACCAGCAGGTCATTTCCGGTTAACGCTCTGAGAGCGCCAACGGTCATGCCTGTTGAGCCAGGAGTTGAAAAGGTGATCGAATCAGGAAACTTGACTCCCAGATTCGTAAGGCGATCATGTGAAATTTCGAGTACTTCCACTTCAAGCATGATCTCTGGCTCAGGCACGTCATGGGCTGCAATAACTTTGGCTGCCACTGCAATTGCGTCAGGGGTGTCGCGCATTACCAAAGTGCTGCTTCTCTCGTCCACAGACACATCTTTCACTTTCAATACAGTCTTGAGCAAAGTCTGAAGATATTTCACATCGGCGTTTCCGATTTGAAATGTGCGCACTTGCAGATCCTGATACTCTTTTTGCTTAGCTGCTGTGGCTGGAAAAATGAACAGCGTATTGGCATTAATAGTTCTCTTTTCAAGCTGGTTCTGGAGCAATATCAGATCTACAGTGTCTTCAACTGCAGCGTCTTTCACAAAAATCGTCGTTTTAAGATCGGCTCTCACATCTCGATCCAGAATCACGTTTAGACCGGTCGTTCGCGACAGGGCTTCAAAAACCATGCGGAGATTTGCGTCCCGGAACTGTAGCGTTACAGGTTTGTTCATGATCGACTGGGCGGCAGACTTTTCCGCTTTCTCGTCCCGTATTTTGTTTTCTGTTTCGGAAATTAGCGCAAGCTGTCGTCGTGCGCCTTGATGGGAGGGGTTTTCCGACAAAGCGGCATTGGCTTTCATGCGGGCTGCGTCGATACGACCATCTGCAAGCAAGCGAGCGGAATCGGTGACGAGACGGGCGCTTCGATCATCGAGCTCAATTCCGTTTAAGCCTCGTCGCGCTGGAGCGTGGGTCGACTCCACTTTCAACGCCCTAATGAAAAGCTCACGAGCCGCCGCCGTGTTGTTCTCCCTCAGTGCTTCTTCCGCGCGCTTTGCCAATTCGTTTGCGTAGGCGGTGCTGGCCTTCAACATATCTAAACGGTATTCCCCGTTGGTAGGTTCCAGCTGATGAGCTTTTTGGAGGCTTGATAACCCTTCCTCCTGCTTGCCCTCGGATAGCAACTTCAGGCCGTCACTGTGGTATCGCATGCCAGCGCAGCCAGCCAGCAAGACACCAAGGAATGCGACCGAGCCGGCACGCCTCGCTGAGTTTAAGAGGCAGGTAGTCTTCATTTCGTAGTCCCCAAAATATTGAGCGTTTGTAGCGTGTTTAATGGCAAATAGGTAATGACGATTTGTTGTGGACCGAGTGTGTCGACACGGTACGTGTTGTTGTCTAGCAAGTCACCCGCTGCGACGACAAGTAGCACGTCGCCCTTGGACAGGAAGGCCTGTGGTTTTGCGGCGCCTCTCTCTATCAGTCCCACAAAAGTGAAGGGCAGCGGAGGGGCTACAGGTATCACTGGAGCAGGTGGGGGCGGTGGCGGAGCAATGCGCGGTGGTGGTGGCGGTGGTAACCAACTTAATTTGGCAAACGCTTCGCCCTTCGAGTCCGGTGCAACACGGCTGCGCTGCGGCAACGCCAGATTGATATCCCGTGATTCGGCCGACTTTGGGTCCGACGCTTCTGGCGCGTTTTTGACGGGCCGCTCGCGAGTAATCGCCTCGACGACCGAGCCTGAATCACTAGCTGTCGATCGAACCCAGTGGGTCACAACGAAAAGGCCCGCCACGCTAGCCAGCGCGAGCATAAGTAGCTGAAATGGTTTCTTGACGGCAGTCATTTCATGGCCTCTGATACACAAAGCTGAATCGGACAACTGACTCGAGCACATTGCTACCCGCCGCGCTGCGTGCCATTCGCAGTTCGTCCATGGATGCATTGGGTACTGCCAGCAAAACGTCTGCAGTGAAATCCCGAATTGCAGCGTAGTCTGCGTTTAGTGGGTATGTGGCGGTGACAATTACGAGGGGAGCTGTTGCATCCTTTTTGACTTGATAGTCCCCCTTGGGAAGCTGAATGTTGAAGCGCTTTGCACTCGTGAACACCTGATTCAGGTTTTCTGAGTTCTGCGACAGAGGTGGAAATGCCGATACAAATTCACCGATTTGTTGGCCCACAGGAATGCGGCTAACAGCGACCCTTGATATCGCTGGAGATTTCGCACTTTCTCTCGTTTTGATCGCGGTTGTCAATGCTTCACCCTCGGCCGCGAGCCTTGGAAGCCAAGTCAATATCAGCAATGCACAGAAAGCTAGTGCCAGAGCCGCCATGCCATGCGTCCCTAAATGCCTATGTGCGCGGCGCCAAAAACCAAGCAATGCAAGGTTCATGGTGTCTCTCCCCAGGAAGCTCGTATTTGAAAACGCAACGGGTTTCCGGGGGCTTGCAACTGGACTTGATGCGAAACCAAAACGACGTTCGCTAGGTTGGGGTCGCTCTGCAATGCCTGCAAATACTTGATCATGTCCATCGGACCTGCGGCCTCGGCAGTCAACGAGATACTGCGCTTGACAGCAGAAGGCTCTACAGCCAACAGCGCCACGTTTGATGGCGCCTTCTCAAGAGATACCAACAAATCCGCCCACGGTGCCGCCAAATTGCGAGAAGTCATCCTGATAAAGCGTACGCGAGAAATCTCGGTAGGATCAACCTTCGGTGGTGGCGGTGCTGAGACACGAACGCCAGCCTTGCGGGCGCCGTCCATTGCGACAAGTTCTTGTTGCTTAGCTGAATTTTCAGATGCCGCTTTCGCGGCATAAATCGCTGCGAAAGAAAACAGTGTGAAGGCGGCGACCAAATAGACTGAGCCTGCAGCCGATCTTCTGTTGGCCTGTGGCGCAAACTCCAAGTTGAGCAGATTCTTGGTCATACCGAATTCTCAGTAGGGAGTACGACAGTCCAGCGTGACGCAACGGAAATTGGGGAATTGTCAGAGGCGACCAGCAGAAATGTTGAGTTGGCTTCTGCGTCGCATCCGATGCTGGCCAACAGACGGTCCACCCGTTCATCGATTGGAAAAGTCAGGTTTCCGGAGTTTGATTCATCTTCTACGTGGCTAATCGGCCCGAAAGTTAACGCGACGATGCTGCCACGCAGAACATAGACAGCCATGACGTGGCCTGCTGAAGCTGCTGAAAACACACCAGTTCCATCTGGCAAATCGCCAGCGTGAAGGTTCCACTGGGTGCAGAATTCGGTCTGCAGTGAATTCAATTGCAATTGAAGACGGGTCGCCGTTTGAACCAAGGTTTCGACGTCCTGTGTGCCAATCGACGAAATGAGCAGGTGGTGTCGGTCTGGCTGAAGCTGCCACCTAACGATCTGCGTCACCGCGCTTTCGCCGAGTACTTCCGTGACGCAAGACATGGCAATTGCCTGGAGCTGGCGATCGCTGGCATTCCTGTAGTCGCCTGTCGCAATATCGTAATGGACTCGCGAATCTGACAACACAACTTTGAGGTGTGCCATTCGAGTTGAAGCTTCAGCGTCCAATTCCGAGACCACTGCCTCAACCGCATCGCTGTAGGATTCTTCAGGCGCATCTTTGGCGATCGATAAGTCGAGGTCCAGTGTCGATGGTCCGAATATATGTCGTGATCTCGCGAGAACTTTTTTTCGTGACCATGCGGGTCGCAAAACCCCCCGAACCGTGCGCGTTCCAACGTGAAGGTGCAGAGACCTACTCAATAGGTGTGACACGGTTTATTTCCTCCAAGGTGGTTTCGCCTTTCAGGGCCAAGACAAGGGCTGCATCGCGCAGGCTGGTGAAGCCATTGGTTCGAGCAGATTGACGAATCTGCGACAAGGGCGCACGCTGTACCAGTTGCTCGCGGAGAATGTCGGTCATTGGAAGCGTCTCCGCAATTGCGCGACGCCCCTTGTAGCCAGTACCTCGACAGTGGGCGCAGCCCAGACCTCGTTTGAAATTTGCCTCTAGATTGCGCTCTGGTTTGATGCCGCTGTGACGTAGCATTTTGAGTGGTTCGTCCGTGGGAGTGGCGCAGTGCGGACAGTTCATCCGCAGCAATCGCTGTGCCACGATGCCATTTAGCGCGGCGACTAGGCTGTAACTATCGACGCCCATGTTGGCAAACCGCCCAATGACGTCGAAGACGTTGTTGGCGTGTACCGTGGTAAACACTTGATGCCCCGTCAGTGCGGCTTGTACGGCAATGTGAGCGGTTTCGGCATCGCGTATTTCGCCCACCATGATTTTGTCTGGGTCGTGACGCAATATGGATCTCAATCCTTTTACAAAAGTGAGTCCCTTCTTTTCGTTTACTGGAATTTGTAGGACGCCGGGCAATTGATATTCGATTGGGTCCTCAATCGTTATGATCTTGTCCAACCCGGTATTAATCTCAGACAGAGCGGCGTACAGCGTAGTTGTCTTTCCGCTACCAGTTGGTCCGGTCACCAGCAGTAAGCCATAGGGCATCTGCGACGCATCGCGAATAAAGTTTAGGACGCTTTTGTCGAAGCCCAAGGTGTCCAGAGTAAGGGCTTGAAACTGGCCTGTCAGGTGCTTTCGGTCGAGCACCCGCAGGACTGCATCTTCACCAAAAAGGTTTGGCATGATCGATACGCGAAAGTCGATCTCGCGCGAGTCGACAACCACTTGAAAGCGTCCATCCTGCGGAATCCTACGCTCTGCGATGTCGAGTTCAGACACGACTTTGATGCGCGAAATTGCCTGGTGCGCGAGGTCGATGTTGTCAATTTGCTTGATGACTTCAAGCACGCCGTCGATTCGATATTTGATAACCATGCCGCCTGGATGCGTTTCAAGGTGAATATCACTTGCGCCGCTTCTGAGGGCGTCGTACAGCGTTGAATCCACCAGTCTTACCACGGGACTCTCGGTGGCATCGATCCCCGATATTGAAATCGATGTCGTAGAACTTCCCGTTGGGAGGTTGACTTCTTGCTGCACCTTAACTGCATCCATTGCACGCACAGACTTTTCGGCGGAGACCAGGTATGCATGAAGATCCGCGCTTGTTGCTAGAGCCAAGCGGGTGGATTGTTGTTGTAGTCGTACCTCCAACCAGTGACGAAGTCGGGTGTCCATTGGGTCGGTTACAACCACCGTTAGCTGGGTCTCTGAGTCCAGGCGCCCAATTAAGCAGTTACGCCGCTGGCATTCGGAAAACGAGACCTGGTTGAAATCGGGTTTTAATCTGCGAAGGCTCGCCATATCGAGATCTGCGAGTTTGAAGTATTTCGCTGCCAGAGGCAGCAAATCTCCCTCGCCCAATTTCATTTGATCTGCAATCCATGCCATTCGCGATCGTGAGCCTGAGTCTTGAAGTGCATCTCGAATCAGGGATGCGTCCAATTGGCGGGCGGGTTCCAGAATAGCGCTCATACGGAAGTTTCTTTCACGGGGTGACTATTGAAGGCTGGAAGCCAGATCAAAAATTGGCAAATACATCAACACGACAATCGCTCCGACCACGAGGCCAATGAAAATCATGAGTAGTGGCTCGAACAATCGACTGGTCATCTCAATTGAGCGCTGTAATCGTGACTCATGAAATTGCGCAATTCGTTCTAAAATTTCGGCCAGCGCCCCCGTGCGCTCGGCAACTGCCAACATGCTGGATGCAACCGGATCAGCCAGTTGCGCGCCTTCCAGCGAGTTGCTTAAGCTGCGCCCTTCATGAATGAACTGAATTGCTTGATTAAGGCGCTTGCGATCCACATCGCCCAGCAGGGTTGAGCTAAGTTGAAGCGCGCGGGGTGCCGCGATACCACCTCGCACCAGCATGCCGGTGGTCCGATACAACTGGGCGTGACGAAACTTCCGCATTGTTGGACCAATCAGTGGGATCGACTCGATCCAACCAGACTTGCCACCGAAGCGAAGCATGTAATTCCCAACGGCAAAAATCGCAATAAGCATTCCTAGCCCGAGCACGACAATTTCCCATGCGTGCTTAGCAGCAAACCGCCCCCAGGACATCAGGAGTTGCGAAGTCCAAGGTAGCTCGTGCCGAGCGCTTTCAATTAGCACAGCAAATTTGGGTACGACGACGGTCATCAGGAATAGGATGACGAGGCAACCCACGGCCAGGAGCAAAACTGGATATGCAGCTGAGCCAACCACCTTGTCTCTCAGCGCTTTGATGGTGAGTTGATGTTCTGCGTACCGGCGAAGGGCAGTGCCAAGATCACCCGTTTGCTCACTTGCCCTAACGGTTGCGATCAATAGCGGCGGAAAACGCCCAGGAGTTCGCTGCAATGCGGTGGATAGCGGTAAGCCCTCAGAAACACCCTTGACGATGTCCAGTATGGCATTGCGAGACTGAATGACGCTTTCTTTAGTCGCCAAGGTCTTTAATGCTTCCATGACAGACAAACCAGCCGCCAATAATGAAGAGAGTTCAAACGAGAAATTGGCTATATCAAGGCGCATATGCTCCGACGCCTGCCAATTGCCAGTGAGGGAGTTCGGGCGGCTTTGCGGGTTGCAACTCAGGACCTGCATACCATCACGAGCAGCACGGGTACACGCTGAGGCGGTGTCTTGCGCGTTGAGATTTATTACCTGCACATTGCCATTTGCCATGCGAACGATGAGTTCGAAGGGCGTGCTCACTTGAGATGAACCGATCGCTGCCATGGTCGATCCGCCTTAAGGTGTCCAAGACGCTACGTCTGACGCTTCGCCTGAACCGCCGGCTTGTCCATCAGAGCCCAAAGACGACAAATCGTAGTCGCCGTGGTCTCCCGGAGCCTTGTAGATATAGTTTGCGCCCCAAGGGTCTGGTGGGACAGCCTTCTTCAGATAGGGGCCTGCCCATTTCTCAAGGTTCTGCGGGCGGGAGTTCAAGGCCGCCAGCCCAGGATCGGTAGTAGGGTAACTACCCACGTCTAGACGGTACTGATCGAGCGCCTTCTCGAGTGAATCAATCTGTGCGCGGGCGATTTTTGTATTGGACTTGCTGACCTGATCAAAGTATCTTGGAGCTACTAAACCGGCAAGTAGACCAATGATAACAATGACGACCAGCAACTCCAGTAGCGTGAAGCCTCGGCCTCGAAGACGGCCGAATGTGTCACTTTTCCGGAAGCCCAATCTAGTGGCTGCATTGACGTCGTGCGACGCCTCCACACCTATCAAAATTTTCAAAATCGGAAAGTACACCTTGAGCCCCTATCTGTCATATGCCTGACCGAACACGTCTGATCGGATGTGTTCAATATAGGAGCTCACCTTAAGACAATCTTAAAATTCTGGGTAGTAGCCCTACCCGCGAGGGCGGGTTATGTCGAGCGTGAAATATTCCTCAGAAGCCGAGATTTGAAAGGCGTGAAAAATGACCGAATCTTCCTTGACAGGCTGGAAAATTTGTAGCCGAATGCCTTGGTTGAGTACAAATCTCTTGTAAAAGAAAAAACTGATTGTTGTGTCGAACATGCAGCTTTATGAAGCAACCCGATCCCTCTTGCCAGCAACGATGTGTTGCTTGTATTTGGCAGTCCCTCTGACAGGACACTGTCAAGTCTACGTAGGTTCGGCAGTGTCAGGCGGAGCCGTAACGCTTTCCAATTTTCAGTCTATCGATGCACCAGAGCTATTGCTCCCGGCAATTGTGGAGTTTGCACCGGTGAAGCCTGGGGTTGTTAAAGCTGAGACGAGACAGATCGCATCTATCCCCGCAAAAGCCGAAAGACTACGGGGTTTGATCGAATCTGTTGCTGGCACAGTTAATGTGGCGCCGCGTTTGATCCACGCGGTGATATCGGCCGAATCAAACTACGAGCCGAAGGCGGTGTCTCCGCGCGGAGCAATAGGTTTGATGCAATTGATGCCCGCGACTGCAAGGCGGTTTGGTGTGAACGATCCCTTTGTTGAGAAAGACAACGTCTTCGCCGGGGCAAGCTATCTGAAATGGCTGATGGGATATTTTGAAGGGGACGTTGAACTGGTACTTGCTGCCTATAACGCCGGTGAACAGGCCGTTGTCAAGGCTGGGCGCAAGGTGCCTCAATACCCCGAGACTCAGGCCTATGTCCGCCGCATCATGGCGGATTTACGTTCAACAGGGGCCTTGCCGCTTTGATGGAGTTTTTCAACTTTTGTTGACATTCCAGCTTTGAACGTGCGCGAAGAAGTTATGTCTTGCGGCGAAAAATGACTTTTGCCCGCAACCCTCCAAGGGGCGAGTCCAATAGTTCTATTTTGGCCCGATGCAATTCCGCGACCTGTGCCGCGATAGACAGACCCAG
>Ga0075152_10000588_pt1 | contig 26472 bp, 37 predicted proteins | sample JI61114C2DNA_FD_70964 | JGI IMG/M metagenome (GOLD analysis project Ga0075152, IMG submission 70964) | Wastewater effluent complex algal communities from Wisconsin, to seasonally profile nutrient transformation and Carbon sequestration -... | ecosystem: Engineered > WWTP > Effluent > Algae...
AGGCCTAATATTATTAAAAAATAGCACAGTTATTGACCTAATCGTATCAAGCGTCTGTCCTGGGCTTCTTCATCTCCCTCTCTCCCCGAAACTGTACCCCTACTCCGCCCATTGTATTCGTCTCCACGTCTTTCTTGAGGAAGGTCTGGGTATCGGAGTCCACCCGGAAATTCGATAGTATGGTCTGGCAGGCCTAACTTCATGGTATGTGTTACCTTAGTTTGATTCTTGCGAATGTTGGCCATCTGAATAGCCTTCTTGCGCAGTTCCCATTCATTCCAGAAGTAGTTCGGATCGAAATTGCGCTCGACGAAGTGTACCGGAGTCTGGATATCTTTGTCGAGCATGAGCTTGTTCTTGACTGAGGTTTCCCCCTCCATAACCTGCGAGACAATGCCCAATTTAACCTACCTTATGCTTCATAAGTACATTCTTGAACTCTTCATCAAGACGCAGGAAGTGAATGAGCTCAGGATTCTGCCTGCAGATGCTCAGGACTGACGTAATATAGTGTTCGGGGTCCATATAGAATTCGTTGATGGCCTTCACCGAACTGAACACGCAGTTTTTGTTTTTGTATTTGTAGACACCCAGCTGTGGCTCTCCTGGAATCAGCAACCTACATTACAAGTTCAGTACCCATTTCGCTTCACGACCGTCCAAATACAGAAGCCGAGATAGTCGCACGGCCTTTGCATAAAGTCAGCGGATGTTGATGGAACAAACCTTTATATACCACTATCTGGATCCTCAGCAACCTCCAGCTCGGGTTGTTTGGCGCCATCGACTAATGCTGCTGCATTCCTAATCGCGCTCTGAGAGAGTGTCAGCGGGAATGTCTTTCGAAATTCGCTGAGAGTACTGTAGAGTTCAAGTCTCACCTCTGAATTTTTTCTCTCCTCGTAGAGTTGAGCGTAACTTTGATAAAGGATTGCAAATCTCGGATAGACTTGCTCCTTCGGGGCACTGGCCCTCGACCCAAGAAGATTCTTAAGATCGCCCATCTCCTTTCTGAACTTGTTCTAATTCAGCTCAATTTGATTCTCGGACTGCTCGATCTCCTCATCGAGTGCCACTAAAAATGAATTGTACTGTCGTAGAAAGGTCAATTCATTTTTGTAGCGCTTGAACTCGTTTGGTTGGAGCTTCAACTTCCCAAGTTCCTCAGCTTTAAAGATCAAGCTATAGTTCTAGCAGAGTTCGGTGAGTTACTGCAATTCCTTTGAAGTTAGCATCGTCAACCGACGTCCCTCGTAGTTAACTAGTTGGTCGACAGGGGTGAGTGAGGCTCCTCCCTTCCCAATCTATTGATTGAACAGACGGATGCCGATTATGAGGTTTGACATTTCAACGAGCTCTGTGATCTTTACCGACCTATTCAGTGTAACGAATGGCCCAAGTGCTGCCCTCGGTATGACTGTCTCAAGGGCTGCAGCCACCTCTTTTTAAATTTTGAAGGAATGTTCTTCAAGCTGTTCCTTCTCCGTGAGCTCCTTGTTCTTGTACAACAGGAAATTGAATATCTTCTTATACAGTTGCGTGAGCCCTTCAAAATCCTTGGCATTCTTCACCTCCAGATCCACAGCTTCATCGATCAACCTGCCTGACTCCATCGATTGTTAGCGGGTGCGTTGTTGCTTTCGTAATTCTGCTTCCAAGAATTCAGTGTCGTAGGTGATCTGCAGCTCGATTGTTTTCATCTGTGCTGAATCTCGACCTGCGATCTTCTTGATTGCTTCTTCCTTGAGCTCCCGGAGCTCGGATTCGCTTAGTCGATCCTCAAGATAGAACCTTTGTGTTCCTGCGTGATTCTATTGTGTACGTGGATTGTAGATGACCTGTGCGATGAAGGTCGCCATGATCTCGGTAACAGGCGTATTGTTTTCTCGACTCTTGTAGAGGATGTACTTGACCACTTCGTTAAGCTGGTCCATTTTTGAAACTTATTATACAATGAGATCAATCAGAAAGGCGAACGATTCCATTTTCCTCTCTCACGTCCCGAAAAGCTTGCCCGAGTGGTGAAGCTACCACCACCGATGCTCTTACGGAAGGTGTCTCGCATCTACTTGTAAGGATCTTCCGCGAGTTTTGGACGGCAAAGCCTCGAGCTCAGCTCTGACTGAGTTGCATTGAGAATTTGAAGTTGTGGCTTACTGAAAGGGGATACTCGATGTTGAGAACTACGGAGAATGTCTGCCTTTGGAATGTTGCTCTGGGTACTGTAGGTTCTTAGTGACTTGAGATAGTTCTTGTTCTTCCGTTCCTGAACGAGCCCAAAGCCTCCCTCATCCACTCTGAATGGTTTGCTTGTAGTACATAACATAGGTGTCACGTCCCGTTCCATCACTGGGATAATGTAGTGGCATCCCCGTGATTGCAATGATAGGCTTGCGATAGTTCGATGGTCGTTCATATGTCCCCCTTTAGAACTTCTGTTGCCCGTGAAGATTGAATCCTCTGTAGCCCCCTCCATTGTCAAAGTTGATGTAGCTATCACGTCCTAAGCTGGCTCCGAATGCTACCTGTTCCGTCGATGCCGTAGTGACTGAGGTGGGCAGTCGGATAGACGGTGGTGCCCTGCATTGTAATTTTATTTACGATGAAATAATATTCTCGGTCTGCACTTGAGAATGAATAAGAGGTTGTAATCACAGGATGATTGGCTCACTATCTTTAAAGATCGCATGAAGCACCACCCCAGGCTTTCCGACTGGCTGATAGTGAACCAACGTACGATTGATTGCCATACGGTTGGTCTGGAAGAATCCGTAGACTCGTTATCTATCGTTCGCTTTTATCCTAAGCTGGCTGTCTTCCACGAAAAATCGAAGTGGCACAGTCACATCGATTACACTTGGCGGGAGTCTAGGTGCACCGCTGATCTGGTCCAGTTGGGTTGAATCTCCGTAGTAGGCTGCGACGATAACCAAACCGTTCTTCTGCCTCTCGCGCAAGTAGTTTTAGTTCGCCTTATCTTCAATGAGTCTCAACTCGTCGATACGGTCTTGTTCGGTCTTTTATCTTTGGCTCTACTTGTTCCTCCTGTTGAAGAAGAATGCTCCAAAGATATACGCTGCACCGAACAAACAGGCAGGAATGATGCTGTCAATGATGACGATCGGCAGGGAAAGCCGAAAGTTCTTTTTGTTGATCCTGCAATAGTATTGATATTTACTCCAGAGAGAGTACGGTCTGACCGCTGCTGTATGCTTCTGTTGCTAACCCAATGAGTCCATATCGTGTTTTACGACTAAATGCAAGTTTAACGCTGTCTGTATTCAGCAGGTTTACTGTTAGGATTGCTCGGTTGTCACTCGCAGGATATGACAGTTGCAGTTCGGCTTCCCTCAGAGGAAGGTACTACAGTCCACTAAATGGAACAGCCAGCTCACCATACAGCGACAGCTTCATATTGTTTTGAAACTATTTGATGCCGTAGTTCAGCGAAACAAGTGTTTCAGCCTCATTACGAACCTTTACTACAACCTCGAGATCCTTGTGCTTCATTCCCACCCCACCTGTCAGCAGCTTATCGCGAAAGTTTTTCAACCCAGAAGCATACACGCTTAAGATTCTATGGCTAGTTGGAAGGAGTACATCCCAGCGCGAAGCTTTTTGTGTGCTTCCCATCCCAAGTACCAATTCGACCCGAAGCCTATTGTCGTCTTGACTTTGTGCCGATGTATGTCCTGATACTCATGGGAAAACTGTAGCTGTCTATTGGATGTCTGTGCCACTCGCGCGGCATCAAATGACAATCCCAGTGTATGCCTGCGATCGAGTTCGAAGAAGATTTGCTGTCTAACAGCGATCTCCAAAGACGGGTCGAACGGCGATACAAAGCTCACGAGTTTGCTCTGCTGTAGCTTCGGGATGAACTGGATTGTCGAGCGAGATTGATGGTCAGAGTAGAATCGAGGGAGCTTGTACTTCGGTTCAAGCTCTACTTGGTTGTTCAAGGAATGCCGCCTCTCGATGATATCTGGCTCTATCATAATTAAACTTATCACTACCAGCATCGGTATGTGAATGGGAAGCACTACGCTCCTAAATTAATGAGCGAGTGGAACATCAAGTAAGGCTGTGCCATTCTGAGAATCAGCACCCGTCAGTCCAACTTTGGCAGCCATTGGAAGAGCTTTATAACCTGCGTTCAATCGCTGCATTCATAATATTAATTTCCAACGCATGGCATTTTACCGTTAGTCTCCAAGTCGCTCCCCTTACAAATCTCGTCTGGAAGAGAAGGAGCTTATCGAAGAAGAACTCCACCTGAAGAAGGTGCTGAGGGTGGAAGGTGAGAACCGTCGACTTGCTGATGAGCTGTCCATCCTGCGACTCAAGCTTCGAAAGCTCGAGGAGCTTGAGGATAAGTATGATGGGCTGCTCAAGAATAACGCAATGCTGGCTCAATCAAACGACCAGCTTGCGGCTGAGCTGGCCGAGCGTCGCTACGAAATCTAACGACTGAAAGTAGGAACCGTACAGGCACAGGAACGCGAAATTATCAAAAACAGTCAGCTATTGTAAGTTAACCAAGCCTTGGAGATGGAGGTGGAGCTTCTGAAGAAGGAGAGGTTTGAAAGCAGCAAGGTTTACGAAGACCATATCGCCAAGATGGAAATGCTGCTAGAGGAGAAGGTCAAGGAGTTGGAGATTCTGGGTATGAACTTTGACAAGCTCGCAAACTAGAAGGAGATTGGCGAGATTCGGAACGAAGAGGAACGAAACAAGCTCAAGAACGAAATCGCTCGAACGAGCTACCAAAAGGAACGGGAACTAGAGGTGTCCAAGGAAAAGCAGTTTAATGAGAAGGTGATTGAAATTGAAACATTAAAACGCAACCACGCATCCCAGATTCTTATCCTCGAAGACGAAATTCAAAAGCTCAAGAAGATTAACGAGATCAAGATGGGAGAATTTGAGGGACAGCTCATTCAGAACCGTAACCTTAAGCTCGGTTACGAAGAAGAACTTGCTAAAATGGGGGAGGAAAACGATGCTCTACGCATTCGCATGGCCAAGTTGGAAGAGCTCAATCGTTCGGAAGTGGAATCCATTCAACAGAAGTACAACAGTATCCACAGTGAGGGAACCAGCAGCCTCAAGGAGCAGCACGGCAATGAGGTGCGTCTGTTGCTCAGTGAGCTTGATCGACAGAAATGGTTGCTGAACGACAAAAATGCTGAGATCCAGCAACTTGTGAAGGAAAAGAGAGAGCTTCGTCAGGCCAACGAAGAACGCCAGCTTGAACTCAACGATGAAATTAACGTGTTGAAGGGTCAGCTATCATCACAGCAAGACAAGCGCAATCAGGAGGCTCACGAGCTATTCGAAAGGATAAACTCACTGGAGGATCGTATGTTGAGGGATTCTGAAAGTTACCATGAGAGGGTCAAGCATTTCACCAACCAAATCGAAGAACTGGAAGCCGAAGGTAAACGCCGATAAGCCAATCACGAAAGAAGCAAACGTGAATGGTAACTTCATAGAAACCAAGTTGCCAATGAACGGGACACCGTACGTCAGGAACTTCTTGACACGAAGAAAGCATTGGCGGAGCGAACCAATGAACTGGAGGCAAAGAAGCGTGCCTACGACGAGTACAAGTAACGAAACGAAAGGTAAAAGGAACGACTATCAAAACTGCTGAATTAGTTGGAACTCAAAAACGAACAGCTACAGGAGAAGCTCGACACGACAAGTTCGGGGAGCGAACGTGATATCCAACTGCTCACACAGGAGCTTGATTCCTACAAGCGGACAAACGAAAAACTCGAATCTGCGCTAAAGTAGCTCCAGTCAAAGTTCACTGCTGAGCTTGGCGAGCTGTCCTAAGCTCATCGTGCTGAGGTTAACAGAATTGAGGCAGCCTACCGACTGCGCATCACCGAGCTCGAAAGAACTCTTGCGGAATTGAAGAGTTCACTGGAAAACCAAGTCAGGTTGGCACAGCGTAAGCTGGAGGATAAGGAATCGTAGCTGAAGGGTCTATTGGAGAAGTACGCTAGGCTTGACGCCCATTTCAAGGACCCCAGCAAGTGGGTGGAGTTCGATCCAAGGGGCTGCAGCTCCATCTTCGAAGCGGTGAGGAAGACCAAAGAGTCCGCCGTCAAGATCTTCTGAGATGATCGCCTTTCTCATTAAATTACCATCCAGTGTTCAACCGTAGCAACACTCATGCCAACTATTTTGATTCGTCCGATTATCGAACTTATGAAACCAGGAAGAGTATGTCTCGATGGTAAGTCGTCCAACATGCAACAAGTGGATGATCTCAAGACTGCCAAACCCAAGCGTCACGCTCCCTGCACTAACTGCCAGCCTAGCAACAGAATCAATGAATCCTTCGACCAGAATTTGAAATGTGGCAATCGCGATGCTCCTCTCAATAAGCGTCCGGCATAACGACCACAGTTTGCTGAAATGGAGCTGAGGATCGCCAGCCGCAGCCCCCAAGCAATCAGCGATTACTTCCTTGACATACTCAAATTCAGCTTGAAGCAATAGCAGAGTTCAAAAGCGGGAACGGTAAAGGTCGATAGACTGGCTCCTAAGATGAACTTAGCGCGCCGGACTAGTATCCTCGACGTCTACATCAACATCTGTGAGGTATTGGAGTGCAATCGTTCTCTCTTTCTCGGTTGCTACCTGTTCGACCGAGCTCTTGAAATGTTGTGTTTGGTCAGAAACAAGAAGTAGTTGGAGGATGATCTTGATCTCACCTCTGTTGCATCGTTCTTCATGGCATTCAAACTCTGCGAGATCTACCCACCGGACTTAGAGGACACCCTTGGAGTGCTGCAAATCCCTGCTTCTAAAATTCCGAAGGTGCTACAACTCGAATCAGAAATTCTAAAGCACATTAGCTTCGGAACCAACCGTAACTGTGAGGATTTCTTTCTGGGACTCTTCGGCCATATCCTACGGCTAACCTAGCAACAGTAAGAAGACTGTACTGCGCTGCTTGAGTACGGAATGATGTATAGTCTCATCATCGATGTGCAGGCAAGTTTGAGAGCTGCAGGCGTCATCTACCTCATGCACGAGGGCATGAGCCACTATAGTCACCCCGGCATCGACTTGGGCCTACTGTTATTCGCGAGCGGCTATTCGTAGAAGTAGCTAAAGAGGTGCGCCAGACTCTACCTGTCAGCGTTGAAGGAATGCAAGATTAAGAACCTAAGCAGCGTCAAGGAGAAATACCTCAATAAGCGGCAGTAGCACTTGGGTTGGATTCGCAACATCAAATAGCCTTGAGCATTTTACTTAGCTGACTCCTGTATGCTTCTATATGGACAACGAAGTGAGAATCAATGCACAGCCTCAATAGTTAATAATAGTATGATAGACTAGGAACCAGAGAACCCCACAAAGCCGAACAAAGAAAAGCTCGAGCCTTCCTTCTTTGCACTCACAAAAGAGCGTCTTCGGGAGGCCATCAAGCAGGTGCTAGCCAAAACCAAAGTGGATTTCATCATTCTGGTCATGGATAATACCGCTTCACACCTCATCCACGGGATGTTCTCATCGATCGAACTGTCCCTGCTCAAGATCAACATCACCTACCGGTTCGGATAGCTTCGACGCCCCAGAAAGTACGATGCACTGTACATCATCGATTCAGATACTAAGTCGGTCGAGGAGATTTGTAACGATTTCAAGGATCCTCGGAACCAAAAGTATCTTGATGCTCATGTGCTTGCACTCAATATTCTCAAGTAAGAGCAGTTGGAGATGATGAGGAAGGAAAGGAATCTACTTCAGCATTTGCATACTCTCAACGAGCTGGATCTGGGGTATATAGCCCACCTGGAGAACTCATTCGACTTGGGAATGAAGGGGTACTTCAATGAATCTGCAAGTGATCCTTGGAGAATGGAGACAACCCAAAGACTTGGAACGGCCATCTTATGCTACCACCCTTTCAACGAGTTGAGCATATCCTACTGCCCCAAACATGAAAGGCTTGCTAAAGACCTAGCGAAGTATCTTGTGGACAGAATCGATACACTCGGGAAGGCGAATATCAAGGGTTGCTAGAGGAGAACCCCTAAAATTCGAGTGTTGCTCTTGGATAGGCAAGTAGACTTAATGAGCCCAATAATGCGGGACTATGACTACCTGCCGCTGGTATTCGATGTCTTTGAGGTTCGCAACTGTGTCCTTCCCCTCGGAAAGGATGAAAAGCATTCACTTCGACCAGAATTCGATAAAGTTTGGGAAGACATAAAGTTTCAGAGCATCGAATAGGCAGGTGAGACTCTTTCCAAGATAGCAACCGACATCAAAGGATTTGCGAACCAACGGCCCTAGCAGGTGAACGAACAGCTCGCGAAGCTTGAATAGAAAATTTCAGTGGTAGAGCAACTTCGCCTGCACACTGGTTTGGTGCACGAGATTAATAATAACCACGGTCCAGCGTTGACTCCATTAACTGCACTGGAACAAACCATCGCAAACGGTATCAATGAAGTCGGACAGAAACTCAAAGACGCAGAGATCTATCACAAGGTATGCGACTTTTTTAAGGTCGAACGGAAGATCGATGAAGTTAACTACCTCAGACTGGTGTCACTATGCTTGCTCAGCCTTGAACTCAAACCAAGTCAAGCCAACTCGCTGATGGATATTGTAAAACTCCCTGAGTTCAAGAATCTCCCCAAACAGATTGCGAAGATTTCATTGAAGCCACACAAACTCAACTAACTTCCTCAGGGGGAGGATATCCAACTGTTGTTTCGCCACCAGTCGGAGGTGGTGAGGTACATCGCGATGTTCCTGAAGAATGCCCTTCAGCAGATATCAGAATAAATCGTTCCTATCGAACGCCCTCGAAAGGATTTGAAGTCAGTATCGAGCAACCCCAAGCTCTTTGTGTTTGTGGAGGGATACTTAGGATTCAATGAGATAGTAGCAATCAACAGACTGCAATCCCTCCAGAATGAAAGGATAATCTGTGGAAGTCATCTGCTCGTCTCACCAAGAGACTATCTCGAAGAGATCTTGGAGGCGAAGACTGATAAGTGACTTGTATTCTGATAGTTTTCAGGTATTTTGTTTGATTGGAGAAGGTTTGGCTGCTTGAGTGTCCAATGCAGTATGATTATTAATTATCCTTACATATGCAGTCAACCATTCTGCTTCTTATCTGCCTCGCAGTGGTCGGCAATGCTTTTATCTCAACGCGGAATAATAGGCTCTATGATGAACAGAACCGCGAAAGGATCTTCCACGGAGTCAACGTTGTCATGAAAGTCCCACCATACATTCCCAACACGAAGCAGTGGAACGTTCTCAACTCTTTCACATAGGCTGACATGGTCTACCTCAAGAGCTGGGGACAGAATGTCATTCGTTTGGGGGTGATGTGGCCTGGAGTCGAACCATCGGAAGGTGCGTACAACGAAACATACCTCTCTGGAATGAACCAACTTGTTGAGCTAGCTGGAAAATATGGCATCTACACGCTTGTGGAGTTCCATCAAGACCTCTTCAGCGAGAAGTTTTGCGCTGATGGTGTACCGATTTGGGCTATCCCAAAATCAATGTCTCGTGGCTTCCCTCTGCCTATCTCGAAGCCTGGCACTTTCGACAACCAGACTGGATATCCCATTGGCAAGACCTGTATGGGGCATCCTTGGGGAGAGTTCTACACTACCTTTTCTGTAAACGAAGGTTTTCATGCCCTTTACACAAACAAACATAAACTTCTCGATAAGTTCACTAACTACTGGAAAACCGTTGCCCGCACCTTCGTCAACAACGATTACGTGCTGGCATACGAGCTTATTAATGAACCTTGGCCTGGCAACCTATACAACAATCCGTTGGTCATGGTACCACATCTTTCGGAGCTATTTAACCTCCAAAGGGTGTACGATCACATCAGCGCTGCCATCAGAGAGATCGATCCACACCACCCAATATGTTTCGAGCCGGTGACGTGGTTGAACACAATCTCAGCCGGGTTTACACATCCTCCTGGAGGCAAACGATACTCCAACCAATCGATCCTTTGCTACCACTACTACAATCCACCGACAATCAAGCTCGAAGGTTTTATGCAGGCGCGTATGAACGATATCAAAAGACTCGGAACTGGTGGTATTCTTAGTGAGTTCTTCATCATTGGAGAGGAAGGAAAGAAGAACAGAGCGATGATGGACCAATGTGATAAGCACCACCAAAGTTGGATTGGCTGGCTCTACAAACCTTTCAGTGGCTATCAAAGAGATCATAGGACAGCTGAGGCTATTTCACCAAATGATGATGATGTTTCTTTCTTCTTCCACAACAACGGGACAGTCAATGAGGAAGGTGTCCGTCTCATAGCAAGAACCTATGCGCCGACAGTTGCTGGATAGACGGTAAGCCAGACATACGATGCTGATAATCGAGACTTCACTCTGGTTTACCATATATGCGTGCGCTGTGGAGACACGGTGGTGTTTGCCAACCGACAGATTATATACCCGAAGGGTAAGTCATTGAATAACGTAGGATTTTCTGTGAATGTCTACCCACGAGATAAGGTGACATACGAACTATTCGACGACAACTATGTGAGAGTATCACCCACGAGCTCAGCCCAGGAAGGAGATCGTATTATGCTGACGCTGACAGCTTTATGATACAGACCAACCTGTGGCGATGCATACAGCATTATTTACATCAAACAATCAATATTCAATCACTGAGTGGGTGACCAAGTAGTCGCCGCTTTGTGCTGTCCAAGAGCCATCCTCATTTCTAACGAGCTGCGAAGCGATTGCTTGGGCCAGATATTTCCTCGGGTTATTTGTCCTCCTTGCAATTTCATATAGCTTGATTTCACTCACAAAATTTCCCTTCTCGTTAAGGAATTCCTCGCCGGTGCTGAAAAGCAAGGTCCCTTCCAGCAGCTTGGGCTGGACTACTTTGCGATTGTATATGATTGGCTTACAGTTGAACCCCTTATCCAGCTCACTCTCCAGCAGTTCCGTCAGTTACTTGTCTTTCTTCCCGGTTCGGAACCACTCTTCACCTTCGAACTCCTCGCAGGCTACCAGAGGGTAAGCAAAGTTGTACTGCTTGGATTTCTTCATGTTGGGCTAGGGTTGCACAAACTCGGATACGCTGTCATTGATGCCCACCGAACAGTCAGCTATATCAGACGCCTCGAGTTTCTCTGTCGTTTCAGAGGCTACGGTGCTGCTTTCAGTAGTGCTTTCGTTCAGGATAATTGTGGAGTCAATTCCCTCAATGTACTTGCCGTAGACTTCGACGACCTCCAGAAACTTCTTATTGAGTTCATCATCCTCATATGGTGTACTGACCACAATATTACCGAACCTGGTGTCAGTCTTCCTAAAGTTCTCAATATTGTAAGTCGCTAAGAAATTCTTCGCGACGTTGGCACTCCTGTAATGGGAGGCATGCAGGTAGAGCTATGTCTTCGCTTGGAATGCGATATCTGTGTTCATGAGATACTTGAATATCCGAGGCAGCTTCTTCGGAATATCCTTCTGGGAAAGACAGAAACATAGCTTTTTTCTTCCCCAATAGTACTCCACGTTGCTGCAGTTTCGCTTCAGGTAGTTCTCCAGATCCTACCTTTGTGTGGGCTTCGCCTCTATGCTGATGCTGAAGATGAACAGCTTGTTAAGCAGCTTGCCCAGTTCTTCGACGATCGTATTCGCAAGGCTCTCGGTATCGGCATGGATAGTGTAGCCTCTCATCCTTTCGCATTCCTCTATGTCGACCTCATACAGCTTCTCGAGCACTGCCACTTTACTTGTGATCTTTCGTCTAATAATGTGGAAGAGCCAGATCATTCTTCCCTCTATACTCTTCAATGGAAGTTGCCAGAAGGACATCCTCTTTCGGAAGGTTGTTTCGATCCCATTAATGACCTTCTCGAATGTTTCAGCGTTGATATTTTCCTTGCGCGCCCAGTAATGTCCACCACTTTCAGAGCAAATGCGAATGCTTTTTTCGGCCAGCTTATCCTTCACGAGTTTGGAGTTCTGGATGCCCTTGAAGGTGGCAGGGTTTATCTGCTTCACCAGAATGTTCTCGACCATAGTCCTCAACCGACCGATTATCTGTTTGTACGGCAGGTCGTCCCCCTGAATGGTACAAAGCTCGTTCGCGATGTTGATTTGACAGTCGAACTGCTCGCTGAGCTGTTTGATTTCCTTTCCGTACACATTCCCAAAGAAGTACATGATTGGTTTTTCCACTTGGTAAATGTAGCTGTTGTTAACCTTTCTTGGTGCTTTCTGGAAAGAAGTGTCCTTGCTGCTTGTGGAACGCGCGTCGTCCACTTAATCTCCTGAACTATCTGATACTCCCCTATCATCTGGTGCGTCCTATTCGCTCTGATCTTCGCTCTCCGGTTACTCACTTGGCTGAACCTGTCCCCTGAATTTAGCGATTCTGAAGTGCTCCATGTCGTTCTTGTTAGTGAACTAAAATTGAACTCTGAAGCCTTGGCCCATCGTCTTGAGTTCATCGGCAATCCAATAGAGCTGTTTGGCAGACTGGAATTCGCAGGAGAATACTTTGGCCATCACCGATTGAAACAATGAATTATAAACTGTGAGACAAAACGCGTAATAGCGATTGGCGCTGAAATCAATCACCTGCTTACCCTTTGGCCGTTGATGTCATTTATACTCGTAGAACTTGGCTACCTGGCTGAACTTCTCTGCATTCTCTTTGTTGAGTTCCACTATAGTGTGATCTACGACTATGCCTTCTTTGACGAATGGATCGCCACTGCAGAGCTTACTCGGGAGCTGGGTATCATCGCAGTTCACGATGAAGGTGCTGCCGCTCATTGGAAACATTTCTCCGCCGAGGATATACATTGGGTGGGACTCTTCGAAATCTTTGAGGTATTGTTTGCGCTTATCCTTGATATTATCTGAATCGGCTTGGCTGTACATGATCTGTAGTAGGCCTCCCCGACGTATCGGTATTCGAGCAGGTAGTAGCGTCCGTACTGCTATTGCTTTGCGATTACAAAAAGCCTGCGACTTGTAGCCATCAGTCTATTCATTTAAATTGATATCGCGAGCAAAGCATTATACAGTTGATGGTGTCAAAGGTAGTGCGCATTCGATATTGAGTTGTCCTTAAGTGCCGTTCACTGATGCCAACAACCCGGGTAGTCCAAGGGAGCATCAATATACCAATCATCTATCTTCCACCTTTGCTCAGAGGGAAGGTCGGTGCACTATACTTCCGTATGAGTACAGTCACTTATCCAGAATCCAACAAGGGAGATATTCGAAATGGCTATAGCGGTGCAGAGCATACTCATTGGCTATCTATTTCTCCAGTGAGGAAGTGAGGAAGTGCACTCGAATAGATATCTTACACTTCGTGAAGATTGGAGATCGGATTTTTCCTTTAATCGACGAAGGCACGACAGTAGATGCGTGTTATGGAGACATCGTTACTTTTGCTTAATAGCTACCTGTTGATCTTCTATAGTTGCTTTCGTGTCATTTGCCCTAATAGAAACATTAATTTGGTCTCGTTGGGTGCCGAGTTCTGCTTCATACTGATCGAAGACCCCGATGATCTTTGAAGTGGGCAACTTGCCATTTAAAGACTAAACGATGTAATTACTCTAGGTATCTTCCACGAAGCTTTTTCGTTCGTGAGTCGGCGCAGGGACAGCTGATGTTAACTTGGCTTGAAGTAAGCTCAAGCATAGCCTTGAGGTTCTGCTCCTTGACCTAAACATATTTGGCTAATTATTTATGTTGTTTTAACAGTGAGCAGGCGGCGACGAAAACGATCGCAGCAATTACTGTTGCATAACTCAACATCCACCGAATTCACTGGCACTCCGTACATGTGAGTCCGCAAATCGCGGAATGTGCCTGTCTGTGGAAGTTACTCATATGCTACCCGATGTCTCGTAGCGATAAATTATTCAGAAGTTATTGGTGACTCAGCAACCACTGTTTAAATGACAGAAACATAAGGCGATGCCAACGTAATGGAGTTCGCTTTGTGTCATTTTTTTGGAAGCACAAAAATTAACGAATTGCTGCGAACTCGATGGGGTACCCGTAAACATTCGCTCCTTGATATCTTCATCGGAAACCTAAGTTGGATTTATTTATTGGGGCCTACTGACATCAAATACTCCTTGCAGCATGAAGTATTGCTTGATATTAATTTCGTATATGCCCATTCAACGAGAATTAAAAATCATCCTGTCGGCGTACTCCACGATCTATCGATGGCGGGTATCGTTCTTCAGGTGCTCACGCAGTGTGCCGACGAGGTTGCGCATTTCCTGAGTATTCACACAAGATGTCATCTGCAGATTGTATGCGGTGTCCGTTAGTATCTCCACGCATGTAGCGAGGTATTGGATAGTCGGGTTGAAGCGATGGGCGCAGCTTTGCATGATCAATGGCACCACTACCAGAAAATGAGACTGCAACCTGCATTACACTCATAGGTACATTGGACTAATGCTGGAAGTATTGAGCGACATCGCATAGTTTATGCATTGGTAGAGCTATGTGGCTGCTTATTTGAGGTTCTCTGCGTACTCGAATTCGTCAGGGTTTTCTGATAAAGCGATGGCACCTTGAAGCCCCAAATCCACCATGTCTAGGGCTGGTTTCAGGTACATTTGAGCCTTATCCCTGCCAACTGCAATAAAGCAGTCCGACAGGCACGAGAAGATGACAAGTTTCAAATCTCGACCGATATCGCTTCCCATGGCCTTAACGAGAATATTCATGGTTTCCTCGAATTTAGGTTGGAAGTCGACAGTAATGGACCGTGAGATGTCCGAGATGCAGTTGAGAGCTACCTTGACTACGGCAGGCTCATCTGTCTACATTAAAACTGCTGTACTTTGGAAAGACCGTGCACGATGTATGGCCAAACTTGATCAACCACCTTCGAGAAGGCGCGTTTGAATACAATGCTTAGCCCACTCATCACATACAATCCCTCTGGATTCACTTCCTTCATTGACTGGAAATACCCGATTACCAATGCTAGAAGGCTATTGAGAAGCTGTTCATTGAGCACACAGTGCTGCAACACCAGCAAACACGTGAACATTGAGGAAAGGATATTTGATCTGAGATTGGTGCTTACCTCATTGCGGAGGGTGATGGCTTGGAACTTCCCAATGAGGAACTCAATGTACCGGCAGGCTACATCTGGCATCTTACAGCAAGTGAGCAGGTTCATGATAACTTTGAAGTAGTTGTTTGTATCGTCAATCTTCTGACTGTTAAAGGCAAAACCGGTGATAGTGTTGAGGAGTGGATAGACATTTCTGCTGAGAGCACACGACTCTGGACTGGTAGAAGTAGAACTCAGGCAATCAGTGATGCTACGAATTACCTGTAACGATAGCTCGGCTATATGGCTGTTCTGTTGCAACAGTGCCGTAAGCTTGGTCATATACATATCGTAGTGGGGCTATGATAACAATTTGCATTACACTCTGCAAGAATACGTTGGCGTGGAATTCGAATATCCTGCAGAAGCCTGTGAGCGTACTCTCCAGCACAAACTTATTCTGGTCGTCCAGCAAGTTCATGAAACTGCCGAGAGCATTCGCTAGAAGTTCTTAGACTGTCTTCTTATCAGCACACTCGCTGAGAGTGGAAAAGGCGATCACACTAGCCTGTCGGAGCTTCCACTCCGAGCTCAGAATGCAGTTGCTGACGAATGCTGTGACCATTGGGAATACGATGCTGCCACAGCAATCAGCGATGGTTGACATTGTGCGTACAGCTGCCTCACATAATTCGTTTTCGGATGTGAGTTCGACAAGAACAAGCAACGACAGCACGTGCTGCACTAACCGCTCGTGCACCTCCAGCAGGTGATTGGCAGCAGGGACTGAATTCGCCACTCGTTTGGCTCGTGCTTTCCTCTCCAGATACTCTTGACCAATTTCGTCCCAGAGTTGAAGAGCAACTATCGTTTCTGGGCAGACTGTTTGAAGCAGTGGCTAAGTCACCGCCAAGATGGCTTGAAGATAGGGTCCGAGATTATCAAATGCCACCTTAGACAGTTCCATGAGAGCTTCGATGGAAACCTGCCTGATTTCCTCCTGACTTGATTTAATGTTGTCAGTTAGCTCTTTGAGTATGTATTCAGTGACACTTCGTTACACAACAAGTCCGCCTAAAAATGGGAGGGCATTGCGTAGGGCTCGGACAGCTTCCTACAGAATGTTGGCATCCATTGCATTTTTACTTCCAGAAAGGATTCCAGTGAGCAGACTCTTCTGAATGCTTGCTTCCACCTTGCAGTTGGAATCCTTTAGCTTTTCGCAGATGAACCCGAGGATGGTAACAGCTGTCTTTCGGAATATCGGGTCGCTGTTTTGCGTGTTTTTGTTTAGAGTATCTATCAGGTCCAACCATTCACCTCTCTGGATTTCAATTGATGCTATCGAAGCGATAGCATTGGATGCTGTCCTCCGTGTCTTGTCACATTTGTCGACCAGTGCGGAAATCAGCTGTTGCTTGATTTGTTGCTTCTTGGGTGGCGCCACACAATCCCAGAGTGGCATTCGTTGCTAAGGGGAAGCTTGAGGAATTTTCAGTCCGACCGAACGGCTGAGCACTGCAGCAGCAGACTGTCTCACTACTTAGTTCTCAGATCCATTGGCAATGATTGCTGCGCACTAACAAAGGAAGGCCTAAGGGTTTTCCAAGCGGAGCTGTGTTACTAGCCGTTCAGCCTCCCGCTGTTGGGCTGGATCGTTAGACGAAACAGCATGGAAGATGAGCTCATTGACTTTCATGTTCGTATTGCAAAATATTTTAAGTGACACGGTTCTCTTGCCGCCTAAAGTTGTCGGAACCCCCTATAAGGCACCCACCATGGATGGTTGATGCCTGCGAAAAGAGTTCGCATGCTATTCGAGCCACTCCTATGCTGCTGGTATCAAACCCAGCACCATTGAGCAGCTCTCATCTTAATCAACAATTATAATGTTGACTGTCGGTAAGCTGGCTTTGATTAACAGCGACACCCCATTATTCGTGGTTAGAGTATATTATTCCGATGAACTTCTTCAAGCGTATAGGGGCAGTCAAGCACAAGTTCAAGGTGTAGTTTATCATCGATAAGCTCACGATGAAGCTGGCGCTGACGGAGAGGCTCAGCATCGTAGTCAAGCGAGGTAGCAAATGGGTCTAGCCAGGTGATCACAAGAAGGAAACTCAACTTTTAGTTCTCGAGAAAGGAGTGGCTAACTTCGGCAAAGAGATTCTGACATTCGACCCCGTAACGATGTTCTACGAAACTGACAGCAAAAGCTACCTTGAGAAAGAAGTAAATGTGGAAGTTACTCAGGGGTAAATTCGGCTGGTCATTCACACTCAAGAAGGCGATAAGAAGTTAGGAGGAGTCATCAAGTTTGATCTGTCGACCTACGCAAACGATAAATGCGAGTACAAACGTTAGGAGAAGGAGTTTTAGAAGTGTCCTGACAAGGCAAAAAACTCCAAACTTCGCTACGAAGTTTATATGAAGTTCCTGAGGGAGAGTAACAGTGAGACTGGGTACTTTGGTTCTTATGGAGATCGTAGTTTGGTGCACTGACCAAGAAGTAAAAAGTGGGCAAGTAGAAGGAGAAGGATAAAGCGAAGCTCAATCAAACTCAGTAAACTCCTTCAAAGAAAACGGAGGAAGATGTGCCCTCCAAGGCGAAGCTCAAAGCGTTGGTGAAGGATACAGATGAGGCACCCAAAGATTAAAAGAAGAGCAAAAATAAGACGGAAGTGCAGCCAGCAAAGGTCTATTTCGACAAGGAACATAACGAAACGGAGCTGAACGATCCCCTTGACGATAGATACTCAGATGAGGAGCAGATAGAGGAAAAAAAGCCAAGCAAACCCAAGAAGTAGTAAAAAAATGGAGTAAAGGTAATAGGGCATAAAAAGCTCCCGGAGGAACCAGCAAAACCTGCCCCTTCAAAGAAAAAGCCGAAGGAAGATGATGGCAACGATTCTAGTTCTCCTCGTGGAAGCCTGTAAGAAGAAGAAATCAAACCTAAAAGAACCAAGACCAGCAAATAAGCACCATTAGAGTTGAAAGAGGATTTCGTTGCCGGGGATACGAACCCCGAGAAGCTTAAACTGAAGGAATCCAAGCCTGACGGTAAAAGCAAGAAAGTATAGGTTCCCAAACCATTTGACTTTACAGTTCCGTAGCCGCCTGTGGATCCCTACAGCAAGATCCTCCGTCCAACTGAAAGAACTGAAAAAGCGACCTACGAATATCTTCAGGAACGGATAAGCTCGCTTGAAAAACAGAATGCATAGCTCCTCGGCGAAAAGGAGTCACTTGGATTGAAAGTAACAAAACTCACTCAAAATCTCGGTGCAAAGGAGAAGGAGCTTAAGGAATTGAAAGTCACCCTCGAGGAAAAGAATTCATCAAGCCCAACCCTCCAAGTTGCATCAAAAAAGGGCGATGCAATCAAAGAACTTTAGCTGAAACTTGCTGAGGCCTAGAAACAGCGTGGAATGGAACTCCTGTAGCACTAAGTAATCCGTAATAAGTATGATGAACTGAAGGCGAAGCTCGAGGAAGAAAGAAACCGTAATCACCAGTAGTTGACAAATTTGGACGAGGAGCAGAAACAGACACTAAAGAGCCTCAAGGACGACTTCTCAGAGGCTCGCCTGCGCCTCGAGAAAATGTAGAAGTAGAAGAAGGAATACGACAAGTAGCGTTTAGCATACCGGAAGGAAATAGAGATCAAGAACAGCTAGAAACGAACCCTCGAGGAAAGGTTGAAGTAGATGACCGACGAACTTACCCGACAAAAAATGCTGATTAGCGAGGCTATGAATTCTGCAGCAGAAATGCAGGATGAGAGGTTAACAAGCTTCATGGAGACGCATTTCATCTGATTACGGTCGTTTGTATTTTCAACCATGTTTCAAGTTTAAGTATGGAGAGTCGTTGCCCTACTTATGACGGCTCTGGTAGTTGTGGATGGTATGCACACACACCACACTAACTACGATAAGGATGCCTACCTGCAGTCTATGGAGGCGACGAAGCTGCGTGTGCAGACCGACTGGAACAACATCCGCCAACGTATAGATCGACTCAAGAGGGACATCAACAATGCGGGAGTTCAGGATAAGTTAAGGCTCACCCAGGAAGCTCTGGCAGACTAGCGGGATATCCTCAGCAGGATAGAGTAGTACATTGGTCTGCCTTTCCCACTGAAGAGCTGCCAATGCATTAACTTCTCACAAGACGATCGAACAAACCTGCTGGAAAAGATGAAGACCATCAAGCGCCAACTTGCATAACTTAAGAAGGACGTGTCGAACTGTCCAAGCTGCGATCGAACTTTGTAGCTGGGCAATTAAGTTCATCGCCAAGAGCAGTACGTAGAGTCCATGTGGAAGGCAGTCGAAAGTGAATGTGGAAGGTTTTCTGGAGGAGTTCCCACTCTCAACTAATCAACTTCAGGCATCGTGGATCTGAATAAGAGCACTCTGGTTACAAACACTGCTGCTCCGAACTGGGTCTATGGTAACACCACTGAGCAGCAGTATAACCTCGAGAAGTTTGCCATTGCTTCCAAGAACAACATCACCAAATGTCCGCTGGAAAAGCCATTTGCGAAATCGGCAGTTGAATGTGTCGATTGTACCGGTTCGGATAACCTTTGGGATTTGGGAAGGTTACAGTGTACGAGTTGTCAGCCTGGATATGTGTACGACGCTGGAATACGATCGTGTGTGGAAAGACCCCATGTACCAGGACCAATCGGAGCTGTCCAATTTCTCACTAATTTGAATGCTGGAAATATTTTAGCAGCTAGCCGTCCCTTTAAGGACTATGAAGACGAGTAGTCTAACCTCAAGAGAAACGCATAGAGCTGGAAGGTCTGTCCTGCAACAAACCCATACTTAGGTAAGAACGGTCAGTGCACAAACTGCGGTCAGGATAAATCACTGTTCAATATGGACACAAGATAGTGTACAAAATGTCCGGAAGGAACTTCCTACATCCCTTCCCTTCGCAACTGCACAATGAACTTGTACATGACTAACCCGGATGCTCCAGGAATCATTGAAACCGATAGAATGTCTCTCCAGCAAGTAACTGAAGAGGCTGCGCGCCGGCTTGACGTCAACCCTTCAAACAGAATGGTACCATGTTCTCTGGATTACCCTTACTTCGACGGCCAAAGATGTATCAGCTGTTCATCTCCCTCGCCATTGTTCAACTTGGAGTCACAACGCTGCTAGAGCTGCCCGAACTCTCTCTCTTACAACTATAAGATCAAGCGATGTGGACAGTACCAATACCTGACATCACCGTCGGCACCAAATCTATTTCTTCAAGGCGAAAAGCTATCGGCTTACAAGGAACTGCACGATAATAAAATCGCGAACGGACAGTATTTAGACTGCCCAACTGATGCCCCGTACTTCCAAGGCTTCCAATGCATCAAGTGTACGGGAGCCAAACCAATTTTCGACCTGCTGAGGAAGCGGTGTATGAGCTGCCCCTCTTCCACCTACTTCGATGTGGGCAGGAATACCTGTGTGAGCAAGGATGTCAGCGTACCCGCTACAATCGAGCGAGCACTTATGAACATAAAGTGATTGTGCATGGGTAAGAACAAATAGAAGTCACTGGATCGCATTTTACTGGTGAAAGTTACGGTTGAGGCGCTCTAGGTAGTGGGATTTGCGAGTTCTTCTCATAATCTTATCTCGAACCATGCTTATGCTGAGGTTCCTCGGTCTCCTCTCAGTCTTCTGTAGGTTGCCCACAAATTGATCACCATACTCAGTGAGGTATTGAACTTGAGTAGAACCAGCCACTTCCTCTGTGCACTTACCCAGTTGTTCGTACAGCTCGTTCTTGGCACGTTCCAGCAGCGTTTTATCGAAAGAACATTTTGCATAAGGCCGAATGAAGATGAGTGGACGGGTGCTCTTAGCGAAGGGAAACCGTTTGGTGAGTCTCGACAGTTCGTCTGAATTTACTGGTTTCAGTAGACGTTGTGGTTGCGGAACGGTCTTGAGTGTATCCGAGTATGGTGGTTTTCTCACGATACTCTATAGTGTTCGGTGGTGTTGTTTGTGGTGTGCATCGCGACCGGCCTCTCCATTGAACTCCGTGAGGATCCGAAAAATTGAGGAGCAGCCTTTATTGATTGATTGGGTCTTCTCCGCCAGACTGTACCGAAAAGTGCGAATGTTATTGGAGTCTCCTCTTGCAGGCAAAGCCTTGGCAGCCTTACTTTCTGCCCTTTCACTATTCATACGGTATTATAAGTAGCCAGCGAACGAACATCACCACTTGCCAGCTTCTTCAGCTTCTTCATGCGAGTATGGCTTGGTGAGCATCTTCTTTACTTGGCGTTTATGCCTCTTGGTGGTTTCATGGCTGCATCAACCAAAAAATGTACACTTGCTTGGTGGTTTAGGACTCGAAGAAGCGTGCACAACTAACACAGTAGAACTGCCCAGCACCAGGTTTGGTCTCGTCTACCACTAGTTCCTCAAACTTCTCCGGCTTCTTCATGTCGTCATGGATCTGATCGTGGTCCCTACTGTAGTGCTTCGTCTTTCGGGAGCGGTGCCCTGCTTTGTTCTTAGCGCTGGAAGCTCGGTGCTTCTGGATGCCTCCCATAGTTGTTGATAATAATTAACCACAGTCGTAATTGTCAGCCCAATTTGGAGTCTTACAGACCTGCGCTGTTGGGCTCTAGCTTGCCCGTCATTTATCGGTACTGCTTGGAAGTGTTACTGATGGCCTTGGAAAGATCTTTTGCTTGGTCTTCGGAAAGTTCGTAGAGCCGACAGTACTTTCCGACTACCTGCCGTACTGTCTTGGAACTGTTGCCGAGCATCAACATCCAGTGGCAGTAGATGGCTAGTTGACCAAATACCATATTCTTTTCGCGGTTAATGGCTTCTTGCAGGGTCTAACCTTTATTTCCTGCACCCAACTTCAGTTCCTACTGTACAGATTCAAAGATTGCAGCCTCCCAGAAATCGTTGGTTCTCCAAAGGGGAATGCCACTCACCCTCAAGCTGAGCATCTTCTGCTGGATCTTGGATTACTCACTGCGACCATTTTCTGTCCGTTCCTGTGTCCATAAATTGAATGCTGTGGCCAGTAGCTTCCTCGCAACAAATACGTCTCTCGATTGGGCGCATTTGTCAACTACAATTTCAAGCAACATCGCAGCATTCTCGAACCCAGCCAACGACAGTTCAACGCCTAGATGCACGCTCTGCTGCTTCAACAGCATCGAGAACATGTGGCGACACTTCTCGCTATAGGTAAGTTCCTTCAGAGCTGACAGCTAGTCCACTGTGAAGGTGCGAGGCTTCCAGCATCCTGCAACCATGTTGTGCAGCTTACTCGCCTCCTGCTGTTCGGACGGTGTCAGGGTTAAGTCTTTCGCAACTTACTCCGACTTTACTAGAGAGTCCACATAGGCTCTTATCAGTTTGTTATTCTGTCTTATACCACGGATACCTAAAACAGCTCCAGCTTGTTGTCGAACCCCTTACTGATAACTCTAGCGATGGAGACGTTGAGGAATGTGTTGCCGGGAGGTGGCGTCTCAGGCATTAGCCTGCCAGAGTTCCCCTTGTTGTTTTGGATGAACATAGCAATATCAGCGTCAGCCTTAATGCCTTCCATTTGCTACATCACAACAGGCATACCTTACTGATGGTGCTGATGTCGTAGTCGAAGTTTCGCATCATCGATGTCTCATACACGAGAATCTTCATAATCGAATCCACTTGCCGCTCTATCCGCTTCTACTCGTGCTATTGGAGCTTGGCAAAGATCTTCCTCATCTCGTTATTGTAGTTTTACAGGAAGTCGTTGTACTACTTCGTGGCCAGCCGATACACCTGCTCGTACTACCGAGCTTCCTTTTAGATGTCCTTCGTGAAACTATTCTGTTTTTGCTTCTTGTCGGTGGTGGGCTCACTGCTCACTCGGACGATCTCGTTGATGATTTGTTGCTATTGCCTCTTCTTATCGCATGCCAGGTAACGTTATTTTGCACGGTTCAGGGTTTAGAGGTAAGCTTGCATGTCCTTATCGTACTTCCTGGCGTCCTTCTCAAGCTTCTTGTATTCGTTGTTTTGACTGTTGAGGCACTCCCGAAGCATGTCCAGTACCTCGTCGCGAAGGGACTGCGCGAGTACGCGTGCTTGCTCCGCTCGGTGTGAATGATCAGCTTTGAAGGCCGAATAGGTAAGTGAGATGGAGCTGAATTAACAACAGTGGACTTGCGTTCCTGAATGAACCTGTCGAGCAGTTTGCCAGTTGCATCGATGTTCCGCGCATACATATCTTCTGTTTCGATTCGCTTTTGGATTGCGAAGATAAACTCTTCAAGCTCCTTCCGTCGATCCTGTGATTGGCGCAGCACCGGTTCCAGTTTATCCTGCATTACCACGGAGCTACCGATAGTTGATCCCAGTATTCATGCTTGACGGGGGTTGTCATACCACTCAAATCGATTAAAATACCTTTATAGCCTGCCTGGAATGCGGCACACGTTCATTTATAATCAATATCCCAACCATGAACAAACTCCTACTCCTTGCGATCGTTGTCGTCATCGCCAGCTGCCATCTCAGTCAGGCTCTCAAGGACAAGTATAAGGCAGAAGTTATCTCTGAGGGCAGTTCCGATGCTGTGCCTGAAAAGGGTGGTAAGGTTAGTGTGCATTACACTGGTACTCTCCTTTCCGGAAAGAAGTTCGATTCCAGCAAGGACCGCAACCAACCGTTTGAGTTTAGCGTGGGAAAGGGTCAGGTGATTGTATGCTGGGATGAGGTGGTCAATGAGCTATCTGTGGGAGACCATGTGAAAGTAACCTGTCCATACCAGACTGCCTATGGAGATCGAGGAATGGGACCCATCCCCGCCAAGTCGGACCTTAACTTCGAAATCGAGATGTTGAAGATCTATTGATGAGATGTGTAGGAAATGTATTGGAAGCTATCACCAGGTGGAACACACCCTTGACCTTATAATTAAGATAGTCGTGTTGAGATGGATTCGTAGCCGATAGAGACAGTAGCGACCACTACAAAAACAAGTTCAGTTGGCACTGTGTTTGCGCTGGTGAACAGTATGATCGGAGGGACCATGCTGACCCTACCGCTGCTGTTCCGTGACTCTGGGCTGATCACAAGTGCAATTATTCTCGTACTCTCAGGGTTCATCTCTTTGAAGACCTGCAACCTGTACATGCAACACCTAGCCAGCGACGAGAAGGATATTCAGGACAGTGTCAAGCGCATTCTTCGTGGCAGGTGGTATGAGTTCTTCTGTCTGATCACTGGTGTGTACCTCATCATGCTGAACGTACTCTACATCGTACTGATCAACGACCAGCTCTATAACATCATCAAATTTGCACTGGCGATGGCAGGCAAGCATGATAGCTTGGCTCCGAAGACAGAATTCACCTTCGGGAAGATGAGCGAGCAGTGGTTGGCAGTGATAACATACTTGCCGCTGTTGGGGATGCTCTTCATCAAGAACCTCGGACTGCTTGTGCGCATGACGGCCATTGGGGTTTGGTCTGTGTTCATTTACTTTATCTTCGTGGGTTATGCTTTCGTTGATAACATCAATCAAGGACAGGTGCATCCCAGTCAACTGAAACTATTTTCATGGGACATAGGAAATCTTGCTGGAACTGCAGCCCTTGCCTTCACAATTCATACTGTGGTGGCCCCCATCATGCGCACAAACAAAATTCAAAGCAACAATACCCGTGACCTCGTCATTTCCTACATGACTGGCACGGTAGTCTATGCATTCATTGGAATATGTGGTAGCATGGCTATCGAAAGTACTTCTTGAAGCAATGCAGACCGACAACTTTGCGATAGCAGCACTGCCCAGACCATCATCGATTGCTTCCCAGAGGACCAGTGGCAGCCACTTGTTGTGTCCATCATGTACTTGCTAGGGCTGGTGACGGTGTTCCCATGCTTCATGGATGTCTCTCGGCAGAGGCTGTTCTCAGCATTCAGCGACAAGCCCATCCCTGACTTGAGAAGAGGAGTCTTCAACATTTGCTTTATGTTAGTTGCATTCGGCTTCGAAATTCTCGCACCCTACATCAAGCTATCGGACATCATGAACTTCAACGGGGCTATCTTCTGCTTCTTCTTTGTCTACCTCATTCCAATCGCTTTGCATCTCAAGTGCTATTATGGTTCCAATGTCAGCAAAGAATCACTAATAAGCACCGACGAATCGTTGCTTCCCGATGAGGAAGCTCTTGCTGAAGGCAAGTGCGGGCACAAGATCAAACACATCCAGATTATTCCAAGATGGCTGCGAATAGGCCTATTCTGTGTGCTACTATTGATTGGCCTCGCCACAATGATCTACGGGGTGTACGCAAGCGTATTGATATTCATGTGATCATGCATGGCCCTGATGCTAGGTTGCTCGAGTGGGCGGATTGAGCATATGCCAACCCAGGAGATACGGCAAAGTGAACTTACAAAGATCCCGCAGCACTACGAGTTCACTCTTGGTAATGTTGATTTTAAGAGAGTCTTCATCCGAATTCGCTGGGGTATTTGGTGCTGTAGGTTTAACTGGTGGAGCAGCCAATGACCCTTGAGTGTCGCTTTTCGGCAACTTCAAAGAACGAACTTCTATAGTAACGAACTCGCTTTCCTTCGCCTACTTCTTAAACGTTAGCCATTTGGTTTGATGCAAATACTCGAACTCTATGTAAAGCTGGTTGTACTGATGAAGAACGGTTCCTCGCAGAGTTGGTTGTCAGTCAGTCCGATGATGTTGCTGATATTGCTCACGGAGGCAAGAAATTGCAAGCGATTGGTGATGACTAATCTTACCTAAGTTACGCCTGCATTTTACCTTCCCACCTTCCATTTCGAATGGTACTAAATCGATACGCATACTTCCTTGGTTCGTATTGAGATAGCCGCCTTTCTCTTCAACCTTTCCCAAAACGGGGTTCATGAAGAGTGCAATACCGTCTCGAAAGATGCTGTAGGATTTGAAGGAGAACTTCTTGTTTTGACTCCCTAAATGATGCAAAGTGCTCTTGGATTCACAGAATTTGCAGAGTGCAAGGAATGGCCTCATAATAAATATCAATAAAGTGGCGTTTGAGGGTGCTTCGAAGAGCCCCGCCTCATCCCTTCAGTAAAAATATAGAATTCGAAGTCACATTTAAACGATGCTTCGAACACACACTCATATATTCTATGAAATTCTTGAGAGTCGGAGTGTTCGTCGTCCTGGTGATTGCAACAAGTTGCACCCTCGCCAACATCGAAAGCCGTAAGCACTTGCGTTAATTTAGAATACGTGAAGGCACAATGGCATTCCAAGACAGCAGGCATCAGCCTCAAACCCAAGACCGACCTTTACTGCTATAACGTGCAGTTACAAACCCCTCACCAAAGC
>Ga0075152_10000589_pt1 | contig 26471 bp, 20 predicted proteins | sample JI61114C2DNA_FD_70964 | JGI IMG/M metagenome (GOLD analysis project Ga0075152, IMG submission 70964) | Wastewater effluent complex algal communities from Wisconsin, to seasonally profile nutrient transformation and Carbon sequestration -... | ecosystem: Engineered > WWTP > Effluent > Algae...
GAGCTTGCGCCAGCGAGTGGAGAGGACGGCTTGATCGTTCATGGGGCGATTGTAGCGGCGAGGACTGCTGTCTCAACCCACTTGTTGCCAATTGCGAGCCCTGAGCCTAGTCTGATGACATGACTACGCTCACCTTGGAAATCCCCGAAGCGATGGCGGCAGAACTTGATGCCGCCGTGGAATCAGGCTGGTTCGAATCAAAGGCTGAGGCTGTGCGTGCTGCGTTGCGAGACTTCACCAATCGTCGGCAGTTGGCTCTCCAGGAAAAGCAACAGTTTGATGACATCGTCTGGGCGATGAAGGTCGCGAAGACGCGTTCATGAATGTGGTGGTCACAGACACGGGGCCGCTCCTCCACTTACATCAGGTCGGGGTGATGGATCTGATCGCACGTCTGGGGAACATCCATGTGACTCCGCAGGTCTGGGCTGAGCTGCAAAGGCACGCTCCCGGTCTCAAAGAATCTGGATTGCCGGAATGGCTGACTTGGATCATCCCATCGGCCGCTGCTGCCGACCAGGCGGCTCAATGGCAGCAGGCACGCCTTCTCGATGCCGGAGAAGCGGAGGCACTCGCCTATGCCAGAGACATCTCAGCGGATCTTTTTCTGACCGATGACACGGCGGCAAGAACCCTGGGGGAGTCCCTCGGGATGCATGTGCGTGGCTCTCTCGGCGTGGTGCTCTATCTTGCGGCGAGTGGTCACCTGACCTCTGAAGAGGCCACCCAAGTGCTCGACGCACTCGAGCAGCGCTCCACACTTTGGATGTCCGCGAAAATCCGCGCCTTCGCTCGGGCTGCTTTGCGATCAATCTTCGAGTAGCTTTGAATTCGCGAGTCACTCTTCCTCACGCGGCTGCCACGCGCTCAGCGGCTCGGATAGAGTCTGGGTGATGCCGGGCGGGATGAGTGAGACGACGAGATCGACGGGCACGAGCGCGCCAGTGGTGGTCTCTTTGCGGAAGTTTCGCGCGTGGGCATCGGTGATGAGGATGCCATCGCGCTGGCGATACCAAGTCACGTCTGCCACCTCGGGGATGGCGATGCGCGCCGGGTCCACTTTGGCAAAGCCGTGGGCTTCCATGAACTGGATCACATCGCCGAGCTCCGCTGGGTCGGCGTCATCCTGCTCGATGTAGGGCTGGGCCACGGCCATCTGCGGCTCGCTGAGGTGCGTGCTGGTGATGCCTTCATACATCGTGGGCAGGCCGAAGATGTCATGCAGCACGGCCCAGCGGCGGAGATACTCGGATGGCAGCGCACCACGCATCGTGAGCTTTCGGCGGCTCAAAAAGGTGCGCGGATCGAGCAGCGCGGCCTCGTCCATGATGCGGCCGAAAAAGCCGGACAGGGTGTGTTTGAGGACGGTCAGCTTTTGCCCGTCTTCAAAAACCACATGCTCTCCGCCAACGAATGCGGGCGTGGTAGTGGGTGGTGGATCAGCGGGCGTTTCGTCAGTCAGGCGACTCAGCTCAGCTTCACGGCCAGCGGGGAGCTGCTTTTGCCGTTCTGGGCCAAAATAGATTCCCGCATCCGAGCCGCAGAGACGCGCGGCTGCTGCGAGCAGATCTCGGACATTTTTTTTGGATCGGTGATGATGACCGTCGGACGTTTCATGATTCGGAGTTTGCGGACTTGCCTCCGCCTTGTCAACGCTGGAAATCTTCTCGCGCCAGCGCTACACCCGCGTCGTTCGTCACGTTTCCCTTTCTCGCTCATGAAATTGCTCCCTGCCCTGCTCCTCCTGCCCGTGCTGGCCTGCGCCCAGACGGATGCACCGAAAAAGCCTGCTGCGAACCATCACCCGGAAGGTTTTCACAAGCTGAAAATCGGCGATGCGGCACCCGCCTTCGACATGCTCGGCATTGATGAGGAAAAGCACACGCTGGCCGAGTATGCGGATGCCGACCTGCTCATGGTTGCCTTCATCAGCAATCACTGCCCGACCTCGCAGGCCATCGAAGGTCGGCTGAAGCAGCTCGTGAAGGATTACAAAGGCAAGGGGCTGCGTGTCGTCGGCATCAATCCGAATGATCCCGCCGCGCTGCGTGCCGATGAACTCGGCTACTCGAAATACAACGACAGCTTCCCTGAAATGAAGCGCCACGCGAAGGAGCAGGAGTTTAACTTCCCCTATCTCTTCGATGGCGAGACTCAGGCCGTCGCGAAGGCCTATGGCTGCCTCGCCACACCGCATGTTTTCCTTTTCGATAAGGAGCGCAAACTCCGCTACCAGGGCCGCTTTGACGACTCCCGCTACGCCGATGCCGCCACCGTGACCTCGCAGGATGCACGACTCGCCATCGACGCCCTGCTTTCTGGCAAACCCGTGCCGGTGGAGAACACGCCGCCGCATGGCTGCTCCACCAAATGGATCGAAAAACGCGTGGCCGTGGCTGCCGACAACGAGAAGTGGGAGAAGGGCGAGGTGCATGTCGAGCTGATCGATGCCGCTGGCGTGGCCGCCTTGCGGAAGAACGACACGAAGAAGGTCCGCCTCTTCAACGTCTGGGCCACCTGGTGCGGCCCGTGCGTGGAGGAGTTCCCCGAGCTCGTCGCCACCGCGCGGAAGTTTGGCCTGCGTGACTTCGAGTTCATCAGCATCAGCATCAATGAGCCCGGCGAACTCAAGGAAGTGAAGGACTTCCTGGAAAAGCACAACGCCATCGTGCCCGACAAGATCAAGCCCAGCCTCAAAGCCGAAGGCCGTGCTGGCAACGCCTACATCTACAACGCGCCGAACACCGACGCCCTCATCCAGGCGCTCGATCCCGAATGGCCCGGCCCCATCCCGCACACCCTCGTCGTGGCCCCCGGCGGAGCCGTCATCTACCGCCACAACGAAGAGGTCAATGGCGACGAACTCCGCGCCAAGATCCTGGAAGCCATGGGGCGCTTCTTTACTCCCGAAAATTGATGCTTGAGAGTTGGTTTAACCGCGCAGCCTTAGCCAGCATCGGCGCAGAAACGGCACCCTCGGGAAGATAGCCATCCAGCGGCCCTCCTCGCGGAACAGCAGGTAGCCGTGGTGCATACGGCAGCAATGTTCTTGGTCCGCAGCGCAGGCCTCGCAATAGGCATATTTTTTGATCTCCCACACATCCGGGAAGACCTCCTCGTCCTCCTGCCGCTCGGGCTTGAGCTCCATTTCGCAGTTAGGGCAGATGAAGGCACCACGGGCATTGATCCACTCGCGCACCTGCTCCGGGCTCAGATAGGAGCTGCTCCAGCGCTTCCTGGCCGCAGGCAGTTCATCGATAGGGATGATCTCCCATCGCGTGCGGATGAACCCTTCGAGAAAAATAAACACTTTCATCGGCGGTATCACCAGGCACTTCATCAGTACTCGCATCCAAGGTGGCATCTGCCGCAGCCCCTCCTCGAGGTCTTGCTTCTCATCAGGCGGTTCGTTCATGGTATTCGTCTCTTCTACATGAGTTGCGAAGCTGGAAACACACCTTACAGCCGTCACACTTTCAGAGGCAGGCCAGCCGCTTCTGCTTTCATGTTCTGGGTGAGTGATGTTCCTTCAGCCTATCAGGCTCACTGCGGAAAGGTAAAGATTTAAAGTTTTCCAATCCGCTCCGCGTTCTTTGCCCTCCATTTACCTCCAGTAGATTAGAGTCACCACGATTAGCTTCCCCACCCCATGAACCGCCGCCACTTCCTCCACACCTCCGCTTTCTCCACTGCTGCGCTCGCGCTCGGCCAGGCTCGTGCCGCTGTGCCGGGACTCATGATCGGCATCGACCACTTCGCGGTGCGTGCCACGGGCTGGAAGGCCGCGCAGCACATCGACTACGCCGCCTCTCTGAAGCTCGACACCTGCTTCATTTCGGAACTGGGGGTGTTTGAGTCCTTCGAGGACGGCTATCTGCAAGGTCTCAAGGATCAGGCCGACAAGGCGGGCGTGAAGCTTTACATCGGCACCAGCAGCGTCTGCGGCACCTCAAACACCTGGAAGCCCACCTATGGCACGCCGGAGGAGACGCTCGCGCTCACCATCAAGGCTGCGAAGAAGCTCGGCTCGCCGGTCGCGCGTTGTTACCTCGGCAATCAGAAGGACCGCAGCAGCGATGGCGGCATCCAGAAGCACATCGAAGAGACGATCAAGGTCATCAAAGCCAACAAGTCCCTGGCTGAAGGTGAAGGCATCAAGATCGCCATCGAGAACCATGCGGGCGACATGCAGAGCCATGAGCTGAAGGCGCTCATTGAGGCCGCAGGCAAAAGCTACGTCGGAGCCAACATCGACCCCGGCAATGCCGTCTGGGCCATGGAGGAGCCAATGGCTCACCTCGAAGTCCTCGGGCCCTACACCATCTGCTCCAGCGTGCGCGACAGCATGGCCTGGGAGGATGAAAACGGTGCCGTCATCCAGTGGACCGCCGTTGGCGAGGGCCTCGTCGATTTCTCCGCCTATGCCAAGCGCTTCGCCCAGCTTGCCCCCGGCGTGCCGCTTCAGGTCGAGACCATCTCCGGCTTCGCCAAACCGATGTCGTGGAAGAAGGACGAATTCTGGACTCCCTTCCCCGGCTACCACGACACCGCCGCGTTCAAAGGCTGGGTCGAATTCACCCAGAAAGGCAAACCCATCCCAAGCTTCAAAGCCCCCGACGGCCCTGGCAAAAAAGACGCCGAAATCGCCTACCAGAAGGGTGAACTGGAGCGAAGCACGGCTTGGCTGCGGGAGAAGGCGTGAGTGCTCTGCGACCACAACGTTTACACCCAGTGATCACAAAGTATTGACATGAGGGCATCCCGTCTGTCAGGATGGCCTCATGAAAATTCACAAACACCTTACCAGGCGAGGGCTAACGTTGATGCTGGCGGGTATGGCTTCTTTAGGGTTGGGGACCGATCAGATCCTTAATTTCCAGGTCTCTCCCCTCATCAACCACGGCTCGGCGGATAGCATTTCCTCCTCTGGAGACTGGCTGGCTGTCGGCGCACCGCTGGCCGTGAAGGAAGCTGGCCAAGAACATGTTTACACGGGCAGAGTGCTTTTGTGGAAGCGAGAAGCTGGCCAAGAACATATTTACACGGGCAGAGTGCTTTTGTGGAAGCGAGAAGCTGGCCTATGGCAGCCGAAACAAATACTCCACTCGCCCGATCTCCACGTCGGCAGTGGCGACTTCTTTGGAGGCAAGGTGGTCATCGACGGCCACCGGATGATCGTGGGCTACCGTGAGGGCATGGGTTATGTCTATGCGTTTGCCCTAGTGGGAGACACCTGGGTCTTTGACGGCAGGCTGAGAGCCCCACCCCTTGACTCTGATGCAGACAGCTTTGGGTCCAGCTTCGCTTTATCTGGTGATCTGGCCGCAGTCAGTGCTCCCACAGGTACAGTTGACGGTCACGAGCGGGCGGGCTGGGTGGATGTCTTTCAGCGCCAGTCATCCGGTTGGGTTCACATGACCCGGCTCAAGGAGGCTGCGGCAGACCGCTGGTATGGCTATCACGTCGCCATTTCTGGGCGGACGATTTTTGTTGGCATGAACGCGCGGGGATTGCCTGGTTTGGCGGGAGGTATTGCCGTATATGAGCGGTCGAGTTCCACCTGGCTGAAGACCCGAAACATCACTTTCGCTGGGACCTACAACGGAAACCTTAGTAGGCCCTCGGCAGCGGGGAACCGCCTGTATGGGATCTTCTACCAGACCATTCGCGAATACTCTCTGATCCCTCCCCATGACTTCCTGGAGGAGGTGCCGGTAACTGCAGCGGCATACCCCCAGACCACGGATATCCGGGGTGACATCCTCGTGCGCCAGAAGAGTGGGTCTGACGTGGAGGTTTACAAGCGCCAGCCCGATCAAAGCTGGAAGCTAGTGCAGACCCTCGGCAAGGCACGACATGGACTGAACGCCATCTACGCACTGTGTTTGACCGGGAGGGAATTAGTGTTGGGCGGCTATCTGGATGACAACAGCTGTCAGATCAAATCGATCCCCCTGTCGGGACCTCCTCAGATCGACCCCTCAGGAAGCATCCGTTTCCTCTCACAGCAGGGGAGTGTGACTCGTCTGGATGCGGGCGAGCATAAGCTCAGTGCGAATGTCAGCCCGCTGTGCATCTTCTCCGCCGTCCAATATGGCGCATCTCCGGCAGGAATGATGGTCAGTGCCTCGGGTGACACCACTGATTTTAGCCTCTCCAGCACTGGGATCACCCTGGATCCCGGCCAACAGGCAGCTTTCGCGGTCGGCTTCAAGCCATTGGCTACAGGGGAGAAGCGACTCGTCCTCACTTTCACCCTGGAGGGTAGCAGCAGGCCGGTCAGGACCTATGAGATCACGGCTCGCGTGCTGCCTGCACCTTCCATCCTCCAGTTTATCCAGGCACCGAAGCCCGGCCTCTATGATGAGGCAGATGGGCTTCCGGAGTTGCGCGTCAGCGTTGCAGGCCCGCGTTCCTGGGCATTCCGCTGGTTTAAAAACGGAAGTGTCATGCCAGGGGAAGTCTCAGACATCCTGCGGCCCGCAGAAGCTGGCATTTATCAGGTGGAGGCTTCTGACGGGGAGACCACAATCCTCAGCGACCCCGCGCCAGTCGGCTTCTACAAGATGCAATCACCGACTATTTACGCGCAGGTTGGAAACTCGGCCCAGGGAAGAATCTCCGTCTCAGGCCCGGGAGTCAGGGTGCGTTGGGAGAAGGCGGGAATGGCCTTGACGGACGGCGTGAGTTTTTCCGGTACTCAGACGCCAGTGCTCTCGATACAAAAGGTGCAAGCCCATGACCTCTACACGGCCCGAATCACCATGCCCGATTCAGGGCAGGGCGTGAGCGCCTCCGCCACGCTCCAGGTTTTCGCCTACAGACCTCCGGTCATCCGCTGTGCTCAGGCCATCGATCAGGCTGTGGATTCGATGTGGTTTGGCAGCATCTCTCAGCGCACTTTCCACCTTGATTATGATGGTCCCAGACTGCCGCAGGAGGTTTTTCGTTTTCGTGGCTTGCCGCCAGGGCTGCGGGGGCATGAGACGGGAACGGTGGAGGGCCTCCCCACGGCCGTCGGCACCTTCAGCGTCCAAGTCACGGCCACAGTGGATGGTTTGACCTCCTCCAAGACCTTTCGCATGGTCGTGGTCAGACCCGTTGTTTACCCCGGCATCTACTGGGGATGGCTGCCACGCTCCGAAGATCTGCCGGAAGCTGGGGCCTTGGTCATGGATTTCCAGAGCTCAGGAGCCTATTCAGGCGTCCTCCACCTCGGCGCATCGCGGACCACCCTCGCCGGCTTTCCGGCAGGAAAAGATGGGCAGCCATCCGTCGTCAGGCCGTTTCCCGTGAAGTTTGGGGGGCGCTCCCTCGTCTTTTGGCTCCAAAGGATCGGGGAGAACTTCATGCTCCTGAAAGCCAGGCCTGCGGGCAATCCTGAAGATCCTGGTTTCACTCTCTGCACGGTGGATCTCGTTCGGCAACGCGGAGGCCCGGCGGCGGGTGCCAGCATGGGTAATTACACCTTTGGTTGGGTGAGCCCATCCCCCGACCCCGCCCTTGACTTGCTGGGGAACGGTTTCGGCTCGCTCAAGATTTCGACGGACCGGCGAGCGACCTTCATCGGACAACTGGCAGACGGCAGCTCGCTCACGGGCTCCACCTGGATGTCGGATGACGACCAAGGGCGTCTCTTTTTTTATCATCGGGATGCGAGGACCCAAAGTCTCCTCCGTGGAGGTGCCCGTATTGACAGCTTTGATGTGCTGACCTGGCAGCGGCCACCGGCGCGCGGGCGCCTTTATCCAGGGGGAATTGGGCCGCGTGACGTGGCGTTCATGGCCTCTCGCTACACCGTGCCGAAAAATGACACCCTCATTCCAGGAGAAGCCCATCGTTTGAACATCATCAGCCACCAAGTCCAACACGACCAGCCCGTCTTCAAGCTCACCCGTCAGCACAAGGCTCTCTTCGGCACCGGCACCGCGAACCCGCTGAAAGCAAAAATGGACATCTACTCACCCACGGGCTTCTTTACTGGCCAGTTCACCCTGCGAGATCCCGATCCTGCCAACGAGTCACGCACGATCACCCGCACCGTCCAGTATCGAGGCATGATGCTGCAGCTATATGGCCACGGGGTCGGTTACTTCCTGCTTCCGTCCCTGCCAAACCCCACCGCCAGCCCGCCGACCACCCTGAACACCTCCCCCATCCTGTCCGGCTGGATCACAACGGAAACCATCTGGGACCATTGAAGCTTGGGTTTGTCGATGGACGCCTGAGTTGCCGCCGCTACACAATTTAGTCAGACTCTTCGCTTTTGCCGACCCGATTCACCTTCAGGTCTTCGGCTAGATGGACGAAGTCCTCCTGCTCGCACCAGTTCACGAAGCGTTCGGTGTGACGTTTGAGCTCGTCCCACTCTTGGCGGATGTGTTTTGCTTCGGCTTTGGTGATGCAATTGTCGGCGGCGGCATCGCTGATGGCGGAGAGGAGGTCAGCGAACTGCTGCACGATCTGCTGCGTGGCGGGCATGACCTCTCGTCCAGGGCGCTTTGAGGTGGGAGGATTTTTGACGAAGTAACCGTCAGCCTTGTGGCAGAGCCACTGGATGATCGCGTCGGATTGCGTGTGCTCGTAGAGGGCATGGACGCGGTCGAGCGGATTGTTGGTGCCGCTGATGCCGGAGTTTTCTTCACCCCATTTATAGAGCAGGGAGAGGGAGATGCCCAGCTTCCCGGCCACTTCTTTGACATGCACTTGGTCGAGGGCGGCGCGGATGACTTGATGCGATTCCATAGACGATATGTTGATCTGCCAGAGGCTCTTTCTGCAAGCGGGAATGTGGGGATGAGATTTTCGTTTGCCGGAATCCGCAACGAACGGAGAGTCCGCGCCCGCCATGACCCAGCTCATCGATTACGTTCTCCATGTGGATAAATACCTCCAAGGCTTCGCCGAGGAGCATCGGACGGCGATCTATGTGCTGCTTTTTGCCATCGTGTTTTGCGAGACAGGCCTCGTGGTCACGCCTTTCCTGCCGGGGGATTCGTTGCTTTTTGCCGTGGGTGCTCTCGCGGCTCAGGGACTGCTGCGGATCGAGATCATCATCCCGCTGCTGATGGCGGCGGCGATCATTGGCGACAATTTGAACTACTGGATCGGGCGCAAGTGCGGCTCGTGGATGGTGACACGTTCCTGGTTCAAACGCGACTATCTGACGAAGACGGAGCACTTCTTTGTGAAGCATGGCGGGCGGGCGATCATCATCGCGCGCTTCGTGCCGATCGTGCGCACCTTTGCTCCCTTCACCGCCGGCTTCGGCCAGATGCACTACACGCGCTTTCTGGCCTTCAGTGTCGGCGGTGGCTTGCTCTGGGTGGCGGGCATTTCTCTGCTCGGCTACGCGCTGGGGAATCTGCCGATCATCAAGAGCAACTTCAAGCTGGTGTCACTCCTGATCATCTTCGTCTCCATCCTGCCGATCCTCATTGAAGTGATCCAGCACAAGCGCGCGGCCAAGAAGAAGGCGGAGTAATCACACAGCCATCGGCAGGTCGATCTTTTGCAGGCTCGACTGCTGAGTCTGGAAGAAGCTCACCTCGCCGGTGTTCACATCATAGAGGGCACCGATGATGGCGATGCGACCTTCCTGGACGAGCTTGTCCAGAGCGGTGCTGCGTTCACGAATGACTTGGATGCTGCGCACGACGTTGCGGCGGGAGACTTCATTGGAATAGGCGGCGCGCTCTCCTGGCAGCCACTGGTCGGGGCGTTTGCAGGTGCGCAGGTCGATGGACTGCTGGATCTCCGTGACGAGTCCGTCGAGATTGCCACAACCAGTCGCCTCCGAGGCGGATTTCTGGCTGCAAATCAAGTCCACGGCGGCATTCACGGCACCGCAGCTTGTATGCCCCATCACGAGCACCAGCTTCGCACCAGCCACCACGCAGGCGTATTCCATGCTGCCGATGAGATCATGCTGGGGGATGTTTCCCGCGATGCGAGCGCTGAAGATGTCTCCGAGACCCAGGTCGAAAACGACCTCGGCAGGCGTGCGCGAGTCGATGCAGCTCAGGATGGCAGCCATGGGGAACTGGCCGGCGGCGGTGGCAGCCACCTGACGTGAGAAGTCGCGCTGAATGCGCTGCCCGCTGAGAAATCGTTTGTTACCCTCCTGCAGGATTTGCAGCACAGTCAGTGGTGTCAGATTGCCCTGCACTTCACGGCTGGTGAAGTCCACGAACTGAATCCGGTCCTCCATCTGGTAATGATCCTTCATGCCGACAAAGCTGACTTCCACGCCATGCGCCTTGGAAGTCGTGTCCCGGTAGTCAGAGATGAGGTCACGGATGTCCGGGTCGATGTAGTCGGTGTTGCGCGCGTCGATGAGCACATGGCCGCCGCGTGGCACTTCGAAGAGGGTCTTTTCAATGGAGGCGCGGTTGAGAAAGCTGACTTGGTTAGCCAGCTCAATGCGCAGAACCTCGCCCGAGCTGTGCTTTTCTACGATGCGACGCAGTGGGCGGCGGAGATTGCTGTGCAGGATGAACAAGATGCTGATGCCGAGACCGATGAGCACTCCAATGAGCAGGTCAGTCACCACGATGGCGGCGATGGTCATTACAAAAGGAAGGAATTGACGCGTGCCTTCACTCCACATCTGCTTGAAGAGGGTCGGGCTGGCGAGCTTGAAGCCCGTGGTGATCAAAATGGCCGCCAGTGCGGCGAGCGGGATTTCATTCAGCCATTGTGGGACGGTAATGACACAGAGCACCAGCAGGATGCCGTGCAGGATGGCGCTGAGCTTGGTTCTGCCACCGGCATTGATGTTCACCGAGGAACGTACGATGACACTCGTCATGGGGATGCCACCGAGGAAACCGGCAGTCACATTGCCAATGCCTTGCGCCACGAGTTCACGATTTGGAGGCGACAGGCGCTGATCCGGGTCGATTTTGTCCACCGCCTCCAGATTCAGCAGTGTCTCCAGAGTGGCTACGAGTGCGATGGTAACGGCTGCCTTCAAGACAGCGGGATTCCCAAACTGGGTTGTGTCCGGGAACTGAAGAAAGCCAAGAAAAGCCTCCAGGTCCTTCGCCACCGGCACCTGCACGAGATGGCTGGGCTGAATGGCCCACGCGCTGCCCATCTGGCGCAACACCATGTTGATACCTACACCCAGTGCCACAACGATGAGGGCGGAGGGCACCGGACTCTTTTTCAGTGTCTTGCTTCGATCCCAGAGCATGATAAAGGCAATGGACAGCAGACCGATCATCGCCGCACCAGGCTGAATGTCGGAGAGAGTCGCCCAAAGTTCTGAAAACGTGTTTTCGTGGTCCGGTTGCTCGAAACTCATCTCGCCTTCTGCATCGGAATCATGGCCGAAGACGTGAGGGAATTGTTTGAGGATCAAAAGAAGACCGATGGCTGCCAGCAGGCCCTTAATGACACTCAGAGGGAAGAACGCGGCAATGAAGCCGAGCCTGAAGGTGCCCATCAGAATCTGCATCGCGCCTGCCACGACCACGGCTGCCAAGAAGGCTTCGAAATTTCCCAGTGCCGCGATCTGCGCCGCGACGATGGCGGTGAGACCGGCGGCAGGGCCGCTCACACTTTTGTGAGAGCCGCTGAGGATGCCTACCACAATGCCTCCCACGATCCCGGAGATCAACCCCGAGAACAATGGCGCATTCGACGCGAGGGCGATGCCAAGACATAAAGGCAATGCAACCAGGAAGACCGCGATGCTGGCGGTCAGATCTTTGGGCAATGTGACAGCAAGCGGGGCTTTATTGTGAGGCATGTCTTATGTGGGGGAAACAGCCTACTAAGTCGCGCAAAATGATACTTTGACGATTTCGATGTTTCAAAATGTTAATTAGATAATGCTGAACCTTGGAATTTCCCTTCTATTACCCGCATGGCGGCAGCCGTCACATCCATGTGAATGGTTTAAAACTTATCAGGTCGCATCACACGCACCTCGCTTTCATAAGCCACCATGGCATAGGCTGCGAAAAGTTCGTGATGCAGCCTCTCCAGCACGGCGGCACCCACTGCGGGCTTCACGATGACCTGGATCTGCACGTTGCCTGTCTCGTCAATGTCGGCGTTGCGCTCACCCTGATGACCACTGCCGCGCACATTGAAGGCCGTGTGGCCGTGCGCGCCGGATTCACGCAGGAGTTCCACCACACGCTCTTCGAGGATGGCCTCGCAGATGATGGTCACGAGTTTCATGGGATGCAGGGTCATGGCTGGAGACGGTTGGCGATTTCAAAGAAGAGCGGTACACCGACGGTGATGTTGAATGGAAACGTGATGGCTAGTGCTGCCGTGAGTGAATAGGTCGGATTCGCCTGAGGCAAAGATAGGCGCACTGCGGCGGGTGCGGCAATGTAGGAGGCGCTTGCAGCCAGCACGCCCAGCAGCATCGCGCCGCCCGTGCTCAGACCCACCCAGGTGCCGAGCAGCACACCCGCTGTGCCATGCACCACAGGCGCGATGAGGCCGAAGAGCAGCAGGAAGATACCGACCTTTTTCAGATCACCCAGCCTGCGCCCCGCGACCATACCCATTTCGAGAAGAAACAAAGCCAGCACGCCTTGAAACGGCGTCACAAAGAAGCCCTCGACCGAGTTCATGCCGCTTTTGCCACTGAGAGCGCCGATCACCATCGCGCCGATGAGCAGCAACACGCCACGGCCGAGCACCGCATCCCGCAGTGCATGCCGCACGCCTTGATCGGACAGTGAAAACTTCCCGCCGAACGCTCCTTTGCCTAGCATCACGCCGACGATGATCGCGGGCGATTCCATCACCGCGAGAAAGGCTGACGCGTAATTTTCATACGGCTGGTGGATGCTTTTGAGGAAGTTCGTCGCCGCGATGAAAGTCACCGCACTGACACTGCCATAGTGCGCTGCGATGGCCCCGGCATCTGCGATGCTGAAGCCGCCCAGTTTTCGCAGCACCGGATACGTCCACAGCGGAATCAGCCCGCCGAGTCCCATCGCCACGAGAGCTGGGAGCCATACCGCACCGAGCCCAGCCTCGTTGATCGCCACACCGCCTTTGAAGCCGATGGCGGTGAGCAGGTAGATGGTCAGCGTGGAATACAGCGCCTCAGGAAACTTCAAATCGCTCTTCGATACCGCTGCAAAAACGCCAAGCACAAAAAACAGCACCGCCGGGCTGAGCAGGTTCGATTGAATCGCAGTGAGAAGGTCCATTCATAGCGTCAATGCACTGAAGCGCGGATTCGCTCCAATTCATGTTTTGCCACACATCGTTCGTTTTGGTAAAAGCGTAACGCCACAACCCGCGATGCAGGTTGTGGATCGTTCAGCCAGGAATCTGTCGATTAGGAGTCCTGGTTGTAGCCGCCGCCGAGGGCTTTGTAGGCTTTCACAAAGGCGGTGATCTGCTTCTGCTTGAGTTCGACGAGGTCCATCCTGGCTTCGAGGGCATCGCGCTGGGTCATGAGGACTTCGGTGTAGTCGGCGCGGGCATTGTTGAAGAGCTGGCCGACGATTGCGATGGAGTCGGAGAGCGCCTTCACCTGCTCGCTCTTGCGCGCATAGCTTTGATTGAGATTCCGGATCTCGCTGAGCTGATTCACGACCTCGACATAAGCCTTCAGCACAGCTTGCTGGTAGGCGTAAATGGCACTGACCTGTCGTGCGCTGGCACCTTGATAAGCGGCCTGAATGGCGCTGCGGTTGATCAACGGCCCGGCGACATTCGCCGCTGCGCCGTAGATGAGTGAAGCAGGTGTTTCAAAGGCCGAGGAGAGCTTGAATGACTGCAAACCGAGCGCGGCGGAGATGTTCACCGACGGATAAAAGCTCGCAGCGGCGGCCTTCACCTCGAAACCGGTGGCGGCAAGTTCAAGCTCGGCTTTGCGCACATCGGGGCGGTTGCGCAGCAGCTCAGCGGGCATTCCAGAATGGATGCTGGAAAGCATGCGGTGCTCAAATCCGGCTGCGTTGCGCCTGATGCGCTGAGGATAACGGCCGGCAAGGTAGTTCAGCCGGTTTTCCATGACGGTGATCTGCTGCTGCACCTGGAAGAGATGGCTCTGATTTTTGAGCACCTCGGCCTCGAAACGCTTCACGGCGAGTTCGGTGACTTTACCGGCATCTTTTTGCAGATTCACGGTCCGGAGCGCGCTCTGCTGCACCTCGATCATAGGCTTTAAGATGGCCATCTGGGTATCGAGCGAGAGCAGTTCGTAGTAGGATTCGGCGATCTCGGCGACGAGATGAGTCACCATGAAGTTCCGCCCTTCCTGGGTGGCGAGGTAGCGCTTGATCGAGGCGTCGCGTTCGTTGCGCAGCTTACGCCAGATATCCACCTCCCATTCGAACTCGGCTGCGGTGCCGAAGTTGGTCAGAGGATCAGGGAATCGTGTCTCTGGTTTGATTTCCAGCCCTTCCTCGACCGCGCCTTCACGCGTGTATTTCCCCACTTTGTCCACTCCGGCATTGCCGCCGAGGCTGACAAAAGGAAAGATTGCTCCTTTGCGCCCGAGCACCTCCGCCTTTGATGCGGCGATCTCCTGCATGAGGATGTTCAGCTCCTGGTTGTTTTCCAACGCGGCGGCGATGAGCGAGGTGAGGTTGGGGTCTTTGAAATACTGCCGCCAGCCGATGAGGGCGGAGCTTTTGACTCCGTCGGAGATGGGATACTTGGCCGGGAGCGACGGATCACTGGAAGGCAGCGCGTCTCTGCGCAGCGGCACGCAGCCCTGCACGAGAATGATGACGCAACTAAACGCGAAGGTATGAAATAGCTTCTTCATGGTTTTGGGGGGATTTGAAGTTTCACTCGAACTCGCCGAGCTCGCTCAGCGGTGTGTCATGCTCATCCGGCAGGAGTTTTCTGCGGTCGGAGAGAGTTGCGAAGATGTAGTAAAGGCCCGGCACGACGAGCAGTCCCATCACGGTGCCCAGCAACATGCCACCCGCGGCGGAGGCTCCGATGGTCTTGTTTGCAATCGCACCTGCTCCGGTGGCCCGCAGCAGCGGAACCATGCCCGCGATGAAGGCAAACGAGGTCATCAGAATCGGGCGGAGACGCACTTTGGCACTTTCTACGGCCGCATCGAAGATGGAGAGCCCCTCGTGGTGTCGCTGTGCGGCGAACTCCACGATGAGGATGGCATTTTTCCCCAGAAGACCCACGAGCATGATGAGGCCGACCTGCGCGTAGATGTCATTGTCCAGGCCCATGGCTTTCAGCATGGCAAAGGAGCCCATGACGCCGACTGGCAGTGACAGGATGACCGCCAGAGGCAGCATGAAGCTCTCATACTGGCCGACGAGCACGAGATACACAAAGGCGAGCACGATGATGAAGATGTAGATGGCTTCGTTGCCGCGTCCCACCTCATCGAAGGAGAGGCCGGCCCAGCCGATGTCGTAACCGCGTGGCAGAGTTTGTGCCGCCACTTCTTGGATGGCTTTGATGGCATCGCCACTGCTGTAGCCTTCAGCCGGCGCACCTTGAATGGAAGGCGCGGGATAGGCGTTGTAGCGGGTGATTTCGTTCAGCCCCTGCTTCGGCACGAGCTTGATGAAGGCCGAGTAGGGAACCATTTCACCCTTTTCGTTGGCGACATACAGGTCGTCGAGATCCTTGGGCATCCGACGGTACTTGGGATCAGCTTGGACATAGAGCTTGAAGAACTGGCCGAACTTGATGAAGCCCTGCTCATAGGTGCTGCCGATGAGGATGCCGAGGTTGTCCATCGCCTTGCCGATGGAGACGCCTTTTTGCATGGCCACCTTGTTGTCGATGACGATCTCCTGCTGCGGGTAGTTGGCACTGAAGAAGGTGAACAAGCCGCGCAGTTCCTTGCGCTTGTGAAGGGCTTCCATGAACTCGTTGTTCACGACTTGGAGGCGGTCGTAGTCACCCGTGTTGGTCTTGTCCAGCAGGCGCAGGGAAAAGCCGCCCGCCGCACCATAGCCGGGCACCGCCGGAGGTTCGTAGAACTCAAGCTGAGCACCGGCGATCTCTTTGCACTTATGCTCCAGCTCCGCGATGATCTGAGGCGCGGTGAGCTTGCGCTCATCCCAATTTTTGAGGTTGATCAAGCAGGTGCCTGCGTTGGAACCGCGACCTTCTGTCAGCACTTCATAGCCCGCCAAAGTTGAGACGGACTCGACGCCTTCGATGCTCTTGGCGATCTTCTGCAACTCGGCGGACTTGGCATAGGTGCGTTCCAGCGTGGAGCCCGGAGGAGTCTGCAAGATGGCGTAGATCATGCCCTGGTCTTCCGCCGGGATGAAGCCAGCAGGCAGTTCTTCATTGAGGAAATAGGTCGCTGCACCGGCGGCACCCAAAACAATGAGCGTCACGATCCACCGGTGAGCGATTCTTTTCAGCAGGGCCTCGTACATGTTCGTGACCCTGTCGAAGACTCGGTTAAAGAGATCGAGAAATAGGGCGATCGGCCCACGCCACTTCTTGGTGTGGCCGTGATCGGGTTTCTTCAAAATCATGGCACACAAAACGGGTGCGAGGGTGAGTGCCATGACGCCGGAGAGCACGATGGACACTGCCATGGTGATGGAGAACTGCCGGTAGAAGACACCGACCGGACCGGGCATGAACGTGACGGGCACGAACACCGCCGTCATCACAAGAGTGATGGCAATGATGACGCCGGCGATCTCGTGGAGCACCAGCTTCGTCGCTGCGTAGGGCGACATCTGCTCTTTCCCATGCATCTTCGCATGCACGGCCTCCACCACGACGATGGCGTTATCCACCACGATGCCGATGGCCAGCACCAGCGCGAAGAGGGTGATGAGATTGATCGTGACACCAAAACACTGCATGAGGAAGAAGGCACCGACGAGGGACACCGGCACCGCCAGTGTGGGGATGAGCGTGGAGCGCCAGTCTCCGAGGAAGACGAACACAACGAGCGCCACGAGGATGAATGCCTCCGCCAGCGTGTGCAGCACCTTCTCGATCGAGGCATCGAGGAAATTGGAGACGTCGTAGCTGATCTTGTAATCCATTCCCGATGGGAAGGACTTCACTTTGAACTCCGCCAGCTTCGCCTTGATCTCCTTGATCACGTCGTGCGCATTGCTGCCGAAGCTCTGCTTGATCACGATGGCGGCAGACGGGCTGCCATCGAGATCAGAGTAAAGGTCATAAAATTCGCTGCCCAGCTCCACGGTGGCCACATCCTTCAGCCGCAGCAGTTCACCTTCCTCCGTGGAGCGCAGGATGACGTTCTCATACTGCTCCACATCGTTGAACCGGCCTGAGTAGGTGAGCACATACTCCAGCGCCTGGGATGTCTTGCTGTCCGCACGTCCGAGTCGCCCCGGTGATCCAATGACGCTCTGTTCCGCGAGCGCCTCCATCACCTTCTCCGTGGAGATGCTGTAGGCCCTCATGCGATCCGGCTTCAACCAGATGCGCATCGCATACTGGCGGGTGCCCAGGATCTTGGCGGAACCAACGCCTGGGATGCGGCTCAGCTCGGGGATGAGATTGATGTAGCCGTAGTTGAACAAGAACTGCATGTCCGCGTTTTTGTCCGTGCTGTACAAGTTCACATACATGAGCATGTTCGGTGTCAGGTTGTTCACGACGACGCCCTCGCGCTGCACCAGCGGAGGCAGGCGGCTCATCACCTGGTTCACGCGGTTCATCACGTTCACCGTCGCCTGATTCGGGTCGGTGCCCATGTTGAAGATCACCTGGATCGTCGCCTCGCCCGCACTGGTGGCGTCTGAGGTCATGTACTTCATGTTCGGCACGCCGTTGATCGAGCGCTCCAGTGGGATGAGGCATGATTCTTCGAGAACTTTGGCGCTCGCGCCAGGGTAGTCGAGGGTGACCATCACCACCACCGGTGCAACGTCCGGGAACTGGGAGATGGGCAGGGTGACGATGGAAAGCCCACCCAGGAACAGGATGAGCAACGAGATGACGATGGCCAGGGCTGGCCTGTGGAGGATCTTGGTAAACATGGTCGGTATCTCCCGTGTTATTCAGCCCGCAGTTTCAGGTGCTTGAATGCCTCCTCTGGTTCCTCAAATTCGTACTCGGCCTTCTTGCCGCTCTTTGCCTGCCGCAGTCCTTCGAGCACGATCTTGTCGTTCTCCGTGATGCCTTCACTGATGATGAAAAGGTCCTCGATCTCCTCGCTGATGTGAACACGCTGCTGCGTCAGCACGTCATCCTTCCCCACGACGAAAACATAGTGGTGGTCCAGAACTTCAAACGTGGCTTTCTGTGGGATGAGAATGGCCCCCTTCACCAGTTTGTTCATCTGGATGTTACCCGTTCCGCCATGTCTGAGCAGACCATCTGGATTCGGGAAATCCGCGCGGAAAGGAATGGTGCCAGTCTCGTTGTTAAATTCCGCCTCGATGACATTAACCCGGCCGCTCTCCTTGAAGACCTCGCCGTTAGCCATCACCAACTTGACCACCTTTCGGTCCTCCGGCTGTTCCTGCGATGCGTAATCCAGATACTCCGCCTCTGGCACATTAAAATAGACCCACATCTCGCTGTTGTCAGAAAGCGTCGTCAGCAAATCGCCCTCTTCCACCAGGCTACCCTGTCGCAGGTGCAGACGGTCAATCAGTCCTGGGAACGGCGCTTTGATTTCGGTGAAACCGAGATGTGTCTGCGCGAGGTTCACTTCCGCCTGCGCTTTCTCCAGCTTGGCTTTTGAAATGGCAAGCTCAGTGTCGGACACCACCTTGTTATCAGCCAGCCGCTTGGTGTTTTCGTATTCCACCTTCGCAGCCTGTGCTTCCGCTTCCGCACGCTTCAGCTCCGCCTGATAAACCAGCGGCGTGACCTTGAACATGGGATCACCTTGCTTCACTCGCTGGCCTTCCTTGACGTGAGTTGCTTCCAGGTAGCCGCGCTCCAGAGCGCAGACCTCGATGTTACTCCGTGAATGAATCTGACACACATACTCACGCGTGACGGTCGTGTCCCGCTTCAGCGGACGAGTAACAATCAGCTTTGATTCTTCATGCTCCTCTGCCTCGTGATGCTCTGCCTCCGCCTTGTGACAACTATTGATGAGAGGTGTGACCATCATGCTGGCTAGCATGAACCATTTCAGGGGTGTGTTGAATGTGCGCATCGTGGGGGGACACATTCATCGCACTCTGCCAACGGCTCTGGTATAGCCTCGACAGGGGGTTTTAGATTACCTGTTTTCAGGAGTGGCTTTCGTCACAATTCCGCGACACAGCCGATGCCTGGAATGCATCTGATTGATGTCAATCTAACACAACCAGCCTGCCGTCTTTTTACGCTGCGATCTCCATGGAGAAATTGCGATTGAGGAACGGCAGGCCATCTCACTTTCAGCCCGGCATTGAGGTGTTGCCGAGGGTTTTTGATAAAGTGATTGAGGCAAAACTGTGACAAATCACACTTCTCTCCATTTCATCTTTTGCTACACATCGTTCGCTTTGGTAAAAGCGTGATGTTCATGGCCTTCCTAAACTACCACCACCTCCGCTACTTCCGCGCCATCGCCCAGGAGGGCAGCCTCACGAAGGCCGCGCGGCACCTGAAGCTCTCCCAATCCGCGCTCAGCGTGCAGCTTCGCAGCTTGGAGGAAAACCTCGGCCAGCCGCTGTTTGAGCGGAAGCACAAAGCCCTCGTGCTCACCGAGGCCGGCCAGATCGCACTCGAGTATGCGGACTCCATCTTCCGCAGCGGCGAGGAGCTCACCGACCTGCTGCAAAACCGCGCCAAACGCAGCCGGGGCTTCCTCCGTGTTGGCGCGGCATCGAATTTGTCGCGCAACTTCCAGCTCACCTTTCTGCGACCACTCATCACACGAGATGACGTGGAGCTGATCATCCACTCGGGTACCTTGCGTGAGCTTTTGGCCCAGCTCCAGACCCACACGCTCGATGTCGTGCTCTCCAACACTCCTGTGCGTCGCGACGCAGAAACCGGCTGGCACAGCCATTTGCTTGATGAACAATCGGTGAGCCTAGTGGGCCGCCGCACACGCGGGATGAAGCCCTTTCGCTTCCCCGAGGATCTGCACACCACTCCCATCGTGCTCCCCAGCCTCGAAAGCAGCATCCGCTCTGCTTTCGATGTGCTCATGGATCAAACCGGCATCCGCCCCATCATCGCCGCCGAGGTCGATGACATGGCCATGCTGCGCCTCATGGCCCGCGAAACCACCGGTGTCACCCTCGTCCCGCCCGTCGTCGTGCGAGACGAACTCGAAAACGGTACCCTCATCGAGCGACACCGCTTCCCTCAGATCAAAGAAAGCTTCTATGCCATTACCCCCAGCCGGAGATTTCCGAATTCGATTCTTCGAGAGCTGATGAAGCGGAAGTGAAGCGGCTACTGCCGCGGCCCATAAACGGGCACCGGTTCGCCCGCATAGGCACCAGCGTCGCTCAGTGAGGACAGATCGGGCGGCTCGTAGGCACTGGCGGGATCATCGGGATAGGGTGCTTTCACTGTCAGCATGCGTCCGTGTTTTTCGAATTCGGTGCCGGGCAGCTTCGTGAAGGTCCAAGAGCGAATCTTGCCCTCAAGCGGCATGCCTGGCATGGCATAGGTGTTATGATCGATCACACAGTGTTCACCGAATCGCTGCACATCGACAGCGCGGCCACGACCGGCGGAGTAGCCACCAAAACTAGCGGCTGGCGGCTTGCCGCCGATGAAGAGATTGTGGGTGATCACGCCATGATCAAAGGGCTCGCTGGTGTAGATGCCGAAGCCGTCGCCAGCTTTGATGACGGTGTTATGCTGAATGACATCGCCACGGCTGAAGCGGTGTAGTTTGAAGGGTTCATAGACGACGTTGAACATCACGTTGCGGAGAAAATAGTTCGGCCCGCCTAGCCCGGGCTGCGAAGAAATGCCGACAAAGCAGTTCGTGAGGCGATTCCGCATCACGCGGCAGTTGTGCATCGCAAAATCGGCCTCGATGCCGTCATCGAGACCGGCGCTGAGGTCGTTGTTGAGGATGTCGTTACACATCTGCGTCGCCGCACCGTCGTCCTCCATGTGGCTGATGCAGTCGCGGAAACCCGAGACGCGATTGTGTTGGATCACATTGCCGCTGCCGGTGAACTGGAGGCCTTCGCCGTCGTTGTCGCCGCCTGCACCCATGATTTCCGGCTTCCATTCACGGATGCCGGTGATGGCGTTGTCCTCGATGCAGCAGTTCATCATGCCAGGCTTGTAGGCCTTGATGCCAAACTGCGAGCGGATGGTGCAACGCCGCACCACGCAATGCTCCGAGCCGTTCAAGCGCACCGGCCCGTTCACGGTGACACCTTCGAGATAGACCCATTTCCGATTCGTGAGGCTGATCTCGCTGAAGACGGCTTTTCCAGTCGTGCTTCGATAAACAATCGGCCTTCCAGTCTCGCCATCGCGATTGAAGACCGCCGCGCCGTAGTCGCCATCGGCCAGCAAAAGCACCTCACCAGGCTTCACCGCATTCAAATCGGCCTTCGAGCCGCTTTTGACCACCGCATCGCCTTTCGCGATGGGTTCTGGCCTCGTCGAGCACTTCACCATTTTTGTCGCCGAGCCACCATCGGGGTCATGGAGCTTCAATTCCATCTCGTAGCTCGTTCCTGCCTCCAAATCGAACACGCTGCCGCTCAGTCGATTCGTCCAAGTGAAGATCGGCGAGGTCTTCTGGCTCTTCCCCGCGGGAACACGCCGCAAGGCCTCGGCATCGCACCAGGCGGTTTCGCCTTGTTTGCGCACATTCACCTCACAAGTCGCATCCAGATCATCATCGCCTTCGATCTGCCATTCCACGGCGAGATGGTTGATCGTCGGAAACGGCGTCGTGACCTCACCGGGTGTCGTGGCGAGTGCGGCGGAGAGGGACAGAAGGGACAAGAAGGACATGAGGGGTGGCTGATCGTTTCTCACCGCGTTGTCATCGACCCCATTTTTACGACTTCGAGATCCTTGCCCTTCACTTTGCGAATGGGGAGCAGTTCTTCATGATTCCAGCGATCATCGGGTGCGCCGCTGATGAACCAGTCGCCGCCGTTGTCGGCGAGGATCATGCCGTGGGTCTTGAGGCCTTCGAGGATGACTTTGGCGGCTCCGGTGAACTTCGAGGTATCGAAACTCGCCTTCAATCGCACGCGCATGCCCATCGGCGGCAGATTTTCGTCTTTGTGCGGACTGGCGAAGTGGGTGGCGGGCGGCACATAGGCGCGGCGGCTCTTTTTCACCGTGAAACGCAGCGCATGCGTGAGCTTCTTCGCGCCGCAGATTTCATCGTAGCGGGCGAGACCGGGCAAGATGGGCAAACCGGCCGCATCGGCGCTCGTCCATCCGGCGGGTCGCGGTTTGGGGGCTTTGAGATCGAAGATGGCTCCGCTGCTGGCCTTCCACGCTCGGCCGCCATCGAGCGGGAAGCTGTGGAAGAGTTCGTAGAGCATCCAGTTGTCCTTATCGAGCACGAGGACATGGCGGTCGCCATCGCTCTGTGGCCCGCCTTCGATCCAGGCATCCGGTGGAATCGGATATGGCCCTGAATCGCTTTCGTCGGCATATTCAAAAGTGATTGGCACCTTCGGCTGATCACCACTGACGACGTAATACGGAATGCCTCCCGGAGCGCCCTTCCACACGATACCAAAGTCCTCATGCAGCGGCTTGTCTGCACCGATGCTGGCGATGATGGCATCGGTCAGCGGGTCCACTTGATCTTTCGAGACATCACGATTCCACTCATCATCGGCAGGCATGAGCAAAGCGCCGCCGAGATCGATATTGGGTCCCGTCTTGACCTCAGGCTGCTGGGCGAGGGCAGAAAGGGTGAATGAGCAGAGAAGTAGCGTGGTTGCTTTCATACCTGGTTAAGGTGAGATGGCACCGCTGACATTCTGGGTGCGTGGTTGGCCGCGAAAATCGGTGGGCAGAAGATATTTGGGATCGGCGTGCTCGAGTTTTGCATCGCTGGCGGGCGTGGCGTCGTGCTTGCTGCCATCGAGAGTGACGTCGGGGAAGTCTTCGAGGCCGCGACCTTTGATGCAGCCGTCCTTGGGGCCATCGCCAAAGACGACGTTGCCACTGCCAATGACGCCAGCATGGCCGTTGGCGTAATGCAGGGCATTGGCGTCGCGGGAATAGAGGATGTTGTTGGCGAGGATCATGCCTTCGCGCCCATTCCAGGAGCCACCACGAAAGGCGTGAGTGCTGTTGAGGATGGTGTTGTGGAGGACCTGGAGGTTGAGCGTCTTGCCCTGATGATCGGTGCTGGCGAAGCCCGCGCCCGCGCCGTTGATCATGACGTTGTTGCGCACGATGGCCTCTCCCTGCACCTGCATGACGCTGTCGGCGCTGTTGTAGCAGAGATTGCGCTCAATGATGTTCACGGGCTTTCCAGCGGTGCCATAGACGGTGATGCAGGGGTAATTGGTGTCGTGCACGTGGTTCTCGGCGATGAGGTTACCCCAGGAGCCTTGCTTCACTTCGATGCCATCGCCCTGATCGCCGCGACAGTCGTGAATGTGATTCAGGGCGATGACGCTTCCACTCATGATGACGCTGGCGTTGTTTCCGCCGAGATACATGCCCTCGGCATGACCCGCGCCGTGGTGGATGTGATTGCGGGTCAAATATAGACGCTGCGTGTCGGCGCTGTTGGCACTGAGGCAGACCTGGCCGGTGTGATGAATGTGACATTGATCCAGCCACACATCCGAGCAGTGGCCGAGCCGCACGCCATGACTGCCACCGGTGATCTCGATACCTCGCAGGCACAGAAACTTCACGGAGCCGCCGTGGCCCACATTGAGCACGTTTTGTTTGTCATCGGGACGTGTGATGATGACCTGGGCATCCTTGGCCGCGACGATCCAGATCGGTGCGTCCGCCGTGCCGCTCACGCCGATGTCCCACATACGCTCGACGCTATAGGTGCCAGCCGCGATTTCTAGCTTGTCGCCAGCCTTCAAGGCTTCCACGGCCTTCACCAGTGTGGCTCCGCTGGGATCGGTGTGGTGGATCACTCTCTTCGGCACACTGCCGGCCCATTTGGGTTCGTAGTTGGCTGCCGTCACCGTCGCTGCGAGGCATATGAAGAGGAGGCTTTTCATGAGGTGGTGATGAAGGGAACGATCAACGTCTAACGGTGAGATGCGCCGAAATTCACTCCGCAATTTCACGGCAGTGCAAACCCAGCAGCAGACCTGCCAAGGTGTCTTTGGGTAGATTCAGCGAGGCTTTGGATTCGCGGACATCAGCGCCCAAGTCAGATCATGCTTCCCGCGACATCGCCCATGCGCGCATAGACCTCACGGCCTGCGGCACTATGTTCGAGGAGGTCTTCGCTGAAGCTGATTTTCCCGGGTTCGAAGAGGGTGATGACGCAGGAGCCGCCGAACCGGAAGTAGCCTTTTTCATCACCCTTGGCGACGAACTGGCCGGGCCTTGCGGTATGCACGACGCTGCCGACACAGGTGGCGCCGACTTCGAGAAAGACGACCTCGCCGAGGTGATCGGTGCGCAGGCGGGTGAGGTAGCGTTTGTTTTCCCAAAGGATGCTGGGGCGCTTCATCAGGGCGATGGGGCTCACGGAATAGAGGTCTCCGTGAATGAGTCGTGGTGTGCCGGTCATGCCGCTGCATGGGTAGTGAAAGCGGTGGTAGTCGGTGGGGCAGAGGCGTGAGATGAGAGCGCTGCCTTTCTCGAAGCGTGCGGCGATGCCGGAATCTCCGAGCAGGGCGGTGATGTTAAAGCGGACACCTTTGACGAGGAAGTCGCGGCACTGTGAAACATCGGGGATGACCAGATGTCTTCCATCCGCTGGCAATGCGATGGCTTTGTCATCGGCGATGATGGGCCGTGCGCTGGGCTTGAGTTTGCGATAGAAGAAGTCGTTGAAGCTTTTGAAGCTCTCCACGGGATCAGCGAACTCGGAGACATCGACGCCAAACTTTTCGATGAACGGCGCGATCTGCTCACCGCTGGCAGGCAGATCCATGCGGGAGCCATACCACTTGGAAAAAACGGAGCGTTTCACCAGCGCGTGGAGCGCGAGTTTGCCGAGCGGATTTTCATACACGAAGCGCAGTGGTCCCTCGCCATACACGGCTTCGGTTTCGATTTGTTGAGTGAGGCGGTTGAAGAATTGAATCGGGGCGCTGGCCATGGACGGCCAGACAGAGCACGGGCGGGGCCGAATAGCAGGTTGTTTTCTCGATCACTTCAAAATCGCGTGCTGGAGAGCAGCTTCGGCAAACGCTGGCGTGGCGGCATCAATGAGCAGAACGCCCTGGCCGCCACGGTTCGTCATGAGGCGGAGATGGCGGCCCTGGGCTTCGAGCGTGACCTTGCCGGGTTCGTCAATCGTCGGTTTGGCATCGTAGCGCTGAGTCAGGCAGGAGCGCATGGCTTTGAAGAAAGCGGCCCCGTCCTCCTGCGTGAGCAATAGCGTCTGCCAGACGGCATGATCTCGCGGATGGTCAGGCGCGGCGTAGGCCAGGAGGCGGTCACCTTTCCAGCCGCGAGTGCCCTGACCAGCATCTTCATCACTATTGTAGGCACGCAGGGCGGTGAAAGTGGCGAAGCGTCCGAGCCGGTCATCCCAGTAAGGTTTTTCACCCGCGATCTCAGTGCTTGGCAGCTCGATCTGCGCTGGTGGCAGTCGATTCGGATCGAGGAAGCGCTCGGGCTCGATGACCTCGCCGCAGGAAACGGGCGGGCGCGAGTAGCCGGCATTGAGCTGGGCAAATGCACCCGCGCTGTGCAGCGATTGAGCGAACTCAAAGCCGCGCGCGAAGGGGAAGAGCGAGAGTTCCTTGAGATACACCGGCATGGGCACCTGATTCAGTGGATGATCGGGGTCCTCGGCGGGCAGATCCGTGGGGCTCTGCGGGATGGGATTTTGGATGCTGTATAGAAAGCGTGTCAGCGCTGCATCACCCGTGATCATAGATAGCCGCGCCAGCCTCTCATCCGTGGAGAGTGGTGCCTTCCCCGGCGTTGGGAAAAGCGTGCTGCCATATTCGCGGAAGAGCTGCCCGTAAGCCACGGCCATGGGGCGATCTGGCGACGGCTTTCCCGTCTCAGGTTTCTCATCAATGACGAGCAGTGTGCCCGAGGCGTGGTCATACCAGCCGCCAAGCTGAAGCGCGAGCACCCTGGCCTGGAGCGGCAGGGGATCGACCGGTTTCTCGATCCAGCCGAGGGCGGTCAGCGCCAGGGCGAATCGAGGGCCCTCATCTTCCGGCTGCTGCTGGCGCAGCCACGCGAGGATGGCCTGTTCCACTTCCACCTGTGATGCCCCCGTCGTGGGAATGGGCAGAGCCTTGAGCTGGCGGAACTTCATCAAATCCAGCCCCAGCCCAACGAAATCCGGCAACTCGTCTGTCGGCGCGGGCACCGGGTCCATCTTCGCCACGCCTTTCATGCCCAGAGTGCCGAGCTTTTGCAGCAGTTGGGCATTTTCGTCCTGGAGCGCACCGACCTGACCCTGAAGATACTCCACCTGACCTTCGAGCAGG
>Ga0075152_10000590_pt1 | contig 26464 bp, 18 predicted proteins | sample JI61114C2DNA_FD_70964 | JGI IMG/M metagenome (GOLD analysis project Ga0075152, IMG submission 70964) | Wastewater effluent complex algal communities from Wisconsin, to seasonally profile nutrient transformation and Carbon sequestration -... | ecosystem: Engineered > WWTP > Effluent > Algae...
CGACACGATCACCTACCGCGTCTCGGGCCACTCGCCCTCGGACGCGTCCAGCTACCGCACCAAGGACGAGGTCGAGCTCTGGGAGGCCGCCGACTCCATCGTCGCCTTCAACGAGCTGCTCGTGAAGAACAAGGTCGTGGCGTCCGGGCACCTCGACGAGCTGCGCGCGTCCGTGGACGACAAGCTCGTCGGCGTCCTGAGGTTGGCCATCGACGACTCGACGCCGCGCGTGGACGCCGCCTTCATCGAGTCGGTCATGCTCAGCAACGGCCACGTCGAGTCGTTCGCGCCCGGCGTGGAGCCGGAGCTCTCGCAGCCGCTGGCCGAGAACGCGCGGGTGAAGTCGATCGCGGGGAAGATCCGCAAGGCGACGGACGCCGACGGCAAGCCGGTGTCGAAGGTGAAGATGTACCAGTTCCGCGACGGGCTGTTCGAGGCCATGGCGCACCGGTACGCGATCGACCCGACGATGTGCGCCTGGGGCGAGGAGAACCGCGACTGGGGCGGCGCGTTCGCCGTCTACCGCGGACTCACCGAGCTGCTGCCGTACCGGCGCCTGTTCAACTCGCCCATCTCGGAGGCCGCGATCATCGGCGCCGGCGTCGGGTACGCCCTGTCGGGCGGCCGGGCCGTCGTCGAGCTGATGTACTGCGACTTCCTCGGCCGCGCGGGCGACGAGGTCTTCAACCAGGCCGCCAAGTGGCAGTCGATGTCGGCGGGCATCCTCAAGATGCCGCTGGTCATGCGGATCTCGGTGGGCAACAAGTACGGCGCCCAGCACTCGCAGGACTGGTCGGCTTTGGTGGCGCACATCCCGGGCCTGAAGGTCTACTTCCCGGCCACCCCGACGGACGCCAAGGGCATGCTCAACCTGGCGCTGGCCGGCACCGACCCGGTGGTGTTCCTCGAGTCGCAACTGCTCTACGACAAGGGCGAGGAGTTCGAGGCGGACGGCGTTCCGGAGGGCTACTACGAGACCCCCGAGGGCCAGCCGGTCGTGCGGCGTCCCGGAACCGACATCACCATCGCGACCATCGGCGCGACGCTCTACCGGGCGCTCGAGGCCGCGAAGATCCTGGAGGGCTACGGGGTGTCGGCCGAGGTCATCGACCTGCGGTTCGTCGCGCCCCTCGACCTCGCGCCCCTGGTGGAGTCGGTGAAGAAGACCGGCCGGCTGGTGCTCGCTTCGGACGCCGTCGCCCGCGCCTCGTTCCTGCAGACGGTCGCGTCCGACGTGTCGACGCTCGCCTTCGACCACCTGGACGCACCGGTGACCGTCGTCGGCTCGCGGAACCACATCACGCCCGCCCCCGAGCTGGAGGACCTGTTCTTCCCCCAGCCCGAGTGGATCGTCGACGCCATCCACGAGCGCGTCCTGCCGCTGGCCGGGCACGTGCCGACGTCCAACCAGACCGAGGGTGAGCTCGTCCGCCGCTCGCGGCTGGGGGTGTAAGCCCCAGTCGCAAACGCCGACGTCCACGTGATTCGCCGACGCGGCGGGTCGGCGTTTCGCGCCGGGGTCGGCGAATCGTGGAGGGAGGCCCCGCTCAGTCGGTGCCGCGTCCGCGGAACTCGGCGACGCGGGCGTACATGTCGTCGATGATCTGCGCGAACCGCTTCTCGACCTCGCGCCGCTTCACCTTCAGCGTGGGGGTCAGGAGCCCGTTGTCCTGCGTGAACTCCTCCAGCAGGATGCGCAGGTCGCGGATCTGCTCGTGGTGCGCCAGCTTGGCGGTCATGGCCGCCACCCGGCGCCGGACCTCCTCGACGATGGCCGGGTTGCTCAGCAGTTCGGCCTTGTCGGTGAAGGGCACGTGCAGGTGGGCGGCGAGGTCCTCCAGGTGCGGCATCGACGGCGAGACCAGCAGCGTCAGGAACGGACGGTTGTCGCCGAGGATCACCGCCTGCTCGAACAGCGGGTCGCTCAGCAGCAGCCCCTCGATGGGCGCCGGCGCGATGTTCTTGCCGTTGCTCGTGATGATCAGGTCCTTGATGCGGTCGGTGATCACCAGGAACCCGTCCACGTCCACGTACCCGACGTCCCCGGTGTGGAGCCAGCCGTCGGCGTCCAGGGATTCGGCGGTGGCGTCCGGGGCGTTCCAGTAGCCGGTCATCACGTTCGGCCCGCGGAACCAGATCTCCGAGTCGGACCCGATACGCACCTCGGAGCCGCTGATGATGCGTCCGGCGGTGCCGAACTTGAACGCGGTCGGGCAGTTGAAGCTCACCAGCGGCGACGACTCCGTCAACCCGTAGCCGGTGCAGATCAGCATGCCGCAGGCGGAGAAGAACTCCTCGACCTCCAGGCGCAGGGGCGCGCCGCCGCAGGCCATCACCGTCTTCGGCCCGCCCATCGCGGCCCGCACGCTCGACAGGACGAGCTTGTCGGCGACGGGCAGCTGCGCCTTCCAGTACGCCGCCGGCTGCTTGCCCTTGCGGTAGGCGCGCTGGCACTGGCCGCCGACGCGCAACGCCCAGTCGAACAGCTTCTGCTTGGCGGGGTTGCCGGCGACCTTCGCGCGGGCCGTCGTGAGCACCTTCTCGTACAACCGCGGGACGCTGACCAGCAGCGTCGGCTCCGCCAGGATCAGCATCTCGGCCACCCGGCGGGCGTCCGTGTAGGTGTTCATGCAGCCGTGCGTGAGGACGTAGTACGTCCACGCCCGCTCCAGCGCGTGCGACAGCGGCAGGAACGACAGCGAGTGATCGGCGGGGGTGACCGTGAAGAATTTGTCCAGCGCGTCGCACTGGTAGGTGAAGCCGCGGTGCGTGAGCACGGCCCCGCGCGGCTCACCCGTCGTGCCCGAGGTGTAGATGATGGACGACGCCTCGTCCGCCGTCGCCGCCTCCAGCCGGGCGTCCAGTTCGTCGGACGCCGTCGGCGCGGCCTTGGCCTCCAGCAGGTCGGCGAGCTCGGTGACCCGCTCGGACACCAGCGGGTACGGCTCGAAGGTCACCGCACGCCGCAGCGCGGGCAGGTCGGACCACACCGCCTCGACCCGGTCGAGCTCCGTGCCGCTCTCGACGAACGCCCAGACGGCCCCGGAGTCGCGCAGGATGTGCCGCACCTGGTCGGGCGTCGACGTGGGGTAGATCGGCACCACGACCGCCCGCGCCCACAGGATCGCGAGGTCGGCGACCGTCCACTCGGGACGGTTCCCGCTGAAGATCGCCACCCGGTCGCCGGGTTGGACGCCGCTCGAAACCAGCCGCAGGGCGAGCTCGCGCATGTCGCGTCCGATCTCGCCGAACGTACGGGTCTCCCACTCCTCACCCACCCGGATGCGGGTCGCCGTCCGGCCGCTGTGCCGGTCGCAGGCGTCCGCAAAACGTACGGCGAGATGCCCCTGGTCCATCGCAACTCCTCGTTCCCCCGCTGACGGTGGCCTAATCGTGACAGGTTCTGCCGCCCGGGGGCAGTGCCATCGGATACATCACCGCACCGGCTCTCGCCGCGCCCTCAAGCGGGAGAAATCCGACGCCAGGCGCGAACGCCGACGCGAATCCTCGGCGTGTCGGCCGACTGGCGTCGGGATTCTCCCCGCTTCCGGCCGTGCCAGACTGTGCGGCGTCCACGCGAAGGAGGGCACCGATGTCCGCAGAGAACCTGGTGATCGGCGCGCACGTCGAGCAGTCGGCATGCGTCGAAGAGGCCCTGGCCAGGGGTTTCACCCTGGCGCAGATCTTCCTGGGCAACCCGCAGTCCTACAAGGGACCCGCCCTCGACTACCCCGGCGGCCCGGCCCAGCTCAAGGCGGACGCGGCGGCGTCCGGCATCGGCCTCTACGTCCACGCGCCGTACATCATCAACGTGGCGACGACGAACAACCGCATCCGCATCCCGAGCCGCAAGCTGCTCCAGCAGCACGCCACCGCCGCCGCCGAGATCGGGGCGCGCGGCCTGATCGTGCACGGCGGCCACCTCAACGCGGGCGACGACCCGGCGACCGGCGCCGACAACTGGCGCAAGGCCATCGAGGGGCTGAGCACCGAGGTGCCGATCCTCATCGAGAACACCGCCGGCGGCGAGAACGCGATGGCCCGCCACCTCGACGCCCTGGCCCGCCTCTGGGACGCGGTCGCCTCGGCTTCCGGCGCCGACCTGGTCGGCTTCTGCCTGGACACCTGCCACCTGCACGCGTCCGGGGCCGACCTCGTCGGGGCGGCGTCCGCGATCAGGGCCATCACCGGACGGATCGACCTCGTCCACCTCAACGACTCCCGGGACGCCGCCGGCTCCGGCGCCGACCGCCACGAGTCGCTGGGACGCGGCCTGTGCGACCCCGACGGCCTGGTCGACGTCGTCCGGACGGCCGGTGCCCCGGTCATGCTGGAGACCCCCGGGGACGCCGCCGCGCACGTCGCCGACCGCGACTGGCTGGCCGCCAGGCTCTGACCACCGAATCGTGGTGAATCCGTGGTTCGTCTTGCCCCACGGATTCACCACAAACCCGTTCGTTCCGCGGTGGGCGCGCACGGCTGCCGCGGGGGCGTCCGAGTGGATAGCCTGACCAGGTGACTCGAAGCATCTACGTCGCTGCTCCCGAAGTGCAGACCGGCTGGTCTGTCATCGCCGTCGGCATCATCAACGCCCTGACCCGTGAGGTCTCCACCGTCGGGGTCTTCCGCCCCCTGGTCCACTCCGAGGACGCCCACGACGGCTTCCTGGACGCCCTCCTGGCCCAGCCGGGCGTGACGTCCACCTACGAGGAGTCCGTCGGCGCCACCTACGACGCGGCGATGCACGACCGGGACGAGGCGATGGCCACGATCGTCGCCCGCTACGGCGCGATGAAGGACCGCTTCGACGCCGTCGTCATCGTCGGCACGAACTACAACGAGGCCACGTCGGCGTCCGAGTTGAGCCTCAACGCCCAGATCGCCGTCAACCTCAACGCGCCGGTCTGCCTGGCCGTCTCGACCAAGGACCGCACCCCGGACGCCGTCGAGCACGTCGCCCGCAACGCCATGGACGAGTTCCGGCGCCACCACGCGCAGGTGATCGCCGTCATGGGGACGCGTGTGACCGCCGACAACCGCGCCGGCATGCTCGAGGCCCTCGGCAAGCTCGGCGTCCTGGCGGCGGCCCTGGAGGAGGACCCGGTCGTCCGCTCGCCCTCGCTGGCCGACCAGATCGCCGCCGTCGAGGCGACCGTCATGACCGGCAGCCCCGAGCAGCTGGCCCGCGAGAGCCAGGGCGGTCTCGTCGCCGCGATGACGCTGCCGCACGTGCTCGACCGGCTGTTCGAGGAGGCCACCGTGATCGTGGCGTCCGACCGCACCGAGCTGATTCCCGGCCTGGTGATGGCGCACCGCTCGGGGGCGTTCCCCCAGCTCGCGGGCATCGTCCTCACCGGCGGCTACGAGGTGCCCGCCTCGATACAGCGGCTCATGGACACCGTCAACCACCGCCTGCCGATCGCGCGCACCGACCTCGGCACCTACTCGACGGCCACCCGCATCGGGAACCTGCAGGGCGTCCACACCTCGACCCCCCGCAAGATCGAGATCATGCGGCGCATCTTCGACGAGCAGGTGGACGCCCGCGCGCTGCTCGACGCCATGGCGGTCGAGCGCACCGGCGTCCGGACGCCGCTGATGTTCGAGTACCAGCTGAACGAGATGGCCCGCCGCCAGAAGCGGCGGATCGTCCTGCCCGAGTCGGGCGACGACCGGATCCTGGAGTCGGCGTCCATCGTTCTTCGCCGGGGCAGCGCCGACATCGTCCTGCTCGGCAACCCGACGTCGGTGAAGCTGCAGGCGTCCGGGCTGGGCCTGTCCCTGGAAGGCGCCGAGATCGTCGACCTGGACGACCCCGAGCTGATCAAGCGGTTCGCCACCAAGTACGCCGAGCTGCGCGCCGCGAAGGGCGTCACGTACGAGCAGGCCGTCGCGAAGATGAAGGACCCGTCCTACTTCGGCACGATGATGGTCTACCTCGGCCTGGCCGACGGCATGGTGTCGGGCGCGGTCAACACCACCGCGAACACGATCCGCCCATCGCTGGAGTTCGTGAAGACCAAGCCGGGCGTCAAGGTCGTCAGCAGCTCCTTCCTGATGTGCATGGCCGACCACGTGGACGTCTACGGCGACTGCGCCGTCAACCCCGACCCGACCGCCGACCAGCTGGCCGACATCGCCATCGGCTGCGCCGACACCGCGCGCATCTTCGGCATCGAGCCCCGCGTGGCGATGCTGTCGTACTCGACCGGCACGTCCGGGTCGGGCGCCGACGTCGACAAGGTCCGCGAGGCGACCGAGCTCGTCCGGCAGCGCGACCCGGAGCTGAAGGTGGACGGCCCGATCCAGTTCGACGCGGCCATCGACCCGACCGTCGGCAAGAAGAAGATGCCGGGCTCGGCGGTCGCCGGGCAGGCCACCGTCTTCGTCTTCCCCGACCTGAACACGGGCAACAACACCTACAAGGCGGTGCAGCGGTCGTCCGGCGCCGTCGCCGTCGGGCCGGTGCTGCAGGGCCTCAACAAGCCCGTCAACGACCTGTCGCGCGGCGCCCTCGTGGACGACATCGTCAACACCATCGCCATCACCGCCATCCAGGCGCAGCACAGCTAGCGCTGCCCGCACCGGCAGCGTCCGACCAAGGAGCACAACGACGTGAGCATGCCCATCCTCCTGCTGAACGCGGGCTCGAGTTCGCTGAAGTACCAGGTCATCGACGCCGAGGACGAGCACGTCCTGGCGACAGGCCTGGTCGAGCGCATCGGCGAGCCGGTCAGCGCGATCAAGCACAAGACCCAGGGTGAGACCTTCGAGGCGACGGACGCCTACGCCGACCACACCGAGGCGATGATGGCGCTCGTCGCCATGTTCGCCGCGTACGGGCCGCGGCTGGCCACCGTCCAGGCCGTCGGGCACCGGACCGTCCACGGCGGCGAGCGCTTCGACAAGACGGTGCTCATCGACGAAGACGTCATCCAGGCCCTCGTCGACCTCTCTCCGCTCGCGCCGCTCCACAACCCGGCCGGCATCGAGGGCATCCGGGCCGCGCAGACCGCACTGCCCGGCGTCCCCCACTTCGCGATCTTCGACACCGCGTTCTTCGTGCACCTGCCCGCCGAGGCGTACACCTACGCCATCGACTCGGCCACCGCGAAGCGGCTCTCCATCAGGCGTTACGGCTTCCACGGCACCTCGCACAACTTCGTGTCGCACCGCATGGCGCACATGCTCGGCCACCACCACGCCGAACTGAAGATGATCGTCTGCCACCTCGGCAACGGCGCGTCCGTGTCGGCCATCGCCGGGGGGCGTCCGGTGGAGACCTCCATGGGGCTCACGCCCTTGCAGGGCCTCGTGATGGGCACCCGCTCCGGCGACGTCGACCCCGGGCTGCACGCCTACCTGCACCGGGCCGGGGGCCTGTCGGTGGACGAGGTCGACACGCTGCTCAACAAGAAGTCCGGCATGTTCGGGCTCTGCGGCATGAACGACTTCCGCGACATCAGGGCCGCGATCGAGGCCGGGGACGCCGACGCGAAGCTCGCCTTCGACGTCTACATCCACCGGCTCGCCTTCTACATCGGCGGCTACATGGCGATCCTCGGCGGCGCGGACGCCATCGCCTTCACCGCCGGCGTCGGCGAGAACGACCCCGCCGTCCGCGAGGCGGTGTGCGCCCGCCTGGCCGGGCTGGGCGTCAAGCTCGACCCCGAGCGCAACAACGTCGGACGCTCCCGCGCCCGCATCATTTCCACCGACGACTCCCCCGTCACCATCTGCGTCGTGCCCACCAACGAGGAGCTCCAGATGGCGCGCGAGGTCCTCGAGGCGATGGGCGGGTCGCCCGAGACCGGTTAGTTCGGACGCCGCCCGCGCTCGATGGGTTCGGGTGCGGTCTGTTCGTTGACGGGCTTCGGGTGCGGTCTGTTGCCGCTCCGGGGTGGGACGCCGTCCGCGCCCGGGACGCGGGCTCCTTCGTCGCCGGCGTCTTTACGCCCGCCACACCCCGGACGGCGTCCCACCCCGAAGCTTCGAGCGTTGGGTCCCTGCCCGTCGGCCCGGGTGCGCCCGTCGCGTTCCCGCGGTGCCCCAGCCCCGCGACGTCCCGTTTGAGCGCCGGTCCCTGCCCGTCGGCCCGGGTGCGCCCGTCGCGTTCCCGCGGTGCCCAGCCCCGCGACGTCCCGTTTGTGCGCCGGTCCCTGCCCGTCGGCCCGGGTGCCCCCGCCGGACCCACAAATCCGCCTAGGCTCTTCGAACGCGCCGACGGGGATCAACAACGCCCACCGATGTCGCCAGGCGTCCTTGAACACGCCAGGCGGATTCGCCGGGCGTGGGCCACCGCGTCCGGGTCGCCGAGCCCGCCGGGCCACCGACGGGCGCCCGAGGACGCCGCTACGGTTTCCCCATGGCAACGGCACTGATCACGGGCGCGACGGCGGGCATCGGGGCGGCGTTCGCGCGGGCGCTGGCCGGCAGGGGCGACGACCTCGTCCTCGTGGCCCGCGACAAGGCCAGGCTGGACGCCGCGGCGTCCGACCTGCGCGCCCGACACAACGTCGACGTCGAGGTGCTCCAGGCCGACCTGGCCGACCGCGCCGACGTCGCCCGCGTGGCGGCGCGCCTGGCCGACGACGCCCGCCCCGTCGACGTCCTCGTCAACAACGCCGGCTTCGGCACGACCACCTCCCTCCTCGACCCCGACACCTCCGAACACGAGCGCGCCCTCGACGTCATGTGCCGGGCGGTCCTCGTCCTGGCCGGCGCCGCCGGACGCGCCATGCGCCACCGAGGCAACGGACGCATCATCAACGTCGCCTCGCTGTCGGCCTGGATCACCCAGGGCGACTACTCGGCGGTCAAGGCCTACGTCCTGGCCTACTCCCAGGGCCTGGCGAACGAGCTGCACGGCACCGGCGTCACGGTGACGGCCCTGTGCCCCGGCTGGGTGCGCACCGAGTTCCACGACCGCGCCCACATCGCCACCTCGGGCATCCCCGACGCCGTCTGGGTGGACGCCGACCGTTGCGTCGCCGAGTGCCTCGCGGACGCCGACGCCGGACGCGTCATCTCGATCCCGACCAAGCGCTGGAAGGCCGCCTCGATCGCCCTGGACGCCGCCCCGCGTCCGCTGCGTCGCTGGGTGTCGCGCGTCCTGACGGACACCAGGAACTAGGCGCGAGCACCCCGAAGGGACGACAATGGGTCGTCTCACGTTTCCAAGGGCCAAAATGGGGCGTCCCACGTTCTTCAAGGAGCTGTTCCGGTGAGCGATGACCTCGGCAAGTTCTCGGCCGTCGGCCCCGCCGCGCCCCGGTTCGTGGCGCAGCAGTTGATCATGAAGCCCTACATCTGGTCGGTGTTGAGCGTCCACCAGCACGGGATGCGGCACCTCGACGACCTCGAGGCCCCGTTCATCGTCATCGGGAACCACTCCTCGCACCTGGACGCCAACCTGATCTTCGGCGCCCTGCCGCGCCGGCTCAGCCGCAACCTGTCGGCCGGCGCAGCGGCCGACTACTTCTTCAACCACAAGCTGCGGGCCCTGGGCACGCGCCTGTTCTACAACGCCTACCCCATCGACCGCGGCGGCATGAAGGGGCACCGCGGCATGTCGGGCAACCTGCTGGACGAGGGCATCCCGCTGCTGATCTTTCCCGAGGGCACCCGCAGCCGCACCGGCGCGATGGCCAAGTTCAAGTCAGGTCCGGCGGGGCTGTCGATCAAGCACAAGGTGCCGATCATCCCGGTGGCCCTCGTCGGCGCCTATGCAGCGATGCCGTACGGGGCGAAGCTGCCGGTGCCGGGGCGTCCGGACGTGCACGTCGTCTTCGGCAACCCGCAGCGGGCCCGCGGCGGCGAGTCGATCTCGGAGTTCTCCGAGCGCCTGTTCCGCTACGTCGTCGAACTCCACGACACCACGGCCCGCGCCTACGGCATGCCGACCCAGGCCGACTTCCACCGAGCCGTCGCGCTCCGCCGCGCCGCCGCCCTGGGCACCACCGCCACCAGCCCGGACGCCGCCGGCTCGGCCGACGCCGAGCCCGACAGCTGAGCCGGACTCCTACACCCCGGCGAGGGCCAGCGACTTCACGGACACCGTCCGGGACCGGGCGATGCGCCATGCCCCGGCCAGCAGCCCGAGCAGCCCCCACCCGATCAGGGTGACGATCGTCAGCGCGCCCGACTGCCACGTGGCCGCCGCACGGACGGCGTCCAGGGCCGGCGACAACGGCGACAGCGGACGCAACGTCGCGAAGATCCCCGGGGCCGAGAAGGTCAGCGCGCACACCGTCGTGACCAGCAGCATCGCGCCGGACACGAGGCGTCCCCACACCCCCGCCCACGCGGCCAGCGCGTGGTTGACGGTCGTGAACGCGAGCCCGGCGACGAGCAACGCCCCGGTCAGCCCCGCCGCATGCGGCAGGTCGAGCGAGCCGGACGCCGCCCCGAGCACCCCCAGCAGCACCGCCTGCACGGACGCCACCAGCGCCCCGGGCAGCAGCGCGCGCGCCACCAGGTGCGGGGTCGTCGAGCTGGACGCCGCGTTGCGCGGGTCCACCGGCTTGATCAGCGCGAACGTCGCCAGCGACCCCAGCCACAGCGCCAGGACCAGCAGCAGCGAGCCTCCGGCGCCCTGCGGCGTGACGAGCCCGTCGAGCCCGTCGGCGTCGATCGGGGACGCCACCACCTTCGCCAGGTTGGACGCCTCGTCGTCGGAGTAGCTCGGGATCTGCTTGGCGCCGGTGGCGAGCCCGTCCGCGAGCTGCGTCATGCCGTCGGTCACCTTCGCCGACCCGGACGCCGCGTCGCCCAGCCCGGACGCCAGCGTGACCGACCCGTCGTGGGCCGCCGCGATGCCGTCGACGAGCTTGGTGACGCCGCCCGTGTACTGCCCGACGCCGTCGCTGAGCTGGGTCGCCCCGTCGGCCACCTGTTGAATGCCCGCCACCAGCGCCGGCAGCCCGTCGCTGAGCTGCTGGATGCCGCCGGCCAGGGCCGTCATGCCGTCGCTGAGCTGGTGCCCGCCGGCCTTGAGCTGGTTGCCGCCGTCGCGCAGCAGCGTGAGCTGGTCGATGAGGTACTGGTTCGGCGACGTCCCGGCCGGGATCATCGCGCGCACCGACTCCCACTGCGCCTGCAAGGCGGCCGCGTTCGTGCGGAACCAGGTCGACGCCGCCGAGATCTTGTCGAGCGCGTCGTCGATCTGCCCCGCGTTGGCCGACAGCGTCGCCGACGCCGTCTTCAGCGTGCTCGCGTCGACGGAGTCGATCGAGTCGCTCGCCGCGGCGCCGCCCGCCTGGACGCCCTGGGCGAAGGCCGCGCAGCCCCCCTCGACGTCGGCCAGGCTCGCCGGGCAGTCGACGGTCGTCTTCCCGGACGCCAGTCCGGCCGTCACCGACTTCGCCCCCGACAGCTGCCCGAGCAGCGTGGACGCCGCCGCCTGCAGCTTCTCGGCGTCCCCCAAGTAGTCGCGGATCAGGGCGATCGCGGCCTGCACCTGGTCGTCCAGCGCGGCCGCCTTCGCGGGCAGGTCGGTCATCAGCGTGTCGATCTGGTCGAACAGCGCCGTCAGGTCGGGCAGCTGCTGAAGAAGGGTCAGCAGCGGCTCGACGATCGAGTTGATGCCGTCGACGTACTGATCCACCCCGGTCACGTAGGCCGTCATCCCGGACGCGAGCGAATTGGCCCCGTCCGACATCGTCTTGATCTGGGCGGGCATCGGGGCGGTCTGGGCGGCCATCGTGTTCAGCCCGGACGCGAGCTGGCTCGCCCCGGACGACAGCGGCGCGCCGGCGTCCGACAGGGTCTTGCCCCCGGACGCCGCCTGCCCGAGCCCGTCGCTGAGTTGGCTTGCACCGGACGCCGCCTGGCCGATGCCGTCGGTGAGCTTGCCCGAGCCGTCGGCGAGCTGCTGGGCGCCGTCGGCGACGGTGACGAACTGCTTGCCCATCGTGGTGAAGCCGAGGTACACGTTCTCGAGGTACATCCCGGTCAGCGACTCGTTCAGCGAGCGCGTGGCGGCGTCCGTCACCGACTGGCCCAGCGCCGTCTCGGCGAGGCCTGCGACCTGCGACGTCTTGACGTCGATCGTGGCCTGCCGGGCCCCGCCCGCGGTGCCCGCGTAGCTGGTGGCGCGCGCCGAGAAGTCCGACGGGATCGTCACCACCGCCGCGAACCGCCCGGACGCCAGCCCCTTGGCCGCGCTGGACGCGTCCGCGAGCACCCAGGTGAAGTTCTGCTCGCGCTTGGAGTCGATCAGCGCGGCCGACAGCTGCCGGCCCAGCGGCACCGACTGGCCCTTGACCGTCACCATCTCGTCGAGGTTCACGACGGCCGCCTGCACCTTGTGCAGGTCGCCGTTGAAGTTCCACATGCCGGCCAGCACGCTGCCCGCGACGAGCAGCGGCACGAGCAGCAGGGCCGTCAGCGCCCGCCAGTCGAGGCGACGTCCGTTGAAGGTGGCGACGTTCATTTCACTCCTCCGCTGAGCGCGGCTTGGGGTTCCAGATCGAGAAGCCGGACGCCGCCGCCAGGGGTGGCGAGGTCCGAGACGGCCTCGGCGCGGGCGGCGCCGAGGATGAGGGTGCGGTGGCCGAGGTCGCACGCCAGCGCGGCGAGCCGGGCCCGCGGCGTCCCCTCGAGGCGGTCGGCGTGGTCGACGACGACCAGGTCGCCGCGGAGGCGTCCGAGATGCGGCAGGGACGCGGCGTCCGCGCCGTCGATGAAGGTGGCGTGGTGGCGGATCTCACCCGCCTGCTCGGGCATGACGTAGCCGAGGATCTTCGCCTTGCCGCCCGTGGCCAGGAGGCGTCCGGACAGGGCCAACAGCAGCGCCCGGCGCGACCGTTCGGGGCCGACGACGAGCAGCGTCTGTCCGGGCAGGAGATCGAGGGTGAGCGCGTCGAAGAGGACGTGGCCCTCGTGGGCGGCCGAGAGGTCCTCGACGTAGACCGCGCCCGCGGCGTCCGGGGTGGGCCAGTCGGCCAGCGAGAGCTGGTGGACGAGGGCCTCGCCCTCGACGTCCATGACGGGCAGGCGCGCCTCCAGCCAGGCGGGCAGCCACCACGCGCGCGGACCGAGCAGCTTCATCACGGCGGGTCCGAGGGTCATGCGGATCAGGAAGGCGTCCAGGGCGACGCCCAGCGCCAGCCCGAACGCGATCGGCTTGATGACGCCCTCGCCGGCGGGGACGAAGAACGCGAAGACCGCGAACATGATGACGGCCGCGGCGACGACGACCTTGGCGGAGTGGACGAAGCCGTCCTCGACCGCCGAGGTGGTGTTGCCGTGGACGTACTCCTCGCGCATGCGGGAGGTGAGGAAGACCTCGTAGTCCATGGCCAGGCCGAACTGGATGCCCATGAGCACGATCGGCAGGAAGCTGATCACCGGGACCGCCTCCGGCAGGTTCACGAACTGGCGTCCGATGCCCTTGTTGAACACCAGCGTGACCGCGCCGAACGCGCCGCCGACGCTGAGCAGGTAGCCGAGGGCGGCCTTCACCGGCACCCAGATCGAGCGGAACACCATGGTCAGCAGCACCAGCGACAGCCCGACGACGAAGATGCCGAAGGGCAGCAGCGCGCCGGCCAGGCGCGAGGAGACGTCGATCGCGATGGCGGTGAAGCCGGTGACCGACGTGTCGACGCCGTAGCGGTTCTTCCATTCGGGCGCGCGGTCGCGCAGCCGCTGGACGAGGTCGGAGGTGGCGGGGTCGTCCGGGCCGGTGGTCGGCACGATCTGCACCATCGCGGTGTCGGCGTTCTTGTTGGGGGTGGAGACGGCCACCTGCTTGACGCCGGGCATGGCCTCGATGTCGGCCTGCAGGCCCTTCGTGATCCTCAGCGGGTCGGTCGACTCGACGATCTGGGCGGTGATCACGAGCGGCCCGTTGACGCCGACGCCGTAGTGCTCGCTCATCAGGTCGAACGTGACCCGGTCGGCGGCGCCGGGCGTGGCGCGCCCGGAGTTGGGCAGGGCCATCCAGAGGTCCTTGGCCGGGAAGGCGAGGGCGCCCAGCGCGGCCACCACGACCACGATCGTGATGATCGGACGCCGCGTCACCACCCCGACCCACCAGCGGGACGGGTCGAAGCCACCCGTCCTGCGGACGCGTCCGGACGCCTTCGGCCGCAGCCGCTCCCCCAGGAAGCCCAGCATCGCCGGAAGCAGGGTGAGCGCCAGCGCCACCTCGATGGCCACCGAGACGGCGGCGAAGATGCCCATGGTCGCCAGGAACGGGATCCCGGCGACGCTCAGCCCGACGAGCGCGATGATCACGGTCAGGCCGGCGAAGACGACGGCCGAGCCTGCGGTGGCGGTCGCCCGGGCGGCGGACTCCTCGACCTCAAGGCCGTGCCCGAGTTGGTCGCGGTGGCGCGACACGATGAAGAGCGAGTAGTCGATGCCGACGGCCAGGGCCAGCATCAGGGCGAGCATCATCGTGGTCGAGTTGATCGAGACCAGCGTCGAGGCCAGGTAGATCAGCAGGATCGACTGCCCCGCCCCCAGCAGCGCCGCCAGCAGGGGGATGGACGCCGCCCACAGCGACCCGAGCACCGCGATGAGCACCAACAGCGCCACGCCGACGCCGATCGCCTCGACGCCGGAGATGTGCGGCATGTTCATCGCGAACACCTCGCCGCCGACGTGGACGTCGCTGCCGGGCACCGCCCGTTGCAGCTCGGCGGCCTTCTCCTTCAGCGCCTCGCGCTGGGCGTCGGTGAAGGTCGAGACGCTGCCGACGACGCGGATGCGTCCGTACGCGGCCCGCCCGTCGTCGCTCACCATGCCCTTGATGTACTGGTTGTAGGGCGACACCGTCCCCTTGACCCAACTGAAGCCGTTGATGCTGGCCAGTTCGTCCTCGAAGGCGTTCTTGATGGCGGGGTCGTCGGCGGGCGTCCCGGGCGGTGCGATGAGCAGCAGGACGGCCGACGAGTCGGACGCCTCCGGGAATGTCATCTTGAGCTGGTCGAGCCCGACCTGAGAGCTGGCTCCGGGGATGCTGAAGGCGTCGTCGAACGTGCCCCCCAGGGTCAGTTTGCCGACGCCGAGCGCCAGGATCACCAGCAGCCAGGCCGCCAGCACGCGCTTGCGCGCGTGGAAGCAGGCCCGGGCGATGCGGTACAGCGTCGACGACACGAGGCGTCCTTCCAGCCCACTTCGGCACGGCAGCGCGGGTCGCGCCAGCCTCCCCAGACTATTCAATGATTGTAGGAGTCCAAGTCGGGGCCCGGTCGCGTCGGAACCCGGGGACGCCGCCGGCCCGCCACGTCCCGGGCGCAAATCGAGATGATACATAAACGATTCTGCACTCAACGTGTGCAAGACTGGGGTCAACCCCCACATCGCAGAGGACCAGGCAGAGGACCAGTCTGCCGGAGGGGGAACGGACGATGACCGAGGTGGTCAGTGCACGGCGAGCAGCCACACGCGACCGGTTGGCCGACGCCGCCGTCGGCATCTTCGCTGAACGGGGCGTCCTCGGGGCCTCCGTCGAGGAGTTGTGCAAGGCCGCCGGCTTCACCCGCGGGGCGTTCTACTCCAACTTCACCAACCGCAACGAGCTGTGCCTCTACATCCTGAACCGGCGCCTCACCGGTCACCTCGACAACGCACGGGGAGCCCTGCTGACGCTGGCCGCCGAAATCCCCGAGGATCAGGCGCAGCTCGACGCCCTCACCAGGCTCGGGGCGAGCCTCTTCCTCAGCGCCCAGCCCCAGGATCGCGCCACCGTCCTCGCCACCTCGGAGTTGCGTCTGCATGCGGTTCGCGACCCCGAGTTCCGCGTCGGCTATATGGCGATCATCAACCAGCTCGGGGCGTTCTTCATCGAGATCATGGAACAGGCCGGGGAGTTCTTCGGACTGCACCTCAACGTGAGACCGGACCAGGTGATCACGATCCTCGAGGGCGTCTACGAGATGAGCGCGCTCATCGACCTGCTCAACGGCGAGGAAGTCCAGTCCACCTCGCGGATCGAGATGATCGCCGAGGTCCTCAAGGGGCTGTTCACCGAGGCCTGACAAGGGCGGATCGCGCCCAGCATCCGGCCCTGCAGACCGCCACGGACCCACGATCGAGTCGGCCGCGGTGAGGTTTCCGACGATTACTCGATACAGCGCTGCATTTCGATGCAGCATCGAATTGATTAGGGCGTCTCAATTCGCAAAATCTTCGCGAGAATGCCAGACTGCGAATGGATCATGGGGTGGGCGTCCACTAGGGTCTCTTTGCTGACTCGGGCACCAACTCCGGGCAGCACCGGAGCCGATGGTCCTCGAGAAACGATTCGCTGGCGAACAGGGCTGTTGAAAGTGAATCAATCGACCGACAGACAGACAGCTTTCTCCACAAGAGCCGGATGACCGAGGGAGGTCGCCATGACGGACGAGCCGAGCGCCAGGCGAGCCATCACCCGCGACAAGCTGGTCACCGCCGCCATCACCGTGTTCGCGGAGCGGGGTGTCCAGGGGGCGACCGTCGAGCAGGTGTGCGAGACGGCCGGGTTCACGCGCGGCGCGTTCTACTCGAACTTCGCCAGCGTGAACGAGTTGTGTGTCGCCATCCTCGACCACTGGACCCAGGCCTACCTCGAGGTGGCCCGGTCGACCATCGCCGAGATCCTGACGACCATGCCGGCCATGCCGGTGGACCTGGACCAACTGCTCAGGTTCGGGGTCAACCTGCTCCTCACGACCCAGGGCGACGATCGGACGACCATCCTGGCGCGGATCGCCTTGCGCTTGCACGCCATCCGGGACGCGGACTTCCGAGCCGATCACCGCACCCTCGTGGCCGACGCGGGGCTCTACTTCATGGGCATGGTCGAGCAGGCGACGAAGGCCTACGGCTACCGCTTCAACGTGACCCTCGAACAGGCCACCACGATGATCAACGGCGTCTTCGAGATGGGCGCCCTCGACGACATGCTCCGCGACCGAGAGACCACGACGGCGGCCCGGGCCGAGGTGCTCGTCATCCTGCTGCGCTCGATGCTGGAACCCGTCTGAGCGCGACGTCCTCGCGGCGACGTGGTCAGCTCGACCACATTCCGAGGTAGAACAGCACGGCCCAGGCGACCTGGACGGCCAGGGCCGCGACGACGACCACCGCCCACACCCACCGCCACGCCCCGGTGGTGCGGCGTCCGACGAACTCGCCGGTCAGCGTCCAGAGCGGGAACCACAGCAGGACGGCCCGGCAGACCGACTGGAACCAGTACGACAGCGAGAACGCCAGCAGCTGGACGCCCACCCAGGACGCCTCCGGCCACTGCCTCCTGACCAGCAGCACGACCACCACCAGCACGCCGACGATCATGGACACGAACTCGGCCCGGAAGATCTCCACCCAGCCGGGGTGGTCGGCGTACATGCCGGGCTGGATCGAGCGCCACGAGTTCAGCACGCAGTCCCAGGGCCAGGTGAACGCCCGCATCCAGCCTGTGGACTGAGCCGAGAACCAGGCGGTCCAGCTCCCGGTCTTCACGTAGAGATAGGCGGCGTAGGAGCCCAGCACCAGCAGCGGCGGCACCAGCCACGGCAGGCTGCGGGCGGCGTCCGAGGGCCGCCGGTCCCGCCACGCCTGGACGACGGCGAGCACGCCGAGCGCCCCCACCAGGAACAGCCCCGACACCCGCAGCGTGCACGCCGCGGCCGCGCAGGCCGCCGCGGGCCCCCACTTGCGATGTCGGGCGTGTTCCCACGCCCAGAAGGCGGCCGCGCAGAACGGTGACTCCGAGTACGGCACGAGCGTGAAGACCGAGGTCGGGGCCAGCAGCCAGGCGATCGCGGCCCAGCGCCCCCCGAGCCGGTACAGCGCCCAGGTCGCCAGCGCCGACGTGACGATCGCCAGCACCGTCCCCCACAGGACCGGGTCGACCCCGACGAGGACGCCCACGCGCAGCAGCAGCGGCAGGCCCGGGAAGAACGCGACGTCGGTGGCGACGGCGTATCCGTCGCGTGCGATGGCGACGAAGTGGAGGACGTCCCAGTTGCCCAGGACGCGGGCGAGCGAGGTGTGCGACGACAGCGCCACCACGGCCGCGACGATCAGCAGCAGCAGCCGCGTCCCGAGCCAGGTCTGGACGACCAGGCGGGCGTCCGGTTCGACCCGGACGCCGACGCGCTGACCCTCCCGCACGGAGCTCACGGAGCTCACGCTACGGGGTGGCGCCCTGACCGGGCGGGGTGGGGTTGCCGGGCTGCGTGGTGGTCGTGGTGCTCGTCGACGTCGTCGTGGTGGTGCTGGTCGACGTCGTGGTGCTGGTCGTGGTCGACGTCGTCGTGGTCTTGGTCGTCGAGGAGGTCGTCGGCCCCGGGTTCTGCGGGGACGGCTGCGTCGGCTGGACGGGCGCCGTGGGCTGGGTGGTGTCCGTCGGGGTGGGGACGTCGGTCTGGGTATCGGTGGTCGTCGGGACGGCCGTGACCGACGGCTGGTAGCTGGACTGGGTGAAGTCGACCACGGGCAGGCCGTTCATCGCCTCCTGCATGTAGGCCAGCCACGTCTCGGCCGGGTAGCCGGCGCCGTAGAAGCCGGTGCTGTAGGTGTCGAGGTTCTCGTTGCCCGTGTCGCCCAGGACGTAGTTGACGGCGGTCGTGATCTGCTTGGTGTAGCCGACGAACCAGGACGACGTCGTCTTCTTGGTGTCGGTCTCGTAGCGCGTGCCGGTCTTGCCCGCGACGGGGTAGCCCAGCGCAGAGACGACCCGGCCCGTGCCGGACGTCGCGACCTCGGTCAGACACGCGGTCGCCGCCTCGGCGACGCTCGGCTCGATGGCCGCGACGGCTTTCGTGTCGGCCGTGTAGACGACCTTGCCGGACCTGTCGGTGACCTGCTGCACGACGTGCGGGGTGACGCGCATCCCGTCGTTGGCCAGGGTGGAGTAGCCGGCGGCGTTGTTGAGCGGGGACACCTCGGATGTGCCCATGGCCACGCGGATGTCTGCGTCCCAACCGGCGTCTCCGGCGGTACCGGGGATGCCCGCGTCGTTCGCGGCCTTGATCGCGCTCGGACCGCCGTCCTTGAGCTGCGTCGTCAGGTCGACGTAGGCGGCGTTGTTCGAGTGCGTGGTGGCGTCGGCCAAGGTCACCATGCTGTCGGTCTCCCCCTGCACCAACTTGCCGTCGGCGGCCTTGAACGTGTAGCCCTTGAGCTCCTTGTCGACCGACACCCCCTGCCGCAGCGCCGCGACGAGCGCCCACGTCTTGAACGTCGAGCCGGTGGCGCGTGCCGTCGTAGCCCAGTTGCGCGAGGAGGCGACGTAGTCCGGGTTTCCGCCGTACATCGCGAGGACGCCGCCCGTCGCGTTGTCGATGCTGACGATGGACGCGTGCAGTTGGGCGGGGTCCTGGCGCTTCTCGGCCGCCGCCTCCTTGGTCTTGGCCTGCGCGACCGCCACGGCGGCGTCCTGCTTCGTCTTGTCGAACGTCGTGACGACCTCCAGCCCGCCGCCGTTGATCGTGGCCTCGTCGAAGCCGTCCTTCTTGAGCTCGTCGATGACGACCTTCATGAGGTAGCCGTCGGTGCCGCCGAAGCGCGGGTCCTTCTGGATCGTCGGGAACGGCGGCAGGGCGGTGTAGATCTTGGCCTTGTCGGCCTCGGTCATCTTCCCGGACTTCACGAGCTGGTCGATGACGAACTGGTAGCGCTCGAGAAGGTCCTTGGCCTGCTTGTCGCCGAGGGCCGGATCGAGCAGGCCGGGCGCGTTGACGAGGGACGCCAGCACGATCGCCTGCTGCTGGTTCACCTGCGCGGCCGGGATGCCGAAGAACGCCTTGGACGCCGCCTCGATGCCGTAGGCGCCGCGTCCGAAGTAGACGGTGTTGAGGTAGCCCTCGAGGATCTGCTCCTTGGTCTGCTCCTGGCCGAGCTTCAGGGCGATGACCATCTCCTTGAGCTTGCGGGTGATGGTCTTCTCGCTGCTCAGGTACAGGATCTTCACGTACTGCTGGGTGATCGTGGAGCCGCCGGAGGAGTCCTTCGAGCCCAGTGAGCTGATGGCGCGCAGCAGGGCCGGGAGCGAGACGCCCGGGTCGGTCCAGAACGTCGGGTTCTCGGCCGCGACCATGGCGTCCCGCATGTTCTGTGGGATCTGGTCGAAGGCCACCGCCTCGCGGTTCTGGACGCTGAGGGTGCCCAGCTCGGTCTTGCCGTCGCCGTAGAGCAGGTGGGTGTTGGCGGTGATGAAGTCCTTGTTGGGGTTCGGGATCGGGGTGGAGACCCAGAAGATCCCGCCGGCCGCGACCGCGACGACGAGCAGGCCGACCAGGCTGACCAACGCCCACTTGACGATGCGGAGGGCACGACCCTCGCGCGGGAGGTTCGGGTCGAGCGGGCGGCGCGTCTTAGCCATAGATGTCCTCAACAGTCTTCTTGCGGCGGGGCGGCTTGCGCGCCACGCCATCACCCAACAGGAAAGATTCGATCATGTGGTTCCACCCGCAGGAATGGCAGACCTCGACGACGCACACCTTGAACTCGCCGAACTCGGATTCCATCTCGTCCAGCTCCGCGGTCGAGCGGATGCGTCCGGAGTACTGGCCGAGCTGAGAGCCGAACACGTAGCGCAGCCAGCACCATCGTGGTCGTGTGGCAGACGGGGCAGGGGACGCCGTGCGGCTCCCCGTGGTGGAGCGCCGAGCGGATCAGCATCGGGTCGGCGTCGTACGCCTCGTCGCGGGTCAGCGAGCGGACGCGCCCCTGCAGCGCCCGCAACGTGTTGCGGCGCTGGAGGGCATAGTCGATCACCTCGCGCTTGGACCACATGTCCTTTTAGTCTAGGCGACTCCGCCTGTGTGCTCGCAGAGCGCTCCGCGCGCCCGGGCTCGCCGCACCCGACCCACACAGCCGTTTCCCCTTGACCTGCTGGTCAAGGGGCTACGGCGAAATCGAGGAAAGTCGTTGGGCGGCCGCGACGTTGCCAGATGTGGGTTATGCGGGGGTCGTTGGACGCGCGTCGGACCCGACGTTGCCAGATGTGGGTTATGGCGGGCCGTGATCGGCCCATAACCCTCATCCGGCAACGTGGGAACGCCATCGGCTCATCGAGGTGTCTGATAACCCGAATCTGGCAACGTCTGCTGCCCAATCGGTCCTCGGCTCGAGTTGCCGAGGAGTCAGGGCAGCCCCACCAGCCCGTCGCCGAACCGGAACAGCGGGTCGGCGGTGTCGAAGGGAACGTCCGGGCGCGAGGCGACGACGGCGTCCATCGACCGGGGCAGGTCGAAGGGGAGGCGTCCCCGAGGAGTGCCCTCGCCGAACAGCACCTCGACGAGCGCGGCGTCGTCGGCGCCGTAGTTCACGACCAGGGACACGGCGGCGTCCGCCACCTCGGTGAGGATCGCGGGCCGGTCCAGGTAGACGTCCACGATCGTCGGCACCACGGCGCAGACGGCCGTGATGCGCGCCAGCTCGGCCTCCTCGAACGCGAGCGAGCCCGCGTGGAAGAACGCCTCGAACCCGTTGCCCCGCTGCTCGAACGGCGCCTTCAGCCGCAGGATCGCGATGTCGGCCTCGGCCGGGGTCGCCACTGTCTGGGCGCGGCCGGCGAACGCGGCGGCGTCCATGCCCTCGACGTAGACCTTCAGCCCGGACGCCAGCGGCAGCCGGTCGGCCTTGAGGACGGTGATGGACGCCACCTGCGCGGCATGCCCGGCGGCCCGGAAGTCGGCGCGGCCGACGACGGACGCCGCGGCGTCCACGTCGAGGAAGCGGCCCTCGTCGAACAGCCCGAGGACGAACTTCTCGGTCAGCAGCCGCCGCACCGAGACGTCGATGCGGGCCTCGCTGATCCGGCCGGACGCCACCAGCTCGACGACCAGTTCCGGGCAGGCCTCGCCGCCGAGCTGGTCGGCGCCGGCGTCCAGGATCTTGGCGACGCGCTCGATGGGCGTCAGGTGCTCGACGCCCCAGGCGCGCGCGGGGAAGTGCTGCCCCATGACCTCGGCGTCGGTCACCAGGCCCCAGTCGGTGCAGATGATGCCGTCGAAGCCGAGCTTCTCGCGGAGCAGGGTCGTGAGCATGGCCCGGTTGAAGCCGAAGCCCACCTCCTCGACCGGCTCGCCGTCGACGACCAAGCCGACGGGCATGCCGTAGTAGGGCATCATCTGCCGCGCGCCCGCGGCGATGACCGCCTCGAAGGGCTTGAGGTGGTCGGCGAAGCGTCCGCCGGGGTAGATCTGCTCGCGACCGTAAGCGAAGTGGGGGTCCTCGCCGTCCTTCTGCGGCCCGCCGCCCGGGAAGTGCTTGCACATGGCCGAGACGGAAGCCGCTCCGTAGGCGTCCAGACCCGCGGCGCGTCCGCGGTCGCCGGTCCCCTGGAGGCCGCGCACGTAGGCGACCCCGAGCGCGGCGGTCAGGTCGGCGTCCTCACCGAAGGTGCCGGACGCCCGCGCCCAGCGCGGCTCGGTGGCCAGGTCGATCTGCGGGTGCAGGGCGGTCCTGATGCCGACGGCCAGGTACTCCTGGCGGCAGACGTCGGCGAAGGTCTCCATCAGTTCGGGGTCGCGCGTGGCGGCGAGGCCGAGGGTCTCGGGCCACTGCGAGAACGGCCCGCTCATCAGCGCCGCGGCCGGGTTGTCGGTGAACGAGTGCCGCGGGTCGGACGCGACCGTCACCGGGATGCCCAGGCGCGTGGACGCCGCCAGCTCCTGCAGGTTGTTGTGCCAGAGCGCGAACTCGCGCGCCGTGGGCGGGGACGCCAGGACGTTGACGTGCGTCATGTGCCGCTCGACGACCAGGTCGCGCGCGGCGGGCACCGGGAACATCGGGTTGTCGACGTCAAGGGAGCCCCCCTCGCCGATCAGGGTCATCGTTTGGAAGAGCTGCCCGGCCTTCTCGGCGAGCGTCATCCGCGCCAGCAGGTCGTCGACCCGCTGCTCGACGGGCAGGGCGGCGTCCAGGTAGGGAGCGCCCTCGATGCCCGTCACTTGACGCCCTTGATGCGGTAGACGAGCACGGCGCCGGCGAGCGACACGGCCGCGCCGAAGAGGTACCAGAACTGGTACTGCCCGATGCCGGTCGCGGCGCCGATGGCGAGGATCGCCGGACCCATGGCCGGGGCGAGCGACTGCGGGAGGGCGTTGGCGATGTTGAGGACGCCGAGGTCCTTGGCTGTGTCGTCCGGGTCGGGCAGGACCTGTGTGGCCAGCGCGAGGTCGACGGAGAAGAAGGCGCCGCCGCCGAAGCCGAGGATCGCCTGGGCGAGGATGACCATCGGCACGCTGGGCGCGAAGGCGGTCATGACCAGGCCGATCACGAGGATGACGCCGGCCAGCGCGACGAACGGACGCCGCTTGCCGACCTTGTCGGAGATGATCCCGCCGATCGGGCCGGAGATCATCATGGCGCCGACGGAAGCGAGGTTGGTCATCAGCAGGGTGCCGGTGATCTCCTGCTCGCCGAGGTGGAAGTTGTTGGCCAGGTAGTAGGGCATGTAGGTGCCGACGCCGGCGTAGCCGAACATGACCAGGAACTTGGTGAGCCACGTCCAGCCGAAGTCGGGGTGCTTGGCGGGGTTGAAGACGAACGAGCCGAAGAACTGCTTGAGGCCGAAGGGCTCGGTGGGAGGCGTCTCCAGGCGCCGGTCCTTCAGGGTGAGGACGAACAGCACGACCAGCGCGGCGCCGATGAGGCCCGGGATCACGAAGCGCTCGACGTCGCCCGCGAAGACGTTGACCAGCGCGACGCCGCCGAGGATGCCGACCGGGGTCGCCATGCCCACGATGCCGGAGATCGCGCCGCGGCGCTCGGCCGGAACCTGGTCGGGCACGGTCGCGTTCGTCGCCGCGAGGACGGCGTTGAACGCGGTCTGGGCCACGCACCACGCGGCCATGATCACCCAGATCGACGTCGCGGCGCCGATCACGGCCAGGGACGCGAGCCCGACGACGACGCCGCCGAGGATCCAGGGACGCCGCTTGCCGAACTTCGACATCGTCCGGTCGGAGAGGCGTCCGAACAGCGGGTTGGCGATCAGGGCGAACAGGGCGCCGACGCCGAGCACGAGGCCCAGCGCGCCGGGGGCGTCCTTGGGGTCGGCGACGATGTGGCTGATCTTGAACGCCATCGACGCCATCACGGGCGGCAACAGGGCCAGGAAGATGCCCAGGTTGGCCAGCGCCAGCGTGGGCATGAAGGACTTCGGCAGGGTGTGCGGCGTGTTGGCAGGGGCGTCGATAAGGACGGACTCGGACATGGATCTCCTGTGACAAGGTGTTTTGCTGTCGCCAAGGCAGGCTGCGATGCCGGGTCGTGGCGGATGTGCAAAACCTACCATGAGGTAGGGATTGCTCGCAATGGCCTACGCTGGGGCCGACGACGAGGAGCCGAACGAGCATGACGACCGAAGCCGAGGACACCCGCGGGTACCGCCGCGGACGCGTCAAGCGCGCCGAGATCCTGGACGCCGCCCTGGCCGCGTTCGCCGAGGTCGGCTACCTCGAGGCGTCCATGCGCGACATCGCCGCGGCCGTCGGGCTCACCCAGCCGGGCCTGTTGCACCACTTCCCCAGCAAGAAGGCGCTGCTGTCGGCCGTCCTCGAACACAGCGAGGAACTGGACGCCGCCAATCTGAGTCTCAACTGGGTCAGCCGGGGCGGAACGGTTCCGGAGGTCGCCGAGTTGATCGAGGGAATGGTTCGACTGGTGAGCCTGAACCAGACGCGTCCAGCGCTCATCGAGCTCTTCGCCACGCTGTCGGCCGAGGCCACCTGGCCCGCGCACCCCGCCCACGCCTACTTCGTCGACCGCTACGAGCGGCTGCTCGGGGAGACGACGGCGATCCTCACCGCCTACGAGCGGGGAGGACGCCTGCGCCCCGGCTTGCGACCGGCGGACGCGGCGCGCATCATCATCGCCGCCATGGACGGGCTGCAGATCCAGTGGCTGCTCGAGCGGGACGCCCCCGAGCGCGTCGACATGGCGGCGGTGCTGCGGACGACGCTGGAGTCACTGCTCGCGGGGTCGGTCACGGAAACGCCGACCCCGGCGTGATTCGCGGGAATATACCCCTGGGGGTATCTGTTAGGCTGGTGGGTAACGACGACAGGAGAAGCACCATGGCCACGACCGAGCTCGGCGCCGCCAACTTCGAGCAGACCATCACCGGCAACGACATCGTGCTGGTCGACTTCTGGGCCGCCTGGTGCGGGCCGTGCCGCATGTTCGCGCCGGTGTTCGAGAAGGCGTCCGAGGCGCACCCCGACATCGTGTTCGGCAAGATCGACACCGAGGCCGAGCAGGAGCTGGCCGGCGCCGCGGGCATCCAGGCGATCCCGACGCTGATGGCCTTCCGCGAGGGGGTCATGGTGTTCCGCGAGTCGGGCGCCGTCCCCGGCCCCGCGCTGGAGGACCTCATCCGCCAGCTCCGCGAGCTCGACATGGCCGAGGTCCACGCCGAGGTCGCCGCAGCCCGCGCGGCGGCGCAGGCCCAGCCCGCGTCCTGATGGCCGGGCCGGCGGCGTCCACCTCGGAGCAGGCGGACGCCGAACCGCGGCCGACGGCGTCCGGGGCTGACCTCGCCGACGTCTTCGCGCGCATCCCGAGGGTGGACGCCGTCCGGCGCCGCCGATTCCTCGGGGGCTTGGCGGGCTGGGGCGCACGGCAGTGGGTGGCCCTCGTCGCGGCGTCCGCTGTGCTCGCCGGGCTGCTCGGGGCCTTCGGCCCGCGGGTGGGCTGGGGGCCCGGGTGGGTGGCGGTGGTCGCCGTCGCCTCCGTGCTGGGGGGTTTCGTGCTGGCGTCGGCGGTGCCGCGTCCGGGGACGCGGTTCGCCTGGTCGTCCTGCTCGGCGTTGCCCCTGGTCGGGACGCTGTTGGTCCCGGCCATACTCAACCCGGCCGACCCCATGACCGGCGTGGTGGGGCTGGGGTTGCTGGTGGCGCTCGCGTCCCGGCAGGCCGCCGGAGTCGGCTGCTGAGGCGCGTTTCGGGCACCTGCTGCGCAGAATTCGCGGCGACCGGCCCCGACGGACCGGCTTGATCGTTCACGGGGCGCGGTCGTCGCACGTTGTGCGCAGACCGGCGAGTTGAGACGCCGACGGCCCGGTCATCTAGACTGGTCCGGCACTCGGGGCTATGGCGCAACTGGCAGCGCACCTGCTTTGCAAGCAGGGGGTTAGGGGTTCGAGTCCCCTTAGCTCCACCGACATTAGGGTGGCTGCATGGAACTCCCCGTCTTCGACCCGCCGCCGGACATCCGGCTGATCGCCGCCGACATGGACGGCACGCTGCTCGACGACGACAAGGAACTCCACGACCACTTCTGGCCGCTGGTCAACGCCCTCTTCGAGCAGGGCATCGTGTTCGCCCCCGCCAGCGGCCGCCAGTACCACACGCTCTACCGGCGCTTCGGCCACGTGGCCGACGAACTGGTCTACATCGCCGAGAACGGCGCCTACCTGGTGCGGGGCACCGACGAGGTCGGGTCCGACGTCCTCGACGACGACGTGGTCCGGCGCGTCGTCCTCGCCGTGCGCACGTTGGTGGACGCCGGCGCCGAC
>Ga0075152_10000592_pt1 | contig 26390 bp, 20 predicted proteins | sample JI61114C2DNA_FD_70964 | JGI IMG/M metagenome (GOLD analysis project Ga0075152, IMG submission 70964) | Wastewater effluent complex algal communities from Wisconsin, to seasonally profile nutrient transformation and Carbon sequestration -... | ecosystem: Engineered > WWTP > Effluent > Algae...
CGCCGAGATGACGGGGGAGGCGGGCTGGGTGCCCCTACCTCACCACCTGCACCTCCGGGCGCAGCTTCGCGAAGGCGGCGATGCCCGCGTCGGTGCAGCGGACTACTTGGGCTGCGCGGCTGGGGGACCAGCCGCCCTACCTTCCTCCACCGGCTCGATCCACACGGCGGCGACCTTGGACGCGTCATTCTCCCCGACGATGCGGAGGTCGAAGGCACTGCGGGGGCGGTTGCCGATCTGCTGGAGCAGCGCATCCACCTCCGCCTGGGCGCTGGCGCGTGATTTGGCATCCCACGTCCAGACCGACGAGCCTTTGGGCAGGAGCAGCTGATCGTAAATGGCTGCCACCCCATCGGTGACCAAGCCGCCGGACAGCGGGCGGCTGCCGCCGAGATTGTACACCTCCCCGCTATGGGTGAGCACACGGAAAGGGTCGTAGCCGCTCTGCATGCCAGTGATCTCCCCCCACTTCGCGAAGGGTGCCAGATCAAAGGGGCCGGAGCTGCCGCCATGCCCGCCCCAGATGTGCAGCCTGCCATCCTTCCCCAGGGTCGCCGCGCGCCAGTGGGTGATGGCGATCTGGCGCACGTTTAGCAGCGCCTCGGGAGGAGGGGCGGGCCACTTCGGGCCGTCCTTGTCCGTGGTGTAGTGCTCCCCCCAGACCCGCACGCTGCCATCCTTCAGCAGGGCGATGGCCTGCCCGCCCTCCCAGCAGGCATCCACCACGCCGATGCGCTGCACCTCCTCCGGGATGGCTTTCACCTCGGCGGAGGCTGCCCGTGCGATGGTCAATCGTCCATCCCGGTCGATCGTCCCATAGCTGTTGAACCAGGAGGGCAGCAGGCGGGTGATGTTCTTCTCTGCATACCCGCCCACATCGGTGACTTGTTCCCCATTCGCCCGCAGGCCCACCCAGCCTTTGTCCGTGAGGATCACCTGCACGAAGTCGGTGATGCCCTCGGCGTTCTTCAAGTCCAGCGGCTTGCCATCCAAGTGGACGCCCGCGCCCCGCAGGCGGCCCCCTTTCAGGGATGGGGGAACAGCCTGGGCAGGAGCTTCCGCCACCGGCTCGATCCACAGCAGGGAGGCGAAGGGCTTGCCGTCAAAGGTGCCGCCGTTGAGGGAAAAGGCCGTGCCCTCGGAGATGCCCGCCTCTTTCATCAGGGCCATGCCGTCCTTGGTGTTCATGTGCGCGATCCATTCTCCGCTCTTGCGCCGCCAGCAGCGTGGCCTCAGGTGGGTGACACCGGATTCAGACAGGGCAGGCTTGTCCGTGACGTAAACGGGCTGACCCGGCGCGGGATTGCGCGGCACGGGGAGGTGCCAGAGCTGGCCCGCCTCATCCAGAGCCCAAAAGTCGTCCTCGGTGCTGCGGAGGTGGCGCAGGGGCTTCTGGCGCGGGTCGGCCTGCCACTTGATCGGCCCTTCCCAGCCCCAGAGGGAAAGAGTGCCATCCTCGCGCAGTGTGGCCGCGTGAGTGACGGTGGCGGCCACAGCCTTCACCTTTTCCAAGGCTTGGGCCGGAGGCATCGGCCAGCGTGGCGTGCCATAGGCCTTGGGATTGGTGGGATCACCCACCACGCCTTCGTAACGTGCGCCAAACACCACGGCCCTGCCGCCCCCAAGCAGGGCGATGCCATGCTCGAAGCCCAGCGCCGCATCCACCACGCCCCGCTCCAGGCTGGAGGGCAGAGTCCACTTCTCATCGTCGGGGATCACCAGCTTCCCGGCCGTGGTGATGAAGGCATACTCCGCGTTGAAGCTGGCGGCGATCTTCGCGATGTCCTTGAAATCCGCCTTCCCGTCGGAGGAAACCGTCTGCCCATTGGCCCTCAGCGCCACCCACCGGCCCCAGCCGCCCGCCACGTCCACGAAGTCGGTGAACTGGGCCAACTTCGCCAAGTCATGCGGCTTGCCATTCGCCGTGGTGCCGGTTGCACGGAGGCGTCCGGGTCTGGCCGTGCCAACCATCGCCAGCTTCAGCGCCTCGGCCTCGCTGAGGCCGTCGAGGTCAAGGATCTTCATGTCCTTCAGCCAGCAGGCTTTCAGCATCGCAAAACCCGCCTCTCCGGGGTTCACAAAGGCCGCGTCCGGTACCGCTGCGCTGATCGGGTAGGCCCCGTTCAGCCGTCCATGCAGGCGGCTGCCGATGGCGTAGAACTCCAGCTCAAACCCCTCCGCCGCTTCATGCACCGCCTCCGCCACCTCCACGCTGGCCAGCATCGTGCTCTGCTTGAGGGCATGATCCCAGTGGCGGATTTGGAATTGATTCGGGCGGTCCCCGCTCAGGTTCCGGTAGTAGCGCAGCTCAAAGTGGTCCCCGCCCCGGCTGCCGCGCCGCAGGATGAGCTGGGTAGCGTCAGCCCCGGCATCCTTGCTGTAGCGCATCCGCGCGCGGACGCCGACATTGACCCGTTTCAGCTCCCCGCCCGCCGCCGTTGGCACCGGCACCGTCAGATGGCTGGATAATGTCCACCCGTCCCTGCTCTCCACCACGCCAGGCATCTTCGAGGGATCGGGGAAAGCGCCCTCCCATGTGTGCGCCGCAGTTACCTCTGGTGCTGCTGCTTCCGCCGCCTTGGTCACCTCATCCGGCCCATCTGGCCATAGCATCCACCCGCCCAAGCCGAGCACAGCAGAAGCGGCCAATGCCAGCAGGGGCTTGGCCAGGTGGCGCTTCGGTCTGGCATCCGATCCGGGCCGGCTCTTGTGTGCGCCGCTGATGCGTGCCAATTCCTCCCCGATCTGCCCGACCTGTTGGTAGCGGCGGTCGGGGCTCTTATCCATCGCCCGCAGTACCACTGCATCCAGCCGCTTGTCCACGAGTGCCCTTTTGGACGGTGGCTGGAACACACCCGCTGGCCGCTCGCCGGTGAGCATTTCGTAGAAGACCACGCCGAGGGCGTAGATGTCCGCGCGGTGGTCCACCCGCTCGGGGTGGTCCCACTGCTCCGGGGCCATGTAGTGCGGCGTGCCCATGGCGGTGCCGGTCTGGGTGAGGCCGGTCATGAGCGTCTCCTCTGGTCCGGCCGCCATCTTTGCCAGGCCGAAGTCGGCGACCTTCACGCTGCCGCGCTGGTCGATGAGGATGTTCGCGGGCTTAATGTCGCGGTGGGTGATGCCCTGGTCGTGCGCGTATTGCAGTGCCTCACAGATCTGCGGGACGATGGCCAGAGCCTGCGCGGGCTTTAGTTCCTTGGACTTGATGAGCTGGCCGAGGTCCGTGCCCTCCACATGCTCCATGAGGAAGTAGAAGAGCGGGTCGGCACCCGTGCGCTCCGGCCCCAACTCGCCGAAGTCATGGAGGATGACGATGTGCGGGTGGCTGAGCCGGGCCAGCACCTGCGCCTCCCTTTCAAACCGGAGGGCGAAGTCCGCCTCATGCCCCGGCGCGGCGATCATGACTTTCAGGGCGATGAGGCGATTTAGGCGGGGCTGGCGTGCTTTGTAAACCGCGCCCATGCCGCCGGTGCCGAGCACGTCGAGGATCTCCAGATCGGGGAAGATGCGGCGCAGCATCTCCACGCTCGGCACGCTGGCAGTAGAGGTGGCCGGGGTGGAGCCGCCGAGCATGCACTTCGGGCAGAATCCCTCTGGGAAACTGGCCGGGATCAACGTGGCGCAGGTAGGGCAGGTACGGGAGTTCTCGGCAGGCATGAGCGGGGGGAAGCCCGTTCTAACGCAGTCCGATGGCTGTTGGCACGCTTAAGTTGCGGGAAATGAGCACAAAGAGACCAGCCCGATCTTTTTCCTCATTTCCAGTAATGTGCGGGGATAGATGGCACAGATAAAAGTGTTCCTCCCCATCCATGAAGCACCTCCACCTCCTGACGCTGGCCGCCGCCACCCTTTGCCTGACCTCCTGTGAAACCGTGCCTGCTTATGACAGCGGCAGCAAGTGGCGCACCACGGACAATGGAGTCACCGTCTGGTCCATCAGAAACCAGAATGTCACCCGGCATCTCTGGGAGGGGCCGGTGAATGCTGAAAAGCAGGCCCATGGCTTCGGTAAGATCTCCTGGTACAACCCGGAGACATCTGGGGATGTCTTTTTCGGCGGCGGCTACTATGCCAACACGACCTCCAGCGAGGGACGCATGGTGAACGGGAAGTTGGAGGGCGAGGCCATTACCCGCTGGAGCTACAATGGGAAAACGCAGCGGGATCAGTTCGCCAATGGTGAATGGGTCTCCGGCGAGGTCATCCAAACAGGGCGCTCCTCCAGCGGCAGTTCCGGTGGACTTTCAGACGGGCAGCTCGTGGGCGGGATGCTCGGCATGGCAGGCATCGCAGGTGGTGACACCGGGCTGGCGGGTGCCGGACTGACCATGCTCTCTGGCAATGAAAGCGGGGGCTTCCGACAAATGACCGACTGGGCCACCAGCACGCCCGGCGGGACAAGCGGCGGAAGTGGCACGGTGGCAGCAGCAGGCGCGGCGGGCGTCAGTGCCCCAGGTGGCAACCTCATCGATGAATGGAAACTACGCGGCGCGGTCAAGGCCGGCGGGGATCACCTGAAATACTACATCCAGTCCGCCGATCAGGCCTTCGCCAGCTACAAGAAGAGCGGCGATGCCGCCTACTACAAGCAACACCGCGAATACGCTGAACTGGCCCGCGACTTCCACCAGCGCACTGGCACAAAGACGCAGGGCTACGCACGCTGAGCTGGCACTTTCATGAGTCCCCTCAACCAGCACACCATGAAAAGCCCCGCCCTCTTCACTCTCCTCATCGGGGCGGCACTGGTCACTGCCACCGCCCAGACGCCGCTCTTTACCTCCGTGCCGCTGCCGGGCAGTGCGTCGGAGTTCTTCCGCATCACCACGGGAGATCTGGACAAAGATGGGAAGCAGGACGTGATCACCTGCTCCTATGGGAAGGTGGCCTGGCTGCGGAATCTGGGGAACCGCACCTTCGCCAGCCCGGTGGTGCTGGAGGATGAATTCAGCTTCCCCCACAGGGTCGTGGTGGCAGATATGGACAAAGACGCGGACATGGACCTCATCATCGCCTTTGGCGACAGCTCCAGTGGCTCCAAGCTCTATCTCTACCCTGGCAATGGCGACGGCACCTTTGGTCCCCGCCGCCTGTGGAACTGGCTGATCAATGGCGCGCCCGAGGACATGGTCGTCACCGACATCGACGGAGATGGGGACCAGGACATCGTGGCCGTAAGCATCTCCTTCAATTATCCATATGGGGCCTACATCACCCTGAATGACGGCCGGGGGTATGTGGACGAGACCTGCGCCTTCAGCCCGGTGCACGGCGGCTACTTCTGCACTACCAAGGACCGCAAGCTGGTGGACCACCTGCTCTTCCCAGAGAAGCCCAGGCATGTGCAGCGCGTGGCGGTGGGAGACCTGGATGGCGATGGTAAGCCCGACGTGCTCCTCGGCTCCTCCACGCATGATTACCTCCTGGGCCACGGAGCGCTGGATGTGATGCGGAACAAGGGCGCGGGCCAGTTTGATGTGAACACCTTCAACACCATCGCGGAAAACACCATCCCACCAAGCTCTGCGGGCGGCCTGCTGAACACCTACGATGGCATGTGGGTCGATGACATCGCCATCGCCAATGTGGACCGCGCCGGCAGCCGGGACGCCATCGTGGCCATGAGCTACAACTTCAGCATCAATGGAGATGGCAACTACCTGGACCGTGGCCTCTTCTGGTGGCCGAACAAGGGCATGCTCTTAAGCCAGACGGTGGAGGATGACCGGCGGAACGTGGCCTCGAAGTCGGGATACCGGGCATCCACCTTTGTCACTACGGACTTTGACCGGGACGGAGATGATGACGTGGCCGTGGTCTTCCGAATCGCCAACGGTTCAGGCCCGGATGAAGTGCAGTACCGGGACAACCTGGGCACGGGGGACTTCAACCTACAGCTCCCCCAGGGCATCCTCGGCACGGGCGCTGTCTCCGCCAGCAAGATCGAAGACATGGCCACGACTGATCTGGATGGCGATGGGGATCAGGACATCGTCGCCGGAGGTGTCTATGTGGTGGATGGAGTGACCACCTACGGGACGCTGGCCTTCTACAATGAATTCCCCCAGCCACCGCCGCCGCCGAAGCTGACACCTACCCAGAAGATCGTCAGCAACAAGGGCGAGAGCTACACCGTCAGCGTGACCACCGCCCTGCCCTGGAGCGTCTCCAGCCTACCAGACTGGGTCAGCGTGACCCCGATGTCAGGCACGGGCAATGCCACACTCAATGTCACGGTGCAGCCTGCCGCGCCCGGCGTGGGGCGGAATGCCGCCTTCCTCGTCGGCACCGCGCCGCACACCGTGGTGCAGCCTGCGGGCTCGTATGCCGGGCTCTACGCCGGACTGGTGACGCCGACCTCGGACACCTCCGGGGATGTCTTTGGAGAGATCAATTCCCTCATCATCGCCACGAACATGAGCATCACCGCCACGCTCACGCTGAAGGGCGTGAAGGTGATCTTTAAAGGCACGCTCATCGGCACCAGTGCCACACTCGCCGCCACCGCCGCGCCCTTTGGAGCCATGACTCTCACGCTGGATGCGATCAATGCGCTCGATGTCCAAGGCATCATCGGCACGCTCACCGGCACCGGTTTCAACAGCCAGATCGTGGCCCGCCGCGCCGACCTCTACAGCGCCACGAACAAGCACCCGCACGCGGGCACCTACACCTGGGCCATCACGCGGCCGCATGACTTCTTCGCCGGCAGCACCATCGCCCACGCCTATGGCACGCTTGTCATCAATACCGCGGGTAAGGCCACCATCGCGGGCAGTGTCGAGGATGGGCTCAAATTCACCTGGAGCGGCTACGCCGTGCTCGGCGGCACCATGCCCATCACCTTTCACATCAAGCGCCGCCAGTTCAATCACCCGCAGGGAGATGCCTTCCTGCATGGCAGCCTGACCTTTGCCAACAACGCCCTCACCGACATCCATGGCGACATCCACTACAGCAACGAGGACGACGTGAGTGCCACCTATGCCTTCATCGGCAGCCGCTACACGAAGCCCGCCACCGGCCAGCCCATCATCACCCTACCCACCGGCCCCGGCCCGCACGCGCTGCTCCAGTTTGGCAAAGACTATGGTGACCTCGAGACACCGGACCGGCTGGTGAGCATCAGCGCGGCGAGCGTCATCAGCGCCCCCGGCGTGGACGCAGCGGACAAATGCACCGCCGCCATCAATCTCACCACTGGCACCTTCAGCGGCACCGTGGCCGAGCTCACCCGCACCACGAAGGCGAGCCTAACGAAGTTCGATGGGGTCATCCTCCAGAAGCAGAATCGGGGTATCGGCATCTACTACCCCACCTTTGTCCCAAACGCCCCCTTTAACGGCAATGGCCCCTTGCAACTCCAGCCGCTGAAAGAGCAGAGCTACTACATCACCAGCCCCGCTCTGGTCACCGCCATCATAGGGGAGCCTTTCGAATACCAGATCACCACCACGGGCAGCACCAGCCCCACCTACAGCGTGCGCGGCGCTCTGCCCGCACCGCTCAGTCTGAATGCCGGCGGCCTCATCTCCGGCACACCCACCACCGCAGGCACCGCACTCATCATGGTCGCGGCAAAGGACGGAGTCTCCGCCGACCGCATGATCCGCATCCAGACCCGCAGCCTCCAGGAAGCTCTCATGGGCAGCTACCTCGGTCTCGTGAAGGAAGCCAGCCCGCGCCGTGAGAGCAGCGGCATCCTCGCCATCACCCTCACGAAGACCTGGACATTCAGCGCTAACCTAACCATCGACGGCATCAAGCACATCTTCAGCGGCAGCTTCCCGCTCGCCACCCGCACTTGGTCTGGCGGCGTGATCAAGCCGGGGCTCAACTACCAGATCAGCCTCCAGCTAACCAACACCGGCATCATCGGCACCCTCACAGAGGCGGGTAAAGGCATCTCCGCCGAACTGCTGCTGGACCGCAACGATTACGACAAGACCTACGACCCCTGCACCAACGTCGGTTATTACACTCTGGCCCTCCCAGGCAGCGCCAGCGGCCCCCTGCCTGCTGGCGATGGCTGGGGCACCCTGAGCGTCACCCCCGATGGTAAAGCCGCCCTCGTCATCACCCATGGCGATGGCATCAAGACCACCTTTGCCAGCGTCGTCGCCCGCCGCAGTGGTCAGCCAGCCGTCCTTCCGATCTATGCGAACCTCTACACCACTCCCATCAAAGGTGCCGTCTGTGGAGAAGCCACCTTCCGCGATGAGCCCGGCATCAGCGACCTCGATGCCGACCTCCACTGGTGGAAGCCCGCGAACACCAAGGACAAACGTTACCCCGGCGGTTTCAGCGGCACGCTCACCCTGCTCGGAGCCCGCTACACCAAGCCCGCCACCGGCATCCGTGCGCTTGATCTCCCCACCGCGCTCGTCACCCTCGCTGGCGGAGATCTCACCCTCTCTCCCGCCCAGCGCAGCCTCACCTGGAGCACGAAGAACATCATCACCTACGCCGGTCTAGGTAAGTTCACCCTAACGATCAACAGCGCCGCTGGCACCTACACTGGCAGTTTTCCGCATGTGCTCGGCGGCAAGGCACTCACCGCCAACTTCAGCGGAGCCCTCCTTCAAAAGCCCGTGCGCGGTTACGGCCAGTACCTCGGCACCACGCAGACGGGAGCAGTGAGCCTCGGAGCTCATACGCCCTGAGATTACTTTACTTCAGACTCTTCCAAGATCCTGTTCATGGCTTCGGTGTGGGCTTTGACGATGGCATCAAATGCGGTGTATTGATCCTGACGCAGCAGGCTGCGCACACGCGGGTAGTAGCGGTGGAAGATGTCGAAGCGCTCGCGCGTCGCGGGCTCGGTGGCGGCGATCTCTCGGACAAACTGCTGCGCCTCAGGCAGCAGGCGCTGCTTCTGTGCGGGTGTCAGGCTGAGCTTTTGATCAAAGAAGAGGATCAAGGCGCGCGGTGTGATGACGCGGCCCGAGGTGCTGGAGAACTGAGCGGCAGATCCAACCTGAACAGGCGGCATGGAGTAGCGCCCGGTGGCGATGCCGGCAGCGAAAATGCACGCGATCAACAGCGCGATGCGGAGTGTGCGGAAGAGTTCCATGGTGAGTGAAGTGGAGAGTTAGAATGGAAAGCCATCGTCAGGTGCAGGACGTGCTGTGAAGAGGGAGAGCATGACATCCGAAGTCGCTGGTTCGGGACGCAGCCAGATGGTCAAACCGCAGATGATCAAAGCCAGCACGAGTGCGCCAGCCGCCGTGCGTTCCCAGATCAGCGACGCGCTCGGGCGAGATGCCCATCGAGCAGCGATGCGAGTAACGAGATCTGGTGGGAAGTCGCTGTCATCTGACTCGGATGCAGCGGATACCTCACGCTTGAGCGACCAAAGTTGATCCAGAGATGGGCGGGTGATTTTCTTCATGGTTGAGCAGGTTCGAGGTTTTTATAGGCACAACGCAGGCGTTGCCGGGCGCGGAAAAGACGGACGCTGGTGAGGCCGAGATTCCATCCCGCCTCCGCCGCCACGTCAGACAACGTGCGCTGGACGAGATCGACCTCACGCAGCAGCCAGGCATCAAGCGGACGCAGCGTGGAGAGGAGTTGATCGAGAAGACCGGAGGCAGCATCCGCCGAGGAACGCGTCACCTCACCCGGCATGTTTTCCAGCAACGCACGCTGCTCTTCACTGAGATCACCGAGACGCTGAATGGGGCAGGCCTTCTTCCGCCGCAGCCGATCAATGCAGGTGTAGCGGGCGAGCCGCGATGCCCAGTGCTCCAGCGGCGCATCACCGCGATAGCTGGAGAGCTTTTGGAAGATCTTGAAAAAAATGTCCTGCATGAGGTCGTCGCTGTCCTCGCTCAGCGTGGGGTAGGAGTGAACAATGCGACGGAGGTCGGGCCCAAGGCGAGATACGAGCACACGCGCAGCAGATTCATCACGCTGCTGCACGCGCGCGATGAGGCTGGCGAGATCGTCACGGGCCGTGGGTTCAGACATTCGTGAGCGAGGATGAGGCGTGGAGCATTCGATGGAAAGCCTGGATTCATGGTGATCCCCTCCTCAGTCGGAAAAAGGCAGCGGGCACGCCGGGCGCAATGCTCTGCGTGCTGAGTGTATGCGAACTGGTTGGAAGACCGCCGACGGGTTGCCACAACGCTCCCGCACCGAGTGTGGTGCTGGCCTCCATGACCCAATCCGTGCCCGTCACCGGCCACGCGAGCTGCATCAGTGGAGGATTCGGCTGTGAGAGAATGAGAGTCGGCCAGGCAGCCCAGTCACCTTGAGCGATCCACGCGGTATCAGCCGCCGCAGCACCAGCCGCATCATAACCACCGAAGAAAAAGACTGCGCCTTCATCCGCAAGGAATGGCGAGACGGCCATGCAGCGCGTGGCGCGCAGATCGTAGGCACCTTCAAAACCTGCCGACTCATAAGTGCCGTCGAGATGACGGATCAGGAAGTGCGCTCCGGGATGCCCAGGATGATTCAACCACAGTCCGACGAGATGCACGATCTCTCCCGTCCTGGGATCAGGCATCGGCGTGAAGCGTGTGTAAGCCAGCGTCACCGAAGTCTGACGCACCGTTTCATCATTCCAAAGCCGCGCGAAGTAGTCCCGCACATCCAGTTCCACCGTCACGGCATGATCGCGATCTGGATCGATGCGCTCGATGACGCCCGGCCAGGAACGGGCAAAGAGCATGGACTGATGCGCCGTGCCGCGTGGATCACGCACCGTGGTGAGTCCAGTGATGAGTCGATGATTCACCGGTGCCGAGTGCAAAGGCAGCGGAATCATGCCGCGATACACGAGCACCCACTGATCCACAGCATCGACGCGGCGATAGAGGCCACCATTGATGGCGGCACCCACGCCGTCCTGCCGCAGACCGCAGGCCGCATACAGCGCACCATCAGCGGTGGCGAAGCCCATGATCGGCCCCATGCCTTCCAGTTCCTTGGTCGTCCAGTTCAGCTTCCCGTCCGCGCCCTCCGCATAGATGCCGCGATGGATCTCCCCACTCGACAAGCCAGCGAACGCATACGGCAGCGACAGCGATTCCGCATAAGCGCCAATACTGGTCGGGACACCCGCGGCATTAGGGATCGTTGAATGCTCCCATTCGTCATTCGGCATCCGAGTGCGCACGCCGACGAAGTTGCTACCTTGAGGAAGCACATCACTGAAGCTCGCGACGAGGAGCTTGTCAGTCACATTGCCCGTGAGGTTAAAGGTGAGTTCCTCCATCACTTCCACACGCATGTGAGCAGGCAGTGTCTCGTCCACGCGCCATGGAGTCAGTGCGCTGTCTTTGATCAAAATCTGCGCTCCCGTGAAATCACCTGACAAAGGAGTCCCCAGCTCTCCCTGCCCCGCAAAGAGCTTCCCCTCATGCGCCACGAGGTGAGTCGTCTCCGTGCCATGTCTGGCATTGCCGAGCGCATCAGGCAGCCCCGCTTTAAAGCTCGACGAGTATTGCAGCGAGGTGAAGCCCGTCGCCTCCTTTGCATGATCTGGCAGGCGCAGTCCCGTGGCCGCGCGACGCAACTGCCCGCCGCTGCGCGTGTAGTAAAACACAAGGTCACTCCCCTCGATGGCCGTGTCAGGCTCGCGATGATCTGTGCCGCCAGCCTCATCCACCTGCCGTGCAAAGCGATGATTGGCATCCGGCCCGAGCCCGAGCAGCCACATCTCCGTCGCACCAGGATTCAGCGGATCATTGTTCTCATAGGCAACGCATGAAAAGTAGCTCACGCCATTGAAGCCACTCCCGCCCTGCACCGGCTTCATCGAATAGAGAAAGCGCGTCGGCGATGAGGCAGGCAGTGTCAGTGTGGTGAAGAGCACGAGTGGCCCACCTGGCACTCCATCCGCATCACGATAAATGCCAATGGAGCCGTGAGCGATCAGACCCGCGTAGCATGTCTCCCCATTCAGTTCTGGACAGATGAACTCGATGGACGGCGCAGGCTCCACATACGGTGTGACCACCGGACCAGCGGAGATGTCCTCCAGCACAAACTCAGGCGTGGCATAGTTCAGATCATTCCAGGCCCAGCGCGGCCGCGCCATCTGCGCGCTCCAGGCATCATACTCAGCGACCATCTGCTGAAGGACGGCGAGATGCAGGGGACTGCTGGCGAGGTTGTTGTCCTCATCAGGATCGATGGCGAGGTCGTAAAGCTCCCATGTGCTGTCCGTGCCAGGCTTCACCAGTTTCATATCACCCATCCGCATCGCACGCAGTCCGTCCTTCACATCCGCAATGGCGAGTGGCGGCACGCCGCTGGTTTCCATGCGCCAGAACAATGAGCGCGATGGCGCAGGCGCGGTGCCTTGCAGCCAGGGCAGCAGATTGACCCCATCGAGCTGCCACGCCGCTGGCACAATGTTCCCTGTGGCGGCGATGGCGGTCGGCAGAATATCCAGCGTGCTCACCGGTGTCGTTTTCAGGCCAGCGCTCAGTCCGGCAGGCCAGTGCATGATCATTGGGACGCGGATGCCGCCCTCATAGAGTTCCGTCTTGCCGCCCTTCAAGATGCCGTTATCCGCGCCGAAGTTTTCGTCTCCTCCATTGTCGCTTGTGAAGATGATGAGCGTGTCATTGAGCAGGCCTTTCGCGCTCAGCGTGTCCACGATCTGGCCCACCGCCTTGTCCAACCCGTAAAGCACTGCCGCAAAGTTATGACGTGTGCCTGGCGTGGAGTTCACCGCATCTACCGCCGTGTGATAAGCCGTGGGTGCTGGCAGATTGAATTCATGATCGAAGTGTGCCGCGCTGAAGGGCGCGAAGAGGAAGAAGGGCTGTCCCGCATGGTTGACAGCACGATCCTTGATGTAGTTCGCACACTCGTCGCCAAAGGCATCCGTGAGGTAGCGCGTCTCAGACACTGTCATCAAATTATGCAGGATGGGATCCTCCACGTTTTCAGGCACGAGAGGGTCCGTGGGATTCACATAGCTGTGATGACTCCCGAGAAAGCCGAAGAACTCGTCATAACCGCGCACGTTCGGATGATAGGCCGACGTGGCACCGAGATGTGATTTGCCGATCCACGCCGTGGCGTAGCCGAGTCCTTTGAAGCGATAGCCCATCGTCGCCTCCGTCACCGGCAAACCAAAATCCGTGTTATGTTCAAGCGTCCCGCCGGGATTCGTTTCCTGACCAAATCGCTGCTGGTAACGCCCTGTGATCAACCCCGCTCGTGACGGGCTGCAAACGGGGGCTGTGACGTAGGCTTGGGTAAAGCGCACCCCATACGTCGCCAGATCGTTGATCCGTGGCGTCAGCACATCCGTCGCCTCGATGCAGCCGAGATCACGCCAGCCCAGATCATCGGCGACGATGAGCACCACATTCGTCACCGCAGATGCAGGCGCATGGCAGAGGATGGCCACGAGGAACAAGGTCGAGAATCTGGAGCTCATAGATAATGGGGGCATATCTCCAGCGACGCATGATCTGGCGGCGGATTACACCTCTGCTAAAATATTTTCTCGCGGCTCCATGTGCACCGCCGCAAAAGACCATTGCTGCTGGCGGCGTTGTGTGATCATGCGCTTCCTCCTTCTCGCCCTGCTCAGTCTTCAAACATATGCCGCAGACTTCCGTGTCGGAGCTGCTCAGGTGGACATCACACCGCCGCCGGGGACACCGATGGCGGGCTACTACTCCTTCCGTGCAGTCGGTGGCACGCTGGACCCGATCTTTGCCAAAGCCATCGTCGTGGAGCAGGACGGCACTCATGCGGCGATGGTGGTGATCGACCTCTCGGGCACCACGCGCCCCATCGTGGAGGCCGCGCGCAAAGCCGTGCAGGAGCAGTGCGGTATCGAGGGAGATCATGTGATGATCTCCGCCACGCATACGCACACCGGGCCGCAGCTCGCACGCGGCTCGCTGATGGATGACATCACGAAGGCGAACTCGCCGCCCGGCCTTTCCTACATGCAGGCACTGCCCGGCTACATCGCGCAGGCGGTGAAGGAAGCGAAAGCAAAGCTCTCCCCTGCCCTGCCCTCCGTGGCCATGGGTAAGGCCGAGGGCATCAGCTTCAACCGCCGCGTGCTGCGGGATGGCGTGGCCGAGGCGATCTGGCAGCCCAAGAAGATCGACCCCGCCAAGGAGCGCCCAGCCGGACCGATTGATCCCGAGGTCGGCGTGCTCGTGTTTCAGAGTGCAGGCAAACCCATCGCCAGTTATCTGAACTTTGCCATGCATCCAACCAGCGTCGGTGGCGGTGTCAAAATATCCGCTGACTATCCCGGCGTCTTCTCGCGCCTCGTGGCCGAGCGTCATGCGCCAGGCATGGTCTGCCTCTTTGCCAATGGCTGCTGCGGGAACATCAACCATGGCGACTACATCAGCGGCAAACGCCGCACCACACTCGAACTCGGCACCGCACTCGCCGATGCCGCCACCGCCGCGTGGCCGAACTTAAAGCAAGTCAGCACTCACAAGCCACGCATCCGCAGTGAGCAGGTCACGCTCCAGCGCCGCAGCGTGAGTGAAGCTCAGCTTGCCAAGGCGAAAGACATCGCCAGCCGCATGATGACGGAGAAGCTCGGCACCGTGCCGATGGCGGAAGCCGTGTGCATTCTAGAAACAGAAGCGAAGAAGGACGTGCCGCTGCTCGCCGAAGTGCAGGTCATCTCCTTTAGTGACGATCTCGCCATCGTCTCGCTACCCGGAGAGATCTTCGTGGAGTTAGGGCTGGCATTGAAGAGAGCCTCCCCCTTCAAGCACACCCTCATCACCGAACTCGCCAATGGCAGCATCGGCTATGTGCCAAACCGTGAAGCCTACCCGCAGGGAAACTACGAGATCGTCAGCGCACGCGGTACGGCAGGCAGCGGGGAAAGGCTGGTCGAGGTCGCCCTGAAGCTGCTCGGGGAAGTGAAGGCGGGTGACTGATTTATTTCAGTTCCTGGATGCGGATGTTCCGCCACATCACTTCCTTGCCCACAGCTTCGGTCTTTTTGCCAATGCCATGCACCTGGAGAGCGATGACGCCTTCCTTGGTCAGATCATCCGTGAAATCAGCAGCGGCGACGCCGTTGATGAAGGTCTTGATGCTGCTGCCACGGCACTCGATGCGGGCCTTGTTCCACTCGCCCTGTTTGAAGGCCTTGCGCGCAGCTTCATTGTTCTTCAGATCGAAGAGCCAGCCGCGGCGGCCTTCATCATAAACACCGCCTGTGTAGGCGCGGGCGCTTGGATCAATCTCAAACTGATATCCATGCACGCGGTCGGCTGGGAACTTCTTTTTCTTCCCGGCGATCTCCACCTCCGTCTCCTGCGTGTAGTAATTGCTGCGGAACTGGATGCCCGAGTTCATCGAGGGATCGACTTTAAATTCCAGTTCCAGGATAAAGTCGGAATACTTCTTCGTGGTGCACATGAAGGAGTTCCCCGTGCCCGCCACCGTCTTCCCCACCACGGCGCCGTCCTGCACGCGATACTCGGCGGTGCCGCTGTGCTGCTCCCAGCCGGTCAGGGTTTTGCCATCAAAGAGAGGCACGAAGGCATCCTCGGCAGTGGCGGTGAGGGCGGCAAAGGCAGCGACGAAAAGTGAGCGGTAAATCATAGGGAGCGGGTAAACGCAGCCTCGCGGCGCGATCTCACAGCTCTCTTTTCGCCTCATTCACCGCCGCACGGCCTGGTGCATAGATAAGCCTAAAGCCCCAAGCTCAGCGACCCGTTGGATCGTTTGATGGAAATCTTCGTCGTGGACGGTAATGGTAGGAGGCGATCATCCTCGGATTTGCCGCCTGCCATTCCATCACCCCTCACTGCTTCCGTCCCCATGAGAAACAATGCCTTCATTGATCGCCGCACCTGCCTAAAAGGTGTCGGAGCCTCGCTCGCGCTGCCGCTTTTTGAATCCATGGGCTGGGCCGAGGCCGTCAGGGGAAAGGCGGTCAAGCCGCCAGTGCGCATCGGCTTCATGTACATGCCGCATGGGGTCATCATGGATCAGTTCTGGCCGGCGAATGCGGAGAGCTTCTTGAAGTCGCCGCCGCCTGCTTTGGAATCGCTGCGACCGATCCTCGACCAGATTCTGCTGATTAAGGGCATCTCCGGCGTGCCAATCTCCCCTTTCAACGGCGCACCACATGCCCTGGAGCTTTCCACCTGGCTCACCGCCCGCCTCCCGGATGCGGACAGGCGCAGTCAGATCAACATCGCCATCTCGGCGGACCAGATCGCCGCGAATTACATGGGCGGCCTCACTTCCCTGCCCTCGCTGGAACTCGCGACGATGCCGCAGACGCACAAGGAGAACCAGGAAGGTCTCAATGAAGGCTACTACTCGCATTGCAGCTACCGCTCCCCCACCCAGGCCGTTCCCGCCGAGACGAATCCACGCAACGTGCTGAACCGTTTGTTTGGAAAATCAGACAAGCCAGGCAAGGCGGGCCAAACCGACCCGCTGGATCGACAGATGCTCGATCTGGTCATAGGTGGAGCCAAAGACCTCCGCAAGAAGCTGCCGCAAGGCGATCAGCACAAGCTCGACGAATACCTCGACAGCGTGCGTGCCGTGGAGCGTCGCATCGCCGCCATTGAGTATCGCCAGAAGGAGGCCGCTTTGGAGAAAGCCGGTGTCGCTTCCAGCAAACGCAACGCCTCCGACTCTCCGCCCATCGAGATCAAGATCCCCGAGGGCGACAAGCGCAGCGAATACATGCAGGTGATGTGCGACCTCAACGTGCTGGCCTTCCAGACCGACACGACCCGCGTCAGTACCTACATCGGCTCCACGCCGAACGGTGTGTCTTATCCCGAACTCGGCTTCACCGACACGCATCACTCGCAGACCCATCACAACAACGAAGCGGTCAAGTCAGGCAAAGTCGCCGCCATCACCAAGTTCAACATCGACCAGTTCGCCTACATGGTGAAGAAGATGGCCAGCCTGCGTGAAGGCGAAGGCACCCTGCTCGACAATTGCATCATGATGTGGGGCAGCGGCCTCGAAGACGGCAACAAGCACAGCCGCGAGAACCTGCCTTTCATCATCGCGGGCAAAGGCGGCGGCTCCGTGAACACAGGACGCTTCTTCGCCAACACCAAGGGCAACCAAGGCGACCTGCTCACCACCATCCTCGCCTGTGCCGGAGTGCCGCTGGATCGCCCCATCGGCATCGCGACGAAGCAGTTGACGGAGATGATGAAGGCTTAAGCCGCCTCAAGCTGCCAGATGGAAGTAGCCGTGGATGTGGGGCACTCCGCGGAAGTACCAAACCATCTCCGGCCCCTCGATCTGCCAGGTGTCCCAGACCTTGTCACTGCCGATGTCAAAGGCACCGCCGTAGCAGGAGACGAAGAGCCGCTCGATCATCTTCTTGTCCTCAATGATCTTCATGGTGGCGTCCGTATCGTCCGGGCGGAAACAGGCCAACATGCGGCGCATGACGTCCAGGAGCTTGGCCTGCTGATCTTTGCTGAGATCTGCGCCACTGATGCCGGGAAGGTCGGTCTTATTCTTCAGGATGACGGCGGCGGGATTCTCACTGCGGGGTTCACGCCCGGCGAGGATCTTCTCCTGCTGTTTGCCATCCAGAGCGGTGTAGAACTCATGGAAGAGGAGACCCTGATACCAGAAGGGATTGCCCTCGTGATCCTTGGTCTCACGAAAAGCTTTGGCGAAGTTGCCATAGAAAATCGGGGCACCACCGAAGCCGAGGCCCTTGTCAGTGTGGGCGTTGCAGCGGCGGGTGACATGGTGCCCGGTGTAGATGAACTCGAAGTCCTTGTCCGCAGGAGTGCCAAAGAAACCGACCGAGGGAGTGTTTTGAATCTTCCCCATCAGGTCCTTCTCCACCTGCCAGGTCATCTTTTCACGATAAGCAGAGGAGTGCAGTGAGTCGAAGATCTGCTTCACGAGATCCTGCTGATCCTTGGTGTAAAAAGTGTGCAGCCGCTGGTCCGGGCAGATGTACCACCAGTTGCTGATGAACTTGCGCTTCGCGTGATCCGCTGGCAGGACAATCTTCGCGTGCTGCTCCTCTGTGAGGCTCTTGTAGAACTGCATCGGCAGGGAGTCCTTGTCCGCCGTGGCCGCCCGCAGGTCGGGGAAAGCCGTGAGTGCCGCCGTGGAGCCGAGGCTGCGGAGGATGTCGCGACGATTGAGCAGCTTCATATCATTGGGTCGGAAAATCGTGTTCATGGTCCCATGTTCCAGAGAATCGGTGGAAAAGGCGAGCCTAATATTGCGCAGTCACTGCCCTTCCCACAGCTTCACATCATCAATCTGGCAGATGCCAAAGTCGAGGGCCTTGAAGTCGATCTGGGCCTGGCCGGTCATGTCGATGTTCTTGCTCACGAAGCGGTGCTTTTTGCCATCAATGGTAAGCAGCAGCGTGCCTTTCTTCAGTTCGATGGCGACATCATGCCATTCATTGAGAGAGAAAAGCGGCGACTCCACAGGGAGCGTCTCGACGTTCTTCTTGATCGAGAGCGTCGTGGCCTTCTCGCTGAACGTGATCGTGTGGATGTGATGTCCGATGTCGATCAGCGGCGATCCTTTGGTGTAGCCTTTGCCGTCGTAGCGCAGGCGCATGGTGCAGACGAAGTTCTCCGGCACCTTCTTGAGCCACATCACGGGTTTGAGACCCGCATGGGAGGGATCATCACTGGCTTTCTTTTTCGCCTGAAACTCCTTGGAGGATTCGCTGCCGTGCAAGACGCCATCCTTGACCGCCCAGGTGGTGTTCTGGCGGACTTCCCAAAATTCGGCATTCAAGGTGCCTTCAAAACTATCTGCATAGACAAGCTTCGTGCTCCTGAACAACTCGGACTTGTAGTCCGCAGCATCAGCTCGAAGCACAAAACTCAATGAGAGAGCCACGAAGGAGAGGGGCAGGCAGAGAAGGCAGGAGGGTGTTTTCATGAAGGGATCGTGAGAACGATGGCCTTGGCTTCGTCTTGCTGCATCTCGTGGGCATTTGTCGGGATGGCGTGAACTGAATGATCCTTGATTCGGGCAAAGTGGTGAAGCAGGCTGGACACAGAAAATCATCCATGATGAATACACCCACTGCTGCGCCCACCCCGGAATGGCTGATCTTCGCCATCGTGGGTGGCTTTTTTGTCGCCTTCCCTTTGTTCTGGTGCCTGGTCGTTTGGATTCTCAGCCGGGCCAGCGGCTGGCACCGACTGGCGGCCCGCTTTGCCAGCGGTGGACGCCTGATAACAGGCGCCCGACACAGCGGCGTGACCGGCATGGTTGGCTTGGTTAGCTACCGTGGGGTGCTGACGCTGCACTTCGAGCCGGACGGTTTTTTCCTGGAGGTGATGACGCTGTTCAGAGTCGGTCAACCTCGGCTGTTCATTCCCTGGTCGGAAGTCACCGAGCGCAAGCCGCACCAAGTATTGTGGTGGAAGTCCGTGAGCCTCAGCATTGGCCAGCCCGTGATCACCACGATCACCCTGCCCGCAGATCTGCTGGAAAAGCAATCCAAGATCGGGTGAGCTTTGCGTTCAACTATTCTCCCAAGCACGTTGGGCCACAGGATCTTGGCCTTCGTCGATAGGGTCGATGATGGTCTTGGCACTCTTTCCCGCGAGGCCTCTGTCAATGATGCGCTGCGACAGGACATGGGAGAGATCGTCGCGCCAGCCGAGTTTGGCAATGAAGCGGTTCCATACATGGCAGTCTTCATCCGTGCGCATTGTGCCGCACTCATGCACCCAAGTGTGAGACCAGGGATGTGAGGCATGGCGAAGTTGATACTGGGGCAACAATGCGGTGTGAAAATGGCAGGTGTTAGAAACCCTTTACAAAGAACTGCCCGAAGTAGCAGAAGGCACCGACGGCGAGATGGGAGATACTGGTGATGTAGAAATCACGAGGCTTTTCGAGGCGTCGGATAATGCCGCTGCGACCCAGTGTGATGCCGGTGAGCAATCCGCAACCTCCAGCAGCAAGCATGAACATGCCGAAGCGGGCGGCGATTTGGACGTTTTCAGGAGATAACATGCAACAACGTTCACCTCCCCAGCCCTGATCTGGCAACCGAAAGATTGGCGCTCACCTTCTGCCTTTCTTTTTGCAACCCTTCCAGCTTCGAAGATGTTTCGGGGGGTTGAAAACGAGCGAAGCACTCGGATGATGTCATCCCATGCCCGACCTCAAATCCCAGCTCCTCGACTACACGCGCGAACTGGGCTTTGCTGACTGCCGGATTGCGGAGGCAAAGCCGGCCCCGCATCGAGAGCTGTATGAGCAGTGGGTGGCGGAGGGAAAGCATGGGGACATGGCCTGGATGGCGCGGAATATGGACCGCCGCACGGACCCGCGTGTGGTGCAGCCAGGGGCGCGGAGTGTGATCGTGCTGGCGCTGAATTATCATCAGGGTGATCTTCCAGAAACGAGCGCAGGTGGTTATCGAATCGCCCGCTATGCGTGGAATGAAGACTACCACGATCTCATCACAGCGAAGCTCAAGGCGCTGGATTCCTGGCTCATCGAGCAGGGCGGACAGCAGCGATATTATGTGGATACCGGGCCCATGCTGGAGCGCGACTGGGCCAGCGAGGCGGGTCTCGGCTGGGGCGGTAAGAGCACAATGCAGATTCATCGAAAGCTAGGCACCTGGTTCTTCCTGGCGGAACTACTCACCACACTGGAGATCGAGCCCGATGCGTCCGCGAAGGATCTTTGTGGCAAATGCACCCGATGCATCACTGCCTGCCCGACACAGGCAATCACGGCCCCGCGCCGCATGGATGCACGCCGCTGCGTGAGCTACCTGACCATCGAGAGCAAAGGGCCGATCCCCGAGGAGTTCCGTCGCGCGATGGGCGACCGCATCTACGGCTGCGATGACTGCCTCACGGCCTGCCCTTGGAACAAGTTTGCCCAGCTCTCGCATGAGGCGGCTTTCCAGGCGCGAGAGTCTGTCTTCAGTCAAAGCCTGCGCGATTTCCTGACGCTGACGGATGAGAGCTTCCGCGCGCTTTTTGCCAAAAGCCCGATCAAGCGCATCAAGCGCCCGGCCTTTCTCCGCAATGTCTGCGTGGCGCTGGGAAATGTCGGCACACTCGATGATCTGCCGACGCTGCTGCCGCTCGTGGAGGACGAGCATCCGCTCATCGCCGAACATGCCGCGTGGGCAGTCGCGGAGATTCGGAGAAGAATTCCGACCGCCGCCGACTGTGCGGCGTAACTCCTCGCTCATGACTCAAATGGCCCACGCTGATCCCATCGACCGCGATCTCTCCCAAACCGATCCGCGCACAAACTATCTCCCCTACCCTTCCTCGCGGCTGGCGGCGAAGATCATCCCGCAGGATCTGACGAACTTTAAGAGTCGCGGCATCACACGCGTGGAGCGGGAGCTTCAGCAGGAGCTGGTGGAGCTGCGTGAGGCTTACCTGAAAGTGATTGATGCCTTCAATTGGAACAAGCTCATCTATGAATCGCAGTTCGGCTTCGAGCCGGTGATCGGTGAGGTGTATCATCTGTATGAGATCGAGGGGAAGCGGCACCTCAGCATGATCGAGCCGGAGTCCTGGCATCAGCGCTGGATCGGCACCTTCCGGCTCAATGCGGATGGGCGCTGGCAGGCGGACAAGGTGTCTGAGGGTTTCGACATCCGCAGCTTCGTCAGCACGAGTGTCGAGTGACAAAATCACAGAAGTGCTTGCCCTGCGGCGGTGATTCGAGGCAGCATCTCGCTGCATGAATCATCGTTGGCTGCGTTTCGGGACTGGGCAGGGCATCCTTGCGGTGCTCGTGCTGCTATGTGCTTTCTTCAGCGTCGTTACGATGAAGGAACAACCCATGACTGGCGAGCTGGCTGTGTCGCAAATGATGGCCGCTTTGCCCGATGGCAATGTGATGATCGCGGTAAGTGATCAGGCTGAAGACCGCGCGCTGGCGGAGTCTCTGGCGGTGGCGCTTGGCAAAGGCAATCGCAGCATCGCGGCGAAGATCATCGGTGATCCGAAGGCGGCTCGTGCGGCGCTGGTGGAACTCGCGAGCAAGTCCACACGGGTCGATGCCATCCTGTGCAGTGCTTCGTCTTCTGCATGGCTCGTGCTTCAAGAGGCTGGCACGGACTTCCCTGCTCTTGGCAAGCCGGTGATCATCGCTCCGCGCAGTGAGAAATGGCCCACGTTTCTGAAGGCGGACAATCTGGTGAACATCGCCAACCAGATCGCGGTGATCGCCATTCTCGCCATCGGCATGACGATGGTCATCATCACCAGTGGCATTGATCTCAGCGTCGGCAGTCTCATCGCGCTCTCTGCCGTGACGACCACACTGCTGATCCGAGATTGCTTCGGCGGCGTGGAGGCTTCTGCCTTCAGCATGATCCTCGCCGCACTCGGCGGTGTACTGCTTTGCGGACTCATCGGCTGGGGCTCGGGATGGATCATCACGCGGCTCAGCGTGCCGCCCTTCATCGTCACACTGGCGGTCATGCTCGCGGCCAGCGGGCTGGCGTATAGGCTGGCGGAAAATCAGTCCATCTACCAGGTACCCGAGTCCTTTGTCTGGCTGGGGCGTGGCACGGATTTCTTTGGCCTGCCGAATGCCGTGCTGCTGATGCTCGTGCTCTATGCCCTGGCGCATGGCGTGATGACGCAAACCCGCCTTGGCAGGCACCTTTATGCCGTCGGCGGGAATCTCGAAGCAGCCATGCTTTCCGGCCTGCCAGTGAGTGGGATCATCACCACCGCGTATGTGATCTCCGGTTTGCTCGCCGGACTCGGCGGCGTGGTCACGGCCTCACTTTTAAAGAGCGGCTCACCGACCTACGGCGGCATGTATGAGCTATATGTCATCGCAGCCGTCGTGGTCGGCGGCACGCGGCTGAGTGGTGGCAAAGGCAGCATGAATGGCACTCTGGTCGGGGCTTTCATCATCGCCGTGCTACAAAATGGCATGAACCTCACGAACGTGGAGAGCAACACGCAGAAGATCGTGCTCGGGCTCGTGCTGCTCGGGGCGGTGATCATGAACCGGACACGGCGCTGATCCCCACCGCATTCGGGCATTTTGGGCAATGACAGGTTTTGATTCGCGGCCTAGCATCGGCGCACACGATGTCCGCCAACCGCTTTTACTCTGACTTTGATTCCGAAACACTGAAGCCACGCCCGGCCCAACCGGGAGAGTATCGGAATGCCTTCCAGATCGACCGCGACCGCATCATCCACAGCAGCGCGTTTCGGCGGCTGCAAAACAAGACGCAGGTCTTCCTCTCGGGTGAGTATGACTTTTACCGCACGCGACTGACCCACAGCATCGAGGTGGCGCAGATCGGCCGCAGCATCTGCGGCTGGCTGGAGCAGCAGGGCGGGATGCTGGCGGAGGACTGCCACATTGACGCGGATCTCGTGGAGTGCGCCTGCCTGGCCCATGATCTGGGGCATCCGCCCTTTGGTCACACGGGGGAGCGCACGCTGCACCGGCTCATGCAGCCGTATGGCGGCTTTGAGGGCAATGCACAAACTCTGCGACTGCTGACGGAGACGATCTTCAATGAAGGCCGCGTCGGCATGAACCCATCTCGTGCACTGTTGGATGCCATTTTAAAATACAAGACGCTGCATGCCGAGGCGGGTGGTGCGCCGAACCATTATCTCTACAACGATCAGGAGGTGTGGCTGGACTTCACGCTCGGTGGCCAGGCTTTTCCCGTGGAGCTGACACCGGGAGATGCGCGGAATGAATTCAAGAGCATCGAATGCCAGATCATGGACTGGGCGGATGACACCGCCTACTCGCTCAATGACATCGCGGATGGCATCCATGCGGGGTTCATCACGGTGACAAAACTCGAACGCTGGGCGGAGGCGCGGACACTGGATGCAGCGCAGAGTGATCAGGTGACGAACCTTTGCAAAATGATCCGCGAAGGCCGCGTGGAAGCCCGGCTGAACCGCCAGATCGGCGAATACATCCGCGCCACGAAGCTGGTGCCGGAGAGCACGTTCCTGAGCGCGATGACGCGGCGGCATCAGTGCCGACTGGAGATCGATCCCGCGATGAAAGCACAGTCGAAGCTGAACAAGAAGATCTCCCTCGACCTCGTCTTCCGCAGCCCGCAGCTCCAGCAGCTCGACTACAAGGCGGATGTCATTTTGACAAAGATGTTCGGCGTGCTGTGTGATCGCTACGTCGAGGGGAATGGCTCAAAGCTCCACCTCATGCCCGGCACGCAGGAGGCCGAGATCGAGAAAGCCCCCGATGCCGCCACGCGTGCCCGACTCGTCTGCGACTGGGTGGCGAGCATGACGGACTCCTTCGCCTTCCGCACCTACCGCCGCCTCTTCGATGCGAACTTCGGCTCGATCACGGACTTCGTGTGAGCCCTCCGCCTCATTCCTCATTCGGATTTCTTGAATTCCCCGCCATCCCGGACGAAGTGGCTTTTTTCCCACCCATGGCCACGCTCAAAGTCCGCAAACTCAAGTCCTTCCCCGCCGAGATCTCCGTCCCTGGAGATAAAAGCATCAGCCACCGCGCCGCCATGTTTGCGGGCATGGCCGATGGCACCACGGTGATCGAGGGCTTCCTGCCGAGCGAGGACTGCCTCTGCACCGTGAAAGCCATGCAGGCCATGGGGGCCGAGGTGGAGCCGCTGGAGGAACTGGAAGGCGTCGGCCTCGTGAAGATGGCCATCACCGGCCACGGCCCGAAGCTGAAGGCACCAACGGGCCCCATCGACTGCGGGAACTCCGGCACCACCATCCGCCTGCTCTCCGGCATCCTCGCCGGGCAGGACTTCACCGCCGAGATGGGTGGCGATGCCTCCCTCTCCAAGCGCCCGATGAAGCGCGTCGCCGATCCCCTCGCGCTCATGGGAGCCAAGGTGGAAGGCCAGGGCGAAAAGATCTGCGCCCCACTGCGCATCACCGGCAGCCAGCTCCAGCCGATCACCTACACCCTGCCCATGGCGAGCGCTCAGGTGAAGAGCGCCATCCTGCTCGCGGGCATGTTTGCCCCTGGCAAAACGACCGTGATCGAGCCCGTCGCCACGCGCAATCACACGGAGCGCATCATGAGCCACTTCGGCGTGAAATGGCTGCGTGATGGCAATGCGATCTCCGTCTATGGCGGACAGGTGCCACGCGCCACGGACATCGTCGTGCCGGGGGACATCTCCAGCGCCGCCTTCTGGATGGTCGCCGCCGCTGCCAGCCCTGGGCAGCAGATCACCTTGAAGAATGTGGGCCTGAATCCGACCCGCACGGGAGTCATCACCGTGCTGCTGCGCATGGGCGCGCAGATCGCCAGCTCGGAGACCGACAGCGCTGGCGAGCCGCGCGGCAATGTCGTGATCAAAGGCGGTGAGCTGAATGCCACCGTCATCGGCGGAGCCGAGATCCCAAACGTGATCGATGAACTGCCTATCCTGGCCGTGGCCGGTGCGCTGGCTCGGGGAAACACCCTCATCAAAGACGCTCGCGAACTGCGCGTGAAGGAGACCGACCGCATCGCCGCCGTGGCGGAAAACCTGCGCCGCATGGGCGTCACCGTCATCGAGTATGAAGACGGCATGGAGATCATCGGCGGGGCAAAGCTCACCGGAGCCACCATCACCACCTACCACGATCACCGCATTGCCATGGCCTTCGCCATCGCGGGCCTGTTTGCGGAAGGGGAAACCATCATCGAGGGCAGCGAATGCATCAATACCAGCTACCCCGGCTTCGAGCACGACCTGTCCCTTTTTTTAAAGGGTGACACGGGAGCCGCCCCCATCCCCGTGCTCACCCGCGTGCCTCGTCCGGTGGCTGGGAGACTGCGCGAGGGCTGAGTCTCCGCACGATCATCCCGTCACCGAACGCGATGTTTGGCGCAGATCAGTGGCCCGGGACTTAGTCCTTGGGGAAAGCCTCTCTCTGCCATTACGGCACGCGGTGCTCCGCGATGTCGTTCCAGGGGCCTTTGACACCACTGGCGAAGACGACGCGCAGGCGCACCTGCACCAGAGTGCCAGAGGGCAGGTCCGGCAGGGTAAAGGGCGTGACGGAGAAAATGCCCGCGTGCTGCCAGCTCGGGGCCGCGTTCGGCGTCAGGTTGACCTGCGCCTCCAGGCTCATCGCACGTGCGGGCTTGGTCAGAGACCTTCGCGCCACCGTCACCCATCCCTCCAAATAACCTATTATACCGGTAGAGAAGGTCGTCTCAGCGCGTGCTAAAGTCGTCTTAGCACGTGCTAAGGTCATCTCAGCACGTGCTAAGGTCATCTCAGCGCGTGCTAAGGTCATCTCAGCACGTGCTAAGGTCATCTCAGCGCGTGCTAAGGTCGTCTTAGCACGTGCTAAAGTCGTCTTAGCACGTGCTAAGGTCATCTCAGCGCGTGCTAAGGTCATCTCAGCACGTGCTAAGGTCGTCTCAGCACGTGCTAAGGTCATCTCAGCGCGTGCTAAGGTCGTCTTAGCACGTGCTAA
>Ga0075152_10000594_pt1 | contig 26366 bp, 40 predicted proteins | sample JI61114C2DNA_FD_70964 | JGI IMG/M metagenome (GOLD analysis project Ga0075152, IMG submission 70964) | Wastewater effluent complex algal communities from Wisconsin, to seasonally profile nutrient transformation and Carbon sequestration -... | ecosystem: Engineered > WWTP > Effluent > Algae...
GAAATAGCAAGAAGAACGAGAGAAGATTAAAGCAGAGATGGAATAAGCAGCCAAATAATAGGCAGCCAAGGAGCAAGCTGAAAGAGAGAAAGCAGCAACAGAGAAAGCAAACAGAGACAAATAGGAGAAAGACAAAGCAGAGAAGTTGAGAGCAGAAAAAGAGAAAGCGGATCAAGCCATACTCAATTTGAAAAAGGAGAAAACTGACCAGGAAAGTTAGAATACAGAAATCGAGGAGACTCCGAGTGAAACACAACAGATTGATGACTCGATTCAGTAATCTGAGCAAACATTTGACGAGGGTGAGTAATAGAGCTCCTCTGAAATTCCTTCTGGCTAAAAGCCATAAGCAACAGGAGAAGAATCAACAGTAGAGGAAACAAGCGAATCCGATGATTAGCAACCCGGGCAGGTTAGTGAACCAGATTCTGAGAACAGTCGAACATAAGAGGGGACTTGGATTTCTTCAACCTACAACAAAGCCAAAGAATTCTATGAAGAACAAAGGATGGGCTTGCTGATCGGAGGAGGAGTATTCCTGCTACTCATCATTTTGTGGGTCGGCATCCGCGTTTGCAGAAGGTGGCTGTATCAAAGGCATAACCCATCGAGGATACACGTCCAGGACACTGAAACGAAGGAGTCGAAGACTGGCCAAAGCATAGTGGCCTTCGAAGATGAGCAGAGTTGATGTTTTACAGTGTCTTAATAGCCGATGTATTAATAGGGAGCAAGTTCGGGTAATATGAGCAGGAAATATCAGCTAATTTTGGCTTCATTAACACTATCTTTTCGAGAGTTCAAAAGATCCTTTTGGCTGAGCTGTTTACGATGGCTCATGATTGCGAGAAAGGTGATGGTCCCAGTGCGTGTTTGAACATGATCGGAAGTGCGGAATGTAAGTTGGGGTGGTGAGCTTTCGGTATATTTAATTGCCCGATTCAATAACATACCAGTTTAATATTTGTCAATGAGAATTGGTCACTTAGCCAGTCGGACTTCGTAACGGTTCAGGACCTTTCCCTTCTCGCCCGCGTAGATCATGACACTCGAAGATCGCTCGTCGTAGAATATGTCATCGGCCTTGTGCAGCCTAATCTTCACGTCCAGCTTCACTGGTCCACTCGTCGAGCCGCTCTTCTACACGATCATGTACTGAGTATTCAAGTAGGCCATTTTGTCCCAGATCTCGAATATCACGAATATCTTGTCCTGCAGCCTCGTTGCCTTGAGTCTCGACACATTTTATTCTCCGTTGAACTTCGTGAGCCACTGTATGCCCTTGTTTGAGAGTACATTCCATTTCCCATTAAAGCAGAAAAAGCCCCCCTTTTCGGCAGGACCCTGGCTAAGAATGCAGCTATCATCAGCCACCAGTTTCTTGCTTACTTTCACAAAACCGACGTTTCGAGCGCAGTTACAGTAGTCTTTCGTGCGTCCATTGTCGAAGGGATGTGGCAAATTCTAACCGCAGAAGAAGACCATAACACCGTCTTCCTGCTCGATCAGGCCAGGAGCCGCCAGCTATGTGTAGGTTCGATTATCGTTGCTCCACTTATAAAACTTTTCACCGTTCTTCGAGATCTCGTCGTAAGGTGGATACTTTACTCCGGCTGGGCTCTGAGGCTCTTTTCCATGTTGGGTTTTGAAGCTATATACTGTCCTATCCTCAATGCGCTTATCGTCGAAGTTCCAACAATGCACACCTCTGGGGTAATTATCTCCCAAGTCCATCCCCATGAAGAATCCGTCAGATCGAAGCATCAGAGAGCTGCCGAAGGAGTGTCCTGAAGTCTGGCCGTGATTCTTGACCATTTGAAGGGTTTCGGTATTGAACAGTGCTGCCAGCCCACCCTGATGATTGAGTCCATCAGTATGCTTCGTCATTCTCCTTGTGACTATCATTCCGATGAAGGTTGAATTGAGCACGAGCATACAAGTGTCGAATTGCCAAACGTTAAGGTTATCCTTATCTGTTGGTAGTTTCATCTCCTTCACGACCTTACCAGTCATAACGTTGGCCTTGATTAGGTACATCGGAATGCCTTTTGTCTTGTCAGCTCCCTCGCCTTTCTGGACAATGATATAATAGACGTACTCTCCATTACCAGTTGCAGCACCGATTATGTGGTTTTTCTTAGTCTCCAGCTTTACAGACTGCTGGTCTAGGTTTAACCGGTCGATGTGCGTCATAAAGATGTTATCGCTGGGCCCAGACCACACCACGACCTCCTTGTTGGGGATGGTGAAACGGTAGTTATCACGGTTGGGGCTGTATTGGTTTCCGTGGGTGTTAGGTCCATGGTTGAAGTTATCAGGTGTCTTCGGTTCCTCAGGTAGGGGAAGCTTGATGACTTCAATAGAAATCTGCTTATCCTTGTATATCGTTGCTCCTTAGATGTTGTTCTTCAGAATCGTGTAAGGCGATATCCTCGTGGTTGACTTTTCCACGAGATAGATAATCGGTGCTCCCAGCTCCGATACCATCGCTTCAGAGAAGACATTGAACTGGCCTGCCTTAACCTGACCTTCGGGCTTTTCAGCAACAAGCGTAAGACAGTTGTTCTGGAAACTGAAGAGCTTGTAAGCAGCTTTTTCTGGAAGCATGAAGCATACAGCATGGTGGCTGCCCAAGAAATTCTGAAATTTCGATGCCGGTGGATAGACCCTGTAAGCAAGGCTGGTCCCCAAATTTCCGGCCTAAACCTTCCAATCGTTCATGTTGTATCGGCCATCGGTGTAGGCTGAATTTTGATACCAGAGAGCTGCCAATCCGAAGGTGTCGACACAATCTTGAGGGTCAATTGCTGAAGTGGCAGCATCTTTACTCGTCTTTTCCTTGGAGTACTTGCCTGTGATGAGCTTTTATGATTTGGGGTTGAACTCCAGCTTCTTGATCGAAGGGAGCTCATTTGGGAGGGTCTTAAACTTATCTTCCGCGGGTTTTGGTGGCAGCACTGGTTGGTTTGGTGGTGTGTTCTCCTGCTTGGGTGGAGGTGGGATATACTCTTGTTTAGGTGGTTGCTTTGTCATCGTCGTGGGCTCATTTTCAGATTTCCTCTCCTAAATCACCCGCTTGACTGGGGCTCGGATTCGAGGTACTTCTGCAATTCCTTCCGTATCAACAACCTCTGAAGTACCGTTGCGTTCTTGAATTATCACGACCGGTGGTGGTCTTTCGATTACGATCGTCATAGCCTCACTATTGTTCTTTGATCTTGACTGGTTGGACTGGTTGTTCAGTTTTTTGGTATTAATGGTTGTAACAGTTACCTCTCCACCTTTCCTTGTGGTTGTCTTCGTGGAGTTCTGGCAGATATCGTTTAGCTCGTCCATGCGGATCTCTATGTCTCCGTCCATTTAGTTCTTGAACATGGCCATCATCTTATTGATGTCCATGGGAGCATTGCCGTTACCTTTCATGACTATCGTCTTGCCACCGTTGGTGTATGTTGTTGTTGTTGTACCTGTTATGTCCACACCGCCATAGGACCCATTGGGACCTTGGAGCAATGTGAGAGGATTAAAATTCGGGGCCATTTACCCTTCAACAGTGTAGGTAACTTCATAGGCGCGGGTCCGATTACCGAGACTGTTGGCAGCCACCTTCTTAAAGATGCCTCCTTGATTCATTAAGTATAGTAATTAATGGGAGATCTCTGGATGCGGCCATTTGAGCCATAAATTTAGCAGATTCTGTTAGGTGCAATATTCCATCAATAGTAGTGTAGCTTAAAGGGAAAGAACTCAATTCTGGGCTTCAGCAGGGGTGGTTAAGACGATGAGTATAACCTGGTAATAGTCACCTGCAACTTATGCTTACCCAACTGTCCATAATATCCTGGATATGATATTTATATTATTGGGAGACGCTCTCTCCTTCAACTGGAGAGTTCGAACCGATTTGAATTTTTGATTCGACATGAACAAACTTTCGCTGGCTTCGGAGGTACGACAATTGGCAATTAGAAGGGCAACCCAGCAGAAACCATTCGGCAGCTTGTTCTAGAGAACGATACGCTGAAGTATGAACATAAAAAGGCTATGGGTGAAGCCACCTCGCGAATCAAGCATCTTGAGGATCAAAATTGCGCGCTATCGAGCTAGTTGGTATCATCCATCCTTACTGAAGTCGAAGCTCAGAGCGGAGATGGAGCGAAGCCGGCAGACTCATGAGAACTTCGGTAAGCGAACTGCCGAGGAACTTCGTGAACTCAAGATTATGCTCAAGGCAAGGGAGAACGATAACTACAGCAAGGACGTTAGTCTGGCAAGTCTAGACCGGGAAATGGCCAACCTCATTGGCAGAAACAATGAGTTGGAGAAGGAGCTTCGTCAATCCCACCTTACTTGCCAAAGGTAGCCGTTCATAACTAATCAAGGCTCAGCCAAGCCTTCAAATAGCAGCAGGAGGAGATCACAACCAGCCAGTCCTTGAGTGAGGAAGTACTGGAACTAGTTGAGCAGTACTGCTACGATAACGACGCTTACCTGGAGCAGAGAACTCTAATGACCTAGTACCAGCACTAGCTGTAACACCAAATCGAGGAGATCGAACAGACTAACATCAAACTCTTGGACCGCCTGACCTCCTGCCGTGGCATCGAGGAGGAACTTCGGCTTCAGAACACTCAAAACAACGATTTTGCAGGCCTAAACGAACGGATGTTGGAGGAGCTGTAGGCGCGACTGCCATGATCTACTGCAATGGTAAATAGCAACTATATGGTTGGGCAGACTATTTTACCAATTTATAAGTGCTCAAACTTAGAATGCAGCGCGCTTTGAGGCTCCCTTCGGTCCAGATCTGCGAGGACGTGTCCCCGGTGAGGTCCCTTCAGTTCCATCCCAAGTGCTACACCGCGCTCATCACAACGTAGAAGCAGCTCGTGCTCTACGACATGCTCAGCCTCAGACTCATCTGGGCCGTTGATTTCACATCGATTCACCCCCATCTCAACAGTCAGACCAAGCTTTGCATTGCTTTCACACTGGACTTCAACGAAGCTATTATCCTTTTCCAGGACAACGTGTACAAGTTAAACTTCAAGTAGAAGAATGAAGAGCAAAGCCCGCCGTCTCAACTGAGTATATCAAGCTTCAAACTGTACCTTCACAGTACCTTCATGACGAATCCCACTCCCCTGCTGCTACAGTTCTGCGAGGACACCGCCATCCTCGTCTATCGGGAGGTTATCTTTATCCAGGAATTGAAGCAATCAAACAGACTATCGACGATCCACCATAACCTTTCTCTCACAACAGTGCATGCACTCACCTAGCTGCAGACCTCCAACAGCATGGTAGCGCTGGCTTGCACCGATAGGATACTTGCATTATGGAGAATCAACTTCGTAACCTATTCTTATTCTGAAATCAACAAAAGCATCTGTTCGTACCCCATAGCGTTGATTGCCTTGGACGAAAGGGCGAGAAGGTTCGCAACACTGAGCGAGGATCGGCGAGAAGTGGAGATATTCTCATATTGCAGTGCTATAAGTCCGTTGGACCAAACTCTCCCGGCGATTCAGATTTTGAGGATTAACAACATCAATCTATATAAGCCTATCGCTTCTATGGCGTTCTTCAGCTACGCAGAGAACACTGATACTGTAGGCCGTCGCTACCGGCAATTACACTTGGCTTGCAGTAAGCCGTTAATTTATTTAGCAAGGACATCTTCTAGCTAATTCGAAGTGTTCCTCTTCAATGCCGAGTCTACTGAGTCGCCAGCGCCGGAGTAACAAATTGCCATGTCCTGCACGAGTCCCTCCATCTACTTTAACCCTCTTTTCAACAATTGCATCATCAATAGAAGCTCCACAGGTCAACTCCTGCTGACTAACCTTTACGGGTACGACAAGGAATGGGTCACTCTGGGCTTCCGGTTTGTTTCGCTGGACCGCAACGAGCTCTACTTTGAGAAGGAAGACGACTTTGAGTACTAAACCCAGAGTAGCAATGTTATGCTATTTAGAAAAGCGTAATCTCATAGTTCGGGAGGATCTCGACGACTACCGGTATAGCCTGTTCGGTGACAACGAGTTACAGCACAACTTATCCAAACCGGCAAGGGTAAAGCGCATTAGATTTGAGATTGATTGAGGAGTGTGTTTAATATTATTTAGGCGGGATTACTATGACTGAACAACTTGCTTCTGTCGGACAAGAGGGATTGTGCAAGCTCACTGAACTCACAACCAACATCAAGTAGTCATAGAAGGGATGCATCAACGGGACATCAACTGATAGTGTGACTCCCGTTAAGCGACCGGCTGAACAGCTTCTCCACACCGAAACAGAGCCCTCTAAGAGGGTCAAGACTGATGCAAATTCATTCAAAAATCCATGCAAGGCTCCTGGAGGTCAGGCTGCCAAGAGTCTGTCGCATCTGCTGCAATGGAAAGAGGAAATGCAGCAACCCCAGCGACCGTTCCCGATTGATTCCTACAAGTACCTTCTTTCCCTATTCAGGAATGTTCAGGTCGAAAGACTCACAGACTGCAAGCTAGATGAGCACGGCCAGAATCTACAGGCGGTACTAATCAACGCTTGCTGGCAACCTGACGAACCCAATGGTTTGTCCCTCGAGGAATTCGTAATTTTGGTTATAATGCTAGAATCGCCTCCAACTATCGGACACCCTGCTATCAAATGGGATTGTGTTTGTCTGGGCTGAGAAGGAGAACATGAGTCCAGTCATGAGTCACCTTGAGAGCATGGGCTATGTGTATGTATAGATATTTTCGTTCATCCTTATCAGCACCAACAAGCTCTAGCAGTACCAACCACCCAAACCTGTCAAAAAGAATATGAGCATCCTCGACTTCTTCCAACGCAAACAACCTCTCAAGGAATAGACTAAAGTTTCGTTGCCCGAGGAGAAAAAGGACTTTTTCAAGGTCAAAGCAGAAGACATGCCGGAGGCAGACCCCGTAGATCTTCTGGCCAACCATCCGTATGAGTCCTTTAAAAAGACGAAAAAAAATTTGCTGTTAATGCGCAAGGTAACTTCATAGGCCAATTAGATCAATAAGAAGGAGCAACTGGAGTTGAGGCATCAGCGCACCAGCGACGTCTACTTCGTACTGTACGATGAAGAAAAGAGAAGAAGTACTTGGTTTAGTAACGCAGTGGACCCGAAGAGCAGCGAATGCATCTACCGCATGATCGAGACTCTGCTAATTAAGGCCAACTACCAGTCCAGCGAGCCTCTGAAGATGATGGAACTGTGGGCGGAACCCGGAACAAGCCGCCCTGGGTGGATCAGCGTCAGCGAGACCAAAAAGTGATATGTAGCGATGACTGAGTCATCGTGGTCAAACACTTCGATTTATTATTTCGTTGATGGAAGATTGTACGGAGACGCAGCCTACACCAACGAACCTTCGTCAGAAAGGGAGGAACTGTATGAATGGTAAAATAGTCAAGGGTTGTGTTCAGGATGCGGGTTCCAAAGTTTCTATTGGGAGCATCCCATCTACCTATGAAGCCATCATCTATCGTAACAACAGCACGCAGGCCTTCGGCAGTAGCAGCTTCCGCTTCAACCAGACCAGTGAGTTTATCAACATTGCCCCAAACCACTACAAAAAGGAAGAAGCCGCAGCATACCGATGGAAGAACCAAGAGGGATTCAATAAGAAGGGAACCGGGCCGTTTTTATCGAAGGAGAAGCGAGTGTTCAAAGTGATGCCACCCACACCAGGCCCAGGTAACTACCAGATTAGCACGAGCATGTCAACCATTGACACTGAGTCATCGAGCGTAAAAGCTGCCAAACAGCAGGAAGCATTGACTCGTCAGCTCAAACGTTTCGAGGATAAAGAAAACAATAATCCTGGACCGTGTGATTACGACCCCAAACCCACATATTCAAAGCCTCCCGGCTGGAAATCATCTTTCGAATCGAAGGTGAGTAGGGATTAATATTTGGAGCTAAGCCAGACACCGGGGCCAGGCACCTACCAACCTCAACCCCTGACAAAAAAGAATCATAAATCTCCCAACAAGAAACCCTCAGAGCCTACCGCCAACATTGAAAAGACCATCCTCAAATTGATGAACAACAATGATTCTTTGCCAAGATAGTATAGCTATGCGGTGCCTGACTTCCAGCCGAAGTACTCCAAGATCAAGAACTCGCCTATTTTTATATAAGGTAGCAAAGACAGGTTCGGGGATATCAAACAGTAAATAGTTGAATCTTCAGTCCTATTGAGGGGCCAACTTCCAGGCCCAGGCAGCTACAACCTCTCCTCAGAATTTTGCGTACCAAAGGAAGACATTAGCAGCTCGAACTTCGTTTCCTAGACGGTGAGGAACGTGTTCGATAAGGTCGCAGAGAAGCTTGGACCGAATGTTCAGGAGGTGTTTCTGCTGGGCAAGAAGCGGTTTCATCTAAATATGGAGGGCAAGTGGATTTGATAATTGAATGATGACTTTAGAGTAGTGGCGAGTAGTTTCAGTAAGAATGGTAATAAAAAATACAATGTTTGAACCCGATGTCAACATCAGAAGCGTCAAGAGCAGCATGCTGTCGATCAAAGAACTCGTAGATATGTTTACAATGGCCTCCGACGAGAACGGCACGGAGGTGTAGGAAAATCACCTCTTTGGTAATCCCGAGTCTCCAAGAAACAACAGAGAAGCACTGGGTTTGGAGTTTTTCGTGCCTGTCACAACAGTGCTAGCCTAAGACTAATTCTGGAAGGAGCCTCCGGTGCGCAACCACTCACCCGACGCAGCTATCGAAGAAAACGAATTCTACCACAGTGACGGCGAGGCCTCACGAAGAAAAGATAAATCGAAGTCAAATTTCAAGAAAGGTTCAGCAAGGTCGCCACTTGAGAACAAATCTGTGCATTGGGGCGACAACGTTGTTTGTGAATTCGAAAGAAATAGCATTCTGACGGAGCAAAAACAGCTCGCAGATGAGCCCAAACGAAAGCGCAGTAGTTCAGACTCCGCGATGCTATCCAGCAAACAGCCTCAGCTCAGCATTCCTGGGGACGGTCAACCAAAAAAGAAGCGGTAGAAACCAACTGCAAATGAAAGGGTTTGCCAGTGCGCGCTTTTTTGATCACTTATTGGTGCCTCACTTCTCTGCTAAGCTGCAGTAGGCGTTGCCCTTCGCAAACTTACTGCAGTTTTTGATGCGTCTATTCCTTGGAAGTTTGAAGAATTCATTGTATGTGGACTTGTACTGCTATTTGATGTCGCGAGGCGACATTGGGTTTCCTAGCTGCAAAGTGTCTGCACGGGCGTTGATAGTTTGCACCGAAGACGTGTACACCATTCTGGAACGGCTGTGGGACGGGTCGTAGCGTACCAGCGGTTTATTTTTCATTGCAAAGTTGCATAGTGGCTTCGGGCGGAAAGAATAGCTGGGTTATATGCAGTTGGGTACCTGTACCAGCTTTCCTTGTACGCAGAACGCTCGGGTTCCACTATCTTATCCCTCACGTAGTAAGGATGTGCGGTATGGCCTTCTGGGTTGTCCTCAACGAATTTACAGCTGCGAATTCTTTCTTAGCATTGAAGGTACTTACTACTCTGGAAATAGGGACAGGAATGGGCCTTCCCCAACTGCTTTGAGAGTCTCAACTCCCCAAGCTCTTGCTTGCTGCTGCAATTCATTTTTATTTCGAAAGTCAATGCACTACTACTTGAGTATAATATTTGTCGCGTGTTTCGAATCAGCAGAACCCATGGTTGACAAGCCTATATCTGCCCCAAAGAAGGTAGAAGAGTCTGCCTTTCGAAAGATCTTCAAGCTGTGGATCATCGTTGTGTTTGTGCTGTCTTGCGGAGTTGCCTACATCAGCGAACCTCATGGAATGCAGTTGAAGACCGTGCACGTCAACAATAGCCCCGGCAACCTTCCTCAGCTAGCGAAAGATGCTGCCAGTGGAAGCATAGGTTGGACTACGCAACATATCTACAACAATTATAGGTCGAGCAACCCTTTGGGCAGGCTCATTGCCAAACGATGGGATAGCTATGTCTTCGTCGCCTTCAATTATCATGTCGTGGAAGTGACTCTAGCCGACCTCACCTATGCCAGTCAAATCACCATCACCCTGACAAGCTTTAAGCACACGGACCAGATCATCTCGTAGCACCTTGTTTCTTTCAATCTTGGAGAAAACATGTGGAGTGATAATATTACGATCAACAAGGGTGGGCTGAACTTCAACCTAACGAGGTTCGACACACCTGACCAGTTGATAACTTGGATTCAGTTCAAGACAATGAGTGGCAACAAAACCGTAACTGGCAATCTTACACACTATATGAATCGAACCCAATGTATGTACTTCCTGAGGCCATTCACCAGTGTGAAGTGCCTTCAGGGAAAGTCAGAGGGCTTTGTAAGGAACACCTGGCACCACTACAATAAAGAATATCGGGTCGAGCAGAGTCATGATGATGTATGGGTCATGAGCAAGGAGGTGGCTACCACAATGTTCGATGGTTTTAGGGGTGAAGGCATCGAGTGGTACTGGGTATGGGCTATGGGAATCGGTTGGACTGAGAACATCGAATGGGGGCATCCAATCAAACAAGACAGGATCCAAACTGTTGCCCTTTCGTTCGGAGTGATGTACGGAATGTAGGAAGACTTCTTACTAGTCGAGGGAAAACTTATCAAGCTCGAAGGCGTCAACTATACTCTGGACGAAACAAAGAAATGGCAGTTATTGCACTTCACGTAAATTCGATATTCTATTTAGATCGGAATCTCCGAAGGGATGGTACGAGTTCAATGTAACTGGCGACCACCACTACAGTGAAAACTTGGTGGTGATTCAGAAGAATATGCGCAAGGCCTATGGAATATGGCGAGGGGAAGTCGAGCTAGAGGACGGCAAGCTTGAATTCGAAAAGGTGTTCGGTTTGGTCGAGGTTTCGAAATCGCGCTTCTGATTCGGCACAACATCCCTAGTTCTATAAATCCATGATGAAAACTCATATCATTCTACTGGCAGTGCTGCTTCTTGCCACATCCAAGTTATGCACACAGCCTCAGCGGGTCGGGCTCATGTCCTTCGCAGCACTCAGCCAACGCGATCACATCACCATTCTGTTTGAGAAGCTCACTCCGAAGATCAGCAAGTATAATGCTACGACCACTGTCGACGGTATCAACTACACGGTCACGAATATGCAGCCCGGCTTCTACTACAACGACAACTCTGAAAAGAACGAATTTGTGGATAGCCTGACGGCCAATGTGACAGCCGGGAAATTGGTGATGGGATGTATGATGAATTACTCCTACGGGTCAACTTCTGTGACTCGAGGTGCTGCATTCATCAAGGGGTCACTGGATTCTTTCTACTTCACCAAGGAAATCAAGTCGATAGGGAACTACGTCGAGTGGGATCCAGTCTTCGTGGAGAACATTACTATGTCGGCAGACATGCTCATTGAACGCAGCGACCCACAGCTGCCAGCGACGGTGAAGCGCAACTTCGAGAAGCTACTGAATGACCAACTTTAGCAAAAGAACGGACTAAAAGCAGCCATGTTAGCCGAACTAAATTCTCTCTATGCAGCTTCACTGAAGCAACAACTCAACTCTGAGGATATCATCAACAGCAACAATGTGGTGTACAAGTACAATCGGACAGTCAACCTGACATACCTCAACGAGGTGTATTACCTGTCACTGTATGACGACGGCGGAAGTGAGTCCGGGCTCAAGTACCAGTACCTATTCGAGCTGGATGGCTATATGCAGGGCTGTAATGTACTACCACTTCATCCCGACCCCGCCTACGGTGGGGTCCAGGAACTTATCAGTTTGGAGGTCTTCCGAGCTACATTCCTGTATGGCCTCAAGGCTGGTATCTACAACACTGTGCTGGATCAACGTTGGGAGAACAGCATCTTCCAGTTCTACACTGGCGACATTGCCAATACGATGGATGACCTGACTGCGTAACTCGCCAACAAGCCAGTAACTGGAGCATGCGTCTATGATTCTTCTCTATCCGGAATGGGAATGAACTACCAGTCCTCCAACTCAATAGTGTTCAGGGTTCCCTACCGATGCAACTTAACCTTCGATAACAAATTGATCAAGTAGTTCACGTTTAACGCAACGTATGACATCCAGTTCGTAAGAAACTAGTAATGCAGCAAGCTAGAAACGACAGTCTGAGAGCCTTCATTGACGGTGTCTACATCGATTCGGTGAGGTACCAGCCAAATGGCTACAACATTACTGACTCAGTACTTGCCTCCTACTATATCCTCAAGACCTTCCGAGCTATGGAGGGCAGATAAACCTTTGGGACAGGCTTCCCGATTCTCCCGCGAGGCTATCCCATGATCAAGGTCACGCCCAACTATACCCTGATCTACGATGCATCTCAGTCGTGATAAACAGCATAGCAAGCAAAATATCAGAGTGGAGGTTGGAAATCGGCTCCACAAAGTGCTTCTATGATTTTCTGGATGATGGGTTAGGGATGCTCCGCAAAGGTATCGAATGGAAGTCCACCCCTTTTTCTGAAGATGTCCTTTTCCATGTTAATCTTAATTTCCTCTGCACGATGTTTGAGCATTCGAATGTCCTCGTTGTGCTCAGTCACTAGGAAAGTGTGCTCATAGCCAGTGAATTTCTTGATGTTGCTCTCCAGGAATGGACGATGCTGCTCATCTAGCACCTGGTTCATCTCCGATAGGGTGAGGTTATGATTCAAAGTCAAATATTCCAAGAGGCTTTGACCCTTGGCTATTCCGGGATTGCTACCAACGCGCCCTACCAGTTCCGTCAAGCGGTAGATCTAAGCCTGCATGGTCTCCTTCTCGGTGACATCCCCCAGTAGCTCCATAATCTTAAACAAGTCTTCACAGCTTATAACTCCATCGGAGTCGTAGTCGTATATCTGAAACATGATGAACCGCTGGATGTTGATATTGCTCTTCGCTATGCTTTCCACGAAGTCGTTGTAGCGGAAGTAGACTCCTTCGAAGGCAGGCTAAAAGAATCTGATGATGCTGTTGCAGATGTGCTCGCCGAACTTCCCGCCAATGTATTTCACAAATAGCTCCTTCTTTAGCTTATTACCCACACTGATATGCTTCCACAGGCTGCGGTTGATGCTGATGGTTGACATCCGAAGAGGCGGTAGGTTTAGGCTTATCGGCCGTTCCTTCTTGGATGTGATGCTACCCTGTCTTGACACATCCACAGCACTAATAAAACTTGTGTGGTAATCCTCTCGACCAAGGTTGCTACCAATGGATCGCTATCTTTGGTGGTTAGCACATCTGCTTCCTTCCCGAGGGATTCGCATTGGCGTTGTCCTCTCGATTCTCTTTAATGGCGATTCCCGTTGGCGATAGGTCTGTGTGTCTTCACCCTTTTCGAGCACTTCTTCGTTCATGAGGCAGCCGATCATCCTCTCACGGATAAGCCCCTTGAGAATCATGTTCAGTTGTGTAGCTCGTTCTTTTTGCATTTTTCTTTGTGTCTGCACAGCTGGTAGCCCATTAGTATGTGCATCCTCATTGCGTGAGATGTAGTAATCCTCCCTTCTGTAGAGTTTCGAGTCTTTCGGGATGGTCAGCATCGCTTAATATTATTTATCGCTCGGTAGATCTCAGCTAGTAGTAGTGCTTACTATGGATAGCTCATGCACTGTTAATGGCAGCAGTGTTCATTGTATAAATATAAAGTAGCATGGAGGCCGAACAGCTTGGCGCCAAGCTTAGTGGCGACTTGGCGGGATTACCGGACACACTACGAGCCACCTACACTGAAGTCATAAATGAAAGCCGCCAGAAGCACGAGGCGAAGTTAAAGGCGCTAAGATAGCAGCATGGGCCAGAAACTTTCATGTCATTGTATGAGATCATGAATGCGAGCGAGAAATACGATGGTACTTGGAGACTGATGTAGACAACCTTCGGAATGCTGCGGGGGTGCAGCTGAAGTCGGTGAGCTATGATCTGACTGTGGAGATACTTCCATCAAATACATCAGAGTATCTCGGTTGGCTATACAAACTAATCACGAAACAGGCAGGCATGACAAGGCTACAGCGAGAGTACGTGGGCACTGCCATCGAGTACTTCCTCAATAAGGACGATCGTAAGCCTATAGCTAAATTAGTGAACCTATACCGAGGTGAGGTGTTGGCGCAGTTGGCCAAGGAAATCCCGGAGACTTTGCTCCCGGGGACCATGCTCGGGTTGCTGGAGGTCTACAAGGCCTTTATCGACGGTCTATCATAAATTAGCGACTTGGAGATAGCTTTCGAACAGACTTTTCATTTACTGAAGGGCATTGGTCAAAAGTACTTGGCTATTCTGAAATCGCAAAGCAAGCATCCGGTGGTCCTAACCAACGATCAATCGCTTCGTGAACAGCCAATCTACACCTAACTGCTGGGCATGTAAGTACTGCATGTAATGCAGATTCCACACGACTGCAAGGCTGTTCTAGATAATCGAGATCATATTGGGAAGACTGATGGACGAGTACTAAGACGTCATGTAAACCATCGATAGGTTTCGAGTAGACGCAGAATTCCGACGTCTTATGTATGACTACCTGATGTACCCGTTTTAGGAGAACAACGCACGAGGAATACTCACCACCATCGGAGTCCTCAAAGAAAACATCAATGAAGTCAAATAATTCATTATGCGACTGCTCGTGATAGCCTACGACGATTTGCCACTGGAAATGCTGTTCTTGTGCATCCAAACATTCGTCGTCGAGAACGGCCGTCACCACAACTAGAGCAAGCCAGCCGAGGAGGTGATGATGGCTGTGATTGATATCCTCGAAATGCAGCTCAAACGACCTCTCTACTACCAGCTATTTTCCAAGGTGTGCATCGATATGATCATCAAGAGCATGTCCTACCTGAAGCACACCGGAGAGGACCAAGAGTTGCTGGAGAGTACCCCGCAGGAGTATCTGGAGATCTTCAACGATTCGTGCCTGTCCTTCAATAAGCGGTTCGTGAGGACAAAGGTTTGTAGCCTGCTCACGGGGCTTGCTGGGCATGTCGATGGTATGCTGAATTTCGTCGCATCAATGATGAATCTTCTGCTGAGGTTTTCACTGCAGGATGAAGTGGCACCAGAGATACAGTACTTAATGTAAGCAGAAGTTAATGCAGCGAATCAATCAAGCAGTACGAAATCTATAACGATGCTATTCCCTCCAAAATCGATGTTGGGTTGTACCTCGTGTGTATGATGCAATTGCTTGTCGGCAAAAATGAGGTACTCTCGAGCAACGTGCGGCACCTTATCGTGATGTGCATTCACAATGAGGAGGTCAATGCCAGTCCGCATATGGTGATCAAGTGCATGTACGCCATTGGGGGGTATCGGATGCACGGCTCTGCCCCCTGGGTACTCGCGAAAATGCGTCAAACCAAACTATACGAGGAGCAGGGGGTGTATGCATTTTCGCAGCTGTTGAGGGGTAAGCTTGACCAGGCGAGCATGACGCAATCATTTGTGGACTGCCTAGTGGAGGTTGTAGATATGATAGATCCAGCAACCCCACTGTTTGAGACCTTGGTGCTCAACAATTACCATGAGTTGCTGGGCCATTCCAACAACCTACACCAGAAGTGCATTCGCAAGGTGGTGCATTACTTGTCTGAAGCCATCTCCTCCCAGGATGAGGGCCAAGCTCAGACCCAGAAAGACATTGCGATCTTCAACATGCTGGAGGGGATTATATAGAAGGAACTGGATATGATGCGATTGTTGGAACTTGAAAGAGAATTTTCATCGGTAAGGTAAGAGTAACACAGGTGGCTCTTATCAAGTCATCGAGGAGCGAGCACAACGAACATATTCTGGCAATCATGAGCACAATCCTCAAACGAACAGCAAACCTTACAGAATACCAGCGTAAGTTCGTGGCAGGATGCTTCCAATTGGGCTGCCATATCACCGGCGATCTGCTGCTTTACTTGAATCGAATTGTGTGCTTTGAGCAGAACTCACTCAACTTAACTTCAATCGTAGACGTGATATGTCCCATGATGGAAAGGCTACAGGAGAATGGGGAATAGAATCTGATAGGACAGGCAGCCATCGTGCTCGGGCAGTCACTTATTCGAATCAGGGAAACCACTCCGGCAGTCATCAATATTGTAAAAGAACTCGTGCCAGTAGTGAAGTTTGATATCACCAAAGTGAGGTTACTAGGGCTGTTGATGACGTCATTGGAAGTCAGTCCGGAACATGCACTTCACCTGCTCACCGAGACCCCCGGATGGACTGGCGATGGAACTTCTCTATACGAAGAGGCTATTATTAGGTGCCCTCTAGCCGGGGTATGTTTGGAATCCAACCTGCATCTGGATCGAAAGATCTATGTGGCAGGGCTATGCAAGGCCATCGATTGCGAGAAACTGAAAGGTCGTAACCCCCGGTCCTTGATCATAAGTGTTGCTCGTATGCTCCAGACTTTCATCGAGAAGTCAAAGATCAAACCAAAGTCTCACAACAACGAACGCGGAAAGAGAAAGTAGCCAGAAACGAAAAATAGAAGGTTTGAATCTGATGATGAGGAGCATATGACCAATGATGTGGGTCGCTAAGTCGCAATCAATAATTGCTCGATCATGGACCTCCAGACCAACCATCTGCTGAAGTTCCAGCACCCACTTTCAGATTTAAACGATTTGGAGATGTTCCAGCACAAACTACTCGAGTTGCGAGACTTCTTGCAGCGGGAGCTATCGCCGTAGTAGCTCTCGCTCATCCGGGAGCTGCTGTGCATCTACGAGGACAAACAAGGCAGAACGCGCAAAATTGCGCGACTGGGTCGCACTTGAGACGCTTTATTAATTAAAAATATTCATTATTTTCTGTAATATTCGGTAGCCACACACAGCCATTGGCTGAATTTGATCGGCAAAAGTCACATTGTTGCACGTTTGACGGTACGGGCCGGTGCCTGTACCTCCTCCTATAAGCTGTCCTCGTTCTAGTCTATCATTCTCCACTCGATATCGGCCGTTATTTCAGGCAGAAAGGCTTTCGGGACGTGATGGAAGGCTATCGATGGGCGTATCTCTGATTCGCGTAAATGCTCGGTTACCTTTTTCACTATATCGTTCAGGTATTCCTTGGTGTTCATGTTTTCTTTCCCTGTCTCGATATCGAAGTGAAGTTTGTGGTTGTCAGCCTCGTACAATTCGTAGAAGGCATCGTCAGCAGGGATGTCGTTACTGACCTCTTGACCAAGCACCACCCCCGTTTCATAAGCCCAGCATCTTGACACGTTTTAAATTGTGTACCCACCACCACCAAGAAGCACAAGTGGCGTATTGAACGTCATCATGTACTTGATACACTCCGCATGACCTCGGATGGACATGTTAAAGTGACCAAGTTTGTCCCTCGCTAGGGAATCGGCTCCGCACTGAACTACAACGGCATCTGGCCGATAGCTGCACATGATTCTATCCATGACCTTCGTGAAGAGTTCGTGATAGCTCACGTCATCCATTCCACGCTTCAGTGGAACATTTACTGCAAAGTACTTACCCACACCGTCACCGACTTCCTCGATGCTACCAGTACCGGGGAAGAAGTCTTCTTCATACTCATGGAAGCTCACGGTCATGACACGGTTGGTGCTGAAAAAGGCTTACTCCACTCCATCACCGTGGTGCACGTCAATGTCGAGGTAAAGGACACGCGGGTAGTTCTTCAAGAGCTCGAGGATGCAAATTACGATGTCATTTACGTAGCAAAAGCCGCTCGCCTCAGTTTTCTTTGCATGATGGAACCCTCCCGCCCAGTTTATAGCTATATCAGCGCAACCAGAAACGATGAGATCGGCAGCGTCCAAACTACTACCCACTGCAAGCTGGCAGAAGTTGTATAGTCCTTCGAACCCCGGGCAGTCAAATGATTGGTTGACCTTATACATATTCTTGCTTCGGGGGTCTTCTCTAAGCCTTCTCTTTTCCTCTTCGCTGTAGATCTTCACAACGTCCTCCTTCTTGGCAGTGACCCAATTGTAGAGGTAATCAAGGTACCCCTTGTCATGAAAGAGCTCCAATTCCTGTCTAGTAGCCTCTTTTGATTCGTAATGGTCCATTTGTGAGTAGAGATCGTAGTTGACGATGAGACTATTGGCCATAGCAATGCGCTTGGTCTTCATCGGATGGTCCTTGCTGAAGTGGTAGTTAGCAACGTCTTCGTTGTATAGGTAGCTCACGCGGCGTTTCATAGGCAGCCCCACAGTCGAAATTCTGAGAGTTTTTAATTATTATAATCGTCAGGAACCGGTTGGCTTTCTAGCGACTCCGGTCGATCTTATGCAAATCGGGGTCAACGGGAACGAAGAAGGCTGGTTTGAGTGTTTCAGGATGCGACTGTGTGTTTGGTGGCAATTAGCACCCCTGACTATCATACGACAATGGCTAGGGAGTTCACCGAATGGTTCATTCAACTAGCAGAATTCTTGAGAGTTATTTGAAAACCTTCGGAAAAGAACTTCTTCACTAAGATCACGAAAACTTGAAATATTTGTGCACATGTCGGTCCAATGTATGTGCTGTTATGGCGATAGTCTTTGGTTGTCTCCCCAACCTGTATTTAGCAATATCAAATTGGGTGAACACAGTACCAGTAAGAAGATGTGTAAGTAAGCTGGTCGACACAATAGAGCCTTTTGGACCAGTTCGGTGCATTACCGATAGGGTCATTCTGAAATTGCTTCCAAATTATTATCTGTTCAATAGTCCAGTTTAAGTTTATTTTGCCGATGGGGCTATAGTCGTCGAAGTCTCTCACCACCAACAATCAGCTTACTCGCACGCTCAGCCGGAGCAACTTCAACGCACCTGAGTATCCAGTCGATCACGAGAATGTGCTCAAGCTCAGGACAGTGCCCTTCAGGAATTGCATGCGGGTGTCCCAGTCACCCGCCTTGTTCCTTGAGAGTGCCGATTATACGTTGTTGGAGATACTGCAGCAGCGCCACAATACCACCAAGCTGCTCACGGAAGAGGATATACTGAAGTTGCTGGAAGCAATACTCTATGCGTTGGCTTATCTTCAATCCAAGGGAGTGGTATATAAGGATCTAGTGCCTGAGAACATCTACTACCAAGCAGAAGAGCGAGTCTTCAAGCTGTTGCCGCCAGAGCTAATTGACAAGTCAGCTTTCCGGATGATCAGGTAGGGCAGTAGGTTTAGCATGGCATCACCCGAAATGATTGTGGCTTTACGCAGCCAATCGCTATGGATTACCAACGAAATGTACCACCGCAGCAACGTCTTTACGCTGGGAATGATCATGCTGGAGGTGGCAACGCTACGGACTTCCAGTGACTGTTACGAACCCGGTTCGATGGATATTCTGGATAGGGTGGTGAGGGAACGACTCGCCATGGTTGATAGGTTCTACCCTGCAATGTTCCGCCAGCTGTTGGAAGCTATGCTATGCTACGACTATGAACAGCGGAGGAACCCACAACAGATGTCGGTTTATCTGTTTGACATGATGAAAGCAGGGAGTACCGCCATTTCAAAGGTCTTACACTAAGTCAACGAAATTCCCAATTAGGTTCTTCAAAGGTCATCGGTAGCCACAAGTCGCACTCACGAACCCAACACTGCACAGACAAAGACAAGCCACCAGAAGCCTAGGTTAAATATGTCGCTGGTGCGAGATACAAGCCCAAGGCAACAGGTAGCCCCACAGACTGCTAAAGCAAGATACTCTGAAATGCCTTTCGCTTCTCCTCGAGGAATCGCTATAACCCAGGTTAACTTCTCACCTGAAAGGTAAGACCAACATTACTAGCCGCCATCGAACAACTCCCGAGTATCCAAGAGCATTGTAGTCCGAACGTCATACCCAAAAGAAAACCCCTAGACGTAATACGTTAACCATGATAGCACTCCCATTAAGCAGATAATTGTCAGCAGAACACCACCAAAACGGCAGTCTGTAGTATCTCAAAATCCACTCGACATCATCGAAGAAAAAGCCGAGTTGCCGGAAGGTATTTGCGCTCAAAGACAAGACACGTTTGAGGCGTCGGAAATTCCAACTGCGCGAAGCAATGAAGCAGAAAGCTCCTTCAACGTAACCTTCGATCAGCAGGCTCGGGATCCTATCCATAAAAAAACAATGAGATTGGTCAAGCAAATGGTGGAACCGAATAGTTTCCGACAAACCCTACCAGTCAGGTTCCACAGCCGTTCGCCAGAGACCCAGAGGAATGGACATCAAAAACTTAATGACCATTACCAGACTTTCGGTAGGCAGCAATCCCGTGTTCGATAGGAGTCGTCTGGCCACCGAAGCATATAAAGTGGAGGTATGGAAATTGACGATATTGACGACGAAATCGCAAGGGTCAAGGAGCAACTGAAAGAATCAAAACGACTTCTGGAAAGCTATCAGGCTCGAGGATCTGCAACAAGAAGAACTGCCGTCTGATTCTCTCTATATATTTTAATGCAGCAGGTTGATAGGACCAAGCAGTTCGAGTGTCTTCTCGAACCCAACTGGAGGCAGCTCTTTCCAAAACAACATCTTCTGAAGTGTGCCATAGTACCAGTCAATAAGTAGTTCTACGACTACCTTCTTGAGGACGGCACTTTCATCCACCCCAAGTACACCAGGGACTACGATCCCAAGACGGACCTGTATAGTGAGGCTGAGAAACCCGATCAGACGCAACAACCCCCCGAAGTGCCTGACAAACAGCCGGAAGTTGAGGATATTGATATACGACGGATCCCATAATTCCCATTGTTGGCTGCTCCAATAGACCAAGCCCTAAAGGAATTCGACGGTCAAGTCTTTATGAAGGTGGGTTGGAAGAGTCCAAAGGATTGCAAGTCGTGGCTGCCTGAGATGAAATGCACACACATTGAAGACGTTTTCATGGCTTTAAAATGCTCAGAGTACATGTCAGAGATTTTGGTGGACTACTAACCCTTCTGGTGGCCTGGACAACCAACACAGGCTCGGCTTTTCCTCGTTCTCAAGGAATTCATAGATGTCAACAAGGCAATGGAGTTTAGATGTTTTGTCAGGGGCAACAAGCTGGTCGGATTATGCCAAAGAAATCCAGAAACTGTCTTTCCGGAATTATTGCAGCAAGAACCCAGCACAAAATCGAAGCTGCTAGACTTCATAAACACTGAGCTGCTCCCAAAGATAGCGAGTCTCCAGCATTTGCCTGATTATGTTGCGGACCTCTACATTCCTTCTGACTCCCAACCAATAGTCATAGACATCAACCCCTGGAGATAGTTCACGAACCCCCTAATGTTCAGCTGGGAGGAACTGGAGGCTGTAACTTCCTCAGAGCCGCTCTTTAAACTAGTACGTTTACCCTCCGAGATTATCTGTGAAGACCTACGCGACTATAACATCCCCAGTTAGTTTGCAGAAGGCGATAAGGGTGAACTACTCCAGATGATGCAGCTGATGAAGACCAACCCAGAACTGTTCTATTGACTGTCCTTGCTGTATAAAGTATAATGAACACACGCGTGATCCTTGTGCTTCTTGTCATTCTGCTCGCTGAGAGTTCAGAAGAGAGTGCCGTTCAGCAGTGCCATCGCAACCTCGATGAAGTATTACTCCCCAACTTCCACCAGTGCTATGGGGAGCTGTTATAGCAGTTTTCCTCGCTCAGCGAAGATGACCTCGGAAGTATGGTGTGCCTCACAGGGAAGATGCACTTATTCGGAGTACAGCCTGACCAACCCAGAGTCGACTATCTGCTGGCCAACTACTTCATCAAGTTAGCAGCCGAGGTGTTCGAGATCGCGGAATGCCGCTACTACCTGGGCATAATGTACAACTACAAGATGACACCACACTTTACAATCCAGCGCAACTTGGCAGCTCGTAGCAACAAAACTTCCAGCGAGGTGGCATTGGGACGGTTCGTTGCCCAAATGCATTTGACTCATAGTGAGTTGAGCCTCTACCTCGCTTCTTTGGATAAATAGCCGCAGTCTATGATGGTGCTCGCCAACCAGAACCGTCGGGGAATCAGCACAAGTAGGAACTGCACAGCTGCTGCCCTATACTACATCGAGCTGGTCAAGCAAGTTTATGTCGAAGATTTCCTGGAACACTCTTTCTACAAGGACAGGTAGAACTTCGAGCAGGAACTGTACTTGCGAAAGCGAATCAACACCGACACTCTGGTCGAAAATGAAGCTTACATCGTGGAAGAAACTGTGAGTATCGGCATGGAAAGCTACATGGCAAGTTCAGAAATTGCTCAAAACTATTACTACGGACGTAATGGCTTCCGCAGAAACTATACCAAGGCTGTGGAGATGTTCGAGAAACTCACCAGCAGTAACAGTCACGAATCCTCTCTGCTAGGCATATGCTACTTCAAGGGACTCGGTACCAAGCAAGACTACGAAAAGGCACTCGAGTTGTTTCAAAGCTCCAGCAGAACTGACCTGTCCAAGTTCATGCTCGCCGTCATGGAATATTACGGCATCGTACTCCAAAAGAACACTGCTTCAGCGATCAAGAAATTCAAAGGTAAAGGGTTGGCTAATCGTAGAATTATCAGCTACGAGTCCCCAAGCCAAGGCGTTCTATGGAAGCCTCATCATAAAGGGGTTGGTTACCGGTGCAAACTACAAGGACGGCATGACGTTGCTCGAAGAAGCATCTTCGATGGGAAATCAGCATGCCAAGATGATCATTGGACTGATCTATCTTGACGGGGTATCGCTCTCCTACGATTGTGACAAGGGAATAGGCTACCTGTTTGATTCACTCATTATCGTCGACAGCTGGTGGGTAAATCTTCTAATAATGCAGGACAAAGTACAAAATGCCAAACAGGCACTTCACGTGTCTCGACCGGATATGGCTTTGTTCAAATACATCGAGCTGGCAATGGTCGGCGATTCAGTTGGTATGGTGAATGGTCTGTACCTCCTTGAAACCTTTGAAGAGATTCTTGACATCCCTGAGAACGTCTGGAACTACAGCAGAATTCACCAAGATCCCTTCTTCAAGATGCTCCAAAAGGAAGGGTATAAGGTAGCTGAAACTGAGCACTTCCTTTATGGCGATTTCTTCCAATTTGCGTCGCTGAGGACAATCCGTGAGCTTCTTAAGTTTACCAAGAGCACTCGCGAAGACTACAGGAACTATATTAAAGACAAGCTGCTATTTGTCTGTCGAGAGATAGGAGACAGTATCTGCAAATTCATCTCTTACAAGCAAAAGCAGGATATATCTTTGTTGAAGGAGCTAGCCAACCACCATTCCAATGATCTACACATCCTTGAAAGCAGGTATCTTATGGGCAAAAAGCATCAAGAGAGTAACAGGACGGAACAGGCCAAAGCAATGTATAGATTCGCCACGGGATCTTGGATGATAGCGGAGCTGATCTGGTACTTAGAGGGAGGTGAGCTTAAAGTTGGTATCCTCGACGACTTCTTTATCTTTGCCAGCATTATCATCTTACTCGTCGGAATCGCCTATGTTCACCGAAACATGACTCTCATCAAGATCCAAGAAAGGCACAATCAAACCAAGCAAGAGGCTCCTGCAGCACATGAACCAAGCCTTACTGAGCCACCAAACTCCGATGAGCGACTCCCCGAGGAGAGGGATCCCGACCAACCTGTCATAGAGACGGAAGAGGGCACCAGCAGTACATGGCTCAGATAAAAAGACGATTGACCTTCTTGTGAATATGCACATCACTCTCCCAATAAGGCTGTTATAGCTAACATATTCAGATTTGCTGGAGGCTCTGTGATGTTGGCACAGGAACTAAGTCTTCGCTGGCGGGCTATCAGCCATTTGACATAATAGGAGGCAGCGGAGCTAGCAAGACTACCTGACAGAAGAAACAGACAGTCCACACTGCTCAGTGAACAACCACCTGCAACTCTTCCTGTTCAGCAACCAGTCCCGGTTGTCGAACCTCTACAAGGAATCAAATCACTTAACCTTGCGGGTGTGCAAATTCGCAACGACGGAAAACTAGATTCCAAGCGTTCGGCAAACTTTGCTCTGAACGAACCCGACGATTCTTTCATTCGACCATTCATAAAACGCGAGGATAAACCAAACATTCGGGAGGAGTACGCAATGCTGTGGTACGACAAGCTGGCCTGGTAGGAATATGTGTAACGCCTCATGCGAGAGAACATGCGAAAGGACGAAGCAATAGTACGGCTGCGTCACGAACTGCAGCAGATCCGCAGTAGCAGGCGTTTATGATTCCACCAAATTATTATCAATGGACAAGGAAGTTGTTAAGATTGCCAAGCTGGAGACAATCCCCATCAGCCAGAAGATGATAGTGCAGCCACACGCTCTTCGAGATGAATTTCCCAGTGAACCAGTACCCTTCTTAACAGAAAACAGTATCGTGGTCGAGATGGTGAGGGAGCCACTGTTACCAGCCAAAATCAACAGTGAGGGCGAGATGCTAGCCGAAGTGCGATACTCCTCGAGACAGTTGGTCATCATCAAGAAGTACGTGGAGGTCGAGGTTATCGACGAGTTTGAGGATCATTGGATTGGCATGCTATTTTAGTTGAACGTAAAGGGAAAGGGTGGGAAAGGAGATGTGCGTGGCTGCGTAGTTGAATCCATCAAGGACAGCACTATACACGTAAAGGGATTCAACCAGCGCGACAACCCGTAATGGTTGAAGGTCAAAAGATAAGTGGAGAAGAAGCTGCGAGCTGCAAAAAAGCCCTCTTCGTGAGACCACTTGTGCTATTGAATGTCAATCTATGTGGAGGGCATGAATCAAAGACAGAGGTCTTCCAGGTAGAGATGCTGCTGGTCGGCGAACACGACCATAGAGTTGATCGGGGTCACGTTCACTATTTGGGTGTTGTTGCTGGTTGTCACCGTCCGAATGAGCTACTTCATGTAGATTTCGATGAAGCTAATCTTACTCTATCGAACAACCACGATAAAATGCTCATCTAACTGGAAAAGGCGTTTGCGGCAAGAAAGAGTTGATTCTGAAGGTAAACGGACGGTGTATAGCAGAGGGAGCTTCCTATTCTTCAGTGATCTCAAATCGTACATCTCCAGTTCCGTTGATGTTGTGACGACGGCTAGGTAGTCTGCTTCAAGGCAGGACATCATCGCATCCACTTCAGAGCTAGCCTTAAGCTGGTGAAAGAGCTTCCGACCCTTCCATACAAAGACTTCCCTTTCGGATGACCCCGAGAAAATGTACTCGCGGTACGACTCCAGGCATCTTACTTTCCCTTGGTGCCCGGCAAGAATTTTACTGGTCGAGAAGGGTTCTTCACCCTGCCACAACCTCACCGTGAAATCGTCAGAGCATGTCACTACTTCCGATTCGTTGCTTCCTATCAGGTCGTTAATGGTCAATAGGTGTCCCTCCAACAGGTTGTTCGCATATAGCTTAGAGTCGACCCACTCCAGACAGTGAACCTTGACGTCCTTGCCACAAAGCACTAGAAAATAGCGGGCATGCTGCACTATCTTCATCGGTGGGCTGGTGAGAGGATATTCGTCAAGCAGCTGGAAGTTAGGCAGTTCGTAGACCAGTAGTTTACTGTGGGTGCCCAACAGCACGAGCTCAGGATTGCTGTAGCAGCACACCACAGCCTCCTATGGCGAAAAGATCCTGCGGGCGAACTGCATCCCAAAAATCCCTGGGACAGTTATTCGAGGCCTCATTTTATTCTTAGAAAGGACGGCAACCGCCGACCTCCTCCCCTGAAGTTTAACAAGTTGACCGCGATCACACAATAATTTCATACCGTGAAAATCATAACTCACCCTCCGCCTCACTGGCATTCTTAGGTAAGTATTATTCCAGTTCCTTCTATCTTGGAGTTTTCCTTCTTCAGTTGAGCTACCTTTTCGTGGGTTCATTAGGGAAGGAAGTTTGGTACCTTTTCTCTAAACTCGATTTATTCATCGAACTTTTATAAATACTTCGGGAAGATGACCTTTCTTATCGAGGCAGCGGCGACCTCTCAAGTTCACGACTGCGGCCTGCTGCATTCCGCTTCTCTAACTCACGCCTAATATAAGCTCGTCCAAATGTACTGACGTCCTCATTGTTTGCTGGTCGGCCCAGCCAATCCATCCTTTAGTGGCTGCTGGTGTATGGAAGCGACCGCAGCTTTCCCTTGGGCTTAGAAAGTGCTAACTTTTGACGTGCGCTTTTAGCAGACTCCAAATCGGTAGGTCTAAGCTAATGGGTATTCACTCTTTCCCTGTTATCGTTGCCTTCTTCGGCGATTGGCTCTTCAATATTTTTGTATTGTTGACGATAGCCTGCACTCTAAATGAATCTCTGTCGGTTGGGTTGTTGTCCACCCATATTCGGCAAGCCACCGGTGAA
>Ga0075152_10000597_pt1 | contig 26336 bp, 19 predicted proteins | sample JI61114C2DNA_FD_70964 | JGI IMG/M metagenome (GOLD analysis project Ga0075152, IMG submission 70964) | Wastewater effluent complex algal communities from Wisconsin, to seasonally profile nutrient transformation and Carbon sequestration -... | ecosystem: Engineered > WWTP > Effluent > Algae...
CCTCGATCCGCCGAGGTGGTGGGGCGGGTCTGATGGCGAATGCTCCTGTGACAAGCGAGGATGGGACTGCTTAAGGTTCTCATCCGACGCCTGACAGGAGCACTCGTAGTGCGAGTCTGCCACACGTTCCAGCCGGTTTTCGATGACCCGAATCTGGTCGCGTTCGGCGGGTTGCCAGCGGTGATGCGGCTCGCTGAACAAGCCGGCCTTCATGACCTGGTCGCCCAGCACGTGACGGTCCCCGGGACGGCTGGCGCGAACGCCCCGACCAAGGTGTCCGCCCTGATTGCTGGGATGGTGGCCGGTGCCGACAGCATCTCGGACATGGACGTCCTCCGGCACGGTGGCATGGGGCGGGTCTTCGACGGACTCCGAGCCGCGACCACCCTGGGCACCCACCTGCGTGGTTACCGGTTCGGGCACGTCCGCCAACTCGACGCCGTCGCCTCCCGGCTGCTGGCCAACCTGACCAAACTCAGCCCGATCCTGGACGGCGCCGACCAGGTCTGCTTCGTCGATGTGGACGACACGATCCGTGAAACCCACGGCTACCAGAAACAGGGCGCCGCCTACGGCTACAGCGGAGTGAAAGGCCTGAACGCGATCCTGGCGATCATCTCGACACCGACGAGTGCCCCGGTGATCGCCGCCACCCGCCTCCGCAAGGGCAACGTGGCCTCAGCCCGCGGTGCGGCCCGGCTGATCAGCGACACCCTCGCCACCCTGCGCAAGGCCACCACCCCCGGCCTGGTCGTGGTGCGCGCCGACTCGGCCTACTTCAACCACCACACGATCGCCGCCATCACGACCGGTCAGGCGAGGTTCTCGATCACCGCCCGGATGAACGCCGCCGTCACCAGAGCGATCGCCAGCATCGAGGAGACGGCTTGGACGACGATCCGCTACCCCCAGGCGATCTTCGACGATGCACAACAGGTATGGATCTCTGACGCCGAGGTCGCCGAAACCGAGTTCACCGCGTTCACGTCCCGCAAGAAGGCCGACCACATCACCGCCCGACTGATCGTCCGCCGGGTACGGCGCCTCAACCCGAACACCACAACCCAAGGCGAACTGGTCCCCGGCTACCGCTACCACGCCGTCTTCACCGACAGCCCCCTCGGCCTGGTCGAAGCCGAAGCCTGCCACCGCGACCACGCCATCATCGAGGCCGTGTTCGCCGATCTGAAAGACGGGCCGCTCGCGCACGCACCATCGGGGAAGTTCATGGCGAACAGTGCCTGGCTCGTCCTCGCCGCGATCGCGTTCAACCTCACCCGCGCCGCCGCCAGGATCGCCTCCAAGGCCCTCGGCCGGGCCCGCACCAGCACCGTGCGCCGCACCCTCATCCAGGTAGCCGCCCGGATCGCGAACAAAGCCCGGACCTGGCTACTGCACCTCCCCCGGGACTGGCCCTGGGAACAACAACTCGACCGGCTCTACGACACCGCGTTCGGGCCACCCACAGCCGCTGTCCCCTGACCACCCGCCCCCACCGGCACAAGCAAGGACACCAATGGAAAGGCCGGGCACACCGGCGGCCACCCCACACCCACCCCCAGAATCAGCGCGCCACCGACTCCCGAAATGCAGAAACGATCACCCACGAATCAGCGTCGGCGCTTCGAGGCTGAGCGGTTGTGGGTCGGGGACCCACGGCTCCAGGTCAGCCCCCGCCCCCAAGCGGGTGGAACCCGACGCGCGATGGCAACCGAGCCAGGATTCCCCGGCGTGTCGCGCGTCTGACGTCGGGTTATCCCCTTGTCGGCAACTGTCAATCAACTGCCAATAGCTGACAAGTTGGCAGTTGCGAGCGCCTCGGGGAAGCGCCGAACCGGGCGCCACACCTCCGCCCGTCCCTCATGGGTGGAGAGCAATAGGCCCAGCCGTTCGAGGCCCCGCAGGTCGGTCCGGGCGGTCGTCACAGTCACGTCGTGGCTTGTCGCGTGGGATTGGGCGGTGAGGCGAAGGCTGCCGTCACGCAGGGCTCCCTCGACGATCGCGATCTGCCTGTGGTTGAGACCGAGCGAGGAGACGGCGTCCCGCGCCGACCGCACCTCCACTGCCTTCCGCGCCAGATAGGTGTGCAACTCGTCGATCGCGCGCCGGATGACCTTGAGCTGGTACAGCACGAAGTAGGTGACGTCGCCCGCGTCCTCCTCGGTGTGCAGGTACGACTCGGCGTACTGCACAGGGGCATCCCGCAAGATTCGTGAAATCGCCACGAACTCCAGCAGCCAGAACCCGTTCTTGAGCGCGACCCAGTAGAAGAGCGCCCGGGCGGTGCGGCCGAACACGGCAATCCGCGAGTAAGCGTCCACTCACTCGGACGGCTGAGAGTGACGGACGCCGACGCGCCGCGTTGAGTCGCGAAATACCGTGCTGCCGGACGCCACACGGTCGAGCGAAACCGCCTCGGACGCGGCTCTGGAGTCTCGTCTTGTTCTTGGCCGGCAAGCCCCTAACGGACGCCCCACTCCGGACGCCCGCGCGGGACGTAGCGGCCCGGCGCCAGGTCGGGCAGGGGCTCGCCGTCGACGACCACCTGCCGCCCGCGCAGGAAGACGTCGCGCACTTTGCCGGTGAGCTCGCGTCCCTCGTACTGGCTGTAGTCGCCGGCGTCGTGCATGGCCGCGTGCCGCACCGTCCACGTCCGGGCGGGATCGAAGAGCACCAGGTCGGCGTCCGAGCCGGGCGCGACGACGCCCTTGCGCGGGAACATCCCGAAGTAGCGCGCCGCATTCTCGGCCGTCACCGCGGCGAATCGCTCGGGCGTGATCTTCCCGGGCACGACCCCGTACGTCCACAGCAGCGGCAGCCGCAGCTCGATGCCCGGCGCCCCATTGGCCACCTGGTTGAACGCGGACGCCCGCGCCTTCTGGTCGTCGAGCGTGAACGAGCAGTGGTCGGTGCCGACGAAATGGATGTCCCCGTCGGCCAGCAGCGTCCACAGCCGGTCGTTGTTGGACGCGTCCCGCAGCGGCGGCGACATCATGAACTTCCGCGCGTGCCGCTCGGCCTCGGGGCTCGCAACCCCGCCGGGTGGCTCCGTCCCGTACTCGGAGTTGTCAGCGACCAGATACTGCGGACACGTCTCGGCGGCATACCGGACGCCGCGGGCCCGGTACTCGCGCACCACGTCCATCGTTCCCGCCGACGACACGTGCACCACGTAGACGGGGGCGTCCGCGGTCTCGGCGACGAACCCGAGCCGGTAGGCCGCCTCCCACTCGGACGCCTCCGGCCGCGTCCGCTGGTGGTACCAGGACGCCGTGTGTCCGGCCGCCAACTCCTCGGCCACGCGCGCCGCGATGATCGTGCCGTTCTCGCAGTGGAAGCCGAACGTGACTCCCAGTTCGCGCCCGGCCCGCAGCGCCTGAAGGATCTGGTCGTCCGTGACCATCATCGAGCCGTAGTAGCCCATGTACATCTTGAACGAGGTCACGCCGGCGTCCACCAGCGCGGGCAGCTCGGCCGCGAACTCGGGCTTCCATTCGGTGAACGCGAGGTGGAAGGCGTAGTCAGACACAGCATGGCCGTCGGCCATGGCGTGCCAGTGGGCCAGACCCTCCAGCGGCGCCTGCCCGTGGAACTGCGTCGCGAAGTCGACCATCATCGTCGTCCCGCCCGCGAGCGCCGACCGCGTCCCGGACGCCCAGTCGTCGATCGTCCGCAGCCCCGGGCCGCAGTCGAGCTCCAGGTGCGTGTGCGAGTCGATGCCGCCGGGCAGGATCAGGCAGCCGGCGGCGTCCACGATCTGCTCGCCGGGCAGCGCCTCAAGGGCTCCGACCTCCGCGATCGTCTCGCCCTCGATCCGCACGGACGCCGCCGCCGACCCGCGCGGGGTCACGACCGTCCCGCCGGTGATCAGCACGCTCATCGCGACCTCACATGTGCTTCCAGATCTCCGCGGCCCGCTCGGTGGACCGGGCGTCGGAGCGGGCCTCGTCCAGGGTCAGCAGGACGCGGTCGCGCATCAGCCAGCGGCCCCCGCACATCGTGTCGTTGACCAGCCCGCCCGAGAGCCCGAAGATCACGTGCCCCCACATCGAGTTCGCGTCGAACCGCGTGTGCGGGTGGTAGTCGAGCGTGATGACGTCGGCGTAGTTGCCGGCCTTCAGCGCCCCGAGCCCGCCGCCGAAGAAGTGCGACGCGATGCGCGGGTTGTTGCCGAACAGCAACTCGACCGACTGCATGAACCCCACGGTCGGGTCCTCCAGCGAGGACGACATGAGCACCTTCGCCAGGCCTAGCGAGGCGAGCATGTCGGAGGTGTAGGCGTCCGTGCCGAGCCCCATCGGCACCCCGCGGTGCAGCAGCTCGGCGACCCGGGCGGTGCCGACGGCGTTGCCCATGTTCGAGTACGGGTTGTGGACGGCCCACGCCCCGGACGTCTGCAACAGCTCCATCTCACGGTTGTTGACGTGCACCAGGTGGATGAACAGCGACTCCGCCGAGAGCATGTCGAGCTCCGCGAACCGCTGCACGATCGGCCTCTTGTACTGCCGGTACGAGTCGACCTCGTCGCCCGGGCCCTCGGCCGTGTGCACGTGGAAGCCGCCCGGCACCCCGGACGCCGCCTCGACGCAGGTCTCCAGCGACGCCTGCGACAGCGTGAACGCCGCGTGCAGGCCGAACATGCCGCGCACGTACGGGTCGGGGTCGGTGTTCGCCGCCTTCATGAACGCGACGTTCTCGGCGACCTCCGCGGCGAAGGTGGCAGCCCCGTCGCGGTCCGACGTCTCGAAGCACAGCGACGCCCGGACGCCCATGGCGCGCACGACCGCGGCCTCGGCGTCCAGCGACCCCGTGACCGCGTTCGGCGACGAATGGTGGTCGAAGAACGTCGTCACGCCGTTGCGGATGCCCTCCTTGAAGGTGAACTCCGCGTTCAGCGCGACGTCCTCCAGCGTCAGCAGCCGGTCGAGCCGCCACCAGAGGTTCTCCAGGGTCTCCTGGAAGTTCCGGCACGGCAGCGACACGGGGCCGCCGCGCGCGTACGCCGAGTAGGCGTGCGTGTGCGCGTTGATCAGGCCGGGCATGATCAGCTTGCCCCCGGCGTCGTGATAGTCGGCGTCCGGCGCGGACGCCTTCAGCTCCGCCTCGGGGCCCACGGCGACGATCCGGTCGCCGTCGATGAGCACCGCCCCGCCCGTGACGAACGGGTTCGCGGGGTCGTTGGTCAGGACGGGTCCGTTGCCGATGATCAGCATGATGCGCTCACTTCCCGGCCGGAGCGGCCAGCAGGTAGGAGTGGTCGGCTTCCAGCGCCGCCAGGACGGCCGCCATCGTCGGCGGCAGCTTGGGGTCGGACGCCGACGCGATGGTGGTGACCTCGCCGCCGGGCAGCCGGACGGTGTACCCGCCGTCGGCGCCGGCCAGGAAGCCGACGTTCGTCGACTCCTCGAAGTCCTCGTGCGTCCAGAACGTGGTGATCTTGTCCTTGTACGGACGCCCCGCGTGCGGGCAGAACGTGGCGCAGTTGCCGCACTCGTTGCAGAGCCCGTCGATGTGGACGATCTGGAACGGGTCGTTGAACCCGGCCACCTTCACCGACACGTTCGCGCGGTTCGGGCAGACCTCGGTGCAGACCTCGCACACGTCCTGGCAGGTCAGGCAGCGCGATCCCTCGGACGCCCCCTGCAGCGGCCTGATCAGCAGCGCCCGCTTGCCCCGGATGGCCTCCGAGTCCCCGTGCACGGTCGGGTGCGGCCGGTCGTAGTCGGCCGTCAGCCCCAGCGAGCGCAGGATCGCGCGGGCCGCGACCTTGGCGTCCGCGAGCGCCTGGACGACCGTGGAGGGCCCGAGGCGTCCGTCGCCCACGACGTACACGCCGGGCTTGGAGGCCTGGTGGTCGGCGTCCAGCGCCACGCGGCCGCGGGCGTCCAGCGTCAGGCCGTTGCGCACGTACGGCTCGGTCCTGATCGTGGCGCCGGTGGCGCCGATGACCGTGTCGGCCTCGATGTCGACGAACTCGCCCGTGCCTTCGATGCCGCGGCGCTGCCCGGCCACGACCGGCGCGAGGCGCATCTTCTCGCAGTGCAGCACCTTGCCGTCGTAGGACGCCGGCGCCACCAGCTCGATGATGTCGAGGCCCTCGGCGCGGACGTCGTTGACCTCCTCCTGCGTCGCCGGCATGTTCGGCTCGTTGCGGCGGTAGACGATGAACGCCTTCTCGACGCCCTCGGTGCGGGCGGCCGTCCGGACGCAGTCCATCGCCACGTCGCCGGCGCCGACCACGGCCACCGTCTTCCCGACCTTCGCGCCGCCCTCGTTCCAGGCGTCCCAGAGGAAGTCGAGGGCGTCCACGATCAACTCCTGGCCCTCGCGGACGGGATTCTGACCGCGTCCCCACGAGCCGGTCGCGATGACGACCTTGGCGTACGTCTGCAGCAGCGCGTCCACGTCGTAGTTCGGGTCGGCGTTGAAGTGGAACCGGATGCCCAGGTCCTCGGCCAGCCGGAAGTCGCGCATGATCTGCTCTTCGCTGATCCGGAACTTCGGGATGATGTAGCGCACGATGCCGTACGGCCCGTCGAGCTTCTCGAACACGTCGACGTCGACGCCGTTGCGGCGCAGGAAGATGGCCGCGGCGATGCCGGCCGGGCCCGCGCCGATGATCGCGACCTTCTCGGCCACCTTGAGCTCCGGGGCGACTTGGGCGCGGCTGAAGGCGTCCTGGGCGGCGTCCGAGGCGGCCAGCTTGACCTGGCGGATGTGGATCGACTGGTCGTAATCAAGGCGCGTGCAGTGCTCGCGGCAGTTCTGCGCGCACAGGACGCCGTTGATCGTCGGCGCCGTGTTGTCGAGCGCGATGACCTGGAACGCCTCGTCGTAGCGTCCCGCCGCGGCGAGCGTCAGGTACTCCGGGATCTGCTGGTTGATCGGGCAGCCGCCGTCCTCGCACGGCGCCTTGAAGCAGTCGGTCAGCGGCAGCGCGGACGAGGTCTTCCGGCTCCCGAACTTCTCGCGGTGACGCTTGTGGAACATCGGGTCGGCCAGCAGCTTCGCGACGGTCGCATCGAGCAGCGCCACGTCGATCGGGCCGGCGTCCGACATGACCTTGGACGCCGCGTCCGCGAGCTGCTGGAACCGCTGCGGCCCGCCGGGCTTCAGCACCGTGGACGCCACGGTCACAGGCTGGATGCCCGTGGCCAGCACGTCGGCGATCGTGAACGCGTCCACGCCGCCGGAGTAGGAGATGGCGAGCGAGCCGTCGAACGCCTGGCTCAGCTTGAGCGCTAGCGACATTGACAGCGGCAACAGGGAGCGGCCCGACATGTACATCTCGTCGGACGGCAGCTCGCCCGCCTTGACCTCCACCGGGAAGGTGTTGGTCAGCTTCACCCCGAACTTCAGACCCCGTTCGGACGCCGTCGCCTTCAGCCTCGTGAGCATCGGCACCGCGTCGGAGAACTGGAGGTCCGCCAAGAAGTGGTGGTCGTCGAAGGACAGGTACTCGAAGCCGAGGGCGTCCATCGTGGCCCGCGCGTACTCGTAGCCGAGCATCGTCGGGTTGCACTTCACGAAGGTGTTCAGGCCCTTGACGGTCAGCAGGTAGTTCGCGATCGACTCGATCTCGCCGGCCGGGCAACCGTGCAGCGTCGAGAGGGTGACCGTGTTGGAGATCTGGGTGGGGATCGCGGCCAGATCGGCGGCGGTGAAGTGCTCGAACTCGTCGAGGTGCTCGGCGAGCCAGCCGTGGCACTCGGCCCAGGTGGCGGTGCCGGAGGCGTCCTTGAGGCCCTCGATGAACGCGTCGATCTTCGGCAGCTGGATGCCCGCGAGGTCGTAGCCGACGCTCATGTTGAACCCGACGGTGCCGATCTCGCCGAGGCCGAGTTCCTTGCCCCAGACGGCGCACAGGAACCAGGCGCGGACGTACTCGGTCAGCGCCTCCTCGACGGTGAGCTCGGTGGACCACTCGCAGTTGTAGCCCTCGTCCTGCATCTCGATGCACGGCTTGGCGACGCAGGCGCGCAGCTCGGCGCCGTCCATCTTCTGCACGGTCTTGAGCTCCATGAACCGGGCGCCGGTCAGGTAGCAGGCGAGGATGTTGTTCGCGAGCTGCGTGGACGGGCCGGCCGCCGGGCCGACGGGGTTGGCGATGGTGCCGCCGAAGGAGTCGGTGATGACCCGCGCGGACGCCGGCCGCCACATCTTGCTCGAGTGGACGCCGAAGATCGCCCCGTCCGCCGCGAGCTCTGCACGAGCCCACGACATCAGGTGGGCGAAGGACATGGGACGCATCAGGTCGCTCATCGTTGAACCTCTTCCGGGACGCCGCGGTGGTTTCGGCTCACTCTAGGCTTCGCCGGACGCCGTCGCTGAACTTTGGCCAAAGTCATGGCACCGGCCGTTCACATCTCGCGCGTGGACCGTTTCCTCGGTAGGTGTCACCTAGACCCCGGCCAAGGGTTACGATGCAAACGCAACAGGCCCTCGCCGTGCAATTTGCGGCGACGCCAGCGGTCGGCGAGGCCGCACGACAAACTGAACCGGTGCCGGACGCAGTCACGTCCGCACCCCGTAGGTGGCACCCAGCCAGGAGGCAACACATGCAGTTCGATCAGAAGTGGTCGACGATGGACGGCAACGAGGCCGCGGCTCGCGTGGCTCACGCGCTGAGCGAGGTCGTCGCGATCTACCCCATCACCCCGAGTTCGCCGATGGCCGAGTACTGCGACGCGTGGAGCGCCGCCGGCAAGACGAACATCTGGGGCAGCGTCCCGTCGGTCGTCGAGATGCAGTCCGAGGGCGGCGCCGCCGGCACCCTGCACGGCGCGGTCACCAAGGGCACGCTGGGGACGACGTTCACGGCTTCCCAGGGCCTGCTGCTCATGGTCCCGAACATGTTCAAGATCGCCGGCGAGCTGACGCCGACGGTCATCCACGTCGCCGCCCGCGCCATCGCGACCCACGCGCTGTCGATCTTCGGCGACCACTCCGACATCATGCTGTGCCGCGGCACGGGCTTCGCGATCCTCGGAGCCACCTCCGTCCAGGAGGCGCACGACTGCGCGCTCGTCGCACACGCGGCGTCCCTGCGCTCGCGGGTGCCTTTCCTGCACTACTTCGACGGCTTCCGCACGAGCCACGAAGAGAACAAGATCGCGCTGCTCAACAACGACGACCTGCGCGCGCTCGTCCGCGAGGAAGACGTCATCGCGCACCGCCTGCGCGGCCTCACGCCCGACCGTCCGTCGCTGCGCGGCACCGCGCAGAACCCGGACGCGTTCTTCCAGGGACGCGAGGCGTCCAACCTGTTCTACGACGCCGTCCCCGGCATCGTCGCGGAGTGCTTCGACGAGCTCGCCGAGCGCACCGGACGCCGCTACAACCTGGTCGAGTACTACGGCGTCGAGGACGCCGAGCGCGTCATCGTCATCATGGGCTCCGGCTGGGGCACGACGAAGGAGGCCGTCGACGCCCTCAACGCGTCCGGCGAGAAGGTCGGCGCGGTGCACGTGCGCCTCTACCGGCCCTTCCCCGTGGACGCCTTCGTCGCGGCCCTCCCGAAGACCGTCAGGCAGATCGCCGTCCTCGACCGCGTGAAGGAGCCCGGCGACGCCGGCCAGCCCCTGCACGAGGACGTCGTCCTCTCCCTCTTCGAGAACTCCGACGCCCTCGCCGGCGGTCTGCCGCGGGTCATCTCCGGCATCTACGGACTCGGCTCCAAGGACTACACCCCGGCCATGGCCGCCGCGGTGTACGCCGAGTTGGCCAAGGACAAGGCGAAGAAGCGCTTCACCGTCGGCATCAACGACGACGTCACGCACCTGTCCCTGGAGGTCGACCCCTCGTTCAAGCCCGACCTCGGCGTCGTCACCGCGGTGCTCTACGGCCTCGGCTCGGACGGCACCGTCGGCTCGTCCAAGAACACGGTCAAGATCATCGGCTCCGATCCCGGACGCTACGCCCAGGGCTACTTCGTGTACGACTCCCGCAAGTCGGGCAGCTCGACGGTGTCCCACCTGCGCTTCGGTGACAAGCCGATCAACTCGGCGTACCTGATCGACGAAGCCGACTTCGTGGCCGTCCACCAGTTCGGCCTGCTCGCCCAGATGCAGACCCTCGACATCGCCAAGAAGGGCGCGAAGGTCCTGATCAACTCGCCGTTCGCCAGCGACGAGACCTGGGGCAAGCTCCCGGTCGAGGTGCAGCAGATCATCATCGACAAGGGCCTCGAGGTCTACGTCATCGACGCGGCCGCCGTCGCCACCAAGGTCGGCATGGGCAAGCGCATCAACACGGTGATGCAGCCCTGTCTGTTCTACCTCTCGGGCATCGTCGCCCAGGAACAGGCCATCGCGAAGATCAAGAAGTCGATCGAGGACACCTACGGCCGCAAGGGCCGCGTCATCGTCGAGCGCAACTGGGCGGCCATCGACTCGGCCATCGAGGCGCTGAGCAAGCTGGAGATCCCGGCGTCGGCGTCCGGAACCGAACACCGCATGCCGGCCGTGCCGGGGTCCGCACCGGACTTCGTCAAGACCGTGACGCAGAAGATGCTGTTCGGACTGGGCGAGGAGATCCCGGTCAGCGGCATGCCGATCGACGGCACCTGGCCGACGGCCACGGCGCAGTACGAGAAGCGCGGCATCGCCGACGTGATCCCGATCTGGGATCCGAGCCTCTGCATCGACTGCGGCAAGTGCGCGATGGTGTGCCCGCACTCGGCCATCCGCATCAAGCTGATGCCGGCCGACGCCCTCGCCGGCGCCCCGGAGTCGTTCAAGTCGAAGGACTACCGCGACCGGACGCTGACCGGCCACAAGCTGGTCGTCCAGACCGCGCCCGACGACTGCACGGGCTGCGGCGTCTGCGTCGACACCTGCCCGGCGATGAGCAAGACCCAGGTCAAGCACAAGTCCATCGACATGGAGCCCCGCCTGGAGCACCTGGACGCCGAGCGCGCCAACTGGGACTTCTTCCTGTCGATCCCCGAGATCGACCGCGAGTCGGTCCGGCACGACCAGGTCAAGGGCGTGGCGCAACTGCAGCCCCTGTTCGAGTTCTCGGGCGCCTGCTCGGGCTGCGGCGAGACCCCGTACATCAAGACGCTCACGCAGCTCTTCGGTGACCGGATGCTCGTCGCCAACGCGACCGGCTGCTCGTCCATCTACTCGGGCAACCTGCCGACGACGCCGTACGCGGTGAACGCCGAGGGCCGCGGCCCCGCCTGGAGCAACTCGCTGTTCGAGGACAACGCCGAGTTCGGCCTGGGCATGCGCCTGGCCTGGGAGCAGCAGCACGCCGAGGCGCGCCGCTACCTCACCCTGCTGAAGCCCCAGCTGGACGCCGACCTCGTCGACGCCCTGCTCGGGGCCGAGCAGGCCGACGAGTCGGTGCTGTTCGCCCAGCGCGAGCGGGTGGCGTCCTTGAAGGAGGCCCTCAAGGGCATCGACGGGATGCAGGCGCGGGCCCTCGAATCGCTGGCGGACGAGCTGGTGCGCAAGTCGGTGTGGATCATCGGCGGCGACGGCTGGGCCTACGACATCGGCTACGGCGGCCTCGACCACGTGCTGGCCTCGGGCGAGAACGTGAACATCCTGGTGCTCGACACCGAGGTCTACTCCAACACCGGCGGCCAGTCGTCCAAGGCGACGCCGCGCGGCGCGGTCGCGAAGTTCGCGACGGCCGGCAAGTCGACCGGCAAGAAGGACCTCGGCCTGATCGCCCAGACCTACGGCAACGTGTACGTCGCCCAGGTCGCCATGGGGGCCAACCAGCAGCAGTTCGTGCGTGCCGCGCTCGAGGCCGAGGCCTGGGACGGCCCGTCGATCATCATCGCCTACTCGACCTGCATCAGCCACGGCATCGACATGGAGACCTCCATGTCGCACCAGGGCGAAGCGGTGGCGTCCGGCTACTGGCCGCTGTACCGCTTCCGTCCGAGCCACGAGTCGCACGGCAAGCCGCTGCAGCTCGACTCGAAGGCGCCCAACGGACGCGTCGAGGCCTACCTGGCCAGCGAGCCGCGGTTCGCCATGCTGCGCCGGTCGGATCCCGAACGGGCCGAGGTGCTGTGGAAGCGGTCGGCCGCTGATGTCGAGGAGCGCTGGCGCTACTACAGCCAGATGGCCGCCGTGGAGCGGGCACTGACCGCCGACGCTGCCCCTGCCGCCCCTGCTGAGAACACGGAGAAGTGAGAAATGGCACACGTTCCTGATCTGTCCACGACCTACCTGGGCATCACGCTGTCCAGCCCGGTGATCGCGTCGGCGGGCCCGCTGACGCGCACGGTCGACAGCATGCTCCGGCTCGAAGCCGCCGGCGCGGGCGCGATCGTCCTGCCGAGCCTCTTCCAGGAGGAGGCCGAGGCGGAGGAGATGCAGGCCTACGAACTCTTCGAGTTGGGCGACGGCTTCGCCGAGTTCGCCTCGGCGCCGCTGCCCGAGGTCGACCCGGCGAGCATCGGACCGGGCCGGCACATCCAGCTGCTACGCGACGCCAAGGCAGCCTTGACGGTTCCGGTCTTCGCCAGCCTCAACGGCACCAACATCGGCGGCTGGTCGCGGTATGCGGCCGAGTACCAGGACGCCGGCGCGGACGCCTTGGAGCTGAACCTGTACTCGGTGAACGCGGACCCGTCCGAGGAGGCGGCGATCATCGAGAACCGGTACCTCGCGGTCATCGAGGCGGTGCGGGCAGCGATCACGATCCCGCTGGCGGTGAAGGTCTCGCCGCACTTCAGCGCGTTCTCGAACTTCGCGGCGCGGGCGCGGTCGGCAGGCGCCGACGGGTTCGTCCTGTTCAGCGGCATCTACGGCACCGACATCGACCTGGAGAAGCTCAAGCTGACCCCGGCCGTGCCCCTGACGTCGTCGGACCGCATCCGGCTACCCATGCGCTGGATCGGCATCCTGGACGCCCAACTGCCCAAGATCGGGCTCGCGGCGTCCTCGGGTGTGCACACCTGGCAGGACGTGCTGAAGCTGCTGCTGGTGGGCGCGGACGTGGCCTGCACGACGTCGGCCGTGCTGCGGCATGGTCCGGAGGCGATCACGGCCATGTTGGACGGCGTCCGAACCTGGATGGCCGATCACGAGTACGACTCTGTCATCCAGCTGAAGGGTTCTATGAACCTCTCGTCCGTCGGTGACCCGGGCGCCTACGAGCGGGACGTCTACATCAAGACCGTCACCTCGACCCCGGTGATCATTTGACCGGCTGAGCAACCTGTCGGCTGAGCAGCTGATCGGACGCCGAAGCGCACACAGCGGCCCCCGGGTAACCCGGGGGCCGCTGTGGCGTTGTGGGGCGGAATCCTCGGTGTGGCGAGGGCCAGACCTCTAGTACCAGACCATGGTGCCGGTCACCCCGTTGCATGTGACGCTGATCTGGCGGCCGGGGTACCCGTAGTAGTACTGGGTCTGCTTTGTCTGATCGCCGCCCTGCGCCCACGAGCCTGCGGTCGTGCCTTCCCAGTAGAGGGTGCAGGAGACGGTGCTGGGGAAGTTGCTCGTCGTCGCCACGATGAACGAGCATCCGATGCATGAGGACGTATTGACGGCCTGCCCCTTGCTGAGGCTCACCCTGGGAGCGGGGGCGCTCGTGGTCGTCGTGGTGGTGGTCGTGGCCGGCTTCGTCGTCGTGGTGGTCGTCGTGACCTTCGTCGTGGTGGTTGACGTGGTCGCCGGCATCGAGGTGGTGGTGGTCTGTGTGGTGGTGGAGGTTTGCGTGGTCGTCGTCGCGGGCTGGGTCGTACCCGCGGGAGGTGCCGCCACGGGCGCGCTCGTCGAGGTGCCCGTGGTCACCGGCGCGCCGGTCGTGGGCGGGGGAGTTGTCGTTACGACCGTGGCCGCATTGGTTGGTCCGGCCGTGGCGGCTGCGGCGCCGTTCGTCGGGACGGGCTCGGTGGCGGGTCCGTTGGTCGAAGGGACCAGGCCGGGCACCGCCGTGGTGGCCTGTGAGGGGCGTAGCGCAACCAGGCCGAAGACGCTCGCCGCCACGACGGAGACGAGAGCTGCGCCTCCCACCAGCACGCGGCGTCGCCTTCTCGTGGGCGGCGGTGCCGCCCACGCAGAGGCTGGATGAGTGGCCTCGGGCCGGCTCAGTGAGGCGCCCAGGACGGTTCGGTCGATGGGCCCGACGCCGGTCGGCGGCGCAAAGGGCGAAACGGAGGTCGGATCGCCCAGGACGACCGAGGCGAGGGCGGTCGCGCTCGTCGCCCCGGCGACGGTGAGCCCAGACAGTGTGGTGGCGCCGGTGGGCCAACGGAGGGCGTCCAGCCGATCGGCGACGTCGGACGCCGAGGCGGGGCGGCGTCCGGGATCTTTGGCGAGAAGGCCGTTGACGAGCTCGACCAGGCCGGCGGGGGCGTCCGGTCGGAGGGTGTGGAGGCTCGGGGGCGTGTCGTTGACGTGCCGGTAGATGAGCTGCCCGCTGGTGCCCTCGAAGGGGGGTTTGCCGGTCAGGAGGGCGACGGCCATGCAGCCCAACGAGTAGAGGTCGGATCGGACGGTCGCGGGCCCGCCCATGGCGCGCTCGGGTGCGAGGTAGGAAAACGTTCCGATGACCTGGGCGGTGGCTGTCAGATGCTCGGAGTCGTCCGCGAGGGCCGCGATGCCGAAGTCGAGCACCTTCACCGAGCCGGCCTTGGTGAGCATCATGTTCGCCGGCTTGACGTCGCGGTGCAGGATCCCTTCCGCGTGTGCCGCGGCCAGCCCGGACGCCGCCTCGGACAGGAAGCGGAGGGCGTCCATGATGGGCAGCGGCCCATTCCGCCGGACGAGCGTTCCGAGGTCGGGCCCGGGTAGGCATTCCATCACCATGTAGGCGAAGTCGTCGTGGAGGCCGAAGTCGTGGATCGTGACGACGTTCGGGTGCGACAGGCCGGCGCACGCCTGCGCCTCGCGGGCGAATCGGGCGCGGGCGTTGTCGTCATCGCCCGCGCCGAGGCGGATCAGCTTGACGGCCACGGTTCGTTTCAGGATCTGGTCTGTCGCCTGCCAGACCTCGCCCATTCCTCCGCGGCCCAGAAGTCGCACAAGCTCGTATCTGTTGGCCAGCATCGACGGCGGCCAGTGTCCCCCACTCACCCGCTCATTATCGCGGGCGACGGTCTATCCCGGGCCCGGTCCACGAGCCACTGTCCCTGTCACCTCGGCCCCGGTCATGAGATCCGACGCCGACACGCATCAGCGGCCGCCGGGATGGTCTCGATGGCCGCTGTGGTTGCGGGGTCTTAGGCCGATCTCCAGCGGCGCCGACTCGGCGTGAGGTTCAGCCCAAGTGCCCGACCAGGGGGACCGAGCCCGAATCGATGAACTGAACCCCCATGTCGATGCCCGCGATCTCGGTCAGGCGGCTCCGCACCGTGGCCTGGAACTCGGCGGACGGCGCCTTCTTGACCACGTCGACGCGCGGGATGTCGCCCCCTCTGGGGTGCGGGTAGATCGCGCCCAGGTCGATCCCCCCTCCTGCTTCAGGGCGGGCCGGGCGTCGCTGAGTCGCTTGAGGGCCGCGTCGATGGTGGGTAGGTCGTAGGTGTTCGCGACGAAGGTGACCGTCACGCCAAGTTCCTTCGCCTTCTCGCGCACCAGCGCCTCCTTGTCGGGGGTGAGTTGGTGCCACTTGATGGTCATGGAACGTGTGCCCTCGTCCAGGATGAGCGTCACGAACCCCTGGGTGTCGGTGGTCTTGTGCGAGTCGAGCCACTCGGCGAGGGCCTGCAACGCGTCGGCACTCCTCATCGTCGGGCTGGCCCTTGACGTCGGCGCGTCCGCGGCGGTCGGCTGCGTGGATGGCTCCGGGGTGGACGTTGCGGGGTCTCGCGATTGGTCGGCGCTGGGGTGGGTGTTCCCGGCGTCGCCAGGGCGGCCAGCGCCACGCCCAGCGAAAGGGCGACGCCCACCACAGATGCAACGATGATCGGACGTTTGTTCACGGAGACCTCCAGGGGTGCGGGTAGGTCTCAGTGTTGCCCCCGACGGGCGGGTCTGGCTAGCACAAACGCCAAATCGGATGCGATTCGCCGAGACGGGGCGTCGGCGTCTCACGCCGGGATCGGCGAATCCCCGGACGGGTCGGGTGGGGCGTCGGCGTCCACCCCGGACGCCAGGTCGGCGCACGCGACCAGCCGGTGCGGCGTCGTGGCGAACAGGGTGCGCGCGCCTTGGTCGCCGACGGCGGCGGAGGCGGCGGCGTCCCAGTGGTCGCGTCCGATGATCACCGGATGACCGGGGTGTCCGAGATAGGACGCCCGCGCGAGGGCGTCCGGGCTGGGGGAGAGCGAGAGGATGCGGCGGTACACAGGCGTCCGGACGTCCGGCAGGTCGACCAGCGTGATCAGCGCGGACGCCGCCGGCGTCAGTCGTGCCGCCCCCAGCCCCGCCCGGAGGGACGCGCCCATGCCGTCCGCCCAGTCGGACGCCTCCACGACCGTCAGCCAGGACGCCGGGCCCGCAGGGTCGGCCGCCAGCGCCGCGCGGACGGCGTCCGCCTCGGCCCCGATCACGGCGATCACGCGCGAACAGCCGGCCTCGTGCACCCAGAAGCAGACGCGGGCCAACGGCGTCCGGCCGTCGGTGGCGAGGGGGCCGATCAGAGCCTTCGGGCCGCCCATGCGGCGTCCGGCGCCGGCGGCGAGGACGATCCCGACGACGGCGTCCGGATCAGGAGTCGGCGTCGAGGGTGCCATACGCCACAGGATTCTGGCTGGCGTTGTCGAGCGGGTCGGGCTGGCCGACGAGCGGGTGATCGCCCATCGGGCTCCCGATGATGGCCAGGCGATCGCCGTGGATGGTCACGCCGTCGATCGTGCCGACCAGCCGGACGATGCCGGCGTGCGCGATGAGCAGCAGCTGTGAGGCGATGACCCGGTCGGGCTGCATGCGCCAGACGCCGCGTCCGCGCTGCCACAGCTCGTTGGCCGACGCCCCCTCACGGAAGCCGACGCGCTCGCGTCCAAGAGCGTCGTTGACGACGGCGGAGTGGTCGGCGCCGAGGCGCACGCGGACGACGTTCAGCCCCTCACCCTCGCTGTCGGCGAAGGCGTCCACAAATCCCGCCTGGCCGAGCAGGCGGCGCTCGTTGGTGCGCTTGGCCTGCGCGGACGCCGTGAGGACGCCGGCGATGATCGCCTGGTGCTGCCAGTCGAGGGCGTCCCAGCGGACGCCGAAACTCTTGCCAGAGTCTTCGTCGTCCATCGAGCCGGCGATGTCGGCGCAGATGCCCAGGAAGGCCCGGTCGACGCTGGACAGGATGTTGCGGTCGGCCAACTCGGCGACGCGGGCCCAGTCGACGTGTTCCGCGCTCTCGTCGGTGCGAACGTACCCGGCGATCTTCGACAGGACGGAGGGGGAGCTCACCAGGATGGCGGCCGCGTCCTGCTCCGAGTGCCGGGAGTGAAGAGTCATGAAGCGATTCTAGGAGTTCCGGCTCCTTCGAGGTAAGTCACTGCTAGACTTTGGCAAGAGTTGAGGCTGTGATGCGGGAAGTATTCACAACCTAGGCACCGGACGACGGGCGTCCGCGGGCACGACGACGCGACAGGAGCGACTGACATGGACTTCCAGAGCAATCTCGCCAAGCTCGAGGGCTTGGACTTCAAGAGCCTGTTCCAGGACGACTTCTTGCTGACCTGGGACAAGACGGAAGACGAGATCCGGGCGGTCCTGGCGGTCGCGGACGCCCTCCGCGCGCTCCGCGAGAACAACAGGAGCGCGCGCATCTTCGACTCCGGCCTGGCCATCTCGCTGTTCCGCGACAACTCCACCCGCACGCGCTTCAGCTACGCCTCGGCGTGCAACTTCCTCGGCCTCGAGGAGCAGGTCTTCGACGAGGGCAAGTCTCAGGTCGCGCACGGCGAGACCGTCATGGAGACCGCCAACATGATCTCGTTCATGGCCGACGTCATCGGCATCCGCGACGACATGTACATCGGCAAGGGTCACACCTACATGAAGGCCTTCTCCGACTACGTGAAGATGGGCTATGAGCAGGGGGTGCTCGAGCAGCGTCCGACGCTGGTCAGCCTCCAGTGCGACATCGACCACCCGACCCAGTCGACGGCCGACCTGCTGCACCTCGTCCACGAGTTCGGCGGCCTGGAGAACCTCAAGGGCAAGAAGCTCGCCATGACCTGGGCCTACTCGCCCTCCTACGGCAAGCCGCTGTCCGTGCCCCAGGGCATGATCGGCCTGATGTCGCGCTTCGGCATGGACATCGTCCTGGCCCACCCCGAGGGCTACGACACGATGCAGGAGCCGCGCGACGTCGCCGCGAAGTTCGCCGCCGAGTCCGGTGGCTCGTTCCGCGTCACCAACGACATGGCGGACGCCTTCGAGGGCGCCGACATCGTGTGCCCCAAGTCCTGGGCGCCGTTCGCGGCCATGGAGGAGCGCACCGAGCTGTACGGCAACGGCGACAGCGCGGGCATCAAGGAGCTCGAGCAGCGGCTGCTGAAGCAGAACGCCGAGTTCAAGGACTGGACGACCACCGAAGAGATGATGGCCAAGACCGCCGGCGGCAAGGGCCTGTACATGCACCCGCTGCCCGCCGACATCTCCGGCCTGTCCTGCCCCGAAGGCGAGGTCGCCGAGTCGGTGTTCGACCGCTACCGCGTCCCGATGTACAAGGAAGCCAGCAACAAGCCGTACGCCATCGCCGCGATGATCTTCCTCCAGAAGATCGCCGACCCCCAGAGCAAGCTGGCCGAGCTGTGGGCGTCCGCGCCCGCGCGCTGGGCCAAGTGACCCCACCGACACTTTCCTCAACTCACACTTCACTAGGAGAACGACACAACATGGCTGAGATCGACTACGCCAAGGTCAACGAGGTCGCCGAGAGCTACCGCGCCGACATGACCGCCTTCCTCCGCGCCCTGATCCTGAACAAGGGCATGTCCTGCCAGGAGGAGGCCAAGTCGCGCCTCATCGTGGCCGAGATGGAGAAGCTCGGCTACGACCGCACCCGCATCGACGGCCTCGGCTCGGCCATCGGCTACATCGGCGACGGCGGCAAGCTCATCTGCTTCGACGGCCACATCGACACCGTCGGCGTCGGAAACATCGACAACTGGAAGTTCGACCCCTTCGAGGGCTTCGAGGACGACGAGCTCATCGGCGGACGCGGCGGCTCCGACCAGCTCGGCGGCGTCGTCTCGGCCGTCTACGGCGGCAAGATCGCCAAGGACTGCGGCCTGCTCGACGACCGGTTCACCTACATGGTGACCGGCACCGTCCAGGAGGAGGACTGCGACGGCATGTGCTGGCTCTACCTCATCGAGGAGGAGAACGAGAAGCCGGACTTCGTCATCTCCACCGAGCCCACCGACCACGGCATCTACCGCGGCCACCGCGGCCGCATGGAGATCCGGGTCGAGGTCGACGGCGTGTCCTGCCACGGCTCCGCCCCCGAGCGCGGCGACAACGCCATCTACAAGATGGCCGAGATCCTGCTCGAGATCCGCGACCTCAACGACCGCCTGCACGTCGACCCGTTCCTCGGCAAGGGCACCGTCACCACGTCCGAGATCTTCTTCACCTCGCCCTCGCGCTGCGCCGTCGCGGACAGCTGCGCGATCTCCCTCGACCGTCGCCTGACGGACGGCGAGTCCTGGCAGGGTGCCATCGAAGAGGTCAAGAACCTGCCCGCCTGCCAGAAGTACAACGCCCGCGTGTTCTGCTACGACTACAAGTCGACGGCGTGGACCGGCCTGGAGTACGGCCAGCAGTGCTACTTCCCGACGTGGGTCATCCCGGAGTCCAGCCCCGAGGTCCAGGCCGCCGCCGAGGTGCACCGTGGCCTGTTCGGCGAGCCCCGCATCGACAAGTGGACGTTCTCGACCAACGGCGTCGCCACCGCCGGACGCCACAAGATCCCGATGATCGGCTTCGGCCCCGGCAAGGAGGCCCAGGCGCACGCCCCGAACGAGCTGCAGTGGAAGGACGACCTCGTCCGCTGCGCCGCGCTCTACAGCGTGCTCGGCCAGGTCTACTGCGATCAGGTGGGCGACACCAAGACCGTCGTCAGCCAGCTCTGAGAAGGAGCATCGTGGCCCGCATTCTCGTCTCCCTCGGCGGCAACGCCCTGGGCGTGGACTTCGACGACCTCGTGACCACCGTCGGCGTCATCGCCGAGCCCATCGTCGGCCTGTTGCGCGACGGTCACGAGGTGGTCGTCTGCCACGGCAACGGCCCCCAGGTCGGCATGATCAAGACCGACATCGACCTCGGCAAGGCGGGTCTCCGCGAGGGACGCGTCATGCCCCTGTCGGAGTGCGTCGCGATGAGCCAGTCCTACATCGGCTACCACCTGCAGAACGCCATCGAGAACCAGCTCCACAAGCAGGGGGTGGACGGCAAGGTCGTCACGACCGTCGTCTCCCGCTGCCTGGTGGACGCCGACGATCCCGGTTTCGCCCACCCGACGAAGCCGATCGGCGCCTTCTTCACCCGTGAGCAGGCGGAGGAGTACCGGGCCCAGGGCAAGACGATGATCGAGGACTCGGGACGCGGCTACCGCGAGGTCGTGGCGTCCCCCCACCCGCTGATGATCCTCGAGAAGGACGCCGTCCGCGAGCTCGTCGAGGCAGGTCACGTCGTGATCGCCGGCGGCGGCGGGGGCATCCCGGTCGTCCGCCGGGACGGCTGGACGAAGGCCATCGACGCCGTCATCGACAAGGACCGGACCTCGATCCTGCTCGCCGCCGACACCGGCTGCGACGCCCTCGCCATCCTGACCGGGGTGGAGAAGGTGGCGGTGAACTTCAACAAGCCCGACCAGCGCGATCTCAGCGAGATGACGCTGGCCGAGTGCGAGCAGTTCATCGCCGAGGGCCAGTTCCCGGCCGGGTCGATGCTGCCCAAGATCGAGGCCGCGATGGACTTCGTGAAGTCCGGCCCCCATCGCCGCACCCTGATTACCTCGCTCGACAAGCTCGTCGAGGGGCTCAAGGGCGAAACGGGCACCTGGGTCGTCGCCTGAGGCGTCCCACGGGGCCCGGAAAACGGTAGAGTCCAACCGCGCTGTCACAACAGCTTGCCAAACCGACAGGAGTGAACATGGCTTACGTCATCGCGCTGCCTTGCGTGGACACCAAGGACAGGGCCTGCGTCGAGGAGTGCCCGGTCGACTGCATCTACGAGGGTGACCGCAGCCTCTACATCCACCCGGAGGAGTGCGTCGACTGCGGCGCCTGCGAGCCGGCGTGCCCCGTGCAGGCGATCTTCTACGAGGACGACCTGCCCGAGAGCGACATCGACTGGAAGGACGTCAACGCGAAGTTCTTCGACGAGCTTGGTTCCCCGGGCGGCGCCGCCCGCACCGGAGCCACGGGCGTCGACGAGCCGCGCGTCGCGGCCCTGCCGCCGAAGGCCTGACCGACTAGAACGAGAACCGGGTCCCGCATCGCCGCGGGGCCCGGTTCTGTCGTCCCCGGACGCGGGAGGATGGACGCCGTGAGCGAAGTCCTCGACCTGGCGGCGTCCCTGGTGCGGATCCCCTCGGTGAACCCGCCGGGGGCCGAGCGGGCGGCGTCCGATCTCGTGGCCGGGTGGCTGTCGGACGCCGGCCTGGCCGTCACGCGCGTCCCGGTCACGGGCGACCGGGAGACGTTGATCGCGGTGCTGCCCGGCGCCGGCGGCGTCCCGGCGCGGATCTTCACCGGGCACCTCGACGTCGTGGGGATCTCGGACGCCGAACGCGCGCGCTGGTCGTCCGACCCGTTCTCGGGCGACGTGCGCGACGGACGCCTGCACGGCCGCGGCTCGACCGACATGAAGGGCGGTCTCGCCGCGATGGTCGTGGCGGCGTCCGAGCTGGCGCGCGAGCACCGGACGCCGCCCGGCGACGTCCTGCTGGTGCTGACGGCCGACGAGGAGGACCTGATGGCCGGGTCCAAGGCGGTCGCCGGGCACCCGCTGCTGGCCCGGGACGCCGACGTCGTCGTCGGCGAGCCGACCGGGCTGCGCGTCTGCGCCGCCGGCCGTGGACGCACCTGGGCGCGCCTGGTCCTGCGCGGCGCGACCGGGCATGGCTCGGCGGGCACGGGACGCAACGTCATCCAGGTCGCAGCCGAGTTGATCGCCGCCCTCGACTCCGAGGACTTCGCCGCCACCGCCGAGGCCGACTCGCCGGCGTCCTTCTGGCGTCCATTGGCGATCGGCGCGGGGGTCGAGCCGTGCGTCGTCCCGGACGCGTGCACCCTCACCCTGGACGCCCGCCTGGCCCCCGGGCACGACCCCGACGACGTCTGGGCGCGCCTGGCGGCCCTCCTCGGACGCCTCCGTGCCCGCCACCCGGCGCTCGCCGTCGACGTCGAGGTCGTCGACCGGCGCGAGGGCTGGCGGACGCCGGCGGCGTCCCCGCTTGTCAGGCAGGCGATGGACGCCGTCGCCGCGGACGGGATCGACCCCACCCCGGGCATCTTCGCGGGGACCACCGACGGCACCGTCCTGCGCCGCGCGGGCGCGGGCCACGGCGTCCGGGACGTCGTGATCGTCGGGCCCGGCGACCTCGCGCTGGCGCACCGCGAGAACGAGTCCGTGGCCGTCGCCGAGCTGGACGCCGCCCGCCGCCTCTACCGGCGCCTGATGCTGCGCGGCAGGTAAGGGTGACCTAATCGAAACAAAAGGTCTAACACCAGGCCATTGACGGAGCCGGGTGGCGGGTATCTACTGTCCGAAATCCGGGCCGAAGGCCCCGGGCAGCCCCCCAAGGGAGGTCCCATGAGCGTGACGAACAGCCGCCAGGACGAGATCGACAGGGTCGCCGCAGCGGACGCCGCGCAGCTCGCCGAGCTCGGCTACAAGCAGGAACTCCGCCGGACGATGTCCGGCTTCACCAACTTCGCCGTCTCGTTCTCGATCATCTCGATCCTCGCCGGCTGCATCACCTCGTACGCCATCGCGATGAACGCCGGCGGCCCGATCGCCATCTCGCTGGGCTGGCCGATCGTCGGCTTCTTCGTCTGGCTGGTGTCGATGGCGATGGCCGAGATCTGCTCGGTCTACCCGACGGCGGGCGGCCTCTACTGGTGGGCCGGACGCCTGGCCCGCCGCAACAAGCGCGAATGGGCCTGGACGGTCGGCTGGTTCAACTTCATGGGCGAGGTCGGCGTCACGGCGGCCGTCGACTTCGGCGCGGCCGTGACCTTCATGGCCTTCTTCCGCGAGGTCGCCGGCGTCGACGTCAACCCGGTCAGCACCTTCGTCTGCTTCCTCGTCCTGCTGGCGAGCCACGGCCTGCTCAACGCCTTCGGCGTCAACCTGGTCAAGCTGCTCACGGGCGTCTCGGCCTGGTGGCACCTGGCCGGGGCGGCGATCATCCTCGTCGTGCTCGCGTTCGTCCCGGCGCAGCACCAGTCGGCGGGCTGGACGCTGACGCACTTCGTCAACAACACGGGCTGGGACAACCCCCTGTACGCGGGCATCATTGGTCTCCTGATGGCCCAATACACGCTCACGGGCTTCGACGCGTCCGCCCACGTCGCGGAGGAGACGACCAACGCCGGGGTGAACGCCCCGAAGGGCATCGTCAGCTCGGTCGTGGTGTCGATCATCGCCGGCTGGATCCTGCTTCTGGCGATCACCTCATCCATCCAGGACTACGACGGCGCGCTGAAGTCCGCGACCGGCCTGCCGCCGGCCCAGATCTTCATCGACGCCGCCGGCCGTCCGCTCGGCCTCATGCTGTTGCTCATCTGCGCCGTCGCCCAGTTCTTCTGCGGCATGGCGTGCGTCACGTCGTCGTCCCGGATGTCGTTCGCATTCAGCCGCGACAACGCCCTGCCCGGCTCGCGCCTGTGGGCCAAGGTGAACCCCAAGACGGGCACCCCGACCAACTCGATCTGGCTCGTCGTGGCGGGTGCCGCCCTGCTGGCGGCGCCGTCCCTGGTGTCGACGACGGCGTACCTCGCGGTGACGTCCATCGCCGTCATCGGCCTCTACCTGGCCTACATCACCCCGGTGTTCCTGCGGCGGCTGAACCCCGATTTCGTCCAGGGCCGCTGGAACCTCGGCAAGTACAGTGCGATCGTGGGCTGGGTGGCCGTGGCCTGGGTGGCCTTCATCGTGATCCTCTTCATGCTGCCCCCGGCGAACCCGATCACGATCGACACCTTCAACTACGCCCCGGTCGCCGTCCTCGCGGTCGTCGTCTTCGCGATCGGCTCATGGTTCGTCGGTGGCAAGAAGCACTTCATGCTCGACCAGCTCGAGGGCCACAACACGAAGTCGATCGAGGAGCTGCTCGGATGACCCGCACGCCTGCCCCGTCCGCCGCCGCGATCCCGGCTCGGGAGCTCCTCCCCGACCTGGTGCTGCGTCCGGTGCGCGAGGGGCAGGCGTTCGAGGTCGCCGTCGAGCAGTTGGCCAGCGCCATCCGGCTCGGCATCTACGGCCGCGGAGAGGCGCTGCCGCCCGAGCGCGAGCTCGCCGCCCGCCTCGGGGTGGCCCGCGCCACCCTGCGGGACGCCATCGCGGCGCTCCGCGAGATGGGGCTGGTCGAGACCCGACGCGGACGCGCGGGCGGCACCTTCGTCCTCTACGACGGGACGGACGCCGCCGCGGCGGTCACGCTGCCGGGCCACGACCAGGTCGAGGACATCCTGGCGTTCCGGCGGGTCGTCGAGCCGGGCACCGCCTATCTCGCGGCCGCCCGGGCGCTCGACGCCGAGGATCGCAGCTACCTCGTCACCTGCCTGAAGGCGGTGTCCGACCCGGCGAACGACCGCGGCGCCCACCGCATCGCGGACGCGCAGTTCCACCTGGCGATCGCCGGCCTCTCCGGCAGCCCGTCGCTGCTGGCCGCCGTGCGGCAGTCGCAGGACGGCGTCCACACCCTGCTCGCCGCCATCCCAGTGCTCAGCCGCAACATCGAGCACTCGCACTCCGACCACCGCGCCCTCGCGGACGCCGTGCTCGCCGGCCGCCCCGACCTCGCCCGCCAGATCGCCGAGGAGCACTGCGACCGCACGGCCGCCCTGCTCCGCGGCCTGCTGCCGTAGGCGTCCAGAACCTCCCCCGAAAGGAACCCCATGCAACCCCCCGTCTACACCATCGACCAGCTCCGCGCCGACGCCGAATCCGGCGCCGTCGACACCGTGATCGTCGCGTTCACCGACATGCAGGGACGCCTCCAGGGCAAGCGCCTGCACCCCGGCTTCTTCTTCAGTCGCGTCCTGGAGCACGGCACGGAGGGCTGCAACTACCTGCTCGCCGTCGACGTCGAGATGAACACGGTGGACGGCTACGCCATCTCCTCGTGGGAGCGCGGCTACGGGGACATGGAGTTCGTCCTCGACCTGGCGACGCTGTGCCGGACGCCGGGCGAGCCGACCAGCGCCACGATCCTCTGCGATCTGCACTGGCTGGACGGCTCCGGCCCGGTCAAGGAGTCGCCGCGCAGCATCCTCGGGGCGCAGGCCGACCGCGTCCGGGCCGCCGGGTTCGACGCGTTCGCCGGCACCGAGCTGGAGTTCATCGTCTTCGAACAGACCTACGACCAGGCCTGGGACGCCCGCTACCACGGCCTGACCGGCGCGAACCGCTACAACGTCGACTACTCCATCCTCGGCGGGAGCCGCGTGGAGCCGATGCTGCGCGAGATCCGCAACGAGATGTGGAGGGCGGGCGTCACCGTCGAGTCGGCCAAGGGCGAGTGCAACCTCGGCCAGCACGAGATCGTGCATCAATTCGACAAGGTGATCCGCGCCGGCGACACCCACACGATCTACAAGAACGCCGCCAAGACGATCGCCCTCAAGCACGGGCGCTCGCTGACATTCATGGCGAAGTACGACGGACGCGAGGGCAACTCCTGCCACGTCCACCTGTCGCTGCGCGCGCCCGACGGCACCCCGGTGTTCGCGGGCGACGGCGAGGGCGGCCACAGCCCGCTGTTCGACCACTTCCTCGCGGGCCTGCTCGCCACGATGCGCGAGTTCACGCTGCTGTACGCCCCGAACATCAACTCCTACAAGCGCTTCGCGGTCGGCTCGTTCGCGCCCACGGCGGTGGCCTGGGGACGCGACAACCGCACCTGCGCGCTGCGCGTCGTCGGGCACGCCGACAGCCTGCGCGTCGAGAACCGCGTCCCGGGCGGCGACGTCAACCCGTACCTCACCCTCGCGGGCATGCTGGCCGGCGGCATGCACGGCATCGAACACGAGCTCCCCCTCGAGGACGCCCTGGTCGGCAACGCGTACGCCGCCGGACGCGAACACGTCCCGACCACGCTCCGCCACGCCCGCGATCTGTTCGACGCCTCGGCCGTCGCCCGCGCGGCGTTCGGCGACGCCGTCGTCGCCCACTACGTTCACGCCGCGGACGTCGAGCTGGCCGCCTTCGAGAGCGCCGTCACCGACTGGGAGCGGGTCCGGGATTCGA
>Ga0075152_10000600_pt1 | contig 26210 bp, 16 predicted proteins | sample JI61114C2DNA_FD_70964 | JGI IMG/M metagenome (GOLD analysis project Ga0075152, IMG submission 70964) | Wastewater effluent complex algal communities from Wisconsin, to seasonally profile nutrient transformation and Carbon sequestration -... | ecosystem: Engineered > WWTP > Effluent > Algae...
AGGAGCTCATTTTGAAAAAGGAATAGACTCATTGCTTTCAATATTATTTATACCAACATTAACTCAATACCAAAACCAAGTGTCATGAAACAGAAAATCATTGTAACGGGAATGATCATGATGGCCACCATATTTTTACCGCTCACACCGGATCAACATGTCATTGCCTGCGAAAAAAAATCCTGCACTCCGTTGATCAAAATTGATGTAAAAGCAAAGACGATCAATGTTGCCAAAGATGATGAAGCTGGTATTCCTATGAACTTGCTTGAATTTCATACAAACGCACTCTAATAAAATATAAAAGCACGCACATGATAAAAATTTCGCAACTCGAAAAGATCTACCGTACCGAAGAAGTTGAAACGGTAGCATTGAATAAACTCAGCATTGAAGTGAATGATGGTGAATTCGTGGCCATCATGGGTCCTTCCGGTTGTGGTAAATCCACATTACTGAATATACTTGGTTTACTCGATGATCCTGATGCTGGTAGTTTCCTCTTCAACGGAATTGAAGTGGCCAAATTCACCGAGCGCAAGCGGGCCGACCTTCGTAAACGAAACATTGGATTTGTATTCCAGAGTTTCAACCTCATTGATGAATTGTCTGTTTTTGAGAATGTAGAATTGCCTTTGATATACACCGGTGTAAAGGCCGGCGAAAGAAAGAAAAGGGTAGAAGAAGTGCTTGTAAAGATGCAGATCATGCATCGCAGAAATCATTTTCCCCAACAATTATCCGGAGGGCAACAGCAACGTGTAGCCGTAGCGAGGGCGGTGGTAAACAATCCAAAGCTGATTCTTGCGGATGAACCTACCGGTAACCTCGATTCATCAAATGGAAATGAAGTGATGCAGTTACTCACCGATCTGAATGAACAAGGTACAACGGTTGTAATGGTTACGCATAGTGAGCATGATGCACGCTACAGTCATCGCATCATCCGCATGCTCGATGGACAGGCGGTGATTGAAAACCTGATGGTATAACTCTTTCAACACATTTTATTTGCAGCTTCCGGATTAATGTCGCCATCATGATCCAGTCATTTATTAAAGTATAGCCATGTTTAAGAATTATTTTATCATCGCATTGCGAAACCTGAGGAAGCAAAAGGGCTATAGCGTCATCAATATTTTTGGCCTGGCCATTGGTATTGCAACCTGTCTGATGATCGCTATGTATGTAACCGATGAGTTAAGTTACGACCGCTATACTGCTAATGCCAGCCGAATTTACCGCATCAATACCGATATCCGTTTTGGCGGATCTACATTGCACATGACGCAGACCTCCGATATGATGGGGCAATTGCTGCAAAAGGATTATCCCCAGGTAGAAGCCACTGCAAGAATGTATACTTCGAATGGCTCTCAACTGATCCGCAAAGGAAATGAATTCATCAATGAACCCAGGGTGGCCCATGTAGATTCGAGTTTCTTTAATGTTTTTGACCTCCCTTCGCTGGAAGGAAATACTAAAACGGCGCTCAACGAACCCAATACCGTTGTGATTAATGAATCAACGGCAAAAAAATATTTTCATACAGTTAAGGCCTTGGGTAAAATTGTGGAAGTGAAGAATGGTCAAACCACCACTCCATATAAGGTTACGGCCGTAATTGAAGATATTCCCCGCCAGTCGCATTTTAATCTTGATTTTATGTTTTCGATGAAGAATGCAGACTATCAATGGGGCAGGCTAACCAGCCATAATTTTCATACATATTTGTTATTGAAACCGGGCACAGATCCAATTGCATTTCAGAAAAACTTTGATGTTTATATTGATAAATATGTGTTGCCTTCTGTACGGCAGTTTATGAATATCGGCAGCATGGATGAGTTCAAAAAGTCGGGTAACAATCTCGCCTATACGCTGATGCCCATCACGAAGATTCATTTATATAGTGATTATTCTTTTGAATTGAATCCCACAGGTAACATACAGTATATATATATCTTTTCGGCTGTTGCATTATTCATCCTCATCCTCGCCTGTATCAATTTTATGAACCTGAGTACAGCCCGAAGCACCAGCCGTGCCAAAGAAGTAGGAATCCGTAAAGTTTTGGGTACCGAACGAAATGCGCTCATTACACAGTTCCTGGCTGAATCCATTTTGACAGCTTTTATTTCACTGCTTATTGGATTGTGTGTGGCCTGGTTGTTATTGCCTTTGTTCAATGATATTGCTGCCAAGAGTCTTTCCATGGCTGATCTCCTGTCGATAAAGATCCTTCCCTTCATCATTCTTATGCCTGTTATTGTTGGAGTGCTGGCTGGAGGTTACCCGGCTTTTTACCTGTCTGGTTTCAAACCCATTGCTGTTTTGAAAGGACATTCAAGCACAGGATTCAGGAAAAGCAACCTGCGCAGTACGTTGGTGGTGTTCCAGTTTGCCGTATCCATCATGTTGATCATCGGAACAATCATTGTGTACAGCCAATTACATTATATACAAACGGCCAGGCTTGGATTTGATAAAGACCAGGTGTTAGTGGTGAATGACACGTATGCATTGGATCAGAATGTACAGGCTTTTAAAAATGAAGTGCTGGGCCTCCCTGGTGTTCGCAGTGCAACAGTGAGTTCATTTTTACCCGTATCCAGTTCTTCCCGCTCCGATAACACTTATTCTAAAACGCCCGTACCTGATCCGAAAAGCGGGTTAGATATGCAAACGTGGGTGGTAGATTATGATTATATACAAACAATGGGAATGGAGATCGTTCAGGGCCGTAATTTCTCCAGGAATTTTGGCAATGATTCGAATGCCATCATACTAACGGAAACGACTGCACGCATGTTTGACCTCAAAGACCCTGTTGGTAAAATGATTTATGCTCCTTCAAATTTGCCAGGTGATAATTCTTACAAACCTATCGAAGTCATCGGCATTGTAAAAGATTTTCATTTTGAATCCCTGCGCCAGCAGATAGGCCCACTTAGTATGAGGTTGGGAAACAGTACGGGTTTAACTTCTTTCAAAGTTTCGGCCGGGCAATCGGCAGATTTGATCAAAAAGATCGGTCAGAAGTGGAAGTTACTGGCGCCGGGTATGCCTTTCCGTTATTTTTTTCTGAATGATTCATTCAACGATATGTACCGTAGCGAGCAGCGTACCGGTACTATCGCCATCATATTTGCTGTACTTGCTGTGGTTATCGCCTGTATGGGTTTGTTTGGACTTGTAACCTATATGGCAGAACAGCGCAGAAAGGAGATCGGGATCCGTAAGGTATTGGGCGCATCGGTTAATAATATGGTACTGATGCTGTCGAAGGATTTTTTAAGGCTCGTATTCATTGCTTTGATCGTAGCCTTCCCTATCGCGTGGTGGGCCATGAAAACCTGGCTTTCTGATTTTGAATACCGGGTGCAAATGACCTGGTGGGTTTTTGTTTTTGCTGGTGGCATTGCTATACTTATCGCTTTTCTTACCGTAAGTACGCAAGCCATTAAGGCAGCACTGGCAAACCCGGTGACAAGCCTGCGTAGTGAATAATTTATCCAGAAAAATGATACAGGCATAGAAACTAATCAATCATGATCAAAAATTATTTTAAAATAGCCATCAGGAACCTGCTCAGGAACAAGGGTTTCTCTGCCATCAATATTTCCGGACTTTGCATTGGAATGGCCAGTGCGATTTTGATCTTGTTGTGGATACAGAGTGAACTGAATTATGATGGTTTTCATGAAAAGAAAGACCGTATTTATGAAATGTGGAATAAAGCAGAGTTCAGCGGAAAAATGCAATGCTGGAGTACGACACCCAAGGTATTGGCTCGAACTTTGGAACGTGATATTCCCGAAGTGGAACGTGCTGTAAGAGTAAACTGGCCTTCGAATTACCTCTTGGCAGTAGGGGATAAAAAATTAACCGTTCAGGGTAATATGGTTGATTCGGGTTTTTTACAGATGTTCAGCTTTCCATTAAAAGAAGGAAATCCTGTAACGGCCCTGAACGACATGCATTCCATGGTAGTAACGGAGAAGCTTGCCCGAAAAATGTTCGGTACGGTTGATGTGATGGGCAAAACGATCAATCTCAATAATAAAGATAATTTCACTATTACCGGCATATTGAAGGACCTGCCGTATGATTCGAGGTTTAATTTTGAATATCTCTTACCCTGGTCATATCTGCGTTCTCTTGGCGAGGATGATGAGAACTGGAGCAATAATTCTACGATAACCTATGTGATGCTGAAGGAACATACTTCACTTGCATCTGTGGCCCCGAAAGTAAAAGTACTAAAACAGCGATATGATAAGGAAGATCCTACCTGGGAGTTGTTCATGTACCCAATGAAAAAATGGCGTTTATATTCAAGCTTCCGGTCGGGGGTAGAAGAAGGTGGAAAGATAGAACTGGTTAAACTTTTTGGCATCATTGCTGCCTTTATCCTGCTCATTGCCTGTATCAATTTTATGAACCTGAGTACAGCACGCAGTGAAAAGAGGGCTAAGGAAGTGGGTATACGCAAAGTCGTCGGCGCTCCAAAATCGAGTCTGATCGGGCAATTCATTGGCGAATCCATTTTTATTTCTTTCCTGGCAGGTTTGTTGGCGATCCTGGTTGTTGAGATAAGTTTACCGGGTTTTAATTCACTAACAGGAAAAAATCTTTTTATTCACTATGGCGATATCTCTTTCTGGATAATTGGTTTTTGTTTCATATTATTTACTGGTTTGCTTGCCGGTAGTTATCCTGCTTTTTTCCTTTCCTCTTTTCAACCTATCAAAGTATTGAAGGGTACTTTTAAATCGGCCAATGCACTGGTAACACCCCGCAAAGTTTTAGTGGTGCTGCAGTTTACATTTGCCATTGTGCTGATCATTTGTACCCTGGTTGTAAAACAGCAGATCAGTTATGCACAGGAAAGAGACAGCGGCTATAACAGGAATAACCTGGTGTATCATTTTCTTACTGGTGATATCGATAAAAATTATTCACTCATTAAACAGGAGCTGATCCAATCTGGAACAGCTGTAGCCATCAGCAAAACGAGTGCGCCCCTAACACAGGGCTGGAGCGATAGCTGGGGTTTTGAGTGGGCTGGTAAGCAAAAAAATGACAAGACCGATTTTGATCGGTATTGTGCTGATAATGACATCGCCAGGGTTGCAGGATTTGAGATTACCCGTGGCCGTGACTTTAATCTTACACAATATCCAACCGATTCAACTGCCGTCATCCTCAATGAATCAGCTGTAAAAGCAATGGGATTCAAGGAGCCGATCGGGCAGATCGTTAAGGATAATGGCATTGACTGGCATGTAGTAGGCGTGATCAAGGATTTTATCCTGCAATCGCCTTACCATCCGATGAAGCCAATGGTGATCGAGGGCAGTAAGGGCTGGTTTCAAACGGTGCATGTAAGGTTTAATCCCAAAAACAGCACAGCGGCCAGTTTGAAAGCAATGGAAGGCATTTTTAGGAAATACAATCCTGCTTATCCTTTCGAATATCATTTCATTGATGAGGATTATGCGAAAAAATTTGATGATGAGAAACGCATGGGTACACTGGCAGCGCTGTTTGCAGGGCTTACGATCTTTATCTCCTGCCTTGGTTTATTTGGCCTTGCAACCTATATGGCTGAAAACAGGATCAAGGAGATCGGTGTAAGAAAAGTACTGGGAGCTTCGGTGACAATGATAGCTGCATTGCTCTCAAAAGATTTCCTCAAACTGGTGATCATTTCTTTTTTGATTGCTTCGCCGTTGGCCTGGTGGGCTATGGATAACTGGCTGCAACATTACCCGTTCAGGGTGAACATACAATGGTGGGTATTCGCAGCAGCAGGTCTTATATCTATGTTGATCGCCATCATTACGGTAAGCTACCAGGCCATCAAGGCTGCATTGGCCAGCCCGGTGAAAAATCTTCGTACAGAATAATTTAATCACCCTTATTCAACTACAATAAAAGTAATGCCATGATCAGGAATTATATAAAAATAGCTTACAGGAATATGCAGCGGCATCGTGGCTACGTGGCCATCAACATCACCGGGCTGGCCGTTGGCATGGCAGCCTGCCTGTTGTTATTCCTGGTGATACGATATGAAACAGGGTTCGACAAGTTTCAACCCAATTACAAACGTATCGGCAGGGTGGTTACATCTGATAAATTTGGAGATAATCTTGCATACAGTGCCGGTGTGCCCGTTCCTGCGTTGGATGCACTAAGGGTTGATATGCCGGATATTAAATTTTCGGGTATTCTTTCCTGTTATGGTAGCCAGGTTACTATTGGCGAAGATGCAGCCAATAGCAAAAAATTTATTGAAGAAACAGGAATGTTCTTCTGTGAGCCTGCTTTTTTTGATATATTCCAATATAGTTGGATCCAGGGATCACCTGATGTATTGAAAGAACCCAATACCGTTGTTCTTACCAGGAAAATGGCGATTAAGTATTTCGGCCAGGCAGACCAGGTGGTGGGAAAGCTCATCAAACTTGATAATGCCGTTGCAATGAAAGTTTCTGGTGTGTTGGAAGATATACCTGATAATACAGATTTTCCATTGGGAGTGCTGATTTCCATGGAAACAGTTAAGCGTGATAGCAGGCAATATAATTACTATCCTAACTGGAATAGTTCATCGAGTAACTTCCAGATTTATGCCCTGATGCCCGAACAATTGTCAGCAAGCCAGGTAGATGATCGTTTGAAAGTTTTTAGTAAAAAGCATTACGCCGGAATTGGTAATTCGATAAAAACAAATTTCCTGCAGCCACTTGAAGCGCTTCATTTCGACAGGCGTTTTGAAGTTTACGGCGATCATACAAGTAGCAAGGCATCCCTGCTAACGTTAACGCTTATTGGTATTTTCATCATCATCATGGCCTGCATCAATTTTATCAACCTGTCTACCGCACAGGCAGTTGCCAGGTCGAAAGAAGTGGGTATCCGGAAAGTACTTGGAAGCAGCCGCAAACAGTTGTTTCTGCAGGTTATGATCGAAACTGCACTCGTGGTAATAGTTTCAGGTTTTGTTGCTGTGGTCATTGCCTATTTCAGCATGCCTTATATCAAGCACATTTCTTCGATACCCGAATCCTCGGGGTTATTCAACATACAGGCTATCGCTTTCATGGCGCTTGTGATGCTTACGGTAACCTTGGTTGCCGGATTTTATCCTTCCCTTGTTTTATCTGCTTATAAACCTGTGATTGCCATTAAAAATAAAATGCAATCGGCCAAAGTCGCTGGTATTTCTTTACGTAGGGGACTTGTTGTTTTGCAATTTGCTATTTCGCAGGTACTCATCATCGGTACCATCGTAGCCATCAGCCAGATGAATTTTATTCAGCATTCCGATCTCGGTTTCGATAAAGAGGCTGTACTCATATTGTCGGGCAATTCAGATAGTACCAATGTTGCAAAACTTCCTTCATTCCGCCAACAATTAATGTCCATTCCTTCGGTAAAGTCTGTAAGTTTCAGCAGTGATGTTCCTTCATCAGAAAATACCTGGAGTTCGAATTTTGCTTTTGATCACCGGGAGGATGAAACATTCCAGATGACGATGAAATTTGCAGACGAAGCATATTTTAAAACCTTTGGTCTTGAATTGTCTGCCGGGAGAATCTATTCTGCCAGTGATACGATGCATGAAGTGATGATCAATGAAACGGCGGTGCAGAAACTTGGATTGAAAAATTCACAGGAGGCCGTTGGCAAAGAGATCAGGCTGGGCAGAAGTCCATGGAAAATGATTGTTGGTGTAGTAAAGGATTTTAAAACGAATTCACTAAGGGAACAGATCAAACCATTGCTCATTGCCCAGCGAAAAGAATATTATTCACTCATTTCTGTAAAACTTAGATCATCAAATTTTCAAAAGACGCAGGCTTCCATCCAATCAGCATGGAACAGCCAGTTTCCGGAGTATGCATATGACGCACGTTTCTTTGAAGATAATATCAACCGGTTTTACGAACAGGAAGAAAAACTTGCATTGTTGTATAAGATCTTCGCCATACTCGCCATACTTATTTCCAGCCTGGGATTATATGGACTGGTTTCTTATATGGCTGTTCAAAAAACAAAGGAAGTGGGAATACGTAAAGTGTTGGGAGCATCGGCCGGAAGCATCGTTTATCTTTTTTCTAAAGAGTTTACAATCCTGATCGCGATAGCTTTTCTCATAGCTGCGCCATTGGCCTATTTCATGATGAACAACTGGTTGCAGGATTTTGTTTACCGAATCCAGCTTGGGGTGGGTGTGTTCCTCATTGCTGTATTGATCTCTATTATAATAGCCCTGGCAACTGTGGGGTATAAAGCAGTAAAAGCTGCATTGGCCAACCCTGTTAAAAGTTTACGATCAGAATAATTGTTTAAAAAGGAAAAACAAAAAAGTTATGTTTCAGAATTATATTAAACTGGCCTGGCGAAATCTTAAGCGGAACCGTTCTTATGCCATGATCAATATTGCAGGTCTATCACTGGGTATCGCCTGTAGTATTTTAATCTTTGCATTGATCAGTTATCATCTGAACTTTGATCGTTTTCATCATAATAGGGATCGTATTTACAGGCTGGTTACTGAGTGGCATGATTTTGAAGTTAATTATTCGGGTGCTGTGCCTGCTCCCTTGGGTAAAGAAGTGAGAACTGCTTATAGTTTTTCTGAGAAAACGGCCCGTGTTATCAGTTATGAAGGCGTGTTGATTTCTGTTCGTGAAAAAGGAACCTTGCAAAAGTTTGAAGAAGATAAAGGTGTAGCATATGTGGAACCGACATTTTTTGATATTCTCAATTTCCCATTGATTAAAGGAAATATTAAATCAGCACTTAATGATCCCAATACAGCTATCATCACTGAGAAAATGGCAAAAAAGTATTTTGGGCATTCTGATCCAATAGGAAAAATTATCACCGTAGATAATAAATCAAATTTTACTATTACCGGCATCTTAAAAGATATTCCGACGAATACCGATCTGAGGCAGGAAATATACCTGAGTTATCAGAACCTGAAAGATAAGCAAGCCTTCCTTGCGAGTGATAGCAGTTGGGCAGGTGTTTATAGCGGAAGCCAGTGTTTCACTTTGTTAAAGCCCGGGGTTAATGTAGCAGAAGCTAATCGTCAATTACAAACAATCGTTCCAAAATATTTTACAGGCCGTGATTTGAAAGTGTGGAAATTTAAATTGCAGCCATTGTCCGACATTCATTTCAATATAGATTTCGGCGCCGATGTGAATAAAAAGTATTTGTGGGCATTCTTTTTTATTGGCTTGTTCCTCATCATTACTGCCTGTGTGAATTTTGTGAACCTGGCTACAGCCCAGGCATTGAACCGATCAAAGGAGATTGGTATCCGTAAAGTGCTGGGAAGCATGCGCAGCCAGCTTTTCTGGCAATTCATCCTCGAAACGGCCCTGATTACTTTGTTAGCCGTGCTGTTGGCTTATTGTTTTGCAGTTCTTGCATTGCCCTCGATGAATGGTTTATTTAAAACGGCTATTAGCTTAAGTATTTTTACTGACTGGAAATTGCCTTTATTCATTACCGTTATTTCTTTGCTGGTGATCTTTTTTGCAGGATCGTACCCCGGACTCGTATTGGCCAGGTTCCAGGCTATTGAAGCTTTGAAGAGTAAGCTCTCGCAAAGGCATGTTGGCGGAATTTCTTTGCGGAGGTTACTGGTCATCACTCAATTTGCCATATCGCAGGTATTGATCATTGGAACAATTGTGATAGCCATGCAAATGAAGTATTCAAAAAATACGGAGCTGGGGTTCACTAAAGATGCCATTGTTGAGTTGCCTGTTCCTGATAATGACAAAGCCAGGATGCAGACACTCGTGAACCGGCTTAGAAATGTGGCTGGTGTGGGTGATATATCACTTTGTTTTCAACCGCCTGCTGCCAATGCAAACAATACCAGTAATATCACATTTGATAACCGGGCAGAGACAGAACCATGGGGTATCAATATCAAATCAGCCGATGACCAGTATATAAAAACCTTTGGGTTAAAGATTGTAGCCGGGCGCAATTTCTATCCATCAGATACGGCCAGGGAATTTGTTGTAAATGAATTGACAACCAAAAAACTCAACTTTCGTTCTGCAAATGACATCATTGGTAAAACCATTACCATCAATGGAATTAAAGCCCCTGTAGTAGGTGTTGTAAATGATTTTTATAATTATTCATTTCATTCAGAGTCTACACCTATCTGCATTATGCCTGATTATTCTAATTACCGGAATTGTGCAGTGAAATTAACCAGCCCGGATATAAAGCATACTTTGGCATCATTAGAAAAAGTATGGAACGCAGCTTATCCCGAATATCTTTATTCATACCGGTTCGTTGATGAACACATCGCCAGTTTTTATGAAATGGATGCTGTCATGCTCACCCTGATTGAAATATTTGCCATGATTGCCATTTTCATCGGCTGCCTGGGTTTGTACGGCCTGGTATCGTTCATGGCTGTACGAAAAACAAAGGAGATCGGTGTACGTAAAGTACTGGGAGCAGGTATTGGTAATATACTCTGGATGTTTGGTAAGGAATTTACTATTCTGTTACTGATCGCTTTCGTGATTTCCGCACCAATAGCCTGGATGGCGATGAATCATTACCTGCTGGATTTTAATTATCGTATTGAAATTAGTGCCGGGATATTCGTGGCTGCTATCGGGTTCACTTTCGTGATCGCATTGATCACGGTAGGTTACCGTTCGGTTAAAGCTTCTTTTGCCAATCCAGTTACCAGTTTAAGATCTGAATAGGAAAGGAATTTGTCGGCTATATGTGAACGTTATGTTTCATGAATTAATCAATTTTTATGATTAAAAATTATATCACCACGGCTTTCAGAAATTTCAAGCGTAATAAATTATTCTCGCTGATCAATATCTCCGGCCTGGCCATTGGCATCAGTGCTTCTTTGATCATTTACCTGATCGTGCAATACGAATTCAGTTATGAGCAATCCAGGCAGGATAAGGACCGGATTTACAGAATTACCAGTGATATTGGCTTTGCCGGGGGTGAACGGTATAAAAATTCGGGAGTAACCATGCCCATGCCGGAAGCTGTGCGTAAAGAAGTGACCGGTATAGAAGTGATGACGCATTTTGTGACTGCCAATGAAACAAAAGTGTCTATTCCCGGTAATGGCCAGCAACCGCCTACTACCTTTAAGAATCAGACCGATCTCATTTTTGCTGATGAATATTATTTTAAATTGTTTCCGCAAGAAAGAATGGCAGGTTCGTCAGATGCAAGTTTGAAAGAATCTTTGGAGGTCATTCTTACAGAGAGCAGGGCGAAAACATATTTCGGTAATTTGCCTGCCGCCCAGGTGATCGGAAAACAAGTGGTATATGATGACAGCATACGTACGACGGTAATTGCCGTTGTGAAAGATGTAGATGTTGCTTCAGATTTTGATTTTAAGGAATTCATTTCTTTGTCTACAATCACTGAAACAAATTTAAAAGAAAACTACTCGGTAGGCGAATGGGGAAATATTAATTCCAATTCGCAGGCTTTTGTGAAATTGATGCCGAATACTCCCGCTGTGCAGGTTGAAAAACAATTTCCGGCCCTGCGGGAAAAATATCTTCCGAAGCCAGAAGACCCTAACGAGAAGGACGATACGAAAAATCTGCTACAGTCATTGTCAAACCTTCATTTTACGAGTGAGTATGATACGTTTGGAAGACACCAGGCGCACAAACCAACTTTGTACGGATTGCTGGCTGTTGCAGTTTTCCTGTTGTTGTTAGGCAGCATCAACTTCATCAACCTTACCACTGCACAATCTACACAAAGAGCCAAAGAGATCGGCGTACGCAAAACCATGGGAGGCAGCCGTAAACAACTGATGATACAGTTCCTTAGTGAAACAACATTATTAACCCTGGTTGCTACGATCCTTTCAATCGCAATCAGTCCATGGTTGTTGCATATATTCAGGGATTTTATTCCTAAAGGCATTTCATTTTCTTCTATCAACCAGTGGCATGTATGGTTGTTCTTGTGTTTACTTGTTGTTGTGGTGAGCCTGCTGGCCGGCGTATACCCGGCACTGATACTTTCCCGGTTTCAGCCGGTGAGTGTACTTAAAAGCAATGCGAATACAAGTGGAACAACTTCCAGGAGAGTTTGGTTAAGAAAATCTCTTACGGTCACTCAATTTGTCATTGCGCAATTCCTGGTGATCGCCACATTGGTCGTATCTAAACAGGTTCATTATTCACTGCACAAAGACCTGGGATACAAAAAGGAAGCTATTGTGACATTCAATACCCGTTGGAATTTTTTCAGTGATAAAGTAGATAACAGGCGGTTTGAATTATTGGAAAAACTGAAAGCGATACCGGAGATCAATAAAGTTAGCCTCGCAGGACCTGCTCCCGCTTCGTTGAGCACATCTTCAACAAGCATGACACTGGAAGATGGCGGTAAAAAAGTTGAATCCATGGTGGAAGTTAAAAGTGCCAATGCAGATTTCTTTTCAATATATGGACTAAAGATTATGCATGGGAGATCGTTAAGGCCCAGTGATACAACCCTTGAATATGTTATCAATGAAACCTATGCCCATGCGCTCGGTTATCCTAGATCCCAAGATGCAATCGGTAAAATGATTGAGAGGAATGCCGTTAAATTGCCCATTGTTGGTATTGTGAAAGATTTTCATACCAAGTCGACACATAGTATCATTAAACCCCTGGCTTTTTCCGATAGTAAGAACAGCAGTTTCACCATGCACCTGTCTTTAAAGCCATCAGGGAATGATCCGGATACCTGGAAACGTGGATTGGCAAAAATTGAAACAGCTTATAAGTCATTGTATCCAGATGACGATTTCAATTATGCTTTCTTTGATGAAACCATAGCTTCTTTTTATAAAAGTGAGGCGCAGATATCCCGGTTGTTAAATTGGGCAACGGGCCTGTGTATTTTCATCAGCAGCCTTGGTTTGTTGGGACTCGTGATATTTAGTACCAACCAGCGGGTAAAGGAAATCGGTGTTCGCAAGGTTTTGGGCGCTTCTGTAATGCAGATCATCTCGTTGATCTCGGCAGATTTTATAAGGCTGGTATTTATCGCTTTTGTAATAGCGTCACCCATTGCCTGGTGGGCCATGAACAGGTGGCTGGAGGATTTTGCCTACCGAACCAGTATCAGCTGGTGGATCTTTGCCACCTGCTGCCTGGGTATGTTGCTGATTTCTATGTTTATTTTGGGAATCCGTACATACCGGTCTGCAATACAAAATCCCGTCAGGTCATTGAGGACAGAATAAAGTATTTCGAACTTCACTTTACAAAAGTTAAATCAACCAAATATGATAGAATTAAAAGGAATTTACAAATGGCATAATACGGGAAGTAACCGCACTTTCATCCTGAAGGATATTAATTTTTCAATGAAAGAAGGAGAATTCGTTTCCATCATGGGCCCATCAGGATCTGGTAAATCAACTTTATTGAATATCATAGGAATGCTGGATGAACCTTCTGAAGGCCAGTACCACTTTATGTTTGAGCCGGTACATCAATTAAAGGAGAAACAACGTTCTGCGTTGTATAAAAAATACATTGGATTCGTATTCCAGGCTTATCACCTGATTGATGAACTTACCGTGTATGAAAATATAGAAACACCCCTCATTTACCAGGGCATCGGTTCATCTGAACGCAAATCAATGGTAGCGGATATGCTTGACCGTTTTAATATCGTTGGAAAAAAAGATCTTTTCCCTTCCCAGCTTTCGGGTGGGCAACAGCAACTGGTTGGTATCGCAAGAGCCCTGATCGCCAAACCCAAATTGCTTCTGGCAGATGAACCAACCGGAAATCTAAATTCAAAACAAGGTGAGGAGATCATGCAATTATTCAGTGAATTGAACAAAGAGGGTGTTGCCATCATCCAGGTAACTCATTCAGAAAAAAATGCGGCCTATGGATCCAGGATTATCAACCTGTTGGATGGGCGTATTGAATTGTAATATTTAAATCAACAGTGATCATGAAATTAAAATACTTCCATATCTCTATACTGGCATGCTTATGTTTTCATGTAGTTCAGGCACAGACTAACGCGAATGCCTATACCTTAAAATCTGCTATTGAGCTGGCGCTTGCCAATAACGTAACCATAAAACAGGCCGATCTGAAAACATCAGGAGCAAAGGAGAATGCACGGCAGGCGTCATTTAACCGTTTGCCGTCTATCAGTGCAGGGTTAAATTACGGCATAAACAATGGCCGTAGTATCGATCCATTTACCAATAGCTACAATAACCAGCAACTGTCTTCATCAAATGGAAATATCACCGCCTCTTTACCACTTTTCCAGGGATTTAGGAACCAGGCGGCTATTCAGCAGAACTCACTTTCTTACAAGGCTGCGGGGTTGGAAGCACAGCAGTCCAGGGATAATCTTGCACTGGATGTGGCACAGGCTTTTCTGCAGGTATTGAGTAATGAGGATCAGTTAAATCTTCTTAAAAAGCAGGCATCCGTTACCGATAGCCAGGTTGCAAGGTTGACGTTGTTGAACCAGGAAGGTGCCATTGCACCACCATTGCTGGCCGATCTGAAAGGTCAATATGCATCAGACCAGGTTTCTGTATTAAATGCGGAGAATGCACTGCAGTCTGCAAAACTTTCCCTGGCAACGCTGATGAATATTGACTATAAAAAAGAAATGATCTTAAGCAGGAAAGGCCTTGATATGACTCCAATCCCTTATGGTGAAACGGCAATAAAAGTTTACGAAGCTGCCATTGAGAAAATGGCGTTGGTGAAGGCGGTGGATCTTCGAACATCTGCTGCAATGAAAGGAATTAAGTTGGCTTCGGCAGATTATTACCCAACAGTGTCTCTATTTGGACAATTGAATTCAAATTACTCCAGTTTAGCACGCACATTAACGGCTGCTTCCATCAGTGAAGTACCGTCGGGCGATTTCGTAAATATAGGTACCAGTAAAGTACCGGTCTTTACGCGGCAAACAGATTATAACAGTAGTAAGATCGGGTACGTCAGGCAGTTAAGCAATAACTTCAATACCTATTTCGGGATAAGTCTGCAGGTGCCGATATTCAGTGGATTCCAGGCCAGGACAAAGGTTTCATTGGCACGCCTTGAAGCAAAGAATGCAGGGTTTATAGCAGCTGATACGAGAAGACAATTGAAACAATCGGTTGATAAAGCATACCTCGACATGCAAACAGCTTTCGAAAGGCTGAACCTTCTGCAACAACAGGTAAATGAATTCAGGGAATCGTTCAGGGCAGCGGGCATCCGGTTTGAACTGGGAAGTATACACGCTGTTGAATACCTAACGGTTAAGACTAACCTCGATCGGGCTGAAGTAAACTTAAGTGTAGCCAGGTATGAATATTTACTCAGGACAAAAGTGCTGGATTTTTACCAGGGAAATATAAACTGGTGATGTATTGTAAAAAATGAGCTCCCTGTGGAAACAGGGAGCGTGATGCGATAAACTATAACCGCACATGAGAAACTAATAATAATTTTAATCGGGGTTGCAGGAACAAAATTAGGCCTTGCTTTTTTAACTATTCTGATGAGTTTACTGAAGGATGAATCTTTACAGACAGGCAATTAAAATAAACATCTGAAATAATTTCCAATCAATAAACCTGTTCATCATGCTTCGGTTATCCATTTACGAAAGTAAGGTGCTGTTAACTGGCTGATGATGATGCAATGATCACGTTCCGGTATATCAAGATCAACCTGCAGCTTTACTTTTTCATAAGGCTTGTAACATTTTACAAAATTCAGGTTAATAATGTATTGCCTGTTGGCCCTGAAAAAAATGGCGTTATCAAGTTCAGCTTCCAATTCATTGAGGGTTTTGTCTACAATGTATTTTTTCTGATGCTTATCAACCAGGTATACCATTTTATTTTCTGTATAGAACATGGCTATGTCTTCCAGTTTGATCGATATATTTTCAATTCCTTTTTTAACGATCAAACGGGTTTTCTTTTTGGGATTTGTGAATTCAAGCAGGTTCTTCAGTGATTGATCATGCCTGATGAAATGATCTTCCAGCATTTTGTATTTCCACAGTGCCTGGCTAAGTTCTTCTTTCCCAACCGGCTTTAGCAGGTAGTCGATTCCGTTGTTTTCAAATGCGTATAGCATGAACCTGTCGAACCCGGTTATGAAGATCACAGGGGTATTGATGGTCACTTCCCTGAAAATGTCAAATGAAAGTCCATCTCCAAGTTGTACATCGCTGAATATAATATCCGTTTTATTTCCGGATTTGAAGTATTCAATACTTTCTTTAACACTTGTTAGTACGGCATCTATTGCAACTTCATAGCCTGTATTCTTCAATGAATCAAGCAGGTTTTGTTGTGCGATGTGTTCGTCTTCAATGATGATTGCGTGTATCATAAGGATCTGTTTATTTGGTTATGATGGGCAGTTTTACAACGAAACGGTTCTCGAAAAAATCATTCCGGATATTTTTCCTTGCCATCAGGAAGTATTGTGCATCCAGGTTCCTCAATCCAACTTTTGTAGAGTTTACCATCGAGGGTTTCTGCATCAATGAATTCTGAACGACCAGGTAATCTTTTTCCGATGATATGGTTATCATCAATGGTTTTTCTTTTGACAGTTCATTGTGTTTGATTGCATTTTCAACCAATATCTGCAGGGCGCATGGAATGATCAGCATTTTTCTGATCTCTGCTTCGTTTAGGTTGATCTTCCACTGTATATTGTTGTCATGCCTGATCTGTAACAGGAAAAAGTAATTTTTTATAAAATCCACTTCGTTGCTCACTGTTACGAGATCCTTACTCCTGTTGAGCAGGAAGTATTTGTACACTTCCGCCAGTTTCCTGTTAAATTGTCCCGCTTTTTCGGGATCGTGTGCAATCAGGTGTGACAATGTATTCAAAGAGTTAAAAATAAAATGCGGATCCAGTTCATTTCGCAATGCATTCATTTCCGCATGGGTTAGTTCTTCATCCAGTTGGTTCACGATCTTGTTGTCGATCTCTCTTTCCTTACTCAGGTACAATACTTCATAAACCAACGTGAAAATGATCACTGCCATGGTAGACAGGAATACAGATTCATAGATCGGATTCCAGCTAAACGGTTCGCCCGATATTTTCAACCATATCATACACAACACAGCCATCAATGCACTTCCATACAATCCCGATATGAGAGATATGGATAGGATCTTTGAAAAAGGCTTCTGGTTTACCGGGTATAATTTTCTTAGCTTCAAATGAATCCATTGACAACCCTTCCAGATACAAAATGAAACCCAAATGAAATACAAGGAAGCTCCTGTAACCTGCAAACTGTTATACCGGCTATATGTGATAATGCCCGAGGTATAGGAAATTCCAATACCCAGGAATGGTATGAACAGCATTTGCATGATTCGATCCCTGATCATAATGGTTGTTTATCGCTATTCTTTCCTGTAGTTACCGAAGTAGTTGGTTAAAGCAGTCCCGCAAAAGCAATACGGGTATTATTATATTATCAATGACATCAGCATGGATTCATTAGCTGCAACATTCATATAATGATTGACATAAAAATGACAAATGGTATTCATATAGAATAAATGGTCAGTATCCGGTTTGGATTGAATATTCATTTAATACGGGTGTCAGATTTTTACAAGAGGGCTTTGTAATCATTACTGGTGGCCGATTTTAGCGATCAATGTTCCGCTTTTTATTTCAAACTCCTTTTTTAATGTTTCAGTTTATTGTTTTCATATTCCGGTAAGTTAACGTTCCGGATAAAACAGCAATCCTGCAAATTGTATGTCTATGTAAGTAATCATCCGTGATTTATTTTCTCATTATAAATTTTATCAGAATGGAGAACAGTCTACCAAAAAGCAACAAGCTGCTTAAAGCAATGCTTGGACTTATTTTTATTTTATTCAGCTTGCCGGCATTGGTCTTTGCACAGGGTCGAACCATCAGCGGTAAGGTGACAGATGCCAATGGACCTTTGGCTAATGTATCGGTTACCATTAAAGGAACTACAACCGGTACGTCAACAGGAAAAGATGGATATTATTCCATCAACCTGCCAACGGGGGCAAAACAAGTTGAGTTCAGTATCCTGAACTATGAAACACAAACGGTAACGATTAGGGGCAGTAATGACATCTCACCAACTATGGTTGCAGCAGGATCAAAAGTGCTGGAAGAAGTTGTATTGACCGGTATCAACCGGGTGAGGAAGTCTAAATTCTCTGGCGCATCCAATAAGATAGCTGCAAGGGATATTGAAAACAAACCGGTAGGTTCGTTCGACCAGTTATTGCAGGGAAGAGCACCTGGCGTATTGGCCTTAACCGGTAGCGGGCAACCGGGAACGTCGTCTGCGATCATCATTCGCGGCCAGAATTCCATTTCGGGTGGAAGCACGCCGTTATATATAGTAGATGGTATCCCCGTAGAAGCTTCTGTGTTCCAGGGATTCAACAGCAATGACTTTGCTTCCGTTGACATCTTTCGGGATGCGGCTACGCAGGCATTATATGGATCGCGTGGCTCTGCAGGTGTTATTGTAGTCACCACCAAACGTGGTTCGGCAGGAAGATTCAAGCTTTCTTATGCAACACAGTTTGGTATAAAGGAAAAGCCAACTTTCGCTTTCAAACCAATGACCACGCAGCAATTGTTAGAAGCGCAGCATGATTATGGTTCCATTGTGGGTGGTGCAACCAATAACAACGACAACATTCCGGGCTGGTTCCTTTCAAAAGACAATCCACGCTATGGTACCTTAACCCCGGCTGACCAGGCATTGGCCGATCGTGCGCTTGATTCTATCTCCCGGATAAATACCAATTGGTATGATGAATTTTATCGCAGGGGAACTTTTAGTAATCATGAACTGAGTTTTTCAGGCGGCACAGGCAAGGCCAGGTTTTACAGCAGCCTTGGCATTTATAAAGAGGAAGGGATCATCAAACCTTCTGATATGAAAAGAGTGACATTCAGAAACAATATTGATTTCTCTGATGATCGTTTCAGTTTTGCCATATCATCCAACATAGGGTATGTGAAACGAAATTTTGATCCTGCTTTTCCAGGTTTCATTGCGCAATTCAATTCTTTCCTGATACCTAATATCCAGGCGCCTTATTCCCAGGTACGTAACCCTGGTGGAAGCTTTGCAACGGGTGGAAACGGGGATATAGGCAATTCAAAATATGTAGCTGCTCAGTACCTCGACATAAAAAATTTAGACAAAGTTTATAATGACCAGGCAAAGGTAACCCTTGGCATTACGCTTGGATATAAAATATCTGATTACCTGTCGGCATCCATTTCTGCGGGTGCAGATTTCAGGGAAACACAAAATTCAACTTATAATAGCCGGGAAGCTTTTGTTCGAACAGCGGCAGCAGGGCAAGGAAGTCTTACCCAGCTCGCCGGTGCCCAGTCTGAAGCATTGGCCCGCTTTATCACAACCAGTGTAAGGCCATCGCTGACATTTGCAAAAACAGTCAAAGACAAACATGATTTTGAAGTAACAGCACTGAGTGAATATATACAGGAAAATTCGAAGGGAATTGGTTTTACCGGGTTTGGAATAGATCCCCGTACTCCAAACACTGCAGGTGTTATTGAGCAAGGTAATGCCGGGAACCAATTGTATTCCACCATTCCCAATGCACTTAATTCAAAATCCATGAATACGCTGGTTTCAGGATTGGGTTTGGTAAGGTACACGTATGATGGCCGATATACCATAACTGGATCGTATAGACGAGATGGTTCATCCAAACTTCCGGAAGCAACTAGGTGGGTAGGATTTTATTCCGTTGGAGGAATCTGGGAGATTACAAAGGAAAATTTTGCAAAAAACCTTAAAGCAATAAACACCTTGCGTTTAAGGGTGAGTTATGGTGGATCGGGAAATGCGAATAATTTCCCTGCAGAATATTTATACCAGTCAACATATGGTACCGGCACCTACTCTGGTTTAACCACACAGGTTCCTACCTATCCCGGCAATCCAAAAGCAAAGTGGGAAACAACCTATACGTTGAATACCGGTGTTGATTTTGAACTGTTTAGTCGTCGCGTGTATGGTGATATTAACTTGTATGATAAACGAACCAAGGATCTGTACGTCACCAGGCAATTACCTGCAGAAGCCGGAGGATTTTCTGTAGAAGTAAATTCAGGTGAATTGCAGAACAAAGGATTTGAATGGAATATCAATGCAGACCTGATTCGTAAAAAAGATTTTGGCATTACCGTATTTGCAAACGGAGGTTACAATAAAAATGAACTGCTGAGCCTGGGTGGTGAAACACCTTATGAATTTGGAACCTCGTTTCTTAAAGAAGGTCTTCCACTGGGTTCGCATTATGAAGTTAAGTGGGGAGGTGTAGACGCAGCAACAGGCCAGCCTTTATATTATGACCTTGAGGGAAAACTAACCAATGTATACAGTGCATCGAATTCGGTTTCAGACTTTGGAACATGGGAAGCGCCATGGAAAGGAGGCTTCGGAACAAATATCCGGTTTAAGGATATGGAGATTTCATTACTCTTCAGTTGGCAGCAAGGTGCGTATAAATCAGATAACCTTGAATATTTTGTTGAGAATCCGGTTGGGTTTTTGGATGGTGGATATAACCAATCAGCATCCCTTAATTTCTGGAAAAAACCAGGCGATGTGGCCTCAACCCCCAGCCCATTGTATGGTACGAATTTCAGCTCGAAACTTATTCATAAAGCTGATTTCATGAGACTGAGAGATGTTACTTTCTCCTATAACATTCCACGCAGTATGTTAGTGGGTAATAAATTTATTTCATCTGCAAGGTTCTTTGCACAGGCAACTAACCTGTTCCTATGGACGAAATGGAAAGGCATTGATCCGGAAGCAGGTGCAGTTAACATTAACCTGGGTGAATTTCCCAATCCCCGGTCATTTACTGCCGGGCTGAATGTAACTTTTTAATTCATTAAAGCAACAAAATATGAAACTTAGAAAATACAGTCTTTGTTTATTAAGCGCCGCATTATTATTCGGCAGCTGTAAAAAGGAACTGAATCAAAACGATCCTCAGTCGTTCAGCGATGAAAATGCGTTCACCACAATTGACCACGTTCAGTATGGTGTAAACGCTGCATTCGGCAGGTATTCTACTTATGCCACCGATGTATATAAAAATGCACTTACTTCCGATGAAGCCAAGATTGGCGCCGACAATGCAGGCTCAGGTGCGCTCACTTACCGTTACCAATATGGTTCTGATAATACAACGGGTAATGATGTAATTGCAGGTTACTATGGATACTATTCGCTGATCGACCAGGTGAATAGGGTATTACCAAATGTTGATAAAGTAACCGGGGGTACCGAAGGACGTAAAAGTGAATTGAAGGGCCAGTTACTTGGATTAAGGGGCATTGCACATTTTGGATTGCTACAGGCTTTCTGCAAAAATTACAATCCATCAGATCCTTTGGGAGTTGCTATTATGACTGAATTTAATGCTGCGGCTAAGCCTTCCCGTAATACTATGGGAGAAGTGATGGCCCAGATTCAGGCCGACCTGGATTCGGCAAAAAATCTCCTGCCACTTGTTACATCTACCAACTTCAGCGATACCGTGCTCAACAGGTTGAATGTAGCTGCATACCAGGCAAGGATCGCATTGTACAGGGGAGATTTTGATGCGGCTGTTAGTTATAGCAGCGAGGTCATTAATTCGGGTATCAAGCCTTTGGTGAGTGGCGGGGAGTATGCAGGGATCTGGATCGATAACAATACAAATGAATCCCTTTTCCGCATCCGTTTTCTTCAAAGTGTTGGTATTGGCGGATTGTGGACCGGTTCTGGTAACAGTATTACCATTGCCCCATCTGATAAATTATTTAATTCATATACCGCCGGAGATGTTCGCCTGGCCAGTTTTATAGGTACCAATGCAGCCGGTAATCATTATGTAAATAAGCATTATGCATCAAGCCGTGGAGCGAGGATCGTGGATTTGAAAGCCTGTCGTACTGCTGAAATGTACCTGATCAGGGCTGAAGCCTATGCCAGGAAATCATCGCCAGACCTCGCTGCCGGAGCGGCTGACCTGAATTTTCTCAGGAGCAAAAGGATTACAGGTTACGTGGACGAAACCTTTACCAATACCACTCAACTCTTTAATGCGGTATTGTTTGAAAGATTCAAAGAACTGTGTTTTGAAGGTTTCCGTTTTTATGATTTGAAACGAAACAACCTCCCTGTTGAACGGAGCAGCACGGATGCAAGTTCGCAATGGCAGACATTGCCTGCTAATTCACACCTGTTCGTATACCCGATACCGAGAGATGCCATTCTCGCTAATCCGAATACCATTCAGAATAGTGGATATTAAATACTTCATGCAAAACAATTAATACATCATCTACAAAATATTTTTATGAAATTAATTAACCGATTATACCTGCTCGCATTCGTAGGTTGCCTGTTATTGTTCGTTGGATGTAAGAAATCAGATGATTTCGTTTTGCCACCGTCACAGGCACATTTCGACGGAGCTAAAGACCAGGCTTATGCTGTGCGTAGCGCTACGGTAGAACCATTTAAAATAGAAGTTGGTACAACCGATGTAGCATCCGTTGACAGAACGGTAAGCTTTACCATCAGTTCACCAACAGGTGCTGCTGCGGGTACCCAGTACCGTATTGATGGAGGTAATACCATTACCATTCCTGCGGGAAAAGCCACGGCATTCATTTCCATCCAGGGATTATACAGTGGATTTCCTGTAGGAAGAGTAGATACTTTAATACTAAGCCTGTCTACTCCGTCTATTGACCCCGCAGGATTTTCGGATACCGTGCGCCTGGCTATCGGAGATATCTGTGTAGAAGGAGTTGGTTTTGTGTTGGGTGACCTGGATGGTACATACGCCAATACAACGGAAACTTTTGGTACCAGTCCATACGGGCCATATACCACATCAATCCTGTCTATTACTTCAACCGGTGCAACATCAGCCATAATTGAAGTAGCGAATATCTGGGATAATGGCTGGGGCCCAATTTCATTTAACATAGACTGGTCTGATCCTGCTGCATTGAGAACAGATGTTGTTCCCCAGGCGGCTGTACCAGGCAGCAATGCCGGTGATATCAATGCCACTTATGCAGGGCAAACAATCGCTGTTAGGGCTCATCCCACCGGGGGACCTGGTACATTTTCAACATGCAACAATACATTTTCCCTGAAAATGCAGTTAGGCGTAACCGGTGTTGGTTATTTTGGATCCGTATACACAGTGAACCTGGCTAGGTAGATTTTGTTTTGGAATATGGTAAGTTTGAAAGGATACAGGCCCTTCGGGATGCCGTATCCTTTCTTTTTATGACATAAATCAATGAACAGTATTATGCAGATCAGGATTAAACCGACGACATATGGATATTTTTATGGTTAAATATGTCTTATGTCGATGGATAGTCAATTGCTTCAAAAGTATAATATCCCGGTTCCGCGGTATACCAGTTACCCACCTGTGCCATATTGGGATGACAGCATTGATGTAGACCAATGGAAATCGGTATTCAGCAGCCAGGTTGCGAAGGGCAACCGGGAAGATGGGATCAGCCTCTATATTCATTTGCCTTTTTGTGAATCGCTGTGCAGTTATTGCGGATGCAATAAAAAGATCACAACGAATCATTCGGTAGAAGATGTTTATATCGATGCCTTGTTAAAAGAATGGGACATGTATCTTTCGCTGATGAATGAATGGCCTGTCATCAGGGAGCTGCATTTGGGCGGAGGTACACCTACATTTTTTTCTGCAGCAAACCTTGAAAAATTATTATCGGGGATTTTTAGTAAAGCGATGATCCATCCGCAGCATGAATTCAGTTTCGAAGGACATCCAAACAATACAACTTTGCTGCAATTGCAAACCTTATACAGGCTTGGTTTCAGGAGGGTAAGTTATGGTGTGCAGGACATGGATCCGGAAGTGCAACGCGTCATCAGCCGTATTCAACCAATAGAGAATGTACAAACAGCCGTAGAGAATGCCCGGCAGGCAGGCTATCATTCAGTAAACTTTGACCTGATTTATGGGTTGCCCCTGCAAACAGCCGATACCATGCGCAGGACAATTGAACAAACGATCGCATTGAAGCCAGACAGGATCGCATTTTATAGTTATGCCCATGTGCCGTGGACAAGTCGTGGGCAAAGGTTATTCGATGAAAAGGATCTTCCTTCCACAGGCGAAAAAATGAAATTATACCAGCTTGGAAAAGATATGTTTACAGCTAAGGGTTACCGTGAGATAGGAATGGATCACTTTGCTCTACCCAACGAGGACCTGTACATTGCGAAACAGGAAGGCCGGTTGCATCGTAATTTCATGGGTTATACAACTCAACACACTTCAATGCTTATTGGCTTGGGTGTTTCCAGTATCAGTGATGCCGGTTCCGCCTATGCGCAGAATGAAAAGACCCTGCACAATTATTATGCTGCTATTGACAAAAATGAATTTCCCTTGACCAAGGGTTATTTTTTAACAACCGAAGATATTCACTGCAAAAACTATATCCTCGATATTATTTGTAAAGGAAATACCGTATTCAATAAGGAAGACATTCCCATGTTAAAGAAATATAGTTTCCCTGAATTGACAAGCCTTGAAGCAGATGGACTTATCCAGTGGTCGGAACGGGGTTTGCAATTGACCGTAACTGGTGATCATTTTGTAAGGAATGTTTGCAGTGCTTTTGACATGTTTCTCCAACAGAAAAAACTCGCCGGAGAAAAGCCGAAATTCAGCAAGGCTGTGTGATGCAAATCATCTTAAGTGTTTACTTTTTCCAGGTAAGTTGATACAAAGCAACCCTGAAAACATGATCAAAGCCGCACCAAATAACATTTCATTGATGGCTGGTACCAGGATATAGCTTAAGGCGCTCACGCCTTGTGTCATTAATAAAATTTCATTGAGTACTATTCCACCGGTAAAAATAATAAGCCCGGTTTTCACGATCACAGTAAGCGCTATTAATTTTTCAGCGAAGATATACCCGATCAGGAAGAGGCTTATTACGCCCAGTAATACCAGGTGCAGGTACCCGATAACGATAGGTCTGAAACCGAAAGCCAGGTCGCTCAGGGAAGGAATGACCGATCCTAATTGAAGGAGCAGTTTCACTGTAAGCGCAATAGCAGAAAGTAATAAAATGTTTTTAGATATCCCGGGCGCCTGGGTCATTATTTCCCTATACTTATTTTTCAATAACCTGATCAATTGCACCAATGCCAAAACCTGCATAATTGCAGCGGCAATAACAATGATATATATCCATACAGGAAGTTTCATCCATAAAGTAGATAATAAATATGCAGGTACCAATGACCAGGTAAATAACCTGAATATCTCTTTAAGTTTTGCATCGGGTATGCCCGAGTGCAGCAGATTGGCAGTGAGGAGTCCCATGCACCCGAAAAAGAACCATCCATTATATTGAAAGTGCAGGTAAAAGTATTCAGCTGCTAAGTAAGCATTTTGATTACTGATATGATTGACCATCATAAAGGCGAGTGCAAATGCGCCGAGAGAAGATAATGCATTGAATAGAACAGCTGCTTTGAACCAACGGGCAGCTGTGTCTTTTATCATTCGTTTATTCAGGTCTTTCCAGTACTTTACTCCAAATACATACGATACGAACACCGACAAAGTTGAAATTACAATTGATACAGGTCCATATCCTTCTATAGGAAAGGCGATCAGCATTCCATAGGCTGTTAATAGGTTTGCATACAATAACCATTTATACCTGGAAAAAGCTGTTTCATCTTTTTTAATGTGTAAGTATCCAACCAGTAAGGTCATCAGCACCTGGGTGATCCAACCGGCAAAAGCAAAATGTGAATGGCCGTGGAGTAAATGTTTTTGTTGAATGTAGGGTAAGTAAAAAGCAATTTTATACCGGAGTATCACACCAATCAGCGCAACGATCATTAGATTGAGTAAGGCAACTCTGATCCATCGTTGTTGTGAAGAATTCATGGATTTCATTTCAGCAAAGTAATCAAGATCTATGGCAGCCGGCTATGATTTGAGTCATAAACTAGCAATAAATTTTGCCCTTGTTGATCACCAGCTGGCCTTTATCGTGCATGTTA